>Ga0070697_100000584_pt1 | contig 27501 bp, 26 predicted proteins | sample KBSK1501metaG_FD_65475 | JGI IMG/M metagenome (GOLD analysis project Ga0070697, IMG submission 65475) | Corn, switchgrass and miscanthus rhizosphere microbial communities from Kellogg Biological Station, Michigan, USA - KBS K1-50-1 metaG | ecosystem: Host-associated > Plants > Roots >...
GCTCTCGCCTGTTCATCGGCACGCGCACCGTCCAGTACCACCTGAGCAAGGTCTTCACCAAGCTCGGCATCAGCTCCCGCGTCCAGCCGGGCCGGGCGGCCACACCCCAATATGGCTAATTCTCTGGGACCACGGGATGCGGCATGATGTTACGCAGGCCCCTGAGGTGCCTTTCCATCTCCAGTGCTGCTCCGTCCCCGTCTCCGGCGCGCAGGTGTTCAAGCAGTCGCCGGTGCGATCAGCTCAGCGGGGGCGCGGGCCGGAAACGCCTCACCTGGTTTTAGCTCCAGATTCAGCGCGCTAGAACCGTCCCCACACCGTCAAACCGGGTAGGTGACCATGCCCGGCACGCCGGCAGCGGTTAGTACTGCCACCCTGTCTCGACATCCAGTGCGGGCCGGGGTGCCCATGGGCAGATCGCAGGTGATTGCGCGACCTGCCATCTGGCGGCGGGTTCCGCGGCGGAGCGGCGGTGGAATCCGCGTGCGCAGGGTTCAGCGCCGGTCAGTTATCCCGGCGACCACGGCGGCGATCGACCGGGCCTCGGGCCTGACGACCGTGCCTGCGACCAGGACGGTCGGAGTCGCGTCAACCCCCAGCGCGGTGGCGCGGGCGGTCACGTACGGCGCCCAGTCCAGATAGGGTGCGTCGGACACACAGGCTGTGAACGCTGCGTCGGCCAGCCCGACGGCACGGCCGATGGCAGCGAGTTCGGCATCGCTCAGGCCCGGCCCGCCTTCTGGCGGCTGGTTGACGAACAGCGCGTGTGCATACTCAGTGAACCGTCCCCGGTCGGCGGCGCAGCCTGACGCCGCGGCCGCACGCGTGGAGTAGTTCGTCGTCGACGCCTCGTCCAGGAAGTTCATCGGATGGTAGATCAGACTGATCTGCCCATCGGCCACCAGGCGGGCCAGTGTCGGCCCTGACGAGAGATCAAACCGTCGGCAGAACGGGCACAGAAAGTCGATGAAGGCATCGACGCGGACCGGGCCGTGCCCGGTCATGATGCCGTCGCCTTCCCCAGTCGCGCCGACGGGAAGGCGGCTCGGAACGGTCAGATCGGTCATAGATGCCTCCCGGAAGATCTCGGCAAGCGCGCATCGTCGGGCAAGATGTCCGCCCGGCCCGCCGGCTTGCCCTGGCCTCTGGCGCGAACTGTCGGAGAACCGGGCGGCGGCATGCCACCGCCCGCGGTGAGATGGCATTTACCTAGGGCAAGACCACGTCGTGGCCATCGATTTCCGCACAGGAAGCTTCGTCGGTCCTGTCGTGCACCTCGCCCGCCTCAACGGACAGGCGCTGGTGCTCGTGCCCTAGCTGCCGGAGGTTCCGGCCGGTACCTATGCGCCTTCGCCCTCTGGTTATGCGCCGGTGTCCGGTTGCGTCCGTGCTTGCGGCAGCGGCGTACCGGCCTGCTGGTGAATCGCGTAGCTGGCGCTGGCCAGCATCATCTCGGCAGCGCCCAGCCGCATGGCCGCGTCACGCATGTCATGTGCCATCGCCTCGCGGCCAGCCTGGATGGTCTGCATGCAATGCTCCAAGTTCCGATGTACGTCCAGCGGATCGCTCATCTCATCCTCCTTGTCAGCGGCGGTAGGCCGCCATGGTAAGGCAGCTGTCAGCGCTGCTGGTAGGCGAGGTCAGCCCCGGTGAGGCCTTCCAGCGCCGAGCCGAGCTGATATGCCTCGGCCATCCGGCGGCTGAGACGCTGGCGCACGGTGACCCCCAGGTACCGGGTCAGCAGCTGCGGCTTGGCGGCCAGGCGCACACGCGCCGAGTATCGCTGCGCTCTGCGCAGGCGCACACCGTCAAGACGGTCAGGTCCGTACCCGACACTCGCGACGCACTGAACTACCACTTTTGACGGTGTGGGCGACCGGGGAACACGGCAACACTCAATCCGGCTCGCAGGACGGCCTCTGCGAGCGGAAAGGAGCTGACCGGTTATGCCCCCTGTCTCGCGTGGCTTTCGCCACCTGCACCGCGCCCCAGCCGGGCAAGAGGACCGGGTACCGCCGGGCCAATACGTGACCGACGGGTTCCCGGTGCTGTCGGCCGGCCCGACGCCGCACACCCCGCTGGAGCAATGGACGTTCTCCATCACCCAAGGCGGCCAGACCAAGAAGTCCTGGACCTGGCAGGAGTTCCGGGCGCTGCCGGCCGAGAACGTCACCACCGACATCCACTGCGTCACCCGCTGGTCCAAGCTCGACACCATGTGGCAGGGGGTATCGGTGGACACCCTGCTGGACCAAGTCGAGCACGATGCCCCGTACGTGCTGGCGTTCTGCGACGGCGGCTACACCACCAACCTGCCCATCGAGGACCTCATGGGCGGCCAGGCGTGGGTGGCCTATTACTACGACGGCCAGCCGCTGGAGTCCGAGCACGGCGGACCGGCCAGGCTGCTCGTGCCGCACCTGTACTTCTGGAAAAGCGCCAAGTGGGTGCGCGGCCTGGAACTTCGCGATCACGACGAGCCGGGCTTCTGGGAGACCTACGGCTACCACAACTACGGGGATCCATGGAAAGAACAGCGCTACGCGGGGGACTGAAGTGGCAGACCGCCACCGTCGCCTCCGTCACCAAGGAGACCGCCGCCGTGGTCACGATCGAGCTGGACGCGCCAGACTGGCCCGGCCACCGCGCCGGTCAGCACCTCGAGGTCCGCCTGACCGCTGAGGACGGCTACCAGGCCGAACGCCAGTACTCGATCGCCTCCGCACCAGGTGAGCCGGTGGCCATCACGGTCGAGCGGCTCGAGAACGGCGAGGTCTCGCCGTACCTCACCGAGGAGCTCCGCGCCGGGGACGACCTGGAGATCCGCGGCCCGATCGCCGAGTACTTCGTGTGGGAGCCCGCCGACGGCGGCCCGCTGATGCTGGTGGCCGGCGGGTCGGGCGTCGTCCCGCTGCGGTCCATCCTGCGGCACCGCCTGCGCACCGGCAGCGACGTCCCGGCGCGCCTGCTGTACTCCGCCCGCACCTGGCCGGACGTGATCTACCGCGACGAACTCGACAAGCAACCTGAGGGAGTAGAGGTGAGCTACACGCTGACCCGCGGCCGGCCGCCGGGATGGACCGGCCACGCCGGCCGGATCAACCAGGCGCTGCTCGAACTCGTCGGCTGGCCCGCGGAGGCAAACGCACTGACCTACATCTGCGGCCCCACCAGCTTCGTCGAGACCGCCGCGGCCGCGCTGGTCGGACTCGGCTACCCGCCGGAGCGGGTGAAGACCGAGCGGTTCGGGGCGACGGGAGGACACTGATGGACGCCCTGGACGGCAACGCGATCGGCGGCCTGCTGATCGACGTCTTCGGCGCGGAGATGACCGCCGCGGGCACCGTCTGCGGCACCTGCGGTGCCAGCAGGCCGGTGGCTGAGCTGGTCGTCTACCCGCGGGCGCCCGGCACCGTCGTCCGCTGCAGGACCTGCGGCAGCGTCCTCATGGTGTTCGTCAAGGCGTATGGCGTGACCTGCGTGGACCTGTCCGGGCTGGCCAGCATGGATCAGCCCGGACCGCCTTATCCGACAGATCAATCCTTATCCAACAGATCAATAACCCGAACGAGCAAACAGGAAGGGCACGGAAGAAATGAGCATGTCGAACGAATCGTCTATGTCGATGCAGCCGCCACAAGGTCAGATGATGCAGCCACCCCAGGGCCAGGGGATGCAGGAACCCCAGGGCCAGATGATGCAGACGCCTCAAGGTCACATGATGCAGGGCGGGCATCTGTACATGCAGACGAACGAGGTCCGGAACTGCATCATCCACTACCTGCGGGCCCCGGACGGGACGATAGCCGAGGTGGAACGGGTCTTCACCGGCGGCGCCGGTACCGGGGGCTACAAGCCGATCAGCGGCGAGGAAAACGCGGCGAACGATTTCGAGGGGGCCAAAAGCGTCATCCTCACCCCGGACCGCCGGTTCCTGTTCACCACCAACGGCGGCGACAACTCCGTCTCCAGCTTCGCCGTGGGCGTGGACGGCAAGCTCATCCTGCTGGACGCCAAGCGGACCGGGAACATCGTGGACGGCCGCAGCGGCACCGCCAAGGCGCTGCAGTATTCCCCGTCGCACAAGATGCTGTACGTGCTGCACTCGTTCGGCAATCCGAATCACCTGCGGCTGATGTCGGTCGACGACGACGGCAACCTCACCCCGCGCCCGGAGGGGTACACGGTGAACACACCGGACAAACCCAACCGGGTGGCCACGATGGCGGCGCTCACCGCCGACGAGAAGTTCCTCGTCGTCGGCACCACGTTCGACGAGCCGGCCGGTCATAACCCGGATGGCTCGCCGATCCTGTGGAAGGAGAAGAACGGCGTCCCGTACCTGATCGCGTCGAACGCGCCGGACCCCGACGGCGCGATCGTGTTCCCGGTAGGCGCGCACGGCACGCTCGGCGAGGCCAAGTTCCAGGACGGCGGCGGCGGCTCCCCGTGGTACTTCCTCTTCCTGCGCCACCGGCCCGACACATTCGTCCTCGGGTATGCCGTCGGCGACGGGGTGGCCCTGGGCAGGATCGACGAGGACGGCAACATCAGCGTCGGACCGATTACGCAGATCAACACCTTCAGGGGCAAGCCGACCGAACTGTGCTGGCTCGCCAGCACTCCGGATGACCGCCTGGTGTTCTCGACGGATTTCGGCTACGGCTACCTCACTAGCTACCGCATCGACGGCAACGTGATCACCATCGTCAAGGACCCCGCCTGCCCGCAGGTTCCGGGCGATGGCAAGTGGCGCGGCGCGCTCAACGGGACCATCAGCAGCGGCCCGAGCGACAGCTGGATATGCCCCACCGGCTCCTACTTGTACCAGATCTACGGCAACGCGTCGAAGCTCATCGGCTACGCCATTCAGCCGGACGGTTCGCTCGAAGAGATCACCAGCGCGACCATCCCGTACAACAGCCCGCAGGGCCTGGCGGGATTCTGATCCTGAGCTCCGGGGGCGCGGCCCAGGCGCGCCCCCGGAGCTCTGCCAGTAATCCATACAGGAGGCACGGTCATGCACCTAACGCCCCGTGAGCTCGACAAGCTGCTGATCCACATGCTCGCCGAGGTGGCGCTCAAGCGGAAACAGCAGGGGCTCAAGCTGAACCACCCGGAAGCGGTCGCGGTGATCTCGGCCGCGGCGCTGGACGCGGCACGCGCGGGCAAGACGCTGGAAGAGGTGATGACGCTGGCCAGCAAGGTCCTCACCCGCGCCGACGTCATGGACGGGGTGGCAGACATGGTCCCCCGCGTCCAGCTCGAGGCGGTCTTCGATGACGGGAGCCGGCTCATCACCGTGCACTCGCCTATTCAGTGAACGACTCCATGAGACGAAGGAAGACTAACGTGAGTACTCCGGTGGGCGGCTACATCCTCGCCGCGGAACCCGTCGAGATCAACGTAGGTCGCCCGCACGTGAAGCTGGCGGTGCGCAATACCGGTGACCGGCCGGTCCAGGTCGGCTCCCACTTCCACTTCTTCGAGGTCAACCGGGCCCTGGAATTCGACAGGGAGCAGGCGTTCGGGCACCGGCTCGACATCGCGGCCGGCACCGCGGTGCGTTTCGAGCCCGGTGACGAAAGAGAAGTGACCCTGGTCCCGTTCGGCGGAAAGCAGCGCGTGTATGGCTTCAACAACCTCGTCGACGGCTGGGCCCCGGTCGACGGCGGCTACCGTCCCCGCGCCACCCGGGCCGTGCGCCTGGCGGCCGAGTACGGGTTCAAGACCGAACGCCCGGCCAGAAGGGGCGCGGGGCGATGACTCAGGTCTCGCGGCAGGAGTACGCCGGGCTGTTCGGCCCGACCGTTGGCGACAAGATACGCCTGGGGGACACCGACCTGTTCATCGAGATCGAGCGGGACCTGCGGGTTCCGGGCGACGAGGCGATCTACGGCGGCGGCAAGACGCTCCGCGACGGGATGGGCGTCAATAACCAGCTCACCAGCGAGGGCGGCGCGCTGGATCTGGTGATCACGAACGTGACCGTCGTGGATGCGGTGCTCGGGGTGGTCAAGGCCGACGTCGGCATAAAAGACGGCGTGATCGTCGGCGTCGGCAAGGCAGGCAACTCGGGCACGATGGACGGGGTGACGCCCGGCCTGGACGTCAGCCCGGCCACCGACGCGATCTCCGGGGAGCAGCTCATCCTCACCGCCGGGGGGATCGACACCCACGTGCACTACGTCGCGCCGCAGCAGGCGTACGCCGCGCTGAGCAACGGCGTCACGACGTTCTTCGGCGGCGGCATCGGCCCCACCGACGGCGCGAACGGCACCACGGTCACGGCGGGTCCGTGGAACATCGAGATGATGCTGCGCTCGATCGAGGGCCTGCCGGTCAACATCGGGATCCTCGGGCAGGGCAGCTCGGCGGGGGAGGACGCCCTGGTCGAGCAGGTGCTGGCCGGAGCGGCCGGGTTCAAGGTCCACGAGGACTGGGGGGCGACTCCCGCGGTGATCCGCGCCGCGCTCTCGGTGGCAGACCGGATGGACGTGCAGGTCAGCATCCATACCGACACCCAGAACGAGGCAGGCTTCGTGGAGGACACGATCGCCGCCTTCGACGGCCGCACGATCCACAGCGAGGGCGCTGGCGGCGGCCACGCCCCGGACATCCTGCGGGTCACCGGTGAGGACAACGTGCTGCCCAGCTCCACCAACCCGACGCTGCCGTACGGGATCAACACGCCGGGCGAGCTGTTCGACATGATCATGGTGGTGCACAACCTCAACCCGAAGGTCCCCTCCGACGTGGCCTTCACCGAGAGCCGGATCCGCGCGGAGACCATGGCTGCGGAGAACTTCCTGCACGATCTCGGCGCCATCTCCATGATCTCCAGCGATTCGCAGGCGATGGGGCGGGTCGGGGAGAACTGGCTGCGCGTCATGCAGCTCGCCGACGCGATGAAGAAGGCGCGCGGCAAGCTGCCCGAAGACGCCGCGGGCCACGACAACTTCCGCGTTCTCCGGTACGTCGCCAAGATCACCATCAACCCGGCGATCACCTCCGGGGCGGCGCGGGTGATCGGCTCGGTCGAACCGGGGAAGATGGCCGACCTGGTGCTATGGGAGCCGGCCTTCTTCGGGGCCAAGCCGAAACTGGTCATCAAGGGCGGGCTGATCAACTGGGCGCTGATGGGTGACGTCAACGCCTCCGTGACCACCGCCGAGCCGGTCTGCTACCGCCCGACGTTCGGCTCGTTCGGCTCGGCCCTGGCCAAGACCTGCGTCAGCTTCGTCTCCCAGGCCGCGTACGAGAACGGGGTCGCCGAGCGGTTGCAGCTACAACGGCAGGTCCGCCCGGTCGAGCGAACGCGGACCATCACCAAGCGTGACATGGTCCGCAACGACGTCCTCCCGGCCATCCGGGTCGACCCGGAGACGTTCGCCGTGACCGCCGACGGCGTGCAGGCGACCGTGCCGCCGGCCAAGTCGGTCAGCCTCAGCCGGCTGTACTTCTTCAGCTAGCCAAGGGGATGGCCATGACGACCACGGACACCGATGAAGCGCTCGTAAGGGTCGATACCGTCGTGGGCCGCGCGGCCGACGGCGGCTGGCCCGGCCGGCTCGAGAGCGCCCGGGTCGACGTGCTGCGCTTGGACCAGGCGGAGGCGCAGAAAAGCCGGCTTCGGAAGATTACCGAGGGCGGGGTGGAGGTCGCGATCTCCCTCGATCGCGGCATGCAGCTTCGTGACGGCGACATCCTGCTGTGGGACGAGGCGCGCGGCGCCGCGATCGTGGCGCGCGTCGACCTCAATGAGGTGCTGGTCATCGATCTGTCCGGGTTGCTGGGCCGGCCGCCGGAGAGGTCGATGACCACGTGCGTGGAGCTAGGGCACGCGCTCGGCAACCAGCACTGGCCGGCGGTGGTCAAGGGCACGCGGGTCTACGTCCCGCTGGCCGTGGCCCGGGCGGTGATGGCGTCGGTGATGAAAACCCATGCCTTTGAGGGCGTCACGTACGAGTTCGTGCCCGGCGCGGACGTGGTTCCCCATCTGATGCCGCACGAGGCTCGCCGGCTGTTCGGGGCCGCTGAGGGACATCGCCACGATGACGCGCGGGGAGGCGGCCCGTGAGCATCGCCCGGATGATGCGGGTACTGCAGTTCGGGGATTCCCTGCTGCCGATCGGGTCCTTCTCGTTCTCCAATGCCCTGGAGCCCGCCGTTCAGGAGGGCGTGGTGCGGGACGCCGCCATGCTGAGCGAGTTCGTGCTTACCTCGGCCCGCCGGGCGGCGACGTCCGACGGCATAGCGCTGCTGGAGGCCCACCGCGCCGCGCGCGGGCAGGACATCGATCGCATCGTGCGGGCCGATCAGGCCGTGTTCGAACGCAAGCTCGGTGAGGAGACCCGGACGATGACGGTCCGGATGGGGCGCAAGCTCGCCGAGGTGAGCACCGCCGCCGTGCAAGCTCCCCTGCTCGGCCTGTGGCTGGACCAGGTACGGGACGGCATCACCCCCGGCACTCACCCGGTCGGCCTGGGCGTCTTGTTCGCCGAGCTCGGCTCGCCGGAAGAAGACGCCTTCGCGGTCCACCAGTACGGCGTGGCGATGACCGTGCTGAGCGCGGCGCTGCGCCTGATGAGGATCGACCACCGCCAGGTCCAGGCGATCTTGTATGCCGCAGACCAAACGGTCCCGGGCGACTACGCCGCGATCCGCGAGGCATCCCTGCCGGACATGGCCGCCTTCGCGCCGATGGCCGAGATCCTCGCGGCCATTCATGTCCGGTCGCACGTTCGCATGTTCATGAACTGATGGTGATGGACGCCGATTCGAGGCTGATGCGGGGAGGCAAGCCCTTCGTCTTCACTAACTGCCTCACCGGCCAGGGGATCGCGGACGTGGTGGCCCTGATCAGGCGCAACGTGCTCTTCGACCTGGAGCCAGTGCGGGAACTGGCCCGATGAGCCTGCTCGACGCCCCCGAGCTCGCGCCCTACCGGGACGAGCCGGCGCAGCTGCCCAGCGGCGCGCCAGGCAAGCACGGCGTCCTGGACATGGCCTTCGCCCGCCGCGGCGAACGGTCGGTGCTCGCGCACCTGTACCGGGAGGCCCCGTTGCTCGTCCAGCAGGCTCTGTACTGGGACGAGCACCTGCCAGGCTTGCCGTGCGTGTACGTCATCACTACGTCGGGCTGCGTGCTCCAAGGTGACCGCATGGACCTCTCAGCTACCGTCGGCGCTGGTGCCATGGCCCATGTCACGACCCAGTCGGCGACCAAGATCCACCAGATGGACGCGAACTTCGCCGCCGCATCGCAGCGGCTCGCGCTGGCGAAGAACGCCTACCTGGAACTGCTGCCGGGCCCGGTCATCCCGCACCGGCACTCCCGGTTCATCACCCGCACCCGCGCCACCGTGGCCGAGAGCGCCACGCTGCTCAGCGCCGAGCTGCTGCAGCCCGGCCGCAAGTATCACGGCGCGGGCGAGTTGTTCGAATTCGACCTGTACTCCTCGACCCTGACGGCGAGCCGACCGGACGGCACCCCGCTGTTCACCGAGAAGCTCGTGGCCGAGCCGTGGCGGCACCCCGTACGTCAGGCCGGCGTGATGGGGAAGTTCGACGTGTTCGCCAACGTCACCCTCATCACCCCGCGGCGACACGCCGACCAGATCTTCGAGCAGGTCGTTCCCGGAGCCGACGCCAGCACGGACTGCATGGCGGGCTCGAGCCGCCTGCCCAACGATGCCGGGCTCGTCTACAAGGTGCTCGGGATGGAAACAGAGCCGGTCAAGGCGAAGGTCCGGGCGTTCTGGGATCTCGTGCGCCAGCAAGTGCTCGGCGCGCCGATACCGGCCGCCCGGCCGTGGGGGTCGCCGCTGTTACCGGATGCGGCCGGATAGGAGCTCAGACATGCCAGGCGAAAGGCGCCACGAGTCCGCCGACCTCGAGGACTACGAGGTTCTCAACGCGTCCGACACGCTCGATGGCGCTCGCAGCGACGATCCGCTAGGCGGCGGGGTCGTCACCCCGGACCGGTGGTCGGCCGTGATCCGATTCGGCACCACGTCCGCGGAACAGCAGACAGGCGAATCCCTCGACCAGGCGCTCGCCCAGAAGAGGGCGGCAACTATCTGGTCGCCCATGATGAGCGTGTCGCTCACGACGCGGGGATCGAAGGCTGCGGGACGACGGCGGAGGAGGCGGCCATCCACGTCGTGGACGATGACACCAGTCTGCATCCGGACGACTGGCTCTAGGTAAGGTTGGCTCGTCAGCCGCGAGTTGTCGCGGGTGGCCGGGCCGAGATCGGAGATTGTGATGCCGACAGGGATCGGGCGTGACGAACTGCGGGCGCTGACCGCCCAGGAGGCCCAGCTGGTCGAGGTGCTGCCGGCAGACGAGTATGGCTGGGCGCACCTGCCGGGCGCGGTCAACCACCCGCTCAAGGAGCTGGACGCCAGGACCAGGCAGCTGGACCGGTCGCGGCCAGTCATCGTGTACTGCCACGACTGGTATTGAGACATGAGCCCGCGAGCCGCGTGGCGGCTCGAAGCGGCCGGGTTCGGCCCGGTGTATGACTATGCCGCGGGCAAGATGGACTGGCTCGCTGCTGACCTGCCGTTCCAGGGCACGGCCAAACTGGCGGGAACCTTCACCCGCCGCGGCGTGGCTACCGTCGAAGAGCCCACCCCAGCCGCCGAGGCCCTGCGCCTGCTGGAGGCCCAGGGGTTCGGCCCGGCCCTGGTGCTCAACCAGGCCGGCGTGGTCATGGGTGCCGCCTACCGGGATGCCCTGGCGTCTGCCCCCGAGCAGGCCACGTCAGGGTCGGTGATGCGGTTCGGCGTGTCCACGGTGCGGCCCAGCGAGGACGCCGCCGCGCTGGCGCACCGGATGGGCGACGCCGAAGTGACCCGGGTGGTGGTGACCCGCTCCGACGGCACCCTGGTCGGGCTGTTCTTTCCCGCGGACGTAATCTCCGAGCTGAACCCGCGGCCCAGGCAGACACGACCGGATGACCTCCCAGCCTCCAAGGTCGGCCGAGAGCCACCAAGCATGCGGGCGGGGCGGTGCGGTGGCGGCATGGCGGGGATGACCAGGCTCAGACCGTAACACCACCCTCCGTTCGGAATAATTGAAATTCTTTTTCACGAACGGAGGGTGGTGCTTCTCCCGAGCCCGCCGATGGTGTGCAGCGCTTCATCCAGGGCGCCGCCCGGCATGTGACGCCGCACCGCCCGGGTCACCGCGCTGGCTGCCCTTGGCACGTCCGTGTCATGGATGCCGGCGTCCCGTGCGAACCGCTGCACGTATTCGCGGGGCCCGAATTTGACCGGCACCCGGCTGGGGCTCCAGCCGTCATAGAAGACTCCGCGTAGCAGCTCAGGAAGCTGAGCGGCGAAATGCGCGGCGATCGTGACCGTGAGCCGGTCCCGCAGCGCGTCCAGCCACGCGCGCAAAGCCCGGTAGGCCAGCCTCCGGTCCTCGGTGCCAAATTCGTCGGCGATCCGGGCCAGCCAGGCATCGGCCTTGCCGATGCTCTGATCAAGGCTGCTGATTCCGGTGGATGACATTCGTCGCTGCCTCCGATGCCATGACCTTTTCTTTTGCCGGCGGGCTGCGTCAGCCGACGATGCGGAGGGCGAGCCACGGGGGGACAACCGTGCCGCACCAGCCGAGCGACCTGATGCCAGTCGAGCTGGTCGGCGTACACCTCAGCCCACGGCTCGGAGATCCCGAGACACTTGAGCCGTGACACGCGCCAGCGGTGCACGTGCGACTCTTTCAGGCCGATGATTTCGTGGCTGGTGACCGTTGGTTTCATGGTTCATCCTTTACTGGGCTTGCTGCATGACGATGCGGGCGAGTTCGAGGCGTGAGCCGATGTTGAGCTTGCGGAATATCTGGCGCATGTGGAAGGCCACGGTGTGCACGCTGATGTACATCTGGTCGGCGACTTGCTGATTGTTCAGTCCCTGGGCGACCAGTTCGGACGCGACAAGTTCGGTGTCGGTCAGACTTTGCCATCCAGTGGCCGGCCTGCCGGCCGATTGCGTCGAGTAGCGGCGCCGCACGCCGAGTCCGCGGAGGCGGCGGCGGATGCGGGCCATGCCGGCGGCCGCGCCGGTCAGCTGGTATCCGCCGATGGCCTGCGTAAGGTGGTGGATCGCCTGGTCTCGGTCCGACTGCCCGGCGTACAGGACGCCGAGATCTTCGGCCGCGGAGGCCCTAGCCCACGGGTCGGGGCGCTGCGCCGCGGCCTCGGCGAGGCGTACCGGGTCCTGGCCGGCTAGTCCCGTGCTGTGCGCGGCGGCGGCGGTGATGGCCGGATATCCGGGATTGTCGCATGCGATGGCTTCGGCGGTGCGGGCGGTGATAGCGGCCAGCTCGTCGTCGCCCGCGGCCAGCGTGGTGCGCACCAGCCAGGCCGCAAGAGCGGGGTCGCCGAGCAGGAGCCCGCGGTGTGCTAGGAGATCAGCGCAGACCCGGCGGATGTGGCCGATTGCGGCGGCTGGGCCGCCGCGCGCCTCGCTGATCTGGGCTTCGGTCATCGTGGTTTCGGTGCGCGCGTAGAGGCCGGGGAAATGCGGCATCGGGGCGGGGCGGCTGGCGATGTGGCTTGCCGCGGCCGCGCTGTCTCCGCGGCGCAGCGCGATCACGCCGAGAACGCAGTGCGCTGTGGAGGCGTACCCGTGCGCCCCGAGGGTCTCGGCGGTGGCCAGGGCCGCCTGGGCTTCGGCGGCGGCGTCGGCGAGCCGGCCATTGGCCAGGTGGATGCGGGCTCGCAGGATGGACAGCGCCGCCTGGGCTGGGATGCCGTGCAGGGCCTGGGTGTCCGCGGCTTGGAGGATGTTCTCCGCCTCGTCAAGCTGGCGGAGGTCGATGAGGGCGGCGGCCAGCGCGAGCAGCGGCTGGACGTGGCGGGCATCGGGGGAGATCCCGCCACCACGGCGGGCGGCGTCACGGAGCAGCTCGAGCGCGTCGCCGATCTGGCCCTTGTCCCACGCCCTGACCGCACGGGTGACCAGGGCCGCCGCTACGGCATGGCTGTCGTGGTGACCGGGCTCGGCCAGGATGGCATCCGATACGGGGCCTCCGAGCTCGTCGCGCAACCCGGCAAGGGCCTGCAGCTGCGCGGTCACCGCCCGGTCGCGCACGTCATCAGGCAATTGCGGCTGGGCCAGTACCATCCTGGCTTCGGCGCAGGCGTCGCTGGCCTGGCCGCGGGCGCATAGTACCGAGGAAAGAGCGCATCGCAGCCGGGCCTCGGAGGCCGGGGGCAGCGGCTGGGCCAGCGTCTCACGGGCGATCCGGGCGGCCTGGTCGAGCCGGCCGGCCGCGGCCAGGGCTTCGGCGGCTGCCACCGACCGCCCTAGCGCGGCCGGAGCGGCAGGAGGCGTCAGCTCCAGCGTACGCAGCGCCAGGTCGGCGGCGGCTTGCGGAGCCTGACCCAGCGTCTGCGCCGCAGCCCGGTCAAGATCGGCCAGCGACGCCGGGTCGCCCGGATGCGCGGCCTCGAGCAGGTGACCGGCGGCCACGGCCGCTGATCCGCCCCGGCGCAGCAGGATCTGGCCGTACTGACGGTGCAGCGCTTTGCGCCGGACGCGGGATCAACTGGCCGACCGCGCGGCGCAGCAGCGGGTGCCGGAACGAGAACGCGTTCTCGGCGGCGGTCATGATCCCGGCGCCCATCGCCTCCTCAACCGTGGGCAGCAACGCGGTCGGCGTTTCGCCGAGCATCTCGGCCGCGTCTTCCAGCCGAAACGACGGGCCCAGCACCGTTGCCGTCGCCAGCAGGTGCCGGGCCTGCCTGCTGAGGCCATCGAGCCTCTGCTGCGCGGCACGATGCGTCCGCCGGGGAAGCTGCGCGGAAACGAGCACGGCCCGGCCACCGTTAACCTGCACGGCGTTGTCGTCGCGCAGGCCCTGGATCAGCTCGGTGAGCAGCGACGGGTTCCCGGCGGCACCGTCGGCCAAAGCCAGCAGCGCCTGGTCCGGCGGCGCGCCGAACGCGTCCGCCAGCAGGGCCGCCACCGTGACATCACCGAGAGCAGCCAAGGTAATACGAGCAGCGCCGTCCTTTTCCAAGAGACCGAACAGGTACTCCGTGTCTTGCTGCGGTGTGCTTGATCGGGCCAGGATCCACGCGACTGGGTACCGCGTCAGTTCCCGCGGCAATGTCCGCACCGCCGCCAGCGTGGCCGGGCCCGCCCACTGCAGGTCATCCAGGCACACCAGAACCGGAGCAGCCGAAGCCCGCTGCTCCAGGTGCCCTCGTATCTGGCTGATCCACCACGCAGGGGCATCCGGCAGATCGCGACCATCACCGCCAGCGGTGAGCCGGACAAACGGATCGCGAAGGGCTGCGCGCAGCGCGAAGAACGGGATCGCCCGGCCTAGCTGGTCCGCGGCTCCCGCCGCCAGTGAAAAACCCTGCCCCGCCGCCTCGTCGGTGGCCTCACGGAGCAGCCGGGACTTGCCTATGCCCGGCTCTCCCTCGACCAGCACCACACCGCCGAGCCCTCGCTGAGCGCGGCGCAGCAGGCCACGGACGACCTGCCGCTCCGCGTCACGCCCCCGCATCACCCCATCGCCGGCAGGGTGGACCTGCGGGAGCACCTGGCCGCGCGCTTCCGGCGAGGAATCACTGATCATCGCTGTCACGTCACTGCCCCGCCAGCCACGAACACCGCGGGATCATGCGGCCCGCCACCTGATGAGCGTGATGCCTGCTCAGAAGGCAGACGGGGACGGACAAGCAGCATCCTTCGGGCCTCCGCACGCAGGCTGGATTCGTTCGCCGACTTCGCGAACGCCGCGCCTGCCACGGCGCGTGCCCAGCGCATCCGGATCACCGCCGTCTCGGGATGATCGCCGAACTCCTGCGCCACCCGTCCGGCACAGCCAGAGCGACCGAACGCCCGGATCGCCGCGGCGATGGCCTGCCGGACCTGGGCGGCACCGGGTTCGTCACAGCGCTGCAGGCCCGACGCGAAGAGGGCGTCGGCGCGCAGGCCGCGCAAGCCGAGATCGTGCATGACCGGCCACATCGCGTGTCTCCTTTCGCTCATGTTGTCCCCTGCCTGCGATTGTCATCTGGCCAGAGCCGCATCCACATCCGCCAGGCGCACAGTGTGACTGGCCAGTGGCCGCCCCGTCCTGTCAAGTTTTCCCATCGTCCCTACCGCGCGCATCCGTGGACCGCCGGTTCGCCCCAGGATCGCCGGGCTGGGGCGGGCTTCGCATCCGGGAGCGCCCTAGCCACGGACGGCAGCGCCGCACCCTATGCCGCCGCCTGGGAGTTCCGCGCGGGCGCCGTGTACCTGGCCACGGCGCGCTCCCCGGCCGGCCGCTTCCCGGCCGGGTTGGCCGGCAGATCCGGACGGATCGCAGTGGCTGGCCGCTCGGCTGCCGCGCCGGGTTCCGGCGGCGAGCGGCATAACCGGATCGCACGATCTCCCGTCCGGCGGGCAGGGTGAGCGAGCCGGCATGCGCCGCGTTCGGCCCAGGTGCTTGAGGTGCCTGCCCTAGCGGTTCTGACCGCCTTCGCTACCGGGGTAGCGCGGCGGGCTCTGGCGGCAGCGCCCGGCCGAGCTCATGGCGCGAGGTGACGTCCAGCTTGGTGAACACCTTGCGCAGGTGGTACTCGACCGTTTTGCGGGTGAGGAACAGCTGGCTGGCGATCTCCTGGTTCGATAGCCCGTCGCGCGCCATGCGCGCGATCCGGGCCTCGTGCGGGGTGAGCTCGCCGGTGGTCTGGATCGTCCGCTTGCGTGCGGTCTCTCCCGTGGCGAGCAGCTCGCGTCCGGCGCGCTCGCCGAACGCCTCGGCGCCCATCTGCGTGAACATCTCGTGGGCGGTGCGCAGCTGGTCGCGCGCCTCCAGACGCCGGCGCTGGCGGCGCAGCCACTCCCCGTACAGGAGCCGGGCGCGGGCCAGCTCGACCCGCATCCGGGTGCGCTCCAGCCGCTCGATCGCCTCCCGGTACAGGCCCTCGGCGTCACCGGCTTCATCCAGCAGCGCCCGCGAGCGGGCCTCGACCCCCAGCGCCCAGTCGGTGCCGCTGGCGCGTGTGCGGTCTGCGAGCTGGCGCAGGGCGTTCGAGGCGGCCTCGGGGTCGTGACTGCGGGCCGCGGCCTCGACGAGCTCGGTCAGCGCGAGGCCAGACACGCCGAGCTGCTCGCTGCCGCAGGCGCGCCGGGCGGCGGGCAGGGCGTCGAGATACCGGCCGAGGCCGTTGTACAGCACCGCGGTTGCCAGGTGGGCGAGTCCGATCGGCCGGTCCAGGCCCCTGGCGGTCGCGTCCCGGATGCCGGCCTCGATCACCCTAAGCGCGGCGGCCTCCTGGCCGCGCCAGGCGGCGAGCAGGAACGAGGGGTACCTGAGCGGCGTCCCCCCGGTTGCCTCCGCGATCGCGTAAGCCTCCTCGATCAGTGCCGAGGCGGCGTCGAACTCGCCGGCGAGGACGTGCACGGTCGCGCGGCAGGTCAGCGCGTTGGGGAGGAAGGCAAGCGCGCCGGTCTGGCGAGCCAGCCTGACCGCGCGAGTGGCCAGCTCATGCCACGCCTGGTCGTCCCACAGCTCGGGCGCCAGCGGTTCGGGCGTGACGGGGCAGACAAACCACAGCCAGCGCGGGCTGTCGTCCGGGCGGCCACCTGTTCCGGTTACCGCGTCCAGCGCCTGCCTGAGCGCAGGCACGGCCGCCGCATAGGGCTCGGCGAACCGTGCCACCAGGCCGTCGAGAAGAACGTCGGCCGGCCGCGGCGGCTGCGGCCCGGGCGGCGCGTCGCGGGCGGCCTCAGCCACCGCTGTGACTCCGCAGCCGCCGCTGGGAGATACGGCCCACATCGCGGTCGTCAGCGCGTCGAGGTACGTCTCGCGCGCCAGCTCGACGTCGAGTGGTTCGAGCCGCCTGGCGGCGTCGAGCAGCAGGGCCGGAGCGTGCGGGCCAGCGGTCAGCCCGGGGATGCCGGGCGAGCCCGTCCGGGCGAAAGCGATCTGGGCTCTCAGTCGCTCTAGCCGCGCCCGCTCAAGCTCGCCGAGCGGACCCTCCTCCGCGATCCCGAGCAGCTCAGCGGCCGTGTCAATCGCGGCGGCCTCGAACTTGGCCCGCGCCGCGGCCAGCGCCCGCTGTGTCCGGAGGGCCGGATCGAGCGTCAACCCGACTGCACGCTCCAAGAAGGCCGCCGACGCGGCGAGCCCGCCACGTGCCTGCGCGCGATCGGCCGACCGCTCCAGCTCTGCGGCGACGTCCTCGTCGGGGCCCGCGGTCGCTTCCGCGCGATGCCAGGCGCGGCGGTCCGGATCGACGTCCGGTTCGGTCACGTCCGCCAGCGCCTTGTGCACCCTGCGGCGATCAGCCGGCGACGCCGCGCGGTAAACAGCCGAGCGCACGAGCGCATGGCGGAAGTGCACACGAGTGCCCACGCGGAGCAACTTAGCCGCCACGGCGGGCGCCAGCGCCTCGGGCGCGATCCCGAGCAGCCCTGCCGCGCGCCACACCAGCGCCGGGTCGCCGACCGGCTCGGCCGCGGCCACCAAGCACAACAACCTGGTGTCCGCGGGCAGCGTCTCAAGCCGCCGCAGAAAGCTGTCCTCGATCCCGCGCGGCAACGACCGCGGGTCCGAAATCATGTCCGGCAATCCGAATCCCCCAGCCAGTTGCGCCGGCGACAGCCCTCGCGGCAGCTCCAGCAAGGCCAGCGGGTTGCCGCGCGTCTCGGCCACGACCCGCTCCCGCACCCGCTCATCCAGTGGCCCGCGCACCACGGAGGACAGGAGACTGTGAGCGTCAGCATCGCGCAGGCCCTCGACCACGACCTCGGGCAGCCCTCGCAGCTCCGCGCACGGTTCCCGGGCGGCGAACAGCATCACCACCGGCTCCGCTGACAACCGCCGCGCGACAAACCCCAAGGTCTGCGCCGAGGACCGATCGAGCCACTGCGCATCGTCCACCACGCACACAACAGGCCGCTCCTCAGCTACCTCCGACAGCAGGCCAAGCACGGCCACACCGACCAGGAACATCTCCGGCGCACGTCCTGCACGCAGCCCGAACGCAGCCGCCAGCGCATCCCGCTGCGGGCCGGGCAAGAGCCCGAGCCGGTCCAGAAACGGGCCGCAGAGCTGGTGCAACCCAGCGAACGCAAGCTCCATCTCGGACTCGACCCCCGAGACGCGGGCGATCACGCAGCCCGTCGCCCCAGCCAGCAGCGAGTCCAGCAACACGGTCTTGCCGACCCCAGGCTCGCCGCGTACGACCAATGCGCCACCGCGCTCGGCTACCCGATCGAGCAGTCCCGAAAGAACCTCGAGCTCGGCCGCGCGGCCGATCAGGCGCGGCGCCGCAGGCACCGCAGCGGCCATCACCGGCCTCCCGGGCTGCTTCATCGCGCCCACCTGCGATTCCCTAAGGCGCGGACACTCCGGACTGAGCTGATCGGCCCTGTCCGCATCTTCTAGCTGCCATATAACTGCCGGAGCGCAGGCGCTGTCCAGGCCAGGCCCCGCAGTGCCGTCAGGCCGAGAAGGAACGACCGTGACGGGCCAAGCACCTGCCCATCCCGGGCGGTGGAGAAAGCGGGGGCATCTTCCGGCTGCCTCCCCGGCCGCCAGCGCCTGCCCGAGTTCGAGGCCCGACGGGCTCTCTGCCAGCCGGAAACGATCGAGTACCACCTCGCAAGGTCTTCCCGAGGCCCGGCGTCAGCAAGCCGGGCACCTCGCTCGCATGCTCCCGGGCGCCTGACCGCCCAGACGGGCGCCCGTGGCTAGGGCGCTCCCGGATGCGAAGCCCGCCCTAGTCCGGCGACCCTGCTGACCATGGCACAACGAAGGCAGCCGGATCGCGCTGGTGACACGGCCCGCACCGGCGGCGAGCGCTGGGTGTCCCCGCGGGCGGAGGGAGGCAGGAGTGAATGACCTGCACCCCAGGCGCCCGAGGACACGCTGAACACCCTGCCGACTACAAACGGAGCAACAGGTGACCACGACTACGTTCGGAGCGGACCTGGCCGAGACGCGGTACGCCGAGGACCGCCGGGGGCGGTTTGCCTACCGGCGGCTAGGTCCCCCATCCGCGGTGCCGCTCGTGATGGCCACCCGGTTCCGCGGCACGATCGACCACTGGGACCCGGCGCTGCTCGACGTGCTGGGCTCGCAGCGGGACGTGATCGTGTTCGACAACCGCGGCACCGCCGCGTCCTCCGGCGCCCCGCCCGACACGATCGAGGACCTGGCCGAGGGGCTGCTCGAGTTCATCGGCGCGCTCGGTCTCACACAGGTCGACCTGCTCGGCTGGTCGATGGGCGGCTACGTCGTCCAGGTCGCGGCGCTCAACCGCCCGGAGCTGGTGCGCCGGCTGGTAGTCGCCGGCAGCGGACCGGGCAGGGTACCGGACCTGCCGGCGCAGCCCGCCAAGGTCGGGCAGGTGGCCGGCCATCCCGTCCTGGACGACGATGACTTCCTGTACCTGTTCTTCCCCGAGACCGGCCACGGGCGCCGGGCCGGGCTCGCCTCGCTGCGGCGCCTGGACGCGCGGCTGAGCGGTTCACGCGTCGAGGTCGCGCCCCAGGCCATCGCGGCCCAGAACGCCGCGATCGCCGCGTTCGGAACGGGCGTGTGGGACCGGCTGGGTGAGCTGACCCTGCCGGTGCTCGTGGCCAACGGCGCCCACGACGTCATGATCCACGCGTTCGCCAGCTACGCGATGTCCCAGCGGCTGCCGAACGCCAAGGTGATCCTCTACAGCGACGCCGGGCACGCCTTCTTGTTCCAGCACGCCGGCGACTTCGCTCACGAAGTCCTGAACTTTCTGCGATGAGCAGCACTCCACACGACTCGGCGCCACCGCCACCGCAAGACTGCGGCAATGTCGGTGACGCAGTCATGACCTGCTCCGCCGGCGGAAAGCGGCTCACTACCCAGGACGTCAGAGCGGTACCCGGCCTGGGCGATCTCGGCCAGGTGGTGCCCGCCGCTGGGAGCGGGCGATGAGCACGCCGTCACCCGGCCCCGCACACGGCAGCTCCGCTGACGCCACCGCTTGCCCGGTACTCGGTGATGCCGAACTCGCGGCGCTGGAAGGCCTGGGGACCCGGATGCCGATCACAGTGGGGGAGTATCTCTACCGGGAAGGCGACGCCAGCTACGACTTCTACGTTGTCGTGTCGGGCGCGGTGGAGATCACCGCCCGGTCGGGGACTGCCGATCGGGTAGTCGCCCTGCACGGGCCCGGGAGCTTCCTGGGAGAGCTGAACCTGCTCACGGGCCTGCGGGTGTTCGTGTCGGCCCGGGTGGTGGAGCCTGGCGAGGTGATCGCGGTGCCCCGGGCGGCGCTGCGGCGGCTGGTCGCGGCCAGGCCGGCACTGGGCGATGTCATCCTGTCCGCTTTTTTGGCCCGTCGTTCGGAGCTACTCGCCGCGGCGGCGGCGGCGATCCGGGTGGTCGGCTCCCGGTTCTCGCCGCGGTTGCTGCGCATCCGGGAGTATTTGTCCCGCACCCGCATTCCGCACGAGTGGCTCGACCCGGATACCGACCCCGGGGTCGAGGCGCTGTTGCGCGAGTCCGGCGTGGCCCCGGCAGAGCTGCCGGTCGTGATCGCCACCGGCACCGTGCTGCGCCGGCCCACGCTGGAAGCGCTGGCCGAATACCTCGGATTGACCATGCAAAGCCTGCCCGGCCGCTGCTTCGACCTGATCGTGGTAGGCGGCGGCCCGGCCGGCCTGGCCGCGGCCGTCTACGGCGCCTCGGAAGGGCTGCGCACCCTGGCCGTGGAGATGACCGCGGTCGGCGGGCAGGCGGGGGCCAGCTCCCGGATCGAAAACTACCTCGGCTTTCCCACCGGGATCTCCGGCAGCGAGCTGACCCAGCGGGCCGTGGTGCAGGCCGAGAAGTTCGGCGCCTCCCTGTCAGGCCCGGGCGGCGCGGCCTCGCTGCGCGAGCAGGCAGGCCACCTGGTGGTCCGGCTGTCAGACGGCACCGACGTCGCCGCGCGGGCGGTGATCGCGGCCACCGGCGCACGGTACCGGCGGCTGGACGCCGCCGGGCTGGCCGACTTCGAGGGCAACGGCGTCTACTACGCGGCCACCGCGATGGAGGCCCGGCTGTGCGCCGGGTCACCGGTGGTGGTCGCCGGCGGCGGCAACTCGGCCGGCCAGGCCGCGCTGTTCCTCGCCGAATCCGGCAGCCCGGTCACCGTGGTGATCCGCGGCGGCGACCTGGCCAAGACCATGTCTCGCTACCTGGTCGACCGGATCGAGGCCGACCCGCGCATCGCGGTCCGGCACACCACGACGATCGCCTCCCTCCACGGCGACCAGGCGCTGCAATCGGTAGAACTAGCCCGCCCAGAGGGAAGCGAAACGCTGCCATGCGGCGGGCTGTTCTCCTTCATCGGCGCCGACCCCGCTTCCGGCTGGCTGTCCAGCCGCGCCGCCCTGGACGGCCACGGCTTCGTGCTCACCGACCGGGACCTGCGCGCCGAGCACCTCGACGGCCGATGGGAGACGCTCGGCCGGCCGCCGCTGCCGTACGAGACCAGCCACCCCGGCCTGTTCGCCGCCGGAGACGTCCGGTCCGGGTCCACCAAACGAGTCGCCGCCGCCGTCGGCGACGGGTCAGCCGCGGTCCGGTCGGTCCACGAACACCTCGCCTACACGCACCAAGCAGCCCATTTCCAGGAGAGACCATGACTTTTCCCGGCTCACCCGCCCCGCCCGCCGATGCACCCACAGCGGAGGAAGCGTATATGAGCATTCTGATCGTCGGCGTCGGCGCAACCGGCGGATATTTCGGCGGCCGCCTCACCCAGGCGGGACGTGACGTGACGTTCCTGGTCACCCAGAGGCGCGCGGAGGTTCTCAGCCAGCGCGGCCTGCGGATCGTCGGCCCCGGCTGCACGGAGATCATCACGCCGAGGTTCATCACCCCAGAACGCCTGAGCGCGGTGGCCGATACCATCTTCATCGCGGTCAAGGCAGCAGCACTCGAGGCGGTCATAAAGGAGATCGGGCCAGCCGTCGGACCCGAGACCATGATCGTCCCCATCCTCAACGGCATGCGGCATATGGGCGCGCTCAACCAGGCCTTCGGCAGCAGGCGTGTGCTGGGCGGTGTCGCGGTACTGGCGACCCAGCTTGACGACAACGGTGACGTCAGGCAGCTTAACGACGATGTCAGCCTGCTCATCGGCACGCAGGACCGGCAGCGGACACCAGCCGCCGAGCGGACCGCAAGCGAGCTGTCAGGAGCGGGGTTCCCGGTTGCCATCAGCGACGACATCCTGGCCGCTATGTGGTACAAGTGGGCGTTCATCGCGGCGGCCGGCGCGCTGACCTGCCTGCTGCGCGGTGCGGTCGGAGAGATCATGGCCGCCGGCGGCGATGACGTGGCGCGCGCCATCATCGAGGGGACGAACTCGATCGCCGGGGCCGCTGGCTACCCCATCCCGGACGGCCAGGCGCAGCAGACAACCCAGATCCTGACCGCGGCCGGGTCGCCCTTCACCTCATCGATGTACCGCGACCTCCAGCAGGGCAGGCCCGTCGAAGTCGAGACCATCCTCGGTGACCTGATCGCCGAAGGGCGCAAGGCAAACCTGCACACCCCGCTCCTTAAAGCGGCCACCGTCGCGCTGCGGGTCACGCCACCCGGCTCCCATGATCGTGAAGCTTTGGAAGTCAAACCTTATGGACGGCGCTTCACCGCCCGCGGCACCGGGCGGATGCGTCGACGAGAACGAGAAGGAGAGGACCGCCATGATCCCCGCCACCACGGCCGGCCAGGAGCATGTCACCGTTACCGCGCACAGCGTCGAGCGCCTTACCGTGCGGCTCGGGCTGCCGCACGCCGGGGCACTGACCCGCTTCGAGCAGCTCGTCCCGGCCGCACCGCTGGAGAAGTTCCTAGCCGCGGATAGCTGGGACGCCGTCAAGGCGCTGCTCGACGCAACGCCCCTCGGCTTCGTGTACTACGCCAAGCTCGACTCCTTCGCCTTGCTCGCCCCGTCCGGCACCACCCGGCAAAGCGTCGAGTACATCGCGGGCAACCACGCCATCGCCGAGACCATGTTCCGCCGCGAGCCGGGGGTCCTCCTGTACGCCCCGCTGCGCCTGCTCTTCCACGCCGACGACGACGGGAAGGCGGTGTTGTCGATCGACCGGCCCAGCGACCTGTTCGGCAGCTTCGGCGACCCGCACGTCACTGAGGTCGGCCGCCTGCTCGACGGCAAGGTCGCCGCGATCCTCGAGGGCCTGGGCGTACGCCCGCCGACCACGCTCACGCACATTGACGTGGCCTGACGCCTTGGGCCCGGCCGCAAGCAGCGGGCCAGCTCAGCGGCCACCGCGGGGACGGCGGCCGGCTTGGTCTTCGCGCCGCCAGTACCTTCACGACGCCGAGGAACTGCTGCAGGAGAACAGCACCGGCCCGGCTTCTTCAACGCCATGATCGAGCGCTACCCGAACCGCCTCGGCCGGGACGCGGTCTGGAATACCGCCCGCGCCCTATACGGGGTGACCACCAGAGGGCGAACTGACGTCGACAGGAGAGACGTCCTGATGCCCGCCGTAACCAGCCAATACGCGACCGCCAGCATTACACCCACCCCTTGAAACGGAACGGAACCACCATGACCAGGATGACCCCCCTCCTCCAGCGCAACGAGAAGTTCGCGCGCACCTATACCCCGGTGGCACTCGGCCTGCCCACTGCGCAGTTGCTCGTCGTCACGTGCCTCGATCACCGAGTCGACCCCGCGATCGTCCTCGGACTCCAGCTCGGCGAGGCTCCCGTCATCCGGAACGCAGGGGGACGCGTCACCCAGGCCGTCATCGACGACCTCGCCTACCTCGCCTTTCTCACCGAGCAACTGCCCGGCGCCCGGGACGCCGACGGCATGCTTTTCGAAGTCGCGGTCGTCCACCACACGCAGTGCGGAACCGGCTTTCTCGCCAATCCCGGCTTCCGGCATCAGGCCGCCGAGGCGACCGGCCTATCCGAGGCAGCGCTGGAAGCCTCGGCGGTCGCCGACCCGCACGTCACTGTCCGCGCCGACGTCGAGCGCCTGCTCAGCTCACCCTTGCTCTCACCGAGACTGAGCGTCTCCGGCCACGTGTACGACACCGCCACCGGACGCGTCACCACCACGCTCGACGCCCGGTACCCACAGCGGCATCGTTCCTAAGCTCGCCCGGGGTTAGGCAGATGAATGTCTCGGACAAGGCGCGGCTGCACCGCCAGCCCGCCGCGTCCTCGCTTCGAGGACCGTCTCGCGTTGTGGGACGTGGCGGCGGGCCCCAACCAGCCGCTTCGCTGCCCGGTGCCCTGGGCCGGCTCCGCCGAACTCGGCCACCTAGTCACGCCGGAGGAGCTCCGCACCCTGGTCACGGACGCCGAGCTCGAGGTGATCGCCCGGAACGACCTCACCGGACCCTTCGCGCGGCTGATGCACACGGTGCTGAACGCCACGGGCTCGTTGCCGGACCGCGTGCTGTACGGCCGCCGAACTGTTTCTGTCGTGGCGCGCACTCTTCCCGATCGGCATGATCCGTGCTTGAGTGTGCGTCCAGGGACAAAGACCGTTCGGCCACGTGCAAGACGGCCGGGTGCGCGGAGTCCACTGTGGCTCTAGCAGCCCGCGCTGCCGCTCACGCTGGTCCGTCGATCGGCGCGTTCACCGAGGAGCAGGGATGGTCGAGGCCAATACGAATCAGGCGACCACGAACCGGGGATGGCGACTTCGCCGCAACCCGGCCGGTGCTCTGGCCGCCGGCGATCTGGAACTGATCACTGATCCCATCGCGCCGTTGCGGGATGGCCAGGCCCTGGTCCGCACGCTGGTGCTGTCGGTGGAGGCGGCCAGCCGGATCTGGCTTGGGCACCAGCGAGCATTCATGCCATCGGTCCCGGTCGGGGAGGTGATGCGCGGTATCGGCGTCGGCGAAGTGATCGCCTCCAGGCGCGCCGACCTCCGCCCTGGTGACGTGGTCGCCGGATTCCTCGGCTGGCAGGAGTTCTGCGTCGCCGACGACGGGCTGCTCGAGGCCCCGCTGACCACGCTGCCCTCGCCGCTTCCGGCGCCGGCTTCGGCGTTCGTCGGCGTGCTCGGGCACATCGGCATCAGCGCCTACCTGGGCGTCGACTACCTGGACCCGGGCCCGGGGCAGACCGTGGTGATCTCTGCCGCGGCCGGCGGCGTGGGGTCGATCGCCGGCCAGCTGGCTAAGCTGCGCGGCGCCCGGGTTGTCGGCATCGCGGGGGGACCGGCCAAGTGCCGCTACGTAGTCGACGACCTCGGCTTCGATGCCTGCGTTGATCACCGCGACCCAGCCTGGCGCGACCTGCTCGACGCCGCTGCCCCGGACGGTGTCGATCTCGATTTCGAGAACGTCGGCGGCCCGATCATGGACCACCTGCTCATGCGGCTGAACCTCAACGCCAAGATCTTCCTGTGCGGCATGGTGTCGCAGTACGACGACTCGGGCGAGCGCGCCGCGTGGCGCGGGCTGGTCAACATCGACCAGATCCACATGCAGCGCGCGACGATGCGCGGATTCATCGTCACCGACCACCTTGACCGCTGGCCCGAAGCCCTCGACGCGCTGGGAGCGCTGTGGGCGGCGGGCCGGCTCAGGTACCAGGAGAGCGTCGTCACCGGGCTCGAGCACGCTCCCGCCGCGCTCGCCCGGCTGCTGGCCGGCGATACCGTCGGGAAGCTGGTCGTGGCCGTCGCCCAGCCCAGCCTGGGCCGCGGCGTGCAGCTCGTGACCACGGCGTAGCACTGATATGGCGATCGAGTTCACCCTCGACCCCGGCCAGCGCCGCCTGCGGGCCGCCGCCCGGGAGATCGCCCATGACGTCCTCGCCGACGTCAGCGCCCGCACCGCCGGGCTCGCCTCTCCCGAAGAGCGTTTCGCCGCGACCCGGCCGGCCTACCAGCAGCTGGTCGAGGCCGGATACCTTCGCAAGATCCTGCCTGAGGCGGCTGGCGGCGAGCTGCGCAGCACGCTCGACCTGGCCCTGATCGCCGAGGAGCTGACCGCCGTCGATGCCAGTGTGGCACTGACCCTGTTCGCGGTCACGCTGGGGCTCGCCCCGGTCGTCCACGCCGGAACTGCGGCCCAGCAACGCGCGCACCTGGCGAGGTTCCTCATCCCCACCGGGGCCCCGCTGGCCGCGTTCGCGCTCAGCGAGCCGGGCGGCAGCGCCAACTTCGACGCGCCGCCCCCGGCCGAGGGCGTGCGCACCACCGCCGTGCGCGACGCTGGCGACTGGGTGATCACTGGTGCCAAGAAGTGGGTGTCGAACTCCGCGGGCTGGGATGGCACCGGGCCGGACCTGATGTGCATCGTGGCCCGGACCGATCCAGCTGCGGCCGCGAGCACGGCCCTGTCGGTGCTCCTCATTCCCGGGCCTGTCATCGGGCTGACCGTCACCGGCACCCCGGACACGATCGGCCACCGGGCGCACTCGACGCCGACGATCACGCTCACCGACGTGCGCGTGCCCGAAGGCAACGTCATCGGTGACGTCGGGGGCGGGTTGAGGATCGTGGGGTCCGCCTTCGGCCCGGCGGCTGCCCAGGTCGGCGTGTTCGGGCTCGCCCTGATGCGCGCCGCGTTCGATCACGCGCTGCGGTTCGCCCAGGCCGAGAGACGCGGCGGCCCGGTGCCGATCATCGATTACCAGGCCGTCGGCTACGCGCTGGCCAGCGCGAAGACCCGGATCGAAGCGGTCCGGTCGCTGACGTGGCGGGCCTGTCACGCGCTCGACACCGGCTCCCCCGCCGGTCACGAGCTCGCGCTGCACGCCAAGGTCTTCGGTTCCGAGACGGCGGTCGCGGTCATCACCGACCTGATGCAGGTCGTGGGTGTCGACAGCTACGCCCACGAGCAGCCGCTCGGGCGGCTGTTGCAGGATGCTCTGGCGCTGCCATTGTTCGGCGGCAGCAACCTCGGCTTGCGCCGGCGGCAGCTGCACGCCGTGCTGCGCGAGCCCGGCTACGACGCGGACGCCACCGTGTGCCTGGCCCCCGCCGCTCCACGCCCGCGTGCGACCCCTCAGCGCCGTCCTGCGCGGACCGGTCGCCGACCCGCTTCCAGTCGTTGATCAACAGAGCTAGCGGCTCCGGCCGCGCGTTCGGGCAGATCATCGTACTGATGCCGTGGTGCGACGTGCTGCGCTGCGAGTATGTTGGCTGCGACAGGGCACACGGCCGAGGTGATGCGGTGAAAACCGTCGCGACGTTTAGCTCGCTGCCGCCATCCGAACAGTTCGAGGCGTGGCACGAAGCAGTGTCCAAGGCCTTCGTACCGCTCGACGCAAGGAACCGGACCGAAGGAGCATTCGGCGGGGTCCTAGCCAACCGTGCCGTCGGTGCCGTGCAATTCAGCGATGTCGCAGGCGGCGCCGTCGACGTCTATCGCTCCGCTCAGGCCATCCGGCGATTCGATCCGGGCTACCTCAAACTCGGTATGCAACTCCGTGGCTACTGCCTAGTCACGCAGGATGGCCGCGAGGCACCGCTGACGCCAGGCGATTTCGCTCTCTACGACAC
>Ga0070697_100000585_pt1 | contig 27500 bp, 31 predicted proteins | sample KBSK1501metaG_FD_65475 | JGI IMG/M metagenome (GOLD analysis project Ga0070697, IMG submission 65475) | Corn, switchgrass and miscanthus rhizosphere microbial communities from Kellogg Biological Station, Michigan, USA - KBS K1-50-1 metaG | ecosystem: Host-associated > Plants > Roots >...
GGTGACCCAATCCTTCAACACCAGCTCCAGCATGGGGCGGCTCACGCTCAATGTGCTGCTGTCATTTGCCCAGTTCGAACGCGAGCTGATCGGGGAGCGGGTGCGCGACAAGATCGCTGCTTCTAAACGCAAAGGCATTTGGGTGGGTGGGCCGGTGCCGCTCGGCTACGCCACCGTGGACAAGAAGATCCTTGTGGTGCCGGCTGAAGCTGAGGCGGTGCGCACGATCTTTGCCCGATATCTGGAGCTCGGCTCGATCCGCGCCCTCGCAGAGGACCTCGATCGACGGGGAATTTGCAGCAAGCCGCGGCGGCTGTCGAACGGCCGGACCATCGGCGGGGGGCGCTTTGGCGTGGGCGCGCTCCTTCCTCCGCGTCTCGGGTCGAATTTGGACGACCTTTGGGAGCCCCAGTGCCAAGTCATACAGCGCCGCCGGGGTCGCCGCGTTTGAGCTCGAGCTCGATCTCGCTGATTGGCTCGACGCCACTGCCATCTCCCACGCCTCGAAGGATGACGCGACTCTCAAGCCCCTGCCGTCGAGACCTCCTGCCTCTACCGAAAGACGAGCTAATGAGCATTGATACCCATCAATATCGCCCGTTGTCCGCTGAACTCCGCTGCGGCGGAAAATTGATGCCTATCAACGCACTCGTTTTCATCTGGCTTTATCAATTTCCGCTTGGAGCGATCGCCGGACGATATTTATCCAGCCACCCCAGGCGTCGGGCAGCCGGCGCGCTGAAACGGCTCGTAGCCGGACTGGATTGAACAGATCGCCTAGAGCGGTTTCCGGAAGGGAGCACTATACATGAACATAAAGCCGGATCTCCCTAAGCCAGGACTCTTTCGCGATCGCTCTGAAGCGGGTCGATTGCTCGCTGCGAAACTCACCGCTTACGCCAATCGCCCGGACGTACTCGTGCTCGCCCTACCGCGCGGAGGCGTGCCTGTCGCGTGTGAAGTCGCCCAGGCACTCGGCGCGCCCTTGGACGTATTTGTCGTGCGCAAGCTGGGCGTCCCGGGCTACGAGGAGCTGGCGACGGGTGCCGTCGCGACGGGTGGCGTGCGTGTACTCAACGACCAACTCGTGAGGCGTCTGGGCATTCCGGGCGCTTTGATCGACACCGTCGCATCGCAGGAACAGCAGGAGCTTGCGCGGCGCGAGCGCCTCTACCGCGAGGGTCGTCCACCGCCCGACGTTCGCGGTCGTACTGTCATCCTAGTGGATGACGGTCTTGCGACCGGAGCGACCATGCACGCCGCCATCGAGGCCTTGCGGCAGTTGCAGCCTGCCCGCATCGTCGTCGCCGTTCCGACGGCGTCGCCGGAGGCGTGCGAGGAAATGAGGGCGAAAGTCGATGATGTCATCTGCGCCATCACCCCGGAGCCGTTCGAGGCGGTCGGCCGATGGTATCAGGACTTCTCGCAGACGACGGACGAGGAGGTTCGTGGCCTGCTGGCGCGGCGAAAAGCGCCGGAGAAGGGCGAGGCCGTGCCAAGCCCGACCGATGCCGCCCTTATCGAGGCGTTGCGCGCGAGCGCCCATCCATTGACCGGCGTTGCCCGAGACTACGATCCGCTCATGAACCGAATCGGCGATGCACGCTTCGCACTGCTCGGCGAGGCATCCCACGGCACGCATGAGTTCTACCGCGAGCGGGCCGAGATTACGAAACGGCTCATTAAGGAAAAACACTTTACAGCCGTCGCAGTCGAAGCCGACTGGCCGGACGCCTACCGCGTCAACCGCTACGTCCGCGGCATAAGCGATGACCTCGATGCGGTGGAAGCCCTCACCGATTTTCGGCGATTCCCAACCTGGATGTGGCGCAACACCGTAGTAGTCGAATTCATCGAATGGCTGCGAGCGCACAATGACGCGTTCCCGCCGGGCGCTGCAAAGGTTGGATTTTACGGCCTCGATCTCTATAGCTTGCATACATCGATGAAAGCCGTTTTGCGTTATCTCGAAAAGGTCGATTCAGCCGCAAAACGCGCCCGCGAACGCTATTCCTGTTTCGACCATTTCGGTGAGGATACCCAGGTCTACGGTTTCATGACGCGCTTGAACCTCGCCAAGTCATGTGAGGACGAGGTCGTCAGCCAGTTGGTTGAGCTGCAACGCCGGGCTGCCGACCACGCACGGCGCGGCGCGGTGGAGGACGAACTCGGCCAAGCCACTATTTCCGGGCGCGTCTGCCGGACCAATTTGATGCCGTGCTCCATTACGATGAGACGCGGGCGGTCAAACCACTCGAAGTCACGACGGAATGGGAAGCAGGCGAGGTGCCTGAGACCTTCCCCTTCGCGGTGTAAGCGAACAAGCGCCCCTCCTCTTCGTACCCGGTGCGGCGCGTGAAGCCAACGAGAGAAGCCCGCGAAGTGCGTTCGCAGTCACTAAGAGTCATGGCCTAGGGATGTTGGCTTCAAAATAGGCGAGGGCAAGCGATGATTACACTCGCAAAGCCAATCGTTGCAGAGCATCTGGTTCACGTTGCCGCCGACGCCGTAATACTCGATGGCAATCTGAGACTGCCGGAGGACGCCCGCGCAGTTGTGTTGTTTGCTCACGGAAGCGGCAGTGGCCGACACAGCTCTCGCAATCGCCATGTGGCACAGCTGCTCAACGAGGCGAAATTGGCGACTTTGCTAATCGACCTGCTGACTGCGAATGAAGAGGCGATCGATTTACATACGGCGCATCTGCGCTTCGACATCGAGCTGCTGGCTAGAAGGCTGGTCGGCGCCACGGACTGGCTCACTCAGCGCCCAGACACGCGTCACCTTCCGATTGGCTGCTTTGGCGCCAGCACTGGTGCTGCCGCCGCTCTGGTCGCGGCGACGAGGCGACCCGACGTAATCGGAGCCATTGTCTCACGCGGCGGGCGGCCGGATTTGGCGGGGCCGGCCCTGCCCCGTGTTCGCGCGCCCACGCTGCTCATCGTCGGTGGAAACGATGTCCAGGTGATCGAGCTGAACCGGATCGCCCTTCCACAACTGGGCGGCGAGAAGGCTTGTGATCGTCCCGGGAGCGACGCACCTCTTCGAAGAACCTGGAGCGCTTGATGAAGTGGCCCGATTAGCGCGCCGCTGGTTCGAGCGGCACCTGCTCCCGACGACGCGACACGCTGCTGAGGCCAGTCGTTAACCACACGAACGGAGTACTTTTGGAGAAAGCCTCTCAAACGTCAGGAAGATAGTGATTTGTGTACCAGATGATCGCCTGCGACTGACGGCAGTAGCGGCACCCTCCCTCCAACACTTTGGATTCGGTTTCCGCGGGCTGTTGGTCAAAAAATTGAGGCCAACATGGATGAACAACCAGCGACCTCCGCAAATGCAATCGAGCTGAGGATCGAAGAACTCTCGCAACTGTTTCACAGCCTCGATCCTTTTCCGTTTCGCGAAAAGGATCTCGACAAGGATGCAGAGGAATTTATCGTGGGTTGGGCAAGAGAGTTGCCCACCGATCAGCAACTCAGGATCATTGTACACCTGCCAGAGTCACAAGCATCTACGTCAGAGGCTCATGAGATCGGAGTGGCTCTCAATCGGTATTTTAGTCATCGCGCCCGCGTTATAGCGCTTGATCTCAACGAATTGTTCCGCATCGGATGGCGCTCGCTCGTCATCGGACTGACAGTACTCTCATTATGCGTCATTGCGGGCCAAATGGCAGCCGCCAACCTCACACCACGTCCTCTTGGACGGGTCATCGAAGAGAGATTGACTATTTTCGGGTGGGTTGCGAACTGGAGGCCAATCGAAGTTTTTCTGTACGAGTGGTGGCCGATCGTGCGTCGACGCAATCTATATCAACGGCTTTCGGCGGCCCAAGTCGAATTAAGGCCGTACACGATCGATTATCAGACCCAGCAGACCTACCGAAATAGTGAAGAGCCACACGCGGCTCAGTGAAGGGGGCTCGTCCGCCTCGGGCGAAGGCCTGTGTGAAGCAGTGCCGTGCCGGCATTACGTCCCCGGAGATGCCAGCATCAATGGCTCTCGGAGCTTGACAACTTGTTTGGTCCCGTCAGCATCAACAATCTCAATGGTCGTCAGTCCTCTGATCCAGTCCTGATAAATCTCGCGCGGCTTACGAATCATGTGATCAAGCCTCTCGAGCGCGACCTCGACAAGGTCGTCATTCGGATCGTAAGTAATGCCGTGCAAGAGCAACCACTCCGCCTCGACCTGATCGCCAAGGGATAGCGAGGCAACCTCGATCTCGGCCTGCTTTCCTTGGAGCGTTTTCGAGAGACGGTCGAAAACGTGCGCCATTGGCTCTTGTCGAGCTTACGGGCCGTCATGGCGAACCTCCTGTTGGACAAGATTGCATCTCAAGCCTGCTCGCGCCTGTCCTGTTCGCGAACGAGCCAATACACAGCGCCGAGCGCCAGAATCGCGGCTGCAAGCGCGAACACCTGCTGGGCCTCCGCTGCGGAAAGATCGATGATCATCAGCTTGCGGACAATGGCGAGCAGCGCGATCAGGAGCACGGTGCGAACCTGGACGATGCCGCGCCGGCGCTCTGCAACAACCAGCAGCGAGCGCTTGAATTCAAGCGCGATGATGACGGTGAAGATCATTCCGAAGAATGCCTGAAACACCGCATAATCCGTCGGATCGAACCCACTGGAAGAAATGATGCTAAGCAGGATTTTTAGCACCAAGTTCCAGAGGGCGAACCCGATCACGACCGCAATGAGCGCCGTCAGCACAAGGATGACGGCGTGCTCGAACTTTTGATAGACGGTCAGGGGTTTCCATCGCTGGCGCTCGGCCGCGAGTTGCTCCTTCAGTGGCATCCAGATCTCCCTCGCTCGGACGGCTTCCAATTCCAAGAGAAGCGGACTCCGCTCCAGGTTATCGCGGGGATGCGTGTTCGGCGACGCTAATTCTGCGAAATCAACTTAGGCCTCCCTGGCGACCTCCTTCTGTCGTGGTACCGGCAGATATTCCACGCCGCCGCCGCTCTGCATGCGAACGGGCTGCGGATAAAGCTTCATCAGTTCGAGAACTCCGTTCGGCATGTCGGTGCTGACCAGCAGGCCAAGCGACTTCGCGGTTGAGGCCCATATCGGATAGTCGTGCGTCCATGTACCGGCCGTGAGCTTTTCCGCCAGCGCCCTCGCTTGCTCGGCGGGAAGCCGACGCTCCAGGAGCTCGCTCGCTGCTTGCTTGACTTGCGCAATTGCTTTGCGTCCGACATCGGCCAATACCAGCGTCTGATCGTCAATTCTCCCCACCGGCTTCTCCTCGATGACCTTGATGAGCGAAGCGGCCGGCGATTGTCCGAGCTGCGGGTCGATCGGACCCAAGACGGAATGCTTGCACATGACGATTTCGTCGGCTGCAAGCGCGATCAGCGTGCCGCCCGACATGGCATAGTGGGGCACAAAGACCGTGACCTTAGCCTTGTGTTCACGAACCGCCTTCGCGATTTGCAGCGCTGCGAGTACAAGGCCGCCCGGCGTGTGCAGGACGAGATCGAGCGGTACGTCCTCGTCCGTCATCTGGATGGCGCGCAGAACATCCTCGGAATCGTTTATGTCGATGTAACGTGCGATCGGAAAGCCCAGCAGCCGCATGGTTTCTTGCCGGTGCACGAGCAGGATCACCCGCGATTTTCGTTCGCTCTCGAGTTGCGCGATCTTGCGCACCCGCATGGCCTCGAGCATCCGCTGCCGCAACATCGGCTGGATCGCCGAGAATATGAAGAAAAGCCAGAAAAGATCGCCGATCGACATGGAAGCCTCCTATGGCAAGTGGCACGTCATACCCGCCCCTGAGTATCGAAGCCGAGCACGCCTTCGTCTGGGTAGTATGCGCGGTAACGCTGCTCGGACCGGACCAGGAGGGGGCCAAGCGTCAACCCCGCCACGAACCCTCCGACATGAGCCCACCATGCGACGCCTCCGCCGGAGGACGGCAGCAGGAGCTCCAGCGCTCCCTGGAAAATCTGAATCAAGAACCAGAGACCGACGAAGAGGAACGCGTAGACTTCGAAGAACAGCGGGATGAAAAGGATCGGCACCACCACGACGACCCGCGCCAGGGGGAAGAGGTGCATGTAGCATCCCAGCACTCCCGCGATTGCACCGGAGGCGCCCAGTGCCGGCACGATCGATGTTGGATTAAAAAAGACATGCGCAATCGAGGCAGCAAGGCCGCAAGCGAGATAAAAGGCGAGATAGCGTCCGTGACCCAGCCGATCCTCCACCGTGGGTCCGAACAGCCAGAGCGTCCACATGTTGAAAATGAGATGCAGCCAGCCACCGTGGAGAAACATCATGCTGAAGAAGGGAAACAGATCGGCGGCCGAGAGCTCTGCCTCGCCATATGCCAACGCGGCGGTGTAGCGCGCAGGGATGAGCGCGAAGTCGCGCAAGAATTCCTCGAGCTCCGCAGGGCTCAGGCTGTTCTGGAGGAGGAAAATCAGGCAATTGGTCGCGATCAGCAGCCAGGTTACGACCGGCGGGTAACGGGAGGGAACGGCGTTTCGGATTGGAATCATGTGGGCTTGCGCCTCTCCGAACGCGTGTGGCGGATGCCGGACAAGATTTAGCGCCCGCGACCTTCGGGCTGCGCGCCGATCGTCGAAAGGAGATTGCGCAGCACGCCCCGCACTCCGTGCAGCTGATCGACGAGATCGAGGATGACGGGAATGCCCTCCTCGTTCACGCCGAGTTCCCTCAGGTCGCGGATCAGCTGCACTCGTGCGAGATCGATCTCGGAAAATGGCCCGGCTTCGCCGCTATCGCGCGGCAGCAGCCAGCCGGCCTCGATCCACGCTTCAAGCGTTGTGGCTTCGAGATGCGCCGCCAGGAGAAATTCTCGCCGCTCCATGGTCACGCCCCCATCGCTTCACGCGGATTGCGAGCCGTGGTCGGCCGCCATTGAGCGATGAATTTTTCGAGCTCGGGATCCGACTTGATCGGCAGCATGACTTTCAGGGTGACGTACTCATCACCGCGGGTGCCGCCAGGCCGGGGCACGCCTTGCCCTTTAAGACGAAGGATCGTGCCGGTGTTCGACCATTTCGGGATGGTCATCGTTACCTCGCCGGAAGGTGTAGGAACGTTGGCCTTGCCCCCGAGCACAGCTTCGCTCAGCGAGATCGGCAGCTCGACATGGATGTCGTCGTCCTTGCGCGTGAAAATGCGGTGCGGCCGCACCTCGATCTCGATCAGTGCATCGCCGGCCGGACCGCCGCCGACGCCGGGGCGGCCCTTGCCGCGCAAACGAAGGACCTGGCCGTCGCGTGTGCCAGGCGGAATGGTGACATCGAGCAGGGAGCCGTCGGGAAGCGTGAGCTGCTGCTTGCCGCCATTGATGGCGTCGAGAAAATCGAGCGCCAGGCGATAGTGAACGTCCGGGCCGCGCATGCGGACATTGGCGCGGCCTTGCCGGCCAAACATTTCAGACAAGATATCGTCCATACCCGCGAAGTCGGCGAAGCCGGCATCGCTCGTATAGGGGCCCGAAGCCCCGGCATCGGCGAAGTCACGATAGTATCTTTGCCGCGGGCGCTCAGCCCCGGAAGCATCGATTTCGCCGCGGTCGAACCGCGCGCGCTTCTCAGGATCGCCTAATAAGTCGTAGGCGGCCGAGAGCTCCTTGAACTGCTCCTCGGCCTGCTTGTTGCCGGGATTGAGATCCGGGTGCAGCTTTTTCGCCAGCCGCCGATAGGCCTTTTGAATCGCGTCCTGAGAGGCATCCTTCTTGACGCCCAGGGTTCGATAGGGATCGGCGGCCAATGCGCTCTCCTCCTGCGCCTGCCCCCGCACCCGCGAGCAAGCTCACGTCGAATACTCGCCTGAATGAGAACCTGAGTCGGCCGCAGCCGGTTCCGGCTCCGACGCAGACGTCGCATTCAAACCACGCCTGGCGACGACGACCCGGGCAGGGCGCAATAGCCTGTCGTGGATGGTGTAACCGTCCTCCACCACGCGTATGACTGTTCCTGGCGGCTGCGACGCATCGTCGGCTTCCATCACTGCTTCATGCAGGCTCGGGTCGAAGCGCTTGCCGAGCGCGTCGATCTTGCGGACGCCGAAGCGGCCGAGCGTCTGTTCGAGAAGACGTTCGGTCGCGCGGACCCCTTCGATCAATCTGTCGTCCTCGACCGTCTCGGAACGCTCGGCAGCGGCGGCAATCGTCCGCTTGAGATTGTCCGCGACCATCAGCAGCTCGCGCGCAAAATCCGAGATCGCGTATTGCCGCGCCTCCTCTTCTGTGCGTTCAGCGCGCCGCCGGGTATTTTCCGCGTCTGCCAGCGCACGTAACAAGCGATCACGCAGGGATGCATTCTCGGCGATGAGAGTTGCAACATCCACCGCTTCCTGCGCGACCGCTTCGTCGACGTTGCTGTGCGGCATGATCACCTCGTTAGATTTCCCGTGACCTCCCTCCTTTCCGAGCCACGTCCTGACCGATAACAGTCGTTGTCCTCTAGGCAGCCTCCGCCAGTCTGGTGCCATTGATGGTCAGTCGACCATCCTGCACCGAAACCCGCACCGTCTCGCCGTCCTTGATGGCGCCGGACAGCAACATATTGGCGAGCGGATTTTGCAATTCCCGTTGGATCACGCGCTTGAGCGGGCGCGCGCCATAGACCGGGTCGTAGCCGGTATTCGCCAGCCAGGCCTTCGCCTTTTCGTCGACGTGCAGCACGATCTTGCGGTCGGCGAGCAGCTGCTGCAGGTGCTTAAGCTGGATATCGACGATGCGTTTCATCTCGTTGCGACCGAGCCGGTTGAAGAGAATGATCTCGTCGAGGCGGTTGAGAAATTCAGGCCGGAACGACCGGCGCACGACCTCCATGACTTGCTCGCGCGCGGCGTCCGCCGGCTGACCTTCAAGCAGCGCGGCAAGGTATTCGGAGCCGAGATTCGATGTCAGCACGATGAGGGTGTTGCGGAAATCGACCGTGTGGCCCTGACCATCCGTCAGCCGGCCGTCGTCGAGAACCTGAAGCAGGACGTTGAAGACATCGCTGTGGGCTTTTTCGACTTCGTCGAAGAGAATCACCTGGTACGGCCGCCGGCGAACCGCCTCGGTGAGCGAGCCGCCTTCCTCGTAGCCTACATAGCCGGGTGGTGCGCCGATCAGCCGGGCGACGGAGTGCTTCTCCATATATTCAGACATGTCGATGCGCACCATGGCGTGTTCGTCGTCGAACAAAAATTCGGCAAGCGCCTTGCACAATTCGGTCTTACCGACTCCCGTCGGCCCCAGGAACAGGAACGAACCTATCGGGCGGTTCGGATCCTGCAGCCCTGCCCGCGCGCGCCGCACCGCGTTCGCGACCGCATTGATGGCCTCGTCCTGGCCCACCACGCGCTCCCGCAGCTTTTCCTCCATGTGCAGGAGCTTTTCGCGTTCGCCTTCCAGCATCTTGTCGACTGGAATGCCCGTCCACCGCGAGACAACCGCCGCGACCTCCTCGGTCGTGACCTCCTGCTTGAGCATTTGGCCCTGCGCCGGCGTTTCCGCCAACTTTTTTTCGAGCCCGGGAATAACAGAATAGAGGAGTTCTCCGGCACGCTGAAGATCACCGCGCCGCTGCGCCACTTCCAACTCGCCGCGTGCCCGATCGAGCTGCTCCTTGAGGCGCTGCACCGCACCCAGCTTCTCCTTTTCGGCCCGCCAGCGCGCGGTGAGTTCACCCGACCGGCGCTCGAGATCAGAGATTTCCTGCTGGACCTTCGCCAGGCGCTCTTTCGAAGCCGCGTCCGTCTCCTTCTTGAGTGCCTCGCGCTCGATCTTCAGCTGAGTAATCCGGCGGTCGAGTTCGTCGATCTCTTCCGGCTTGGAATCGATCTGCATGCGTATCCGACTTCCGGCCTCGTCAATCAGGTCGATCGCTTTGTCCGGCAATTGGCGATCGGTGATGTAGCGGTTCGACAACGTAGCAGCCGCAACGATTGCGCTATCGGTGATGCGCACGCCGTGATGGACTTCATACTTTTCCTTGAGTCCGCGCAGGATCGAGATCGTCTCCTCCACCGTCGGCTCATCGACAAAGACCGGCTGGAAGCGCCGCGCCAGCGCTGCGTCCTTCTCGATATTCTTGCGATATTCGTCGAGCGTGGTCGCCCCGATGCAATGCAGCTCGCCGCGCGCGAGTGCCGGCTTGAGCATGTTCGAGGCGTCCATGGCGCCTTCGGCCTTGCCGGCGCCGACCAGCGTATGCAACTCGTCGATGAACAGGATCACGTCGCCCGCCGCCGCGATCTCCTGCAGGACGGCTTTCAAGCGTTCTTCGAACTCGCCGCGATATTTTGCCCCGGCAAGCAGCGCGCCGAGATCGAGCGACAGCAGGCGCCGGCTCTTGAGCGTTTCGGGCACATCGCCCTTGATGATGCGCTGCGCCAAGCCTTCGACGATCGCTGTCTTGCCGACGCCGGCCTCGCCGATCAATACGGGATTGTTCTTGGTGCGGCGTGACAACACCTGGATGGTACGGCGGATCTCCTCGTCGCGGCCGATGACGGGGTCGAGCTTGTTCTGCCGAGCCTCCTCGGTGAAGTCGCGGGTATATTTCTTGAGCGCCTCGTAGCTGCCCTCGGCGGAGGAACTATCAGCCTTACGGCCCTGGCGAATGTTGCCGATCGCCTTGTTGAGATTTTGCGCAGTGATGCCGGCGCGCTTGAGGATGTCGGCCGCAGTCGTTCCGCCCGCCAGCGCAAGCGCCAGCAGCATGTACTCGACGGTCACGAACGAATCCCCGGCCTTCTCCGACAGCTGCTCGGCCTGGTCGAACAAGCGGGCGGTCTCCGGCGCGAGATAGACTTGCCCGGCACCGGCGCCCTCGACCTTGGGCAGCTTTGCCAGCTCGAGATCGACTTCCCGCCCGACCTGCGTCGCCGAGCCGCCAGCGGCCTCGATCAAGTTCGCGGCCAGCCGCTCCTCGTCGTCGAGCAGGGCCTTGAGCACATGCAGCGGCGTCAACTGCTGATGGCCGCCGCGCAGAGCAAGTGTCTGGGCCGATTGGATCAGCGTCTTGAGGCGGTCGCTGTATTTCTCGATCTGCATGGCTCATCTCCAGGCGTTACCATGACCCGTGGACTGCTGCCGCAGATCCTCGTCAGCCAGTTTTGCGGTCGCGCTTGTCGACCTCCTCGAATTCGGCGTCGACCACGCCGGGCTCGCTCTGCGCGCCCGAACCGGCGCCCGCACTCGCCTGCGCGGCGGCCTGATTGGCCGCTTCGGCCAAGCGCATTGCTGTCTGCGACAGGCGTTCCGTCGCTTGCCGGATGCGCTGGACATCCTCGCCCTTCATGGCGTCCCGAAGTGTCGGGATGGCCTGCTCGATTTCAGACTTCAGGCCGGCGGGTACGCCGGGCGTCTCTTTGAGAGCCTTTTCGACCGAGTAGATGGTCGAATCCGCCTGATTGCGCGCCTCGACGAGCTCCTTGCGACGCTTGTCCTCTTCGGCATGCGCTTCCGCCTCCCGCACCATGCGCTGGATGTCGGCCTCGGTGAGGCCGCCCGACGCCTGGATACGGATGGTCTGTTCCTTGCCGCTGGCCTTGTCCTTCGCCGACACATTCACGATTCCATTCGCGTCGATGTCGAACGTCACCTCGATCTGCGGCAGGCCGCGCGGGGCGGGCGGGATGCCGATGAGGTCGAATTGTCCCAAGAGCTTGTTGTCAGCCGCCATTTCGCGTTCGCCTTGGAAGACGCGCACGGTAACCGCCGTCTGATTGTCTTCTGCCGTGGAGAATGTTTGGCTGCGCTTGGTGGGAATTGTGGTGTTGCGCTCGATCAGCTTGGTCATCACCCCACCGAGCGTCTCGATACCAAGGGAAAGGGGCGTGACGTCGAGAAGGAGGACATCCTTGACATCCCCTTGCAAAACGCCGGCTTGGATGGCCGCGCCGATCGCCACCACCTCGTCGGGGTTCACGCCTTTGTGCGGCTCGCGCCCGAACAGTTTCTCCACTATCTCTTGCACCTTGGGCATCCGTGTCTGCCCACCGACGAGCACGACTTCGTTGATCTCGGACGGCTGCAAGCCGGCGTCCTTCAACGCCGCCTTGCACGGCCCGACCGTTCTCTGGATGAGGTCGTCGACCAGCGCTTCGAGCTTGGCGCGGGTCAAGTTCATGTTGAGATGCTTAGGTCCGTTCTGATCCGCTGTGATGAAGGGAAGGTTGACGTCGGTCTGGGTCGTGCTGGACAGCTCGATCTTGGCCTTCTCGGCCGCGTCCTTCAGGCGCTGCAATGCCAAACGATCCTTGCGCAGATCGATGCCGCTCTCTTTGCGGAATTCATCTGCCAGGTAATCCATGATGCGCTTGTCGAAATCCTCACCGCCCAAAAAGGTGTCGCCGTTGGTTGATTTCACCTCGAACACGCCGTCCCCGACCTCCAGGATGGAAATATCAAACGTGCCACCGCCGAGATCGTAGACGGCGATCTTTCCGTGTCCCTTCTTATCCAGGCCATAGGCCAGTGCCGCGGCCGTGGGCTCGTTGATGATGCGAAGCACATCCAGACCGGCAATGCGCCCCGCATCCTTCGTTGCCTGGCGCTGGGCATCGTTAAAATAGGCCGGGACCGTGATGACCGCCTGTTCGACCTTCTGTCCAAGAAAGGCCTCGGCTGTTTCCTTCATTTTCGTGAGGATGAAGGCGCTGATCTGGCTCGGGCTGTATGCCTTGCCCTTCACCTCAACCCAGGCATCGCCGTTTGGACCCGCCACGATCTTGTAGGGGACCATCCCTTTGTCTTTCTGAGTGATCGGGTCGTCGTAACGCCGACCGATCAAGCGCTTGATCGCGAAGATGGTGTTTTCGGGATTGGTGATGCTCTGTCGTTTGGCGGTTTGACCGACCAAGACTTCGCCGCGATCGGTAAAGGCGACCATGGATGGCGTGGTTCGTCCGCCCTCCGTGTTTTCGATCACTCTGGGCTTGCTGCCTTCCATCACGGCAACGCACGAATTGGTCGTTCCGAGATCAATTCCAACTGCCTTGGCCATGGCAGATCTCCTTAAGTCTTTGAGCTCGTTCCTAGCGGCCACAAACTCGTAGTGCGCTAGAAAGCTCGGGGACGTGTTCCGTAAGGGGGAGCTTCCGGAGCACGTCCGGTGGGGCCGCAGGGTCAGGCGGCTTCCTTGACCTCGATTTTATTGGCTTGCGGCCGCGCGGGCTTCGGAATCGTGACTTTCAGCACGCCCTTGGACATGGTGGCCTGAACGCTCGACGGGTCGATCGCCGTTGGCAGTTCGAGAACGCGATAGAACACGCCATAGCTTCGCTCGGCGAGTCGGTAGTTCTTGTTCTTGTCATCCTTCTGCTCTTGCTCGACCTTCTTCTCGCCGCGGATTGTCAGGACGTTGTCTTCGAGCGAGATGTCGACGTCTTTGCGTTCGAGCCCCGGCAATTCGGCCGTGATCTCGATTGCCTTGTCTGTTTCGGCGACGTCGATGCTAGGCACCAGACTGCCGGCGCCTTGCGGGCTCGGCGCGCCAAGACCTCGCGTGAAATCCTCGAACAGCCGATCGATCTCGCGGTGGAGCGAGCCGAAGAGATTGACTTCAGCCGGTGCGACACTTCCGCGAGCGGGGAACGGGACGAGTGACCTCAAGTTCATGACCTGCCTCCATTTAGCCAGTGACAACTTTTCAACGAAGCGCGCTGACGCGCTTTCGATATGGAACTTCTCTGGGTCCTCTACGGGCTCACGATAATCCGGTCTTCCACCTTGATGACGCCGGGGGCCGACCAAGCCACGCGCTCGGCTTCTTCGCGTTCGATCCACGACCGAACCGTCCCCTTGAGGATGACCTCGCCGCCGTGTGCTTCGACGGTGATACGGTTGGCGTCGATCTCGGCATTGCGCCGGAATGCCTCTTGGATCTTCCGCTTGATTTCGGAGGGTTCGGCGCGCGGCTTGAGCAGGATCAAATTGTTGACGCCTTTGACGCCTTTGATTCGACGCACCGAATTCTCGGCCGTGCTGCGTTGATATTGCCACTCGACCTGGCCTTCGAGCGTTACCCAACCATTCTTGACGACGATCTTGATGTGCTCCGATGAGATCGGCAGCTGGCTCTTGATCGCCGCCACGGCGTCCCGCGCGATATCGGGATCCGGCCGCTCGTCGACGCTCGGCATGCGGACCTCGATGTCGTTCGCCACCGCAGTGACGCCAGCCACACGTTTGGCGGCGCTTTCGGCCTCATATTTGTCGGTATAGCTCTTGACGAATCCTGCGAGCGTGACGACGCCGCTCTTCACGGAAACAGCGATGTCGGTCGCATCGAGATCAGGATCCCACTGCAGCTCTTCTTCTATGTCGCGTTCAATTTCGGCGTCGGATCTCATGATCGCCTCCGGCTTGAGTTGGTTGTCCGCTGAAAGATCGAGTGGAACTCGCGATCTCGCGGGCGGACTTTGCGCATCCCAACACTGCGGCGGCGCCCCCAATCCGGCCATGACGGCCGTCAATTTTCCGGATTTTCTTCTTTGCCCCGGAAATCGGGAAAAAGTCTGGGAATGGCCTCAGCCCTGATCCACCCGACGTGCGTCGCGACCGGTCTGGCCGTAACCGCAGGGAACTACACCAGCAGGTCGAAGATCTGGAAGGAACTCTGCCAGTGCTTGGTTTGCGGATTTTTGAGATCAGGGTCGATGATCTTGAAGGCTCGCGCCAGCCGCCACGCTCAGTCCACCCGCGATGGCGGGAAGCTGGGTCAAGGTCTCCTCGCTGTAATCGAGATCGAGCGGGGGCCGCGCGGTGAGATGATCCAGGATCGGCTTCAACTCGATGGTTTCATCGAGTTCTTTGAATAACTGGATGTTCTCCTGCAGCCCCTTGGTGATCGGGAGGTCGATCGGCTCAATAAGGTCGCGGCCATTTGCCTTCGCGGTGGCCTCGCCGCGAATAAGCAGATCGTAGACTTTGTGATTGACGAAGCCGCTGTAGCGCTTGAGGTCCTCCTTGTCGACGTCGAGGCCCGCCACGGCTCGGAAAAACCGCTCGAACCGCGCCACGCCCATGACGTGGGTTGGCGCTACGGCGCGGTCGATCGGTTGCTGTGCGATCACGACTGACGGATCCGAAGCATGACCTTACCCACCCCATGTCCCTCGGCGAGTCGCCGGAGCGCCTTCGCGACGTTTACCAGCGCAAAGGCCTCCGCGATCGAGACCTTGAGCTTCGTTGCGTCCACGGCCTGATTGAGCATTAGAAACTCGCGCACGCCGAAGATGGCGGCTTATGGGTGGCCAAGCGGCTCGCTGCCGAGCCAGGGATCCGGACGAACCGTACTGAAGGGCAGGTCCTCCGGACGCTCTTCGAGCTCGATCTCATGAACCCTAACCGCCTGCGCCCGATGGGCCCGCAGGATCTCTTGGGCCAGATCCTCCTGCTCGGGCGATCGGACGCGGACCCAAAGGATGAGACCGCGCGCGGCCATGAGGTTGTCGAGGCCTCGCGCCTCGTCTCGCCCAAAAATCCGGGCAACCAACAAGAAGCCGGCACCAGCGACAATGAAACCTACAAGCGCAGCGGCGACAGCAGCCTCCCCACCGCCCGCTCCACTCGCAAGCAGGAAGTACGCCGTGGCCATGGCAGCAGCAGCGCCAAGGACACTGGCAACGACCGTGTTGATAGTTGACACATCTTCGCGGGCGATGAAGGGCCGCCGAGGCGTTTGCGGTACGTCAGCCAGTTCCTCGGAGGCAACATAGGGGGCGCCGAGCCTCTTTCGAATCTCGTCGAGGCTCGCCACGACGTCGACGTCGGCCCGATCGAAGCCCATGAGCAGCAGCTCACCGGCCGCGACATCGAGGGCTGCGCGCGAATGGAAGACGCCTGTCACTTCACGGACTCGCGCCCGCGCGAGGACTGTGTCGGATGTGTTAGCCGATGCATTCATCCGTTTGGCTCGTTCTTCCATCGCGGTTTTCTAACTTTCTCACGCGGGCGGAACTCAACCACGGTACTTGAATTCCGTCAGTTTCTTGAGCGCGTCCTTCGACGCGCCGGGTAGCTGGATCTTGCTGCCCTCATCGTCGATGAGCAGGCTGTCATAGGGGACGGCCACGAGATGCCCGCCCATGCCCAGGAAGCCCCCGATCTGCAAGACCGCGAACAGAGAGTAGTTGCGAGCCACGACGAAGTCGTCGATGGTGCCAATCCTCTCATTCTTCTCGTTCGTGACGCTGCTGCCTGTGAGCTTGGACACGCGATAGCCTTGCGCGACGACATTAACGTCGACCTGGACGAGTTGGACCCCTTGTGAAAGTACCGGCTTCGGATTTGCGACGATCAGCAGCAACCCGACGATCGCCATGATGGTGATGAATGTCAGCAGGGCTCTGGTGCGTGGCGAAACGCGCACGCGCTCATGACCATAGGGCGCGTAACAAGCATCCCATAGGCTTCTCGCACCGATGGTTCTTTTCCGTCCGATGTTGCGTTGGACTCTCATGGCGGCCTCCTGGGAACAGCTGCGGCTTCAGAGCGCATGGATCCTTCTTCCTTCGCGGCGCCCCCTCGGAGTTCCAAAGCGATCAGGGCGCAATGAATGAAGGAAGATCATCCCACTCTGCGGGGGCCGCCCTGATGCCTGTCAATTTTTCTGCAATTTTCTGAAGTGTGTGGCTCCGCCCAGGAACAACGAAAAACAACGAGTTGCCAACGCTGGATTTTCGATACTGCGCGCCCAGCATTCCATTTTTTTACTCAGAAACGATACGGACCCTGCTTTGACGCCATCAACTTCTTTGGAAGACTTTTGCTCGAACTGAGCTATGCAGCGGCTGGTTCCGCGCCGTACTCAGCGACCCCCGAGGAAATAATTTCATCGCCAAATGCCAGCTCAGGGGGGAACGTTTGCTAGGCGACATTGTTTGGTAACTTAAAGGCGCGAGCGGCTATGGGTTCGTGATGTGACATCACGCGGTCGCCAGCATGCTTCCGAACCCGTCGCCAGCATGCTTCCGAACCCTTAGCTAAACTACGAAGAACTTGAAACTTTCTCCGCCCTAAGGAGCTGCAATGAGGGCGAAAGCTGTTTCCACTGTAACCAATATCCACCACAGAGCCCTGCCAGTTCGATCGAACCAGCTGGGAGCCCTCGACTCTCTGGACTCTCTGGCAGTGACCATGTCGTGCCATCGTGGAGAGGAAATCTGCTGCCAATCGTGCCCAGCTCTATTTTTGTACAGCGTCAAGTCCGGCGCGGCGATACGATACGTGGCGCGCGCCGACGGCCACCGTCAAATCGTAGATCTCTTGTTTCCGGGTGACTTCTTCGGGTTCGCTGCCGGAGGGGAATACGACTGTACGGTCGATGTAGTCGCTGAAGGCACGGTTGTGGCTTGCTACCCGCGCCAACGCATGGAACTCCTGGCGGACGCAGACCCGCGGCTCGCACGAGAACTCCGCGAGGCGACGCTCAAGGCCATCTCGCGATTGCAAGCCCAGCTTGTCATCATGGGGCGGATCACTGCACTCGAAAAGGTCGGCTCGTTCCTTCTTGAAATGGCAGAGCGAATGTCCGACGGCTCTCCCGAGCTGGTTGTCCTCCCAATCTCGCGCTACGACGTTGCCGATTACCTCGCGTTGTCGGTCGAGACAGTCAGCCGTGCGCTGACGGACCTCAAGCATCGTGGTGTGATCAAGCTTTGTGGTACACGCTGCGTGAAAATCGTCGATCAGGATGCCTTGAGAGGTGATCGGGACAGCAGCCCCGCATACGTTCATTGCCGGTCGACTCATTAACGTCGTAAACGTCATGCGTTCGCTTGGGTCTACTTCCAACTTAACGAGATCTTTTTAGGGTCGAGCAACGTCGGCACTCGCATTTGCTCGAAATTCGGAGCCTTCTCCGCACATGGATTCGGTAACAGTGCCCAGGCGCACTGGGACTGCCGTTCACGTGACCGACACCTTGAGGCGCAATCGCGCGCCTGCCGCGTGATCAGCGGGCACATCTCTTTTACAGATTAATTGACGACGCTCAATTCCCGCTCGATTTATTTTCACTATCTTCCAACGCGCGCGGCCAATGCGCGCCGCGGCCGATGTCCTCGGGATCGACCTGCTCACCGGTTTGCGCATCAAGCTTGCAGTATTTGATTCGATGCCGGTTTTTTTGTTGATCTGATGAAATCGGATCTTCTCCCGCTCCGACGTTGCCGGGAACAGCTGGATCGGACACAAGACCAGCGACAAACGCAGATATCCCTTCCAAAATGGGCGTGGGGCCATCGAATCATCTCCGTTCGCAAGTTCATCGTGGGTCGCATGCGACCGGCGAATGCGAGGACTTCATAACCGGCTTCGCCCTATGAGGGCGGCTTCGCAGTGACTAACCCGTTCTCAGGCGCCTGATCCGCGCTTCGGTTTGTTCTTCGCGCGCTCCTCGCAGTCGATGTTTCCCGTCCACTCCGCGCCGAGGTCGTTGTCCAGGCAAATGTCGGCCTCATTTTCGTTGGCTTGGCGCGATACCTCGTCCGATAGTGCGGGATCCGTTCCCATTGAACGTCGCGAAGGTTTCGTTGGAATGGGCTTAGCGACGTGTCTCATGGCTGCTATCTCCTCAATGCTGTCTCGTCGTGCGCTCGCGGCCCGCTTTTTCAACCGTCGAAGTGCCGTCGGGTCGAAGAGGCTCGGATAGACAACCTCTGATCAGTCGCATCGCAGCGAGGGTAAGCGACGTACACCAGTCACGTTATCCCTCCACCCCCTGCAAAATGGCGATCAGGACCCGCGCGCGCCTTGACAACTATCAAGTTTGCACGACGGGCACTCGAATGTCGCCGTGCAGGGGCAAGCCGATCGCATCTTTTTGCGCAATTATTGATGCCGATCCTGGATGCGGCGCACCGCCGGGTCTAACGCTCGCGTGCATGAGCATCGGTCCCCAGGCCGGCTCAGAGGAAAAAGGCCATGCAGATCGAGCTAGCAAAGACCGTGGCCTCTCGGCCGGCAACTGCGTTCGCGATCGTAGCGAACGTCGTCAATTGGCCGGAAATCATTAGCTCGATCAAAAGTATCGAAGTGTTGACGCCAGGCCCGATCCGAGCGGGCACGCGACTGCGAGAGGATCGGATCATGTTCGGTCGCGGTCTGACGCAAGAGTTGGAAATCGCAACGATCGAACGCCCCCATCGACTACGCCTTCTGGCCAATCATCCAGACCTGCGCTACGAACTCGATCATGTGATTGATGCAGTGTACGGCGGGCCGGATGATGCTGACCTTTCGAAGCAGACCTGCGACGCCGACAGGACGGGCTTTGCAGCCTCTCATGTCACCGTTCATGGAAATTACATTGCGTGATGAGCTGGAGCGGGATTTATCCGATCTCGCGACTGCGATCAGCCGACACGGCCCAAACTGAAGCTCCCGATGCGGCGGTCAGTGCAGTCTAGCGCGCCCCACTGTCGATTGAATCGCAAGGGACTTGTACAGCAACACAAAACCCAGCATGCCATGCAGGTAATTTCCTAATCCTGAAGCAAAATTGTGTGCCATCTGAAGGAGCTCGGGATTGCTGTCCTCGAGTTCTGCGATCGCCTCCATCGTAAAGTCTTCCGGCCCCTTTTCGTCAATTTCCGAAACCAGCATTGCACGCGTTTCTTCACTAACGCGAGGAAGCGGGGTCAGAGCGCCTGCGCCGGGGGCCACCGGGAGCAGCAGACGATAAAACATGCTGAACCCGAACATTGCCCTCGCCGGATTCCCGAGGTCGGCGGCACATCTGGCTGCCATGTCCAGAAGCTCGGGATTGTGTTCCTCGAGATGCTCGATGATCTCTGCCGTGCAGGCATCGGGCCCACGAGTATCGAATTCTCGGGCGACTAACTCTCGAGTCTTCTCGGTCACGCGAGGGAGCAAGCTCATTTAACGATCCTCCCTTCGGAGGAAGCCGATGTAAGCAGGAAGTGATGGATACACCCGAGAGTCCATCGGGTTGATGGCTGTAACAGATTCGCGCCCCTATGCGAACGCCTTCCTTGCTGCAAATCCTACTAATATTGACGGTTATCAGGGCGGTGATGCTCCGATCGCATACAGTCGTCACCAGCCCGACGGACCAGAGCTTGGCACGCCTATCCCCAGTGAACGGTGTGGAGATATTGCAATGCGATTAGACCCCGATATCAAACGAGATGTGGAGGATGAGTTGAGATCAGACCCGGACATTGATGCAACCGATATAGCCACGGCAGTGAAAGATGGTGTCGTGACGTTGGGCGGGTTCGTCCGTAGCTTTCGGCAGAGGCGCAAAGCCGAACAAGACGTCAAGCGCGTGGCTGGTGTTGTCGGCGTGGCCAACAATATCGAGGTGCGCTTGCCCATAATTCACCGTCGCCCGGACCCCGACATTGCCCGCGACGCCGTGGAGGCGATTAAAAGTGAGCTGCCGTTATCCTGGGAGAGGATAAGGATCATCGTCGAGGACGGATTGATCACGCTCGAAGGCGAGGTCGAGTGGCACTACCAGCTTGAGCGGGCGGAAGAAGCGGTCGCGCGCGTGCGCGGCGTCCAGGGTATCATCAATAACATTGAGGTCCGGCCGCAGGTTCCATCGATCGAGATCAAGCGCAAAATTGAGGGGGCGTTGCGGCGAGCCGCTGAGATCGATGCCAGCCGCATTACGGTCGAGGCGAATGGCAGCGAGATCACCTTGAGGGGAACTGTCCGATCGTGGGCAGAGCGCGAACAGGCGGAGCGAGCGGCATGGAGTGCTCCGGGCGTCAGCAAAGTCGACAACCGCATAAGGATAGACGCGTAGGGACCCTCGATGGAGTAGTTATCCCATGAGATCCGACAGCGACATCAGGCGCCACGTTGAAGATGAACTCCGCTGGGATCCGGAGATAGATCCGACCGACATTGCAGTCAGTGTCAACAACGGCGTTGTCACCCTGATAGGGTTTGTTCGCAGCCACCCGGAAAGACACCTGGCGGAAGCCGCTACAAAGCGTGTTGCCGGAGTGCTGGCCGTCGCCAACGACCCGCAAGTGCGCTTGCCTGACATGGACCAGAGACCGGATCCCGAGATCCGCTCGCGACGCCATTGCACAGATCAAGAACGAACTGCCGTATGCATGGGAAAATATCCGGGTGGTAGTGAAGAATGCTCGGCTTACGCTGGAAGGCGAAGTCGAATGGAATTACCCGGGACCGAGCGGAAGCGGCGGTCCGCCGCGTGCGTGGGGTGGAGGGCGTCACCAACGCTATCGAAGTCAAGCCGCGGGTGGCACCTACGGAGATCAGACGCAAGATCGAAGACGCGTTGCGGCGAGCAGCTGACATCGACGCTACCCACGTTACGGTCGAGACCAACGGCAGCGAGGTGATCCTGAGGGGTACCGTGCGCTCGTGGGCCGAACGCCAGGAGGCAGAAAAAGCCGCTTGGGCAGCGCCAGGTGTAGCGAGAGTCGACAATCGAATCATTATCAGCCCCTAAGCGGAGCACCTGTAAATCCATCCTGCTCGTCGCTGCCTGTAGGTTGACGACATAGTACCGGGGGGCTTCGCTGTCGCGTTGACGGGCGTCAATCGGCTAACCCTTTTTCGGGCCACGGGATCGTTCGAAGTTTTCGATCTGTTGCTACGGTTTCTGACGGCGAACGGGTTCGCCCCTTGCCAGAAACGCCGGACCGGAAAAAAGTCGAAAAATTGACGAACGTCATGGTCCAGTAACACACCCTCGCCGCAGGCTTGATAAGGCGCGGCGTGAGCGTCGCGCAGGACAAGCGGCCTTATGCGGAGGCAATCATGCGATCCGATAGCGACATTGAACGCGATGTGAAGGATGAGCTGCAATGGGATCCTGATCTCGATGCAACTGACATCGCCGTCTCGGTAAAGGGCGGCGTCGTCACGCTGGCGGGCTACGTCAAGAGCTACAGCGACAAACACGAGGCCGAGGTCGCGGCAAAACGCGTTGCTGGAGTATCCGGGGTGGCCAACGACCTCGAAATTCGCTTGCCGACCGTGGATCAGAGGCCAGATCCCGATATCGCGCGTGATGCGGTGTCAGCGATCAAGGCCCATCTGCCATTCTCGTCGGAGAATATCAAAGTCGTCGTCCAAAGCGGCTGGGTGACGCTGGAAGGGCGAGTCGAGTGGCAGTACCAGCGTCAAACGGCGGAAAATGCCGTGTGCCGAATCAAAGGCGTCAAGGGCGTAAGCAATATGATCCAGCTCAAGCCCCGTGTCCGGCCAGAGGAGGTCAAGAATAAGATTGAAGAGGCGTTCAGGCGTAACGCCGAGCTCGATGCCAACCGCATCATCGTCGAAACCAACGGCAGCGAGGTTACCCTCAAAGGCTCGGTACGGTCCTGGATCGAGCGCGAAGAAGCCGAGCGCGTGGCTTGGTCCGCGCCCGGCGTTACCAGCGTCCATGACCGGATCATCGTGAGCCCGTAAGCGGACTCAGTGCCGCGTGGCGTTAAGTCCGCTACCCTGTGTCTTGCATGGACGACTTTCGCATCGAACCACCGCTCGTCGTTAAGGACGCGCCGAAGCCGCGACGGCTTGCTTCGCTCGCCGAGGCACGCGCCTTCGTTGACGATGCTATGCGGCTTGGACGGCCGCCGGCATGGCGGGACATCTATAACCGGCTTCGCGCGGTGCGCAGCGAAGAGGAAGCTATTGAGGTCATCGGCGCCCTGCGCGAGTTACTCGAACTAGAAGATTTGCTCGTGCCGCCCAAGCTCCCGCTGGGATCGCCACACAAGACCGAACATTGATCTGCGGTATGGCCTCCGCCTATCGATTAGCCACAGGACACATCCGGTGGAATGTCGAGCAAGCCCGGCGACAACTCCCTTGCTAGGAGTAAGCGCACATGCGACCCGGTCTATTCGCTTTCGCTTCGGCTTCAGCGTTTCTCGGCGCAGCTCTCTATATCAACCTCGTCGAGCAGCCGGCTCGGCTCGCGCTCGATGCCCGCTCGATGGTTCGGGAATGGACGCCCAGCAATCGGCGCGGCTTTGTTATGCTTGCTTCGCTCGCGGCCATATCAGCAACCCTGGCTTACGCGGATTCTGCCCACACCGGCGACGTGCGCTGGATCATCGGCGGGACGGTGATCCTCGCGAGCTGGCCTTATGCCTATTTTGTCATGGTTCCTTTGAACATCTGGTTGTGCACGATCCCTCCAAATGCAGCACGCTCCGCCGCTCGCGAACTAATGCGCGACTGGGGGCTGCTCGAATGGGGACAAACCGCAATTGGGCTGGGTGCGTTGTGCATATTCGCCTGGACCCTGGCCACGGCCCCGATTTGAACAACAGCGTGCGCGATATCTTTTGAGATTACCAAAGGCATCTTCCTGGTCGTCGCGGTTTCAACGCGCCGGCGGGCCGATACACGGGCCTTGGCTGGTAGCCATTCGCTGTATGATCTGAAATGCTTGAACTATCGCGATGCGGCGCCGTCATTTGCAAGAACGGCGTGCAGTTCTGCCACCACGACTGCTCCCTCGCCGATTGCCGCGCCCACCCGCTTGACTGACCCAGATCGCACATCGCCGATGGCGAATACCCTTCGAACGCTGGCTTCCAGAGGCAACAGACGGCCAGATCCATTGTTTGCCCGTCGGACGTCGGATGGAACGTCCGAGCCCGTTACAATGAAATTCTTGGCGTCCAAAACGACCCCGCTGTCCTTGAGCCAGGTCGTTGCCGGATCCGCGCCAATGAAAAGAAAGACATGGCGGATCTGCTTCTCGGTTTCTTCGCCGGTCACATTATTGCGCCAGCGTACCCGCTCCAACTGCTTTTCCGGACTCCCGTATAAGGCAACGATCTCCGTCTGGGTCAATACTTCAATATTGTGGGACGCTTTGATGCGATCAATGAGATACTGCGACATGCTCTCGGCGAGACTTGGCCCCCGCACCAGCATCCAAATTTTTGCAGCGAAGCTGCGCAGGAAGATGGCGGCTTGCCCAGCCGAGTTGCCACCCCCGACCAAAACGATCTCCTCGCTTCGACAAAGGCGAGCCTCGATGGGTGAAGCCCAGTACCAGACTCCGCGCCCTTCGAACTCCTGCAGATGCGGGACATTGAGGCGCCGGTAGCGAGCACCGGTCGCCACGACGACTGTCGAGGCCTTCACGCGCCGGCCATCGCCCAAGTGAAGCGCGACCAGCGTTTCGGTCGGGTCAAGGCGCACTACCTCGGTGGGTATCACCATCCTGGCCCCGAATTTCTGCGCCTGGACGTAGGCGCGGCCAGTGAGCGCCTGGCCGGAAATGCCGGTTGGGAAACCGAGATAATTCTCGATACGAGCGCTCGCTCCAGCTTGTCCACCGAAGGCGCGGGCGTCGAAAACGATCACGGAGAGACCGTCCGACGCGGCATAGACCGCGGTTGAGAGACCAGCGGGTCCCGCACCGACGACCGCGACGTCGTAGTTTCGATCCCGTTCGTCGATCGGCACCATACCGAGTGCGTGCGCCAATTCGGTCTCGCTCGGATTTTTCAGGATCGAACCTTTCGGACACACGGCTAGCGGCAGGTCTGCGGCACCGGGGGCGTATCGTTTGACCAGTTCCGCCGCGCCCCGATCCTGTGTCGGATCGAGCAATTGATGCGGGTACGCATTGCGGGCCAGGAAGCCTTGCAGGCGGACCACGTCTGGACTGGAAGCGGGACCAATCAGGATGGGACCGCCGGCACCAGCCTCGACCAGGGCGACGCGACGCAGGATAAGCGCCCGCATGATCCGTTCGCCGAGTTCTGGCTCTTCGATCATCAAGGCGCGCAAATTTTCGGGCGGAATAAGCAGCGCTTCCACGTCGTCGATCGCGTGGACGTCGACGAACGCTGGCTGGCCGGACAATTGCCCGACTTCAGCGACGAACTCACCGGGTCCCTGTTCCAGGATTGGGGCGCTGTGCCCCAATGGATCGCGTCGGGTGATCCGCACTGAGCCGTTAATCAGCACGAACATGCCGGGGGCGATTTCTCCCGTCACGAACAACGCCTCGCCCGCGGTATAGCGCCGAACCTTCCCAAAACGGCGAAGACGATCGATTTCACGCGGCTCGAGCTTCGGAAACATCTGCTCGCGGCGCGTATCGATCGTCGACATGTCCAGCCTCGCAGTTAAGCAGTCAATGATCCGAGAGTGAAATCGGACCACCTGAAGTGCACGATCAGAAAGCGCGCCATCGCTGTTAACCCGCCCCAACGTGCTAATTTCATCTTCGTCGAATTTAGCGGCGTGTCAGTGTTTCGCCATGACGGACGTCAAATTCAACACGCGCCGGAGCGCGCGCTCGGCGCTGGACGCGGGCGCGAGCGCTTTGAAGTCTGATTACAGCACACTCGCGCGCCCGCCCTACGATCGCTTTGGCGGTTTTTTTCTTACTTTTGCGCGACGTCCTTCGGACTTGAGCGCGCTCCGAACCTGCTCAATTTCCTTGAGCGCTGCGCTTTCCATCTTCGGATATTGCAGGTCGAGACCCTCCAAAGCCTCGATCAGCGCCGCCGCCACCACAAGGCGCGCAAATGGCTTATTGTCGGCTGGAACCACGTACCAGGGCGCCTGCGGTCGGCTGGTCGCTTGAATCATGTCCTCATAGGCAGCCATGTATTTGCCCCAGAGCGTGCGCTCGGCGATGTCATTCATGGAGAATTTCCAGCGTTTGTCAGACTCCTCTAGGCGAGCGAGCAATCGCTGGCGCTGCTCCTCCTTGGAAACATGAAGAAAAAACTTGAGCACGAGCACGCCATTGCGTGCGAGGTGGCGCTCAAAAGCACGGATGTCCTTGAACCGCTGAATCCAAATATCCCTGGTAAGGAGCTTCGATGGAAGCTTTTGCCGCTTCAGAAACTCGGGATGGACTCGCACCACTATGACTTCTTCGTAATGGGATCGGTTGAAGATACCGATGCGTCCTCGCTCCGGCAGTCGCAAGGCCGACCGCCAAAGAAAATCATGAGCAAGTTCCTCTTCGCTCGGCGCCTTGAACGCGCGCACCTCGCACCCCTGTGGATTGAGACCCGACATCACATGCGCAATGATGCCGTCCTTGCCGGCAGCGTCCATCCCTTGCAGCACGATCAGAACCGCCCAATGTCCGTCGGCGTAAAGGCGTTTCTGCAATTGCGCGAGACGTTTGATGTCGGCAGCGAGAAGTGCCTTAGATTGGTCCTTATCAAGATCAATTCCCCCGGTGTCGGCAGGATCAACGGACGCAAGCCGAAAACTTTCGGGATCATCGGTGCGAAGGCGCTGGATCAATTTCGTGATATTCATACGGCGTACTCCAAAGTCTACTTCCAGATATGCGCGAGAAACTTGGCGACGTGTGGTGGCATCAACACCGTCCCTGCTTCGAAACTCCATCCGAAAACTATTGCAGAATCAATGACCGCGTTTCCTCGGTCCGGTGTGCAAGCTGCGCATGGCAATTCCTCACAAAGTCGCGTTTGCAGCGCGAGAGGTAATGGGCTTTCCTTGCTCTGTTCTCTATTTTCCGTCATCTGTCGTCCGGCATGACCAAGACGCGCACCGAAAGTGACACGTTCGGCTCCATTGAGGTACCGGCCGATCGACTTTGGGGAGCGCAAACCGAACGTTCCCGCCGCAATTTTCGCATCGGCGAGGAGCGCATGCCCAACCCGATCATTCGCGCACTAGGCCTCATCAAACATGCGGCGGCCGAGATCAACCATCGGTTGGGCTCCCTCGATAAGAAGCGCGCCCAGGCCATAGCGCGGGCGGCACGTGAGGGGATGGACGGAGGACTCGACGATCATTTTCCGCTGTTGGTGTGGCAGACCGGGTCCGGCACTCAGACCAACATGAACGTCAACGAGGTGGTCGCAGCCCGAGCGAACGAGATGCTGGGTGGCAAGCGGGGGCAGAAGGCGCCGGTGCACCCCAACGACCACGTCAATATGAGCCAATCCTCGAACGACTGCTTTCCCACCGCGATGCATATCGCGGCGGTCGAGGAGATCACGCATCGGCTCATCCCTGCGCTGGCGCACCTGCAGGAGGCGCTGGAGAAAAAAGCAAAGGAGTTCGCGCATATCGTCAAGATCGGCCGCACCCACACTCAGCACGCAACCCCGCTCACGCTGGTGCAGGAGTTCTCGGGTTATGCGGCGCAAGTCAGGCAAGGACGAGGACGGCTCAATGCCGCGCTCAAGGAGCTTTATCCGCTAGCGCAGGGCGGCACTGCGGTTGGAACCGGTCCCGAACGCCGCTGACGCTTCTCACCGCCTTACTCGGGTCGCGGTCTGAGTACATTCTAGGCTGTCACGAGTCGAACCCTCGCCAGTGCTGGGGCAGCGAAGATGACAAGCAAGAAGAATTTGCCGCCGAAGGACACGGCGTCCGCCTGAGGCAAAATACCGACCTGACCGTACACGACATCGCGCGCGAGGAGCGTGTGACCGCCGCCATTTATATGCTCCTGCGGCTGCCCTGGCTGGCACCTGATATCACCACCGCAATTGTCAACGGTCGCCAACCGCAACAACTCAGCGCCAAAA
>Ga0070697_100000586_pt1 | contig 27495 bp, 26 predicted proteins | sample KBSK1501metaG_FD_65475 | JGI IMG/M metagenome (GOLD analysis project Ga0070697, IMG submission 65475) | Corn, switchgrass and miscanthus rhizosphere microbial communities from Kellogg Biological Station, Michigan, USA - KBS K1-50-1 metaG | ecosystem: Host-associated > Plants > Roots >...
AACGCGGCGGTGATCCTGGATGAAGCGCAAAACACCAGCTCGATGCAGATGAAGATGTTTCTCACCCGGCTCGGCGAGAACGCGCGCATGATCGTGACGGGCGACCCTTCGCAGATCGATTTGCCGCCCGGCCAGACTTCGGGGCTGAACGAAGCGGTGGGTCTGCTTTCATCGCTCGACAACGTGGCGCATATCGCCTTTACCGCCTCCGACGTCGTGCGCCATGAGCTCGTCACCCGAATCGTGCAAGCCTACGATGGCGCGGCGGACGCCAAGCGCAACAAAAAGGAAAGGCCGTGAGCGTGACGATCGAGATCGCGATCGAATCGGCCGCCTGGGAAAAGCTTCCGGGCGCGGAAATCGCGGTGCGGCGCGCGGTTGAGGCCGCGCTTGGCGACGCGCGCATCGAGGCAGGCGAAATCGGAATCGTGCTCGCCGACGACGCCCGCATCCAGGCGCTCAACAAGAATTTTCGCGGCGCCGACATGGCGACGAACGTGCTCGCCTTTCCGGCGCCGAAATCGCCGGGCCATGGAGCCGCGCCGATCGGCGATATCGTGCTCGCCTACGAGACGATGGCGCGCGAGGCCGAAGCCGAGGGCAAGGCGGCCCTGCATCACCTGATGCATCTCGCGGTCCACGGCGCGCTGCATCTCGTCGGCTTCGATCATGTCGAGGATGCCGAGGCCGAGGGGATGGAGGCGCGCGAGCGCGCCATTCTCGCCACGCTCGGCGTTGCCGATCCCTATGCGCCTCGTCAGGACGCGGGAGCGGCGGCATGAGCGCGACCGATCGCTTCGACCCGCCGCATCCGCTCGCGAGCGAAGAAGGCGGCAAGCCGTCGGCTGCGGAAAAGCCTTCCGAAAGCTGGCTCGATCGCTTCCGGGCGCTGATCAGGCTGCGCGGTTCGGGCTCGCTGCGCACCGAACTCGTCGAGGAGCTCTCCGAGCCCGCGGGCGGAAAGACGGATTTCTCGCCCGCCGAACGCGCGATGTTGCAGAACATTCTGCAGCTTCACGATCGCCGCATCGGCGACGTGATGGTGCCGCGCGCCGACATCATCGCGGTCCAGCAGGACATTCGGCTCGGCGAATTGCTCAAGGTATTCACGCGCGCCGGTCATTCGCGCCTCGTCGTCTATGACGACACGCTCGACGATCCGACCGGCATGGTGCACATCCGCGACGTCGTCGCCTACCTCACCGAGCGCGCGATCGTGGCGCCCGAGGAGAACGCGCGGCGGAAAATCCCGCTGCCGGCCGACCTCGACCCCAAGGCGGTCGACCTCTCCGAGCCGTTGTCGCACGCCCGCATCGTGCGGCGCATCCTGTTCGTGCCGCCGTCGATGCCGGCGGTCGATCTTCTGGTGAAGATGCAGGCCACGCGCATTCATGTCGCGCTCGTCATCGACGAATATGGCGGCACCGACGGCCTCGTTTCGATCGAGGACATCGTCGAACAAATCGTCGGCGATATCGAGGACGAGCACGACACCGAGGCCGCACGCATCCAGCGGCAGGACGACGGCAGCTTCATCGCCGATGCGCGCGCGAGCCTGGATGAGGCGCGCGAAGTGATCGGGCCCGACTTTGAAATCGGCGAGGTGACGGAGGAAGTGGACACGCTCGGCGGCTTTCTCGTCACCCTGGCGGGCCGCGTTCCGGTGCGCGGCGAAATTCTGCAAGGGCCCGACCACTATGAGATCGAGATCCTCGACGCCGATCCGCGGCGGGTGAAGCGGCTGCGCGTCTACCGCCGTCCGCAACGCGAGGCGCGCCGCCGCCGGCCGGGTGAAGAAGCAAGCGGACAAGCCGCGGCGGCCGCGCCGGAGGCCGCCGAGCCGAAGCCGGCGCCGGTCGAAAAGACATCCTCCTAAGGCCGGTCGGCAATTTCCATGACACTTGCGGCGCTCGCTTACCGCGTGGTGCTTTCTTCGGGCTGGCAGCGGCGGCTGATCGCCGCCGGCGCCGGCGCGTTTTCGGCCTTGGCGATGGCGCCCTACAATCTGTGGCCGCTGTTGGCGATTACCTTTCCGATCTTGGTTTGGCTGCTTGACGGAACGGGGAGCGGCCGATCGGGCTTGATCGGCGCGTTTGCCGCCGGATGGTGGTTCGGCTTCGGCTATTTTCTGGCCGGGCTTTACTGGATCGGCATGGCGTTTCTGGTCGAGGCCGACCGTTTCGCCTGGCTCTTGCCGATCGCCGTCGTTTCGCTTCCGGCGGGGCTTGCGTTGTTCACGGGCTTGGGCGCGGTCATCGCGCGCTTGCTGTGGACGCCCGGCGCGAGCCGCATTTTCGCCTTCGCGCTCGGCCTCGGAATCGCGGAATGGCTGCGCGGCCATCTGTTGACGGGATTCCCGTGGAACAGCTTCGGCTATGCGCTCGCGGCCGTGCCGGCCCTGGCGCAAACCGCGTCCGTGGTCGGCTTATGGGGCCTGACCTTCATCGCCTTGGCGGTTTTCGCCAGCCCCGCCGTGCTCACCGACAAACCCGAAGCGACGCGACGGCCGTGGTTGGCGCCGGCGATCGCCGTGCTCGTGCTCGCGGCGCTCGGCGTCTGCGGCCTCTATCGCCTGGCGAGCACCGAAACCAGGTTCGTCGCGGACGCCAAACTTCGCATCATGCAGCCCAATCTTCCGCAGGACCAGAAATTCCAGCCCGCGGCCAAGCAAGCGATCCTCGATCGCTACATCTCGATCAGCGACCGGGCGACGGCGCCCGACCGGCAGGGCATCCGCGACGTCACGCATCTGTTTTGGCCGGAATCGGCTTTTCCGTTTTTTCTCGAGCAGGAAGCCGATGCGCTCGCCCGCATCGCCGATCTTCTCCGCGGCGGCGCCGTCCTGATCACCGGCGCCGCGCGCCTGGAGGAGCCGCGGCCGCCTGCAAGCGAGGCGCGCGTCTACAACAGCATTCGGGTGATCGGCAGCGACGGCGCGATCAGCGCGACCTACGACAAGGTGCATCTGGTTCCGTTCGGCGAATTCCTGCCGTTTCAGCACTTCCTCGAAAGCATCGGCCTCGAGCAGCTGACGCGCATTCGCGGCGGTTTTTCCGCCGGACCGCGCCTGCGAACATTATCGATTCCGCGCCTGCCGCCGGCGGCGCCGCTGGTCTGCTACGAGGCGATTTTTCCCGGCGAGGTGATTCCGGAAGGGCCGCGTCCCGCCTGGATGCTGAACGTCTCCAACGACGCCTGGTTCGGTCTCAGTGCGGGCCCCTATCAGCACTTCATGCAGGCCCGCATTCGAACGATCGAAGAAGGATTGCCGCTCGTTCGCGCAACGAACAACGGCATTTCCGCCGTCGTCGACCCGCTCGGGCGCATCGTCAACGCGCTGCCGCTCGGTCAAGAGGGCGTGCTCGATGCGAGTTTGCCGCTTCCGATAGAGCCGACCTATTATGCGCGCTATCGCGACGCGGGCGCGTTGATGATCGCGGCGTTGTTCGCGGGCGTTGCGATGATCGCGCGTCGAAGAAAATTTCGTATTGCGCCGCGTTAACGCAATCTACGCATTACGTATAATTCCGCATCGATCCGCGGCGGCGGCGAAACAATTGCTTTTGTCTTTTCCAGCAATCAAGGTAATTTCGTAGGGCGATGCTGGAGAAGGGTATGACCAAAAAGGCGCCGAACCCGATCGACAAGCATGTCGGGAGCCGCGTGCGCATGCGCCGCATGATGATCGGGATGTCGCAGGAGAAGCTCGGCGAGAAGCTCGGCATCACGTTCCAGCAAATCCAAAAATACGAGAAGGGCACCAACCGCATCGGCGCGAGCCGCCTGCAACAGATCGCAACCGTGCTTTCGGTGCCGGTTTCTTTTTTCTTCGAAGGCGCGCCGGTGCCGGAGGGAGTCGGAGGCGCCCTGTCGGAGCCGGCTTCGCCCGCCTACGTATCCGACTTTCTCTCCAGCTCGGACGGATTGGCGCTGACCAAGGCCTTCATGAAGGTGAAGGATGCGAAGGTGCGCCGCCGCATCGTCGATCTCGTCGAGGCCATGGTGGCGGAGGAAAATTCCTCGCTGGCCCGCTGATCCGGCATTATTCCGCATGCTGCGGCGACCTTGACCGCGGCCGCTCCCCCCTGCGAGAAGACGGCGCCCGTCGGGCGTCGCCCGTACTGGCAGGTTTTTCAGGGGGTTAGAGCACCGTGTCGCACAAAAATTACCTGTTCACGAGCGAATCCGTCTCCGAAGGCCATCCCGACAAGGTTTGCGACCGCATTTCCGACGAGGTGGTCGACACCTTCTTTCGGTTGGCCCCGCAATACGGCTGGGATCCGGCGCAGGTGCGCGTCGCCTGCGAGACGCTCGCCACCACCAACCGGCTGGTGATCGCGGGCGAGACGCGCGGCCCCGGCGCCATCACCAAGGACATGCTGATCGAGCGGGCGCGCGCCGCGGTCAAGGAGATCGGTTACGAGCAGGAAGGCTTTCATTGGGAGAAGGCGGACGTCGAGGTTCTGTTGCACGCGCAGTCGGCCGACATCGCGCAGGGCGTGGACGCGGCCGGAAACAAGGACGAGGGCGCGGGCGATCAAGGCATCATGTTCGGCTACGCCTGCTCGGAGACGCCGGAACTCATGCCGGCGCCGATCTATTATGCTCACCGCATTCTGAAGTTGATGGCGGAAGCGCGTCATGCCGGCGAGACCAAGGCGCTCGGCCCCGACGCCAAGAGCCAGGTCACGATCCGCTACGAAAACGGCAAGCCGGTGGAAGCCACGCAAATCGTGGTCTCGACGCAGCATCTCGACGCCAATCTTTCCTCGCACGACATCCAATCGATCGTGGAGCCCTATGTGCGCAAGGCCTTGCCGCACGGCTGGATCAGCAAGCATACGGTCTGGCACGTCAATCCGACCGGCAAGTTCGTGATCGGCGGGCCCGACGGCGATTGCGGCCTGACCGGACGCAAGATCATCGTCGACACCTATGGCGGCGCCGCGCCGCACGGCGGCGGCGCCTTTTCGGGCAAGGACCCGACGAAGGTCGACCGCTCGGCCGCCTATGCCGCGCGCTACCTCGCGAAGAACGTCGTCGCGGCGGAGCTGGCGGCGCGCTGTACGATCCAGCTTTCCTACGCCATCGGCGTTTCGCAACCGCTGTCGATCTATGTCGACCTGCACGACACCGGCGAGGTGGAAGAAGCAAAGCTGGAAAAGACGCTCGGCGAGATCATGAACCTTTCGCCGCGCGGCATTCGCGAGCATCTCGGGCTGAGCAAGCCGATCTATGCCCGCACTTCGGCCTACGGCCATTTCGGCCGCGCGCCGGAAAAGGACGGCGGATTTTCCTGGGAGCGAACCGATCTCGCGCCGCAGATCCGCGCGGCGCTGAAGTAGCGCGATGCGCGGAGCCGCGTTCCGCGCATGAAGGCGAAGACCCCCGTCGGCAAGCCGCGCGGCGCCTTCTTCGGCCGCCGCAAGGGTCATCCGCTGCGCGCGGGTCAAGCGAGCCTGATCAAAAGCCTGTTGCCCGATCTTGCCATCGACCTTGGCCGGCCGGCGCCGCTCGATGCACGCGCCTTATTCAAGGTGGCGGTGGACGCCGTCGGGCTCGAGATCGGCTTCGGCGGCGGCGAGCATCTGCTCTACGAAGCGCGCGCAAATCCGCAGCGCGGATTTCTCGGCTGCGAGGCCTATGTCAACGGAATGGCCAAGGCGCTCGCGGCGATCAAGGCCGAAGGGCTCCGCAATATCCGCCTCTACCACGGCGATGCGCTTGATCTCATCGATTGGCTGCCGCAGGGCGCGCTCGCCCGCATCGACATTCTTTATCCCGACCCGTGGCCGAAGCGGCGGCACTGGAAGCGCCGCTTTCTTTCCGACGACCGGATCGGCCGGCTCGGCCGCGTCTTGCGGCCGGGCGGCGAATTGCGCTTTGCCACCGACTGGCCCGATTACGCCGAATGGGCGCTCGCGCGCTTCATCCGCTCGCCGCTGTTTCGCTGGACCGCCGAGCGCGCCGACGACTGGCGTAAACCATGGCCGGAATTTCCCGGCACGCGCTATGAAGAAAAGGCGGAAAAACAGGGCCGGCAGTCGACTTATCTGACGTTTTTGCGGATTTGAGGCGGTCGCGGGCCTTGATAATCGGCCGAGCGAGGCTATATTCGCGCCATAACAAACATCTCAGCACGGTCCAAGGACCGAATGATGAGAGTGGGCCCCGACCGGGACCCGCTCTTTTTTATTTGGCTCGGACGGGATGAGCGAGAAACGATGGACGAAACGAACCTGCCTCGAGAAGGCGCCGCGGACGAGCCGCGGCTCGTTACGGAGATCGGTTTGCCGGCGCGGATTGCGGCGGTCGCCGAGCCCGTGCTTGCCGATTTCGGCTACCGGCTCGTACGCGTCCACGTCTCCGGCCGCGACGGCTGCACGGTTCAGATCATGGCGGAGCGGCCCGACGGCACCTTCACCATCGACGATTGCGAGGCGGTGAGCCGCGCGCTTTCGCCCGCGCTCGACGTCGAAGATCCGATCCGCGGCGGCTATCGGCTGGAACTGTCTTCGCCCGGCATCGATCGTCCGCTGGTGCGCCGTTCCGACTTCGCGCGCCACATCGGACACGAGGCCAAGATCGAAATGACCGTCATGCTCGAAGGCCGCAAACGCTTTCGCGGCGAGATCGTCGGCGTCGAGGGCGACAACGCCCTCATCCGCATGCGCGACGCGCCCGCGCAGATTGTCAGTTTGCCGATCGCCGAAATGGCGGAGGCCAAGCTCATGCTCACCGACGCCCTCGTCGCCCTATCGCTCAAGCGCGGGAAGCATAACCAGGATTCTTCCCCGCCTTCGCATTCCCATAGCCCGGCCGCGCAGAGCCGGACAGAGGCTTAAGTTTTCAGGAGAACCAACATGGCTGTCAGTGCAAACCGGCTCGAACTGCTGCAGATCGCGGAGGCGGTCGCGCGGGAAAAGTCGATCGACAAGCAAATCGTGATCACCGCGATGGAAGACGCGATACAGAAGGCCGCGCGCTCGCGCTACGGCAGCGAGACCGAGGTGCGCGCCGAGATCAATCCGAAGACCGGCGAGCTGCGGCTGTCGCGCCTGCTTCTCGTCGTGGAGACGGTCGAGAACGAAGCCATTCAAATCGGCATCGAAGATGCGCGGCGGCGCAATCCCGCGGCGCAGGTCGGCGACTATATCGCCGAGACGCTGCCGCCGCTCGAATACGGGCGCATCGCCGCGCAATCGGCGAAGCAGGTGATCGTGCAGAAGGTGCGCGACGCCGAGCGCGACCGGCAGTACCAGGATTACAAGGACCGCATCGGCGAGGTCGTGAACGGCGTGGTGAAGCGCGTCGAATACGGCAACGTGGTCGCCGACCTCGGCCGCGGCGAGGCGATCATCCGGCGCGACGAATTGCTGCCGCGCGAGGTCTTCCGCAACGGCGACCGCGTCCGCGCCTATGTCTACGACGTGCGCCGCGAACCGCGCGGCCCGCAAATTTTTCTCTCCCGCACCCACCCGCAATTCATGGCCAAGCTCTTCGCGCAGGAGGTGCCGGAGATTTACGACGGCATCGTCGAGATCAAGGCCGTGGCCCGCGATCCGGGCTCGCGCGCCAAGATCGCCGTGATCTCGCGCGATTCCTCGGTCGATCCGGTCGGCGCCTGCGTCGGCATGCGGGGATCGCGCGTGCAGGCGGTGGTGAACGAATTGCAGGGAGAGAAGATCGACATCATTCCGTGGTCGCCCGACGTCGCCACCTTCGTCGTCAATGCGCTCGCGCCCGCCGAAGTCGTGAAGGTCGTGCTCGACGAGACGCGCGAGCGGATCGAGGTGGTCGTGCCCGACGCGCAGCTTTCGCTCGCCATCGGCCGCCGCGGCCAGAACGTGCGGCTCGCTTCCCAGCTCACCGGGTGGGACATCGACATCCTGACCGAACAGGAAGAAAGCGAGCGGCGGCAGAAGGAGTACGCCGAGCGCAACAAGGCCTTCATGGAGGCGCTCGACATCGACGAGATGGCGGCGCAGTTGCTGACGTCGGAAGGCTTCGCCTCGGTCGAGGAACTGGCTTTTGTGCCGCTCGAGGAGCTGGCGGAGATCGAAGGCTTCGACGCCACCACCGCCGCCGAGCTGCAGACCCGCGCCAGGGATTATCTCGCCCGCATCGAGGCGGAACTCGATGCCAAGCGCAAGGAACTCGGCGTCGACGAGGCGCTGCGCGAGGTGCCGGGCGTGACCTCGAGGATGCTCGTCGCCTTCGGCGAGAACGGCATCAAGACGGTCGAGGATCTCGCCGGCTGCGCCACCGACGATCTGACCGGCTGGTCCGAGCGCAAGGACGGCGAGGTCACCCGTCATTCAGGCGCGCTCGAAGGCTTTCCGATCGAGCGGGAGGAAGCCGAGGCGATGATCATGCAGGCCCGCGTCAAGGCCGGCTGGGTCGACGAGGCGGCGCTCGCGCCCGCCGAGGAGCCGCAGCCCGCCGAAGACGAAGCCGTGCCGCAGGCCTGACGGAGATGACCCGTGCTCGCGCATCCCATGGAAGAGGAAACCGATCGAGGGCCGGCCGAGGCGAATAAGGACCGCGCGCGATTCTGCATCGTCAGCGGCGAGGCGAAACCGATCGGCGAAATGATCCGCTACGTGGTGGCGCCCGACGGCAGCGTCGTGCCCGACATCGCCCATAAGCTGCCGGGCCGGGGCGCCTGGGTCACCGCCAACCGCGAGGCGCTTAAAATCGCGATCGAGCGAAAATTGTTCGCGCGCGCCTTTCGCGGCAAAGGCACCGCCGGCGCCGAGCTGCCGGCGCTCGTCGAGCGGCTGTTGCAACAGGCCGCGCTCGCCGCCATATCGATGGCGAACAAGGCCGGCCAGGTGGTCAGCGGCTTCGAGCGCGTCAAGGCCGTGCTCGGCGAAGGACGCGTCGAAGTTCTCGTTCATGCCAGCGACGCGGGCGTCGACGGAATTCGGAAATTCGACGCCGCCGTGAAGGCGGCCGAAGGCGGTGAAAAACCGGCGATAATTCGGCTCTTTACCGGGGAACAATTGGACTTGGCGCTGGGGCGTCCAAATGTGGTACATGCAGCCCTGTTCGGCCATCCGGCGAGCCGGGTTTTTCTAGCGCACTCATTGAGATACCAGCGCTGGCGAGAAGAAGAGCCCGCCGGCAAAGGCACGAACATCGGCCGCGACGCGAAGCGGCCGCCGAAAAAAGGTCACTGAACAGGTCGCTATGGCTGATACCAAGGATACGGAAAAAACGCTGCGCGCCTCGTCGCCGAAAACGCTTACGGTCAAGCGTAACGTCGAGCAGGGCGTCGTGCGGCAAAGCTTCAGCCATGGCCGCTCCAAATCGGTGGTGGTGGAAACGGTCAAGCGCCGCAGCATCGCTCCCGGCGGCGACAAAAAAACCGCGACCGCCGAGGCCAAGCGCGCTCCCGCGCGCACCGCCGCCGCCGCAAGCCCAAAAGCCGCGACCCCTGCGCCGAAGCCCGCCGTCGCGCCGGACTCGCCGGCAGGCCCGAAGCCCTCCGGCGTCGTGCTGCGCACGCTCTCCGAAGAAGAAAGGAACGCCCGCGGCAAGGCGCTCGATCGCGCGCGCGAGCGGGAAGCCGAGGAGCGCAAAACCGCGGAAGAAGAGGCGCAGCGCCGCTCCGCCCGCGACGCCGTGGATCGCGCCGACCGCGAGGCGGCCGAGGCCCGCAAGCGCGATGAAGAGGCACGGCGCGCGTCGGAGGAAGAAAAAAAGCGCAAGGCCGAACAGGAAGCGCGCAAGCGCTTCGGCGACGTCAGCAGCGGGGTTGCCGGCCGCACCACCGTCATCGAGGACGACGACGAAGGTCCGCGCACGTCGCGGCGCGGCGGCGGCAAGGTCGCGACCGCGCCGAGACCGGTGCGCGGCACCGCCGACGATAAGCGCCGCGGCCGCTTGACCGTCGTGACCGCGTTCACCGAAAGCGACGAGCGCCAGCGCTCGATCGCGGCGTTCCGCCGGCGCACGCAGCGAATCTCCGGCCATCGGCCTTCCGACGAGCCGAAGGAAAAAATCTCGCGCGAAGTGGTGATTCCGGAAATCATCTCCATTCAAGAACTCGCCAACCGCATGGCCGAGCGCGCCGTCGACGTGATCCGGCTGTTGATGAAACAGGGGCAGATGGCGACGATCAACGACACCATCGACGCCGACACCGCGCAATTGATCGCCGAAGAATTGGGCCACACCGTCAAGCGCGTCGCTGAAGCCGACGTCGTCGAAGGCCTGTTCGACGCGCCGGACGAGGCCGCGCACATGAAACCGCGGCCGCCGGTCGTCACCGTCATGGGTCACGTCGATCACGGCAAGACTTCGCTCCTGGACGCGATCCGCACGACCAATGTCGTCGCCGGCGAAGCGGGCGGCATCACCCAGCACATCGGCGCCTATCAGGTCACCGCGCCCTCGGGCGCGAAAATCACCTTCATCGACACGCCGGGCCACGCCGCCTTCACCGCGATGCGCGCGCGCGGCGCCAAGGTCACCGATCTCGTCGTGCTGGTGGTCGCCGCCGATGACGGCGTCAAACCGCAAACGGTGGAAGCGATCCAACACGCGCGCGCGGCGAAGGTTCCGATCATCGTCGCCATCAACAAGATCGACAAGGCCGACGCCAAGCCCGAACGCGTGCGCACCGAGCTTTTGCAGCACGAAGTGCAGGTCGAAGCGATGGGCGGCGAGACGCTCGACGTCGAGGTTTCGGCCACGAAGAAAACCAATCTCGGCAAGCTCCTGGAAATGATCGGGCTGCAAACCGAAATTCTCGACCTCAAGGCCAACCCCGACCGCGCGGCGGAAGGCACGGTGATCGAGGCCAAGCTCGACCGCGGCCGCGGTCCGGTCGCGACCGTTCTCGTGCAGCGCGGGACGTTGCGCGTGGGCGACATCGTCGTCGCCGGCGGCGAATGGGGACGCGTGCGCGCGCTCATCGACGATCAGGGCAAGAACGTCTCCGAGGCCGGCCCCTCGATGCCGGTCGAAGTGCTGGGCTTCGCCGGCACGCCGGAAGCGGGCGACCGGCTCGCGGTCGTCGACGACGAGGCGCGCGCGCGCGAAGTCACCGACTATCGCACCCGGCAACGGCGCGAGCAGCCTGCGCGCGGTGCGGCGCGCGGCTCGCTCGAGCAGATGATGAATCAGCTCAAGACCGCGGGACGCAAGGAGTTTCCGCTGCTGATCAAGGGCGACGTGCAGGGATCGGTCGAAGCGATCGTGGGCGCGCTGGAAAAGCTCGGGACCGACGAGGTCGGCGCGCGCATCCTGCTCGCCGGCGTCGGCGGCATTACCGAATCCGACGTCACGCTCGCCGCCTCCACGGGCGCGGCGATCATCGGCTTCAACGTGCGCGCCCACAAGGAAGCGCGCGCCGCCGCCGAGCGCGTCGGCGTGGAAATTCGCTACTACAACATCATCTACGATCTGGTCGACGACGTGAAAAAAGCGATGTCGGGCCTGCTCTCCCCGACCTTGCGCGAGACCATGCTCGGCAACGCCGAAATCCTCGAGATTTTCGACGTCTCGAAGGTGGGCAAGATCGCCGGCTGCCGGGTCACCGACGGCAAGGTCGAGCGCGGCGCCAATGTGCGGCTGATCCGTGACAATGTCGTGATCCACGAAGGCAAGCTCGCCACGCTCAAGCGCTTCAAGGACGACGCGCGCGAGGTCCTCGCCGGGCAGGAATGCGGCATGTCGTTCGAGAAATACGAGGACATGCGGGTCGGCGACGTGATCGAGTGCTATCGCGTCGAGAGCATACAACGCTCGCTCTGAAAGCCGTCGATTGGAATTGACGTCTGCCGCTCGGTTCCAGCCCGGGGAGACGTTCGGACATGACAAGACATCATCATCCCAAAACATCGAGCCCGAGCCAGCGCATGTTGCGCGTCGGCGAGGTCATGCGCCACGCCATCGTCGAGGTGTTCTCGCACGAAGGAGTGCACGATCCCGTGCTCGGCTCGCACGCGCTCACCTTTCCCGAGGTGCGCATGAGCGCGGATCTCAGGCTCGCCACCGTCTATGTGATGCCGCTCGGCGGGCGCGACGTGCAGGCGGTGCTCTCCGCGCTCGAGAAAAACAAGCGTTGGCTGCGCGGCGCGCTCGCCAAGCGCATCGAGATGAAATTCATGCCCGAATTGCGCTTTCGTCTCGATACGACCTTCGACGAGGCGGACCGCATCGATCGTCTGCTGCGCTCGCCGGAAGTCGCGCGCGACCTCAAATCAAAACGCGAGGAGCCGCAATGAACGCCCCGCGCGCCGAGCGGCGCGACGTCCACGGCTGGCTCGTTCTCGACAAGGATGTCGGCCAGACCTCGACCGCGGCGGTGGCGGCGCTGAAGCGCCTCTTCGGGGCGAAAAAAGTCGGTCACGCCGGCACGCTCGATCCGCTCGCTTCCGGCGTGCTGCCGATCGCGTTCGGGGAGGCGACGAAAACGGTGTCGTTCGTGATGGACGGGCAGAAAGCCTACCGCTTCACGGTGCGCTGGGGCGTGGCGACCGACACCGACGATTGCGACGGCCGCGTGCTGGGCGAAAGCACGGAGCGGCCCTCGCCCGAGGCGATCCGCGCGTTGCTGCCGCGCTTCACCGGCCGGATCGAGCAAACGCCGCCGCGCTACTCGGCGCTCAAGATCGAGGGCGAGCGCGCTTATAATCTCGCCCGCGACGGAGAGGACGTTTCGCTCGCCGCCCGCCCGGTCGAGGTTCACCGGCTTACGCTGATCGAATTCTTGGATGCCGAGCACGCGGTGTTCGAAACCGAATGCGGCAAGGGCACCTATGTGCGGGCGCTCGCGCGCGACATCGGCGGCGCGCTCGGCTCGCTCGGCCATGTGTGTGCGCTTCGGCGCACGCGGGTGGGCGCCTTCGGCGAAGGCGAGGCGCTTCGCTTCGCTGAACTGGCGCGCCGGGGCGAGGCCGCAAACGGCGATCTTGCCGCCGCGCTGTTGCCGGTACAATCGGGGCTTGCGGCCGTGCCCGCGCTGCAGGTCAGCCGCGCCGACGCCGACCGGCTCGCGCTCGGCCAATCGGTGCTGTTGCGCGGCCGCGACGCGCCTTTGCTCGCGGGAATGGTCTCGGTTTCGACCCAGGGTTCGTTGGTGGCGCTGGCTGAAATCGAGCAAGGAGCGTTGAAACCGCGCCGGATTTTCAACTTAACGCGTTGAAATTGCATAAAAATCGAGCCGCATATTCCGCTGGCGCCCTCCCGTAATATCGTTATATTCCGCCCGCATCCGCTCCTCGGCCACGGCCGAGCGCGGCTATAACGCGCGACCCCGCTGGACGACATCCCGGCCTGGCCGCAAGCCCCTACTTCGAACAGAAAAGGATGGTCCGATGTCGCTAAGCGCGGAGCGCAAGCAGGCGCTCGTCAAAGAGTACGCGACCAAGAAGGACGACACCGGTTCGCCGGAAGTGCAGGTCGCGATCCTTTCGGAACGGATTAACGGCCTGACCGAACATTTCAAGGCCCACGTCAAGGACAATCACTCGCGGCGTGGTTTGTTGAAGATGGTTTCGCAGCGGCGCAGCCTCCTCGACTATCTCAAGTCGAAGGACGAAGCGCGTTATCAGAAGCTGATCGACCGCCTCAACATTCGCCGCTAACCAATTCCGCGCGGGCAATTCGGCTTCGCGCGGCGCAATCGCGGCGGGTGCCGCCGCATAACCAACGGAAGAATAAAGCCATGGCAGGATCGCCGGATGCTCCATTCCCAGCGCGCTACGCGGGCGCGCGGGCGAGCGTCTCGCCGTCTTGCCCATGGCTTTGCTTCTCCGCAAGCCATGGAAATTACGCATGTTCGACATTCATCGTGAGGAAATCGACTGGGGCGGACGCCGCCTAGTTCTGGAAACCGGAAGGCTCGCGCGCCAAGCCGACGGCGCGGTGCTCGCCACCTACGGCGACACCACCGTGATCGCGACCGTGGTCGCGGCCAAGGAACCAAAGACCGGAATCGACTTTCTTCCTCTCACCGTCAACTATCAGGAAAAATTCTTCGCCGCGGGCCGCATTCCCGGCGGCTATTTCAAGCGCGAAGGCCGTCCGACCGAAAAGGATACGCTCACCTCGCGCCTGATCGACCGGCCGATCCGGCCGCTGTTCGCCGACGGCTGGCGCTGCGACACGCAGATCATCACCACCGTGCTTTCGCACGACCTCGAAAACGACCCCGACATCGTGGCGATGGTCGCGGTCTCCGCCGCGCTGACGCTCTCCGGCGCCCCGTTCATGGGGCCGATCGGCGGCGCGCGCGTCGCCTTCATCAACAACGAATACGTGCTCAACCCGACGCTCGAGGAGATGGTCGAGAGCCAGCTCGACCTCGTCGTCGCCGGAACCAACGAAGCGGTGTTGATGGTCGAATCGGAGGCCAAGGAGCTGGCGGAAGAAGTCATGCTCGGCGCCGTCATGTTCGGCCATCGCCACTTCCAGCCGGTGATCGAGATGATCATCCGGCTCGCCGAAAAGGCCGCCAAGGAGCCGCGCGAAATCAACGCGCCGGATACCGCGGCGATCGAAAAGAAGGTTCGCGCGCTGGCGGAAGCGGATCTCCGCGCCGCCTATTCGATCCGCGCCAAGCAGGAGCGGCACAAGGCGCTGGAGGCGGCCAAGACCAAGGTCAAGGCCGCGTTCGAGGCCGAAGGCAAGGACAAGGCGGACGCGCCGAGCCCGCAGACGGTGGGCGGCGTGTTCAAGAAGCTCGAAGCGGACATCGTCCGCAACTCGATCCTCGACACCGGGAGCCGCATCGACGGCCGCGACGGCAAGACCGTGCGGCCGATCGTGGCGGAGGTCGGCGTGCTCCCGCGCACGCATGGCTCGGCGGTGTTCACCCGCGGCGAGACGCAGGCCCTCGTCGTCGCCACCCTCGGCACCGGCGAAGACGAGCAATATATCGACGCCTTGCAGGGAACTTATAAGGAGACGTTCCTGCTGCACTACAACTTCCCGCCGTTCTCGGTCGGCGAAACCGGCCGCATCGGCGCGCCGGGCCGGCGCGAGATCGGCCATGGCAAGCTGGCGTGGCGTTCGGTGCATCCGATGCTGCCGCCGAACACCGAGTTTCCCTATACCATCCGGGTGGTCTCGGAGATTCTGGAATCGAACGGCTCCTCTTCGATGGCGACGGTGTGCGGCACCTCGCTCGCGCTGATGGATGCGGGCGTTCCGCTCCGCCGCCCGGTCGCGGGCATCGCCATGGGCCTCATTCTGGAGGACAAGAAATACGCCGTGCTCTCCGACATCCTCGGCGACGAGGACCATCTCGGCGACATGGACTTCAAGGTGGCGGGCACCGAGAAGGGCGTGACCGCGCTGCAGATGGACATCAAGATCGCCGGCATCACCGAAGAGATCATGCGGGTGGCGCTTTCGCAGGCGAAGGACGGCCGCATTCACATCCTCGCCGAGATGGCCAAGGCCATCACCGCCGCCCGCCCGCAGCTCGGGGAGCATGCGCCGCGCATCGAGGTGATCCAGATTCCGGTCGACAAGATCCGCGAAGTGATCGGCACCGGCGGCAAGGTGATCCGCGAGATCGTGGAAAAGACCGGCGCCAAGATCGACATCTCCGACGACGGCACGATCAAGATCGCGTCCGCCAAGCCCGAATCGATCAATGCGGCGATCAAGTGGATCAAGTCGATCACCTCGGACCCCGAGGTCGGCGTGATCTACGACGGCACCGTGGTCAAGACCGTCGACTTCGGCGCCTTCGTGAATTTCTACGGCGCCAAGGACGGGCTCGTTCACATCAGCCAGCTCGCGCAGAGCCGTGTCAACAAGACGACGGACGTCGTCAAGGAAGGCGACAAGGTGAAGGTGAAGCTGATGGGCTTCGACGACCGCGGCAAGGTCAGGCTATCGATGAAGGTCGTCGACCAGCAGACCGGCGAGGACCTCGAGGCGAAACAAAAGGCCGAACCGAGGAACGACGACCGGCAGGCGGGCGCCGCCGGCTGAAGTTCAGCCGCGGGCTCGATCATCAACGAAGGGCGGCCTTGCGCCGCCCTTTTTCATTCCTATCGCCGTTGCGCGAGCGTTGGGTTACGCTCGCGGTTGGAACCTCCCGGTGCGGCCATGGCGCGTTCAGCTCTTTCCGGCGCTCACCTTTTTTCCCACCTGCCGGAGAACCTCACCAAGCGCCTGTTCGCGCGGTCGCGGCCGGTGAAGCTCGCACCCGACCAGGTGTTGTTTCTGGCCGGCGATCCCGGCGACGGCTGCTACCACGTCGAGAAGGGACTGCTGAAGGTGGGCGTCGCCTCGCCCGCGGGCGGCGAGCGCATCCTCGCCATTCTCGGACCCGGCGCGCTGATCGGGGAGCTCGCGATCATCGACGGCCAACCCCGATCCGCGTCGGTCGCTGCGATCCGCGAATCCGAACTCGGTTTCATCAGCCGCGCGGTCTACGAAGAATTCGTGCGCGAACATCCCGAAACCAACCGGCATATCCTGACGGTGCTCGCGCAAAGACTGCGCGACACCAACAGCATTGTCGCCGCCGCGAGCTTTCTTTCGACCAAGGGCCGCGTGGCGCTGGCGCTGTTGAGTCTCGCCGAGGCGTTCGGGCAGGAAGTCGGCAACAAGCGCATCTTGATCCGGCAGAAAATATCGCAGAGCGACGTCGCGGCCATGGCCGGGGTCGCGCGGGAGAATGTGAGCCGGACGTTGAACGATTGGATGCGGAAAAAGCTGGTGAGCCGCGTGTCGAGTTATTATTGTCTCGAGAACAAGGAAAGGCTGGAAGCCGAGGCGGAGATTTGAGCGGCCGATGAGTGCGCGCCCAGAGGCGCAACGTAGGAAAAAAAGGCTTCCAAGCAGGTCCCTTAACCAGTCTTATTTTTGCGTGATAAGGTTAGCCAACCAATAGACCGGGGGAAGAAATGTCCAAAAAAAGCTTCGTTAGATTCTGCCTATCTTTGACGGTCGCATTAAATTTCTTCAATGCCGAGAAGATCCCAGCCGATAAGGGCGGCGACAAGATTGCGCAGTATAGATGCCCGAAGGGACAGCATTGGGACGGGCGGCGTCAAACGTGCGAGCCAAATCAGTAGTCGATCCTAATGCGAAGCAAAGTGAAACCCGGCAAATAGCCGGGTTTTTCATTTGGAGGGCCGCCTTCGCCGCCCATGGGTGAGGATGCAAGGGTACGCTTTAGGTTGAACCAGCGCGCGTCCCTCATATTTTGCTGGAGCATGATCTTTTCCGAAAACCGGTTTCCACTTTTCGGGATCATGCTCTTTGCTGGAGCATGATCTTTCCCGAAAACCGCATTGCACTTTTCGGGATCATACTCTTTGCCGGTTTCCACTTTTCGGGATTATGCTCCCCTCACTCCGCCGCGTCGGGCGCGACATTCGCCTCGGCGTCCTCCTGCACCTTGAGAATATCAGGATGGGGCATGGCGATCACGTTATAGCCGGCGTCGACGAAATGGATTTCGCCGGTGACGCCGGTCGACAAATTCGACAACAGATAAAGCCCGGCGCCGCCGAGCTCCTCGAGCGTCACGCCGCGCTTCAGCGGAGAATGCCGCTGCTGGAAGGCGAACATCAGCCGCGCGTCGCTAATCCCGGCGCCGGCGAGCGTGCGGATCGGCCCCGACGAGATCGCATTCACCCGGATGCCGCGCGCGCCGAAATCGACGGCGAGATAGCGCACGCTTGCCTCCAGCGCCGCCTTGGCGATGCCCATGGCGTTGTAGTTCGGCATCGCCCGCAAGCCGCCATTATAGGTGAGCGTGATCATCGATCCGCCGTCCTGCATCAGCGCCGCCGCGCGCTTGGCGGCTTCGGTGAACGAGAAACAGGAAATCAGCATGGTGCGCAGAAAATTTTCGCGCGTGGTGTCGGCGTAGCGGCCCTTGAGCTGGCCCTTGTCGGAAAAGGCGACCGCGTGCACGAGAAAATCGAGCCCGCCGAACTTTCGCCCGACCTCGGTGAAGACCTTGTCGACGGAGGAAATATCCTCGACGTCGCAGGGCAGAACGATCTCGCCCTTCACCTGCTCGGCGAGCGGCCGCACGCGCTTTCCCAGCGCCTCGCCTTGATAGGTGAACGCCAGCCGCGCCCCATGGGCGGCGACGGTCTTGGCGATCCCCCAGGCAATCGAGTGATCATTCGCGACCCCCATGATCAGGCCGCGCTTTCCCTGCATCAACATGAAATTCGATTCCTCTGTGACTTATCGCGTGATCCCGGACGATCAGGCATCCGGGTGCTTGAATACGAGCGTCGCGTTGGTTCCTCCAAAACCGAAGGAGTTCGACAAGACGCAGCCGAGTTTCTTGTGGTCCTCGCGCTTGCGAACGATCGGCATGTCGGCGAAGGCGGGGTCGATTTCGTCGATGTGGGCGCTCTCGCAGATGAAGCCGCTATTCATCATGAGAAGCGAATAAATCGATTCCTGCGCGCCGGTGGCGCCGAGCGAGTGGCCGGTGAGCGACTTCGTCGCCGAAATCGGCGGGCACTTGGCGCCGAACACTTCGCGGATCGCCTCGATCTCCTTGATGTCGCCGACCGGCGTCGAGGTCGCATGCGGGTTGATGTAGTCGACCGGGATCTTCACGCCTTCGAGCGCCATCTTCATGCAGCGCACGGCGCCCTCGCCCGAGGGCTGCACCATATCATGACCGTCGGAGGTGGCGCCGTAGCCGGCGAGCTCGCCGTGGATGCGCGCGCCGCGCGCTTTGGCGTGCTGCAATTCCTCCAGCACCAAGACGCCGGCGCCGCCGGCGATGACGAAGCCGTCGCGGTCCTTGTCGTAGGCGCGCGAGGCGACCGCGGGCTTGTCGTTGAAGCCGGCGGACAGCGCGCCCATCGCATCGAATAGCACCGACAAGGTCCAATCGAGCTCCTCGCAGCCGCCAGCGAAGATCAAATCCTGCTTGCCGCCCTGAATGAGCTCGTAGGCGTTGCCGATACAGTGGTTCGACGTGGCGCAGGCCGAGGAGATCGAGTAATTGACGCCCTTGATCTTGAACCAGGTCGCAAGCGTCGCCGAGGCGGTCGAGCACATCGACTTCGGCACCGCGAAGGGTCCCACGCGCTTCGGGCCTTTTGAGCGCGTGGTGTCGGCCGCGGCCACGATCGCGCGCGTCGAGGGGCCGCCGGAACCCATGATGATGCCGGTCTTGGCGTGGCTGATTTCCTTTTGCTCGAGCCCGGCGTCGCGGATGGCCTGATCCATGGCGACGTGATTCCAGGCGGTGCCGCCGCCGTGAAAGCGCATCGCGCGGCGGTCGACGATGCCGGCGGGATCGAGCGCCGGCGCGCCATGCACCTGGCAGCGGAAGCCGAGCTTGACGTAGTCCTCGGCGCGCGAAATTCCGCTCTTCGCCTCGTGGAGGCTGGCGAGCACTTCCTGCGTGTTGTTGCCGATGGACGAAACGATGCCCATCCCGGTGACGACGACGCGGCGCATTTTATCCTCTTCGTTTCATCGGCTTCATCGCGACGGCCGCGATCGGCTTCGCGCCGCGCCTTCAAGCCTTGGCGGGCGCCGGCGCTTGATCGACTTTGAACAAGCCGACTTTAAGGTCGAAGGCGCGATAAATGACCTCGCCATCGGCCGAGAGCCAGCCGTCGGCAATCCCAAGCACCAGTTTCGAGCGCATGACGCGTTTTACATCGAGGCCATATATGATCTTTTTCACGGTCGGCAGCACCTGGCCGGAGAATTTGATCTCGCCGGCGCCGAGCGCCCGCCCCTTCCCGGGCGCGCCGAGCCAGCCGAGGAAAAACCCGAGCAGCTGCCACAGCGCGTCGATGCCCAAACAGCCCGGCATCACCGGATCGCCCTTGAAGTGACAGGCGAAAAACCACAGGTCCGGCTTCACTTCGAGCTCGGCGCGGATCAAGCCTTTGCCGTGCTCGCCGCCCTGCTCGGCGATCTCGGAAATGCGCTCGAACATCAGGAGCGGGGGCAAGGGCAGCTGGGCGTTGCCCTGGCCGAACAGCTCGCCCCGCCCGCAGGCGAGCAGGTCCTCGTAGCTAAAAGAGTTCTGGCGCTCGTTCATCGCCCGCCGCGTAATCGGTGCGGTCCCGTCGGGGACCCGGTTTCGTGGATTACCTAACACAACGGCCCCTTTGCCGAAAAGGCGCACGGCGGGCCCGCGATCTTCGTTTTTTCGGCAAATCAGGGCGTTACAAGGCTTTATCGGCGGTTGCGCCGACCTGGTGGCATACTTATTATGAAACGAGGGAAGACACGCGCCCGCACGGACCCGTTGAGGGCTCGCGGGCGCGCGAAGCTAGTTTCGGCCGACGGGCGGAAAAGCGCCCTTGAGTAGACCATGAACGAGAATGTCCGCAGGTTCAGCGTCGAGGACGACGCCACCGAGTTGCCGGTGGAGCGGTTGCGCGTCGAGCCGACCGTGGGACGCCGCACGGGCTGCCCGTTCCACGACGTGCGCGAAATGTTGCGCGAGGTGGGCTTGCGCCCGACGCGCCAGCGGCTGGCGCTCGGCTGGCTCCTGTTCGCCAAGGGCGACCGTCATTTGACCGCGGAAATGCTGCACGAGGACGCGTTGCGGGCGCGGTTTCCGGTCTCGCTCGCGACCGTTTACAATACCCTCAATCAATTCACCGAGACCGGCCTGTTGCGCGAAGTGGCGGTGGACGGCTCGAAAACCTATTTCGACACCAACGCCTCGGACCACCATCATTTTTACGTCGAGGGCGACAGCAAGCTGCTCGACATTCCGGGCGCCGAATTGATGCTCGGCAAGCGGCCAAGCCCGCCCGAGGGATACGAAGTCGCGCGCATCGACGTGATCGTGCGCCTGCGCCGCAAGGAAAGTTAAGCGCGCGCCGCCTATTCAACCGTTTCGTCGGGATAAACGCCCCACAGGCGCTCCTGCTCGATATAGCCGTCGAAGCCGTCACCGAAGATCCGGCACCATTTTTTGTCGCAGCTCTTGACCGAGCCGAGCACGCCGGGCTGCAGCTGCGCCGTCACCCGCGCACTGCCGTCGCCGCTCGCATGAAGCGGAAAGGTTTCGTCCTTCTTCGACCACGGCGCCACCAGAACGGTGCGGCGGCTCGACAAGAGCGAGTGGTACACCCAGCCTTCCGTTCCCTCCGAATCGCGGATGCGCCGCCAGTTCTCCGATTCGGCGGTGATTTCGACCGGCAGGCCGGCGCGGGTGAAAACCCAGGTCACGTCATGCTCGCGCGTGGGCCCGGCGCGCAAATTGACCTTGTCGGCCTTGAGGCTGACGAAGCGTGGTAACGCCAGACCGCTCACGGAGCCGGCGGTCTCGTCGGTCGAATAGGCCGGAACGGAAGCGATCGCGATATAGGCGAGCGCGATCAGGACAGCGAAAGAGCTTTGCCGGGAGTGCGTTGGCCGCATTCGATTCTGTGCCCTCGTTTGGCAAGTTATTCGGTTCATCGCAAGGCTTTTTCAAGTCCGGGCGCGGATGCGCAAACCGCCGCCCGGCCCTTTTGAGTTTCAAAAAACCCTCTGCTACAGAGAGAGGCGCGGCGAAGCCGGATAAATCCGACTTCGGCGCCGGATGGGCTGAAAGAATCAAGGCGGGAAATGCCGAAGAAGAAACTTCTTGTCGTCGTCACCAGGCGCTTGCCCGATAACGTCGAGACGCGCATGCGCGAGCTGTTCGACGCACGGCTGAACGTCGACGATCGCCCGCTTTCGCAAGCCGAGCTCGTGGAGGCGGTCAAATCCGCCGACGTGCTCGTCCCGACCGTGACCGACCGCATCGATTCCGCCGTGCTGTCGCAGGCCGGCGCGAACCTCAAGCTCATCGCCAATTTCGGCAACGGCGTCGACAATATCGACGTCGCCACCGCGCTCGCGCGCGGCATCACGGTCACCAATACGCCGGGTGTGCTTACCGAAGACACCGCCGACATGACCATGGCGCTGATCCTCGCCGTGCCGCGGCGGCTGTTGGAGGGCTCGTCGGTGCTGATCGGCGGCGAGGAATGGAGAGGCTGGTCGCCGACCTGGATGCTCGGCCATCGCATTTCGAACAAGCGCCTCGGCATCGTCGGCATGGGCCGCATCGGCAGCGCCGTCGCCCGGCGCGCCAAGGCGTTCGGGCTGCAGATCCACTACCACAACCGGCGCCGGGTCGCGCAGGAGCTGGAAGAGGCGCTCGAGGCCACCTACTGGGAAAGCCTCGACCAGATGCTCGCGCGCATGGACATCATCTCGATCAACTGTCCGCACACGCCGGCGACTTATCATTTGCTGTCGGCGCGGCGGTTGAAGCTCCTGAAGCCCGAGGCCTATGTGGTGAACACCGCGCGCGGCGAGGTGACCGACGAAAACGCGCTGGCGCGCATGATCGAGGCGGGCGAACTCGCGGGCGCGGGCCTCGACGTGTTCGAGCACGAGCCCGCCGTCAATCCGAAACTCGTCAAGCTCGCGCGCGCCGGCAAGGTGGTGCTGCTGCCGCATATGGGCTCGGCCACGATCGAGGGCCGCATCGACATGGGCGAGAAGGTGATCGTGAACATCCGCACCTTCATGGACGGCCACAGGCCGCCGGATCGCGTTTTGCCGTCGATGTTATGAGCCGCCGCGATCCGGCGGCTGTTCTTGCATCGAGACGGCCCGCGCGAGCGGGCCTTTCGCCGGATCGCGTTTTGCCGTCGATGCTATAAGCGGCCGCGATCCCCGGCGGCTGTTCTCGCATCGAGACGGCCCGCGCGAGCGGGCCTTTTGCTTGCGTCAAGACGGCCCGCGCGAGCGCGGGTCTTTCGCCGGATCGCGTTTTTCAGCCCGTTCATTAAACCCCGATGAGGGCGGGCAATTCCGTCAGCGACTTGACTTCTTGGTTGGGAGAGCCCGGCAATCGTTCCCGCCGCTGGCCGTAGCGGTTGCACCAGACCACTTGCATCCCGAACGCCGACGCGGCGTACGCATCCCAGGCGTTTGACGACTGAAATGAAATCGCCGACGCGGGCACGCTAAGCTGATCGACGGCCAATTGGTAGACCTTGGGATGCGGCTTGTAGACGCCGACCTCCTCGACCGAAAGGACGGCGTCGAACAGGCCTTCGAGCTTGGCGCCCTTCACCGCCGCATCCAGCATTCTCGGCGACCCATTCGAAAGGATCGCGGTCCGCATGCCGGCCGCCTTCAATTGCTTGAGCACGCCCGGCACTTCCGGAAAGGCGTAGAGCGTCAAATAGAGCGTCATCAGCCGATCGCGGATGCCGGGCTTGGCGATGCCCAAAGTCTCGAGTGCGAAGTCGAGGGCGTCCCCGGTCACCTGCCAAAAATCCGCGTGCCGTCCCTGCGCCGCCCGCAGCCAGGTGTATTGCAGCTGCTTGTCGCGCCAGAGCGCGCTCAGCCGGTCGATGTCCTCGCCCAGCACATCCCGGCATCCCCGGGCGGCGGCGGCGAAGTCGAACAACGTGCCGTAGGCGTCAAACACGCAGGCTTTCACGCCTTGCAGCGCCGGCTGGTCGGTTTTTTTGGTCATCAGGCGGGCCCCGCGGATCGCATAGCGGTCATCTTGAATGAGCTTGGCGCCCTTGAGAACCCCGCTCTTCGTCGCCACTTGGTACGGCGTGGCGATTTTCATCGTTGCGGCGGTGGGCGCAACGCTCGGCACCCGTATGCGGCGTTGGTAATGCCCTGCTGCCTTGAAATATCGCGATCGCTTTTAGGGTGAGCTTCGCCACCGACGAGCGGCATTTACGGAAAGGCACTTCGACATGGTGATTGACAAGGTACTGGATTTTCTGGGTCGCCGTCTGGCTCGATATCTCACCGCTCCGATTCCGGATTTCCAACCGTCGGCGGCCACAAACTTCGAGCTTCTTTGCCGCGCCATAGGACCGGCCGACGTACTCCTTGTCGAGGGGAACTCCCGCATCGCGACCGCGATCAAGTATCTGACCCAGTCGACCTGGTCCCATTCGGCACTGTATGTCGGTCCAATTGAAGGTGGTTCCGGCGAGGCGCGTGTGCTGATCGAAGCGAACGTCGACGAGGGCGTCGTTGCCGTGCCGCTTTCCAAATACCGTCATTCGCACACGCGTATTTGCCGCCCGGTAGGGCTGAGTGAAACCGCGCGCGAGCAAGTTGTCGCTTTCGCGCTAGAGCGGTTGGGTGTTCAATACGACATCAGGAATATCGTCGATTTGGTGCGTTATCTGCTGCCGACCCCGCCGGTGCCGAGCCGGTTTCGTCGGCGCATGATCGCTCTTGGGTCCGGTCAGCCTACCCGGGCCATATGCTCGACGCTAATCGCGCAAGCGTTCCAATCCGCATCCTATCCGATTCTGCCTCGCGTCGAGCGCGTCGGTGAATCGCGCTCGCCGGCTGATGACAACAGCACCCATCGAGAGATTCTGCACATTCGTCATCACTCGTTGTTTGCGCCGCGCGATTTTGACATCTCGCCCTATTTCGCGATTGTGAAGCCGACCATTGAGGAAGGGTTTGATTACACGGCAATCGATTGGGGAGCGGGCGACGGCCAAGCGGCGGCGTAACTGCGTTCGAGCGCGAACCAAGCGCGGCGGCGGGGATCGTCGATCAGCCGAGGCCGCCGCGTTTGCCGGTTCGCGCGACACCGCGCCAGGCTTCATGGCCGGTGGTGATGCGGAAACTATCCGCGGCGACGACGCGATCGCGGCCGGCCGTCTTGGCCTCGTACAACGCAATATCGGCCCGCCGCAGCAACCGGTCTATGGTGTCTCCGCTCTCCCATTCCGAAACGCCGAAGCTGCAGGTGATCCCGAACGCGCCGTTGCCTCTGAAATGCAGCGTTGCGATCGACCGTCTGAGATCCTCCGCGATGTCGATCGCATCGAGGAGGTTGCATTGACTGAGCACGCAGAACTCTTCTCCGCCGAGCCGCGCGACAAGACCGTCGATCGGTTTTGCCCGGGCCGCGACATTGGCGATGACGACGTCGCCGCTCTCGTGTCCGTGGTTGTCGTTGACTTGCTTGAAGTGATCGATGTCGAAGACAATCGCCGACACGATCTTCCCCGCCTCGGTGCATTTGCATAGTTCCGCCGCGCGATCAAAAAACGCCCGGCGATTGAGAAGCCCGGTCAAATAGTCGGTCGTGGCGCGTTTGATCAGTTCGCTCTGCACCGCCGTGACACGATCGGCGACCCGGAGCCGCGCGCGCAGTTCTTGCGCGTCCGGCGGCTTTCGAATGAAGTCGTCGGCGCCATGGTCCAACGCCCGGACGACCAGGTTCTGGTCGTCGAGCGAGGACATGAGAATGATGTAAAGCGGGCGCTGCGGGCCGCTCAAGAGCCGCGCCGAAGCACAGAGGTCGACGCCGGACATGTCGCCGAGCTCGGCGCTCGTGATCAGCGTTCGCACGCCGTCCTTGGCGGCGATGCAATCGAGACCTTGGCAGCCGGTACTGAAGGCGAGCACCTCGTGCTCGCCGGGTTCGATCAGTTGCGCCATGATCCGCTGTACCGCGCGGCTAGGCTCAACGAGTACGATCTGCATGACAGCTCCGCTGGTGGAGCTTTAGGCAATCGAGTTTAAGTCTTTCTGATCGCCGCCCGGCATGGCCGACGGGTGCGAACGCGAATGTCGAGGTGATACGCGAGAAAGCGGCCCCATCGTTGGCCGGGCGCGCTTTAACCAAGCGTTAGCTAGATCGGCAAACGGGCGCGAAACGAGATCGGACCGCCCGCCGCGATCTAGCAGCCCGCGCAGGGATGGGCGGCATCGAGCGTCTGCAGCTCCTGCGGGGTGAGCGCGAGCGACAGCGCGACGGCGTTCTCCCTGACGTGCTCCATCGAACCGGATTCGGGAATGGCGATCACGTTGCCGCCGCGGATGGCCCAGGCGAGCGCCACCGCCGCCGCCGTGCAACCGTGGGCGGCGCCGATCCGGGCCAGCACGGGGTCACGCACGAGATTGTTGCCGAGCGGCGTATAGCCCATCACCGGCATGCCGCGCCGCGCGCACCAGGGCAGGAGATCGCGCTCGATGCCGCGGCTGCCGAGGTTGTAGAGGACCTGATTGGTGGCGCAGCGATCGCCGTGCGGAATGCGGAAAAGCTCCTCCATGTCGCGGACGTTGAAGTTCGACACGCCCCAGGCGCGAATCTTCCCCGCTGTCCGCAGCTCTTCGAACGCCGCCACCACGCCGGCGAGATTTTCGCCGCCGCGCCAATGCAACAGGTAAAGATCGAGATGATCGGTGCCGAGGCGGGCGAGGCTCGCTTGGCACGCCCGCGCAACCCCGTTTCCCGCCGTGTGCTGGGGCGGCACTTTGGAGACGAGGAACACGCGCTCGCGCTGACCGGCGATCACGCGGCCGACCAGTTGCTCGGAGCGGCCGCCGCCATACACCTCCGCCGTGTCGATCAACGTCATGCCGAGGGTGAGGCCGGTGCGCAGCGCTTCTTCCTCGGCGGCGTCGGGATGTCTTCCCTGCCCGAGATGCCAAGAGCCCTGACCGAGCGCGGGGGCGAGGGTGCCGTCGGGCAGCTTGACCGTGGGCCCGGCCGCGGCGAGCGCCGATGCGCTCGATAGCGCCGCCATCATCGCGCCGGCGGGGAGCGATGCGCCGAGCGCCGCGCAAAGCCCGCCGAATTCTCGCCGGCTCAGCGAGCGCTGGTTCCGATGTTCGATCTTCATGCGGTGATCCTTTGCGCCATAGGCCGATCGTTGCCGCGAACGGACAATTATATTTTATTTGCGGGGCGAACGCGAACGGCGAAATATTCTGGTTCGCGTCGGCGTTCTAGTCCGTCTTGATCTCGGTGTACTTGCGGCAGGCAATGCATTCGAAGGTCCGGATCTCGCCGCGGCGGCGCTGGAAGTCCATCACGCGACGGATGAGCGGCGCCTTGGCTCCACAATGCTCGCAAAGCACGGATCTGACGTATAAGTATTCCATGGCGCTCCCCTGATTTGCCGTTGCCGCGGCGCAAGAAAAAGGCCCGGAAGAATTCCCGGGCCTTCGTCATTTCGGATAAGGCGAGCCTCAATAGTCCATGCCGCCCATGCCGCCGCCGGGCATAGCCGGGGCGCCACTTTCCTTCTTCGGCCGTTCGGCGACCATGGCTTCCGTGGTGATCAGAAGCCCGGCAATCGAGGCCGCGTTCTGCAGCGCGGCGCGCACGACCTTGGTCGGATCAATGATGCCCTTGGCGACCAGATTGACGTACTCGCCCAACTGAGCGTCGAAGCCGTAGGCGTATTGATCCTTCTCCAGGATCTTGCCGACGACAACGGAGCCGTCCTCGCCCGAATTGATCGCGATCTGGCGAGCCGGCCAAGCGAGCGCCTTGCGCACGATATCGACGCCGTTCTTCTGGTCGTCGTTCTGCGTGCGAATGCGCTTCAGCGCTTCTCCGGCGCGCAAGAGTGCGACGCCGCCGCCTGGCAAGATGCCTTCCTCGACCGCGGCGCGGGTCGCATGCATCGCATCATCGACACGATCCTTGCGCTCCTTCACTTCGGTCTCGGTGGCGCCGCCGACACGGATCACCGCAACGCCGCCGGCGAGCTTCGCCAGCCGCTCCTGCAGCTTCTCGCG
>Ga0070697_100000590_pt1 | contig 27468 bp, 21 predicted proteins | sample KBSK1501metaG_FD_65475 | JGI IMG/M metagenome (GOLD analysis project Ga0070697, IMG submission 65475) | Corn, switchgrass and miscanthus rhizosphere microbial communities from Kellogg Biological Station, Michigan, USA - KBS K1-50-1 metaG | ecosystem: Host-associated > Plants > Roots >...
AGGGCAGCGGGGCCCGGGAGACGTTCACCGTCCGCAAGGTCAGCTACGGCGTGGGCGTCGAGCGGACCTTCCCGGTGCACAGCCCGTCGATCGACAAGATCGAGCCCGTCACCCGGGGCCGGGTGCGCCGCGCCAAGCTGTACTACCTGAGGGACCTGCGTGGCAAGGCAGCCCGCATCAAGGAGCGCCGCGACCAGACCGGCAGCTGACGCCAGGCAATGGACGACCAGCAAGATCCTGGCACACTCACCCCGGTTCCCACCTCGGAGCCGGACGCGGACTCCAGCAAGACGGAGCCGGACGAGAGCGCTCCCGCGGCCAAGAAGAAGAAGAAGAGTTTCGGCCGCGAGCTGCTGACCATCGTCGTGGCGGCCGCCGTCCTCACCCTGCTGGTGAAGGCGTTCATCATCCAGGTGTACCGGATCCCGTCCGCATCGATGGAGAACACCCTCCAAATCGGCGACCGGGTCCTGGTGAACAAGGTCGTCTATCACTTCCGCGGCATCGCCCGTGGCGACGTCGTGGTGTTCAGCGGGCAGGACTCGTGGGGCCCCGACGCCCCGCCACCGCCCGCCAACCCGGTGGTCCGGGTCTTCGACGACGTGCTGTCCGGACTCGGGCTGCACAGCGACCAGACCTACTACATCAAGCGGGTGATCGGCCTGCCCGGTGACCACGTGGCCTGCTGCACCGACGGCAAGGTCACGGTCAACGGCGTCCCGCTGACCGAGGGCCAGTACCTGTTCCCCGGGAACCCGCCCTCCAGATTTAAGTTCAGCGTGGTCGTTTCGCCCGGGCACCTGTGGGTTATGGGCGACCACCGCAGCGACTCCGATGACTCGCGCTACCACTCTGATAGTCCCGGTAACGGTGCCATCCCGGAGAACCAGGTCGTCGGCCGGGCGTTCCTGATCATCTGGCCGCCGTCGCAGCTCCGCGACCTGCCCATCCCGACAACCTTCCAGCAGGCCGCGCCGCACGCGGGCGCGGCGGGTGCCGCCGTACTCGACACCGGCCAGGCCGCGCTGGCGGCCGCCCCTGTGGCGGGGGCGGCCGCGCTGGTCGCCGCCCCGGTGCTCCTGTTCCGTCGCCGTCGCCGGCGTCGGCATTAGCCCCCTAACGTGCTGAAATGTAATCTTCGCGGGCAATTGCCCGGCTTATCCGCGCCGCCCGCGATGGCCCAGGCTGGCGGTCCGGCGGCCGGAATCAGGCGCTAAGCTCGACTCGACGGTAAACCCCGACGAGGGCCGTCTGGATTCGGTGCCCGCAAGGGCCGGCCTGCCGAGATCGCGGGCCGGGCACGCGGTGCGCGCAAACGGAAGGGGCGCAGATGAGCGGCGCTGGCCGTGGCGTGACGCCGGGGGGCGAGCCAGAGGCCCGCCAGGACGAGAGCGCCGCGTCAGCCGAGCCTGGCCACGCCCGGTCGGCCACCGCGGACAGTGCCGAGGCGCCCGGCCCGGCCGCCGCCAGCGCCGAGGCTGGGTCCAAAGCCGAGACCGGGTCCAAGACTGAGGCCAGCGGGCCGCCCGAGGACGGCGACGGTGCGGCGGATGCGCCGCCGGACGGCAAGGCCGCTTCCGGCGGGCCGAAGCCGGCCTCCCGCCGCGCGCGCAGGAAGCGGTCATTCTGGCGCGAGTTCCCGATCCTGGTCGTCGTGGCCCTGCTGCTCGCGGTCGTCATCAAGACGTACGCGATCCAGGCCTTCTTCATACCGTCCGGGTCGATGGAGAACACGCTCGAGATCAACGACCGGGTACTGGTCAACAAGATCGTCTACGACGTCCGCGGCATCCACCGCGGCGACATCGTGGTCTTCAACGGGGACGGCTCGTGGGACCCGGGCACGGCGCCCACCGATACCAACTTCGTGGTGAAATTCGGCCAGGGCTTTGCCAGCATGTTCGGCTTCGGCCGCCCGGGAGACATCCTCATCAAGCGGGTCATCGGGCTGCCCGGCGACAAGGTGGCCTGCTGCGACGCGGAGGGCCGGGTCACGGTCAACGGCGTCCCGCTCACCGAGCAGTCCTACCTGTACCCCGGCGACGCCCCCTCCGAGATCAGGTTCAACATCGTCGTCCCGTCCGGCCGGCTGTGGGTCATGGGCGATCACAGGCTCATCTCCGACGACGCCAGGGATCACCTCGGCGATCCCGGCGGCGGCACGATCCCGGAGAACGCCGTGATCGGCCGGGCCTTCGTCATCATCTGGCCGCTCAGCCGGTGGCGGATCCTGCCGATTCCCTCCACTTTCGAGCAGCCCAAGCTGAACGCCGCCGCGGCCGCGGCCCCGCCGCCGGCCCAGGACACCGCCGGCCTCCTGTCGGCCCGGCTCGAGCCCTCCAGCCCCGCCCTGCCGCTAGCCCTCGGCTTCGCCGCGGCCGTCCCGGTCACCTGGCTGCAACGCCGGGCCCGCCTCCGGCTCGCCCACCGCCGTGCGGCCCGTCGCCCCGCAGACCGCCCACCCGCCGACCGTCCGCCCTCCGCGTAACGCGTCGCCCGGCCGCGATGGCCGGCTTGTCCGCGTGAGGTCGGCAACTGGCGTACCCTTCGCAGTGTCATGACCCGCCATCCTGGTGTGCCGCCCGCCAGCAAGCCGGCCTCGCGGGCCGCCGAAACCCCTCTGGCCCCTTCAGCTGCTCCGGTCTCGTTCCGGGACCTGTATCCCAGGTACCCTGGCTACACGCCCCGGCGGGACAGCGGGCTCGGCGCGTACGAAACCGTGCTGGGCCGGGCCGGGTTCGCGCCTGTCGCCGGCATCGACGAGGCCGGCCGGGGGGCATGCGCGGGACCGCTTGTGGTCGCGGCCGTGGTGCTCGATCCGGTCAGCATCCGGCGGATCCCCGGACTGGCCGATTCCAAGCTGCTCACCGCCCAGGCCAGGGAAGAGGCCTACGCCGAGGTGCTCCGCCGTGCCATCGACTGGCACGTAATAGTCATCAGCGCCGACCAGATCGACGCCACCGGGCTGCACGTGTGCAACGTCTCCGGCATGCGCCGCGCCTTCGCCGGCCTGCGCAGCAAGCCCGGGTTCGTGCTCACCGACGGCTTCCCGGTCCGCGGCCTCGGCGTCCCCGGGCTCGCGGTCTGGAAGGGCGACCGGGTCACCGCGTCGGTCGCGGCGGCCTCCGTGGTAGCCAAGGTCAGCCGGGACAGGATGATGCGGGACCTGCACGAACGTTATCCCCTATACGGTTTCGACCGGCACAAGGGATACGTCACCGATGAGCACGTCGCCGCCCTGGCCGAGCACGGGCCGAGCCCGGTGCACCGGTACTCGTTCGTGAACGTGACCCGTGCGGCGGCCCTGGCCGTTCCGGCGGCGCCTACCGACCCGTCAGAGCTGCTGGAGCCCGCTGAGCTGCTGGACGACGCCGATCCCGTCGTCCAGGACCCGGCCGGGGCCCTGGTATCCGCCGGGTTGGGCCTGGCGGGTGCGGTGGGTGAGAACGAGAGGAGAATGGACTCATGAGCGCGGAGGACCTTGAGAAGTACGAGGCGGAGATGGAGCTTCAGCTCTACCGCGAGTACCGCGATGTCGTCGGGTTGTTCACGCACGTGGTCGAGACCGAGCGCCGGTTCTATCTCACGAATGACGTGGAGCTGAACGTACGGTCAAGTGACAACGGTGAGGTCTTCTTCGAGGTTACGATGCGGGATGCCTGGGTCTGGGATATGTATCGCCCGGCCAGGTTCGTGAAGAACGTGCGTGTGGTCACCTTCAAGGACGTCAACATCGAGGAACTGGCCAAGGCCGACCTTGAGGTGCCGGAGGACAAGCCGGACTTCCCGGCGTAGCTTTGCGTGGGCGGAGGGGCGATGTTCGGGCTTCCTGACGGGGTTAAGGCCTGCCTGTTCGATATGGACGGCGTGGTCACCCAGACCGCGGTCGTGCACGCGGCGGCGTGGAAGGAGATGTTCGACGACTTCCTCCGCGCCCGCGCGCAGAGCACCGGGACCGAGTTCGTCCCGTTCGACGCGCACCACGAGTACGACGCCTACGTCGACGGCAAGCCACGGATGGACGGCACCAGATCCTTCCTCGAGTCCCGGGGCATCGAGCTGCCCGAGGGCACGCCGGATGACCCGCCGGGGACGCCCACGATCTATGGCCTGAGCAACCGCAAGAACGCCTTGGTGCTGGCCAAGCTGGCCGCCGGGGGCGTTCAGGTCTACGAGGGAACCGTCACCTACATCCGTTCGGTACGAGAAAAGGGGATAGCGGCGGCGATCGTGTCGTCCAGCGCGAACACCAACCAGATCCTTGATTCCGCAGGGCTGGCCGACCTGTTCGACGTACGGGTGGACGGCCTGATCGCCAAGGAGCGCGGGCTGCGCGGCAAGCCGGCCCCGGACACGTTTCTGGCCGCGGCGACCGAACTCCACATGACGCCTAGCCAGGCGGCGGTGTTCGAGGACGCGCTGGCCGGGGTCGAGGCGGGCCGGGCCGGTCACTTCGCGCTCGTGGTGGGTGTGGACCGGGTCGGCCAGGCTGACGCGCTCTCCAAGCACGGGGCCGACATCGTGGTACAGGACCTCGCGGAACTCCTCGACAAGGACGCCAGATGATCAAGCAATCGGCCTATGGGACGGAGCCATGGCGGCTGGTCGAGAAGGAACTCGACCTCGACCTTCTGGCGCAGAGCGAGTCGATCTTCGCCCTGTCCAACGGGCACGTCGGGCTGCGCGGCAACCTCGACGAGGGGGACCCGCACGGGCTGCCGGGCAGCTACCTGAACTCGGTGTACGAGGTCCGGCCGCTGCCCTATGCGGAGGCGGGCTACGGCTTCCCCGACGACGGGCAGACCGTCATCAACGTCACCAACGGCAAGATCATCCGGCTGCTCGTGGACGACGAGCCGTTCGACATCAGGTACGGCACGCTGCACTCGCATGAGCGCGTGCTGGACCTGCGGGCGGGGACGCTCACCCGCGAGGTCGACTGGTCCTCCCCGGCCGGGGCCAGGATCAAGGTCTCCTCGATGCGGATAGTGTCGCTGACCCAGCGCGCCATCGCCGCGATCAGCTACACGGTCGAGCCGGTGGACGCGAAGCTGCGGCTCGTGCTGCAGTCCGAGCTGGTGACGAACGAGGAACTGCCGAGGCGGGGCAGGGACCCCCGGCTGTCCGCCGTCCTGGAGAACCCGCTGATCAGCGAGGAGTCCCAGTGCTCCAACGACAGCGGGCCCGCCCGGGCGCTGCTGGTGCACAGGACGCGGGCCAGCGGGCTGCGGATCGCGGCCGGGATGTCCCACGTGGTCACCGGCCCGGCGAAGATGGCGAACCGGGTCGAGTCATATCCCGATCTGGCCCGGTTCACGGTGGCGACCGAGGTCGCTCCCGGCGAGCAGCTGCACATCGTCAAGTACATCGGCTACGGCTGGTCGAGCGCCCGGACTAGGCCCGCCCTCATCGACCAGGTGGTCGGGGCGCTGGCGGCCGCCCACCTGACCGGCTGGGACGGCCTGCTCGCCGAGCAGCGGGCGTACCTGGACGAGTTCTGGGACGGCGCCGACGTCGAGATGGACGGTGACGCCGAGATCCAGCAGGCGGTGCGCTTCGGGTTGTTCCACATCCTGCAGGCCGGGGCGCGGGCCGAGTACCGGCCGATCGCGGCGAAGGGCCTGACCGGGACCGGCTACGACGGGCACACGTTCTGGGACACCGAAAGCTTCGTGCTGCCGGTGCTCATGTACACGCATCCGTCCGCCGCGGCCGACGCGCTGCGCTGGCGGCACCTCGTCCTGGACGAGGCCAGGCAGCACGCGGCCGATCTCGGCCTGGCCGGGGCGGCGTTCCCGTGGCGGACGATCCGCGGCCAGGAGACCTCCGGTTACTGGCCCGCCGGGACCGCGGCGTTCCACATCAACGCCGACATCGCCGACGCGGTCATCCGCTACCTGGATGCGACCGAGGACACCGTGTTCGAGCGGGAGGTCGCCCTGGAGCTCCTGGTCGAGACCGCGAGGCTGTGGCGGTCGCTCGGCCAGCACGACGCCACCGGCCGGTTCAGGATCGACGGGGTGACCGGGCCCGACGAGTACAGCGCGGTCAAGGACAACAACATCTACACCAACCTGATGGCGCAGCGGAACCTGGCCTGCGCCGCCGACCTGGTGGTGAAGCTGCCCGACGCGGCGACCAAGCTCGGGGTGACGACCGAGGAGGCCGCGTCCTGGCGTGACGCCGCGGCGGCGATGTACATCCCGTTCGACGATCGCCTCAACGTGCACCCGCAGCACGAGGGGTTCACGAACTACGCCCGGTGGGACTTCATGAACACCCCGGAGGACCACTACCCGCTGCTGCTGCACTACCCCTACTTCCAGCTCTACCGCAAGCAGGTCGTCAAGCAGGCGGACCTGGTGCTGGCCATGTACATGCGCCCGGACGCGTTCACGCCCGAGGAGAAGGCCAGGAACTTCGCCTACTACGAGCCGCTCACCGTGCGCGACTCCTCCCTGTCGGCGTGCACCCAGGCGGTGGTGGCCGCCGAAGTCGGCCAGCTCGACCTCGCCCACGACTACCTGGCCGAGGCCGCGCTGATGGACCTGAGGGACGTCGAGCACAACACCTCCGACGGCGTGCACATGGCGTCGCTGGCCGGAGCGTGGATGGCGCTGGTGGCCGGGTTCGGGGGCATGCGAGCGGGGGCCGGGTCGCTGGCCTTCAGCCCGCGGCTGCCCGGCGGGATCAGTGAGCTGAGGTTCCGGCTGCGCTACCGGGGCCGCAGGCTGCGCGTGACGATCTCATCCGGCCACGCCAAGTACGAACTGCTCGACGGCGAGCCGTTGCCCGTGATGCACCACGGCAAGGAATTCCAGCTGGGGAAGAAGACCGTGACACGGGAGATCCCGCCGGTGACCGCGGGCCCGCGCCCCGAGCAGCCGCCCGGCCGCGAACCCTACAGCCGCGCCGGCAACTAAGGCGTGTCCCGTCAGGTCCCTGGCGGGTGGCCGGGCTTAGTACGGGTGCGCTGTGCGGGACTGGCGGGGAAGGGGGGTCCATTTCAGCCGAACGGGCGGGCTATCTGCCCCCGCGCCACAGCTAACGCGGGCATCGCGGGACGCACAGGCATCATCGACCCGGCCCGCATAACGCGAAGAGAACCACGACGGTGTCACATCGTCGTGCACCTGACCACGACGGTGTCACATCGTCGTGGTTCGGCAGCGCAGGCCGCTGGTGCTGCTGTGATGGAAGTGGCGGCTGGGGCTGGCCTGACTTTGAGCGGGCCGCGTCGCCCCTGACTCGCAGCCCTGACCCCTCCGCGCCGGAGCCCGACCCCGCCGCGCCGGGGCCTGACAATGCCCCGGGCGGATTAGATCACCAGGCACCGACATTTCCGGGCCGCCTGTCCACGGACGCGGATCGCCCCACCGGTTTTCCACAGCCGCCGACGCCACCCGGCCGGCCACCCCCGGTTCCGGCGAAAGTCGGAGCCGGAGGTGATGGCGATGCACGCCAAGGATGTGCTCGGCAAGTCCGGTGAGCAGGCGGCGGCCGAGTACCTGGAGTCGTGCGGTCTGCGGATCGTGGATCGCAACTGGCGCTGCGCCGCCGGCGAGATCGACATCGTGGCCGTCGAGCGGTACACCCTGGTGGTGGCCGAGGTCAAGGCCAGGACCAGCCTGCGGTACGGCAGCCCGCTTGAGGCCGTCAGCCGGGCCAAGCGGGCCCGGCTTCGCCGGCTCGCGGTGCAGTGGCTGAACGCCCACGGCGTCCGGTTCGATCAGGTCCGCATCGACGTGGTCGGCCTGGTCTACGACGGCACCGGCGGGTTCAGCATTGAGCACATCCGGGGGGTGGGGTAGCCGTGCCGCTGGCCCGCACGTACTCGGTGGCCCTGATCGGTGTGACGGGCCACGTGGTCGAGGTCGAGGCCGACATCGCCAACGGGCTGGTCGGGATGATCCTGGTCGGCCTGCCCGACACCGCGCTGCGGGAAGCGCGCGACCGGATCAGGGCCGCGATCACCAACAGCGGCGAGGAGTGGCCGCAGCGGAAGATCACCGTCGGGCTCTCCCCGGCCAGCCTGCCCAAGCGGGGCAGCTGGTTCGACCTTGCAGCGCTGGTCAGGATCTTTCAGAGGAAACACAGAGGAGGTGGACGAGGGCTTAGTGACGACGCCTGCTGAACTCAGCCGCGCATACGACCGCGTCACCAGTTGTTGACTGGAACGGTGGTGACAGAGCTTGCGTGATGGTCCAGGGGCTCGCAAAGATCGCACAGCGAGGCGTGATCCGCTGCTTAGAAGATCAGGCCAATGCGTCCGGGATAGTGCGTGACGTGGGAATTATCTGCTCGCTGACCCGCTGCCGATCGGGATAGGCCGGGATGGTTGCTACACGCGGTGGCTACAGGGGTCAGTGAACCATCGACCGAGCCAATCCCCACCCGGTGCACCCAGCCAAGCCTGGCCGCGGAGAGCGAACGGTACGCCAGTTCCGATCGTGTTCCGGGAGTCAATGTCAACAGGGAACTGCAGGCGGTGCCTCCCGGCACCCTTCATCAGCCCGTTTGGATGCTCGATGTTGATGGACAGCTCGCGGCCGTCGCCGAACCTGACTTGGACCATGCATCCAGCATCGCGTACACCCGATAGCGGTTTGGAGCATTTCGCCGTGGGCCGCCATCCTCGGCCGTAGGCCTGGCGCAGCTCCTACGGACTGCTGCGTACGCGCCGGTCTAACCGCGGCGCCTTCCACATGCATCGGGTCACACACATGAATCAGCAAGGTTGCTGTGCCTCAGCTAACATCACGTGTCGGCCACGTCACTCGACAAGGCCTGTGTTGCGTGCCAAGCTTTCGCTCGATGCGACACAACCAGACCTACACAAGTTGAACTCGTAGTGCATGGGGTCACCAAGGTTCGAGGGTCAGGCCGGTCACGGCTAGGCAGCGCCTGCCGAACCGGGACCTGGGCCGACCAGCCGTGCCGGCGCATCAGCTTCCAGGTGCCCTCGACGGTGTACCCGGCGTGGGAACAGCTTGCCGATCAGCGTCTTGATCCGGCCCAGCGTCCACCGCTGGTCACCGGCGAACCCGTGCGCCAGCGGGCCCTTCTTCAGTTCCTGCTCCAGCCGGGCCCACTGCTGCGGGCTCAGCCGCTCCCGCGACACCGGGCCCTTCGACCGCAGCGCCCCGGGCCCCGCCGTCCCGCCAGGCCCGGTGCCACCGGCGCACCGACCCTTCGGTAACCCGCAGGTCGTGCGGATCTCCTTGATCGTGTCGCCGCGGGCGAACCGCCCGGCGGCCTCCAGCCGCAGCCGCTCACGCCGCTGCTGCTCGGCGGGTGTATACCCGCCCCCTTGCGCATACCGCATGCACTGGTCATACGCCAGCAACCAGCCGACGTCACGACCCTGATCTCTACGAGTTCAACTTGTGGAGCGCATCTAAAAGCCATCAGAAGGGCCTGGTACGGCCCGTCCGCTCAGCGCTTCACGCGACCGCGCAGAGCAAGCAGCGCAAGGCCGAACAATACTGGACCCGTGAGGCGCAAGATGGCCTGTAGCAGTTGTCCCCATGCGGTGAGCGTTACCTGGCTATCGGTAAGCGACAGGGTTGCGCGAAACGCATACAACAAGCTCGTCCAGTAGGAGACCGGGCGAGGCGGAACGACGAAGCCGACCAAGTGGAACGCCACTGCAAATAGCAGCGTCACCGCTGCTAGGCAGGCTATCGCTCGCCACGCACGCAGGCCATAGCCGGACACCAGCCAGTAAACAGTCAGAATGGCGCGTTCGACCCGGCCCCGGGACACTACGCTGACCGGGCTGTCGCCAGAACTCTCGGAGGTACGCCGCGCATGGCGGCGCATTTCCATCTCGCCGTAATAGAAATCGGCGGCACCCGGCTCGTCTTTAGCGTCCTCCCGGCCTTTGCGCAGCGCCCGATACAACCCGGCGATCTGCGCTGGCTCCAGCACGCCCGGCCGCTGACTGTCGAGCCAGTCAGGCCACTGCAGGTCCCCCCAGCGGCGCAGCGCCCGTGCGCGACGAGGAAGCCGACTCCCTGCGGCACGCTCCACGCGCCAGGCGCGCTCCTCGGCGATTACTTCCCATCTGCGCCCGCCTGAGTTCCATGGCAGCGGAGCGCTCGCGAAGCTAACGTCGGACTCCAGGCGCAGCTTGTCGAGGTTATGCGCTCCAGCAAACCGGCAATCGGTTGCCGAAACGTTAGTCAGCCCGAGTCCTGCTACATTGGCCCGCTGCAACGACAGCAATTGCGGTTGCTCAGAGAGCGGGCGTGGCAGTGGCCAGTCTCCGGCGATCCTCTCTTCCTGTTCAGCGAGGCTCTCACTGGAGGGATGAAGGAGACCGGTGAGGATCGACGGCGCGGCAAGGTCAGTGTCATCCAGCAGCACGGTGGCCCCCCGCAACCGGAACTGTGCGCCGCCAGTGAATCGCGCTCGACTGCAGGACAGCTCGGTCGAGCTGACCTCGATCTGAACCGGCTGCGCGAACTGCACATCGTCCAGTACCAGTCCAAAATACGCGAGCAGGGGGCCGAACTCGCGCGCTTGCTCGAACCTCACCCCGGCGAAACTGGCGCGGCGCTTGAAGGTCGCCTCGCGGAACTTGGCTTCGTCGCTGAAGGTCGCCCCGTCGAACACGGCTTTGTCGCTGAAGGTCGCCCCGTCGAACACGGCGGGACCGGTGAAAGTCGCTCCGCCTTCGAACCAGGCCTCGCCGGTAAAGGTCGCCCCGCCGAACTCGGCGTCGCCGGTGAACGTCGCCCCGCCGAACCAGGCGAGGCCGTTGAAGGGCGTCTCGCGGAACCCGGCGTCGCCGTTGAAGGTCACGCCGTGGAACCGGGCGTCGCTGTTGAAGGTCGCCTTGCCGAAGTCGGCCTCGTCGTCGAAGGTCGCCCCGCCGAACTCGGCGGCGCCGTCGAAGGTCGCCTCGCCGAAGTCGGCGCAGGCGGTGAAGGTAGCCTCGCGGAACTCGGCGTCGTCGTCGAAGGTCGCCCTGTAGAACATGGCGTAGCCGGAGAAGGTCGCATCGGTGAACCCGGCGTGGCCGGTGAAGGTAGCCTCGCGGAACTCGGCGGCGCCGTCGAAGATCGCCCCGCCGAACTCGGCGGCGCCGTCGAAGATCGCCCCGCCCAACAAGGCGTCGCCGGAGAAGATCGCCTCGTGGTACGCGTCGGCGTCGTCGAAGATCGCCCCGCCGAACTCGGCGTTGCCGGAGAAAGTCGCCCCGCGGAACCCGGCGTCGCCAGTGAAAGTCGCCCCGCGGAATCCGGCAGCGCGGGTGAAGGTAGCCTCGCGGAACTCGGCGTTGCCGGTGAAGGTAGCCTCGCGGAACTCGGCGTCGCCGGAGAAGGTAGCCCCGCCGAACCAAGCGTTGCCAGAAAAGGTCGCCCCGCCAAACATGGCGTCGCCAGAGAAGGTCGCCCCGCCAAACATGGCGTCGCCGGAGAAGGTCGCATCGGTGAACTCGGCGTGGCCGCCGAAGGTCGCCCCGCCGAACCCGGCGGCGCCGGAGAAGGTCGCCCCGCCGAACTGGCAGTCTGTTATTAGCGGTTCTTCATCTTCCCCCCGCGGGGCGGCGGCCAGAATCCGTTCGAGGAGAGCGCGCGTGATGGGAACCCCGCGTGCGTCGATAGCGCCGGTCTCGCCGACCAGTTTCAGCGCAGGAGCGGTCTCCTCCTCGCTGGCATGGGCCATGCACATCCGAGCTGAGGGGAGGCGGACGCCAATGCACCCGGCCTGCCCACAGCTCGGCCAATCGACTTCGGTTTGCCCGGCCATCCGCCATCCGAATTAATAGGTACGCACCTTGATTGAGCACTAGCCTCGTATCTTGACCGGAATCCAGGGCCGCCCGCAACATCGACCTAAGTGAGTGTTTGATAAACGCGGACTTCCGCGCAGCGCTTCCGGCCTTCGGTGCCCGGATCAATCTGGCTTGGGCAGATGGCCTGAGTTCGGGCTGACGTGGGCTTTCACGGAGTGCTCTCGGCAGCGGCGGGTCCCGTGGCAGGGTTTAAGAAGCTGATTACTACAACCGGATAAGACTGTTATGTCATCGTGACCCAAGCTAGATGGGGTCCAGATGCCCGAATTCATGCCGGGCATACGGTGCTTTACAGGCATTGACGGGCATGTTCGAGGCACGACACGCCGCCGCCGGCCATCCTGGGCACATCCGGGTGCGCCTGGTAGATCAGCGGTATGGCAGCGCAACCGGCCCCGCGTCCCGGCGGGGAAGCGTTCGCCCGTCCGGCCCAGGTCAACCAGCGGCGGTATGAGGCGATCCGCGCCTACCTGCATGAGGGAGCCTCCCTGGACGAGGCCGCCGCGCAGTTCGGTTACACCCGCTCGGCGCTGGCCTCGCTGGTCCGCGACTTCCGCGCGGGCAAGCTGGTCCTGTTCGCCGAGCCGGGCAGGCCCGGTCGCAAGAGCGCGCCGCGGAAGGACGCCGCCCGCGGGCGCGTGGCCGAGCTGCGCCGGCAGGGCCTGTCGGTCTATGAGATCAGCACCCGGCTGGCCGCCGAGGGGACCCCGCTGAACCGCACCGGGGTCGGCCAGATCCTGGCCGAGGAGGGCTTCGGCCGGCTGCTGCGCGGCTCCGCGCCGGAAGCCAGCATCAGCCCGGCCACCGCTGGCCGCGACACCAACCTGCCCCGGGCCGGCATCATCGACTTCGCCGCCTTCCCGGGCCGGGCCGACACCAGGCTCGCCGGGTTGCTGCTGACCATTCCCGACCTGGTCACCCTCGACCTGCCGGCCCTGGTGACCGCGGCGCGCTACCCCGGCACCGCAGCCATCCCGCCCGCCAGCCGCATCCTGTCCCTGCTGGCCCTCAAGCTCACCGCCACCCGGCGTGTCAGCCACGTCGATGACCTGCTCACCGACCCCGCCAGCGCCCTGTTCGCCGGGCTGTCAGTCCTGCCGAAGAAATCCGCGCTCACCGACTACTCCTACCGGCTGTCCCACGACCACCAGCAGCGGTTCCTGGCCGCCCTCGACCAGAAAATGATCGGCGAGGGCCTGGCAACCAGCGAGGAGGCGATCTTCGACCTGGACTTCCACGCCGTCCTGCACTGGGGAAACGACCCGGTCCTGGAAAAGCACTACGTCCCCAGGCGCTCCCAGCGGGCCCGCTCGGTACTCACCTTCTTCGCCCAGGACACCGGCACGCACAACCTCGTCTACGCCAACGCCGACATCTCCAAGGCCACCCAGAACCGGGAAGTCATCGCGTTCTGCGACCACTGGAAAGCCGTATCCGGATCCGACCCGAAGATGCTCATCATGGACCAGAAGGTCACCACCCAGGCCGTCCTCGGCGAACTCGACGAGCGCGGCGTCAAGTTCGCCACCTTGCGGATGCGCTCTCCCGGCCTGATGAACTACATCAACAGCCTCACCAGCAAGGACTACAAGACCGTAGCCCTGGACCGGCCCGGCCGGCACAGCCGGCCCAAGGTGGCGGAGTCTTCCGCGGTCAAACTCACCAGCTATCCCGGCACCGTCCGCCAGCTGGTCGTCACCGGCCTGGGCCGCGACACGCCCACGGTCATCATCACCAACGACTACGGCATCACCGCCAAGGCCCTCCTCAGGCAGTACGCCCGGCGGATGACCATCGAGCAGCGCCTTGCCGAGATCATCCAGGCATTCTGCGCCGACGCGCTGTCTTCCACCGTCAACCTCAACGTCGATCTCGACGTGGTCCTCTGCGTGCTAGCACAGGCCCTCCTCGCCGCGTTCCGCACCCGCCTCGGCGGCGGCTACGCCACCGCCACCCCCGACACCCTCCAGCGTCGCTTCCTCGACAGCTCAGGAACCATCATCAGCGACGGCGACACCATCACCGTCCGCATCGACCGGCGCGCCTACTCACCCGTCCTCCGCCAGGCCACCCTCCCCGCCGACACCACCGTCCCCTGGTGGCACGGCCGTCGCCTCCACTTCGAGTTCAGCTAACAACGAGGCCAAATAAGCTGCGTGGAAATCCGCGCTAATACTCGTTTCCGATACGGTCCGGCGATGAGGATCGGATACGCGCGAGTCTCCACTTGTGACCAGCATCCGGATATGCAAGGCAAGACGCTGTTCGCATCCTCGCAAAAGCTGATCCCGCAGGTCATCGGCGAGGCGTTTCGCCGAGGCATACCGCCGCGATCTCGGCCATACGCGGCCCAGGGCTGCCGTCGTGTACGGCAACAACGTGAGACCGCGGGAGCCACACGCCCAGCGTGCGCTGATACTGGCCGCATCTGACCGCGTGTCCGGTGCCGGGCGCGTCGGCGCTGGCCAGCGGGCGGGCATGTAGCGGCGTGAAGCGCGCCGGGTAAGGAAGATGATCACTTATGACAGGAGCCGACGCCGTGGAGATGCTGCGCGCGCAGCTTGACGGGCGGGACTACCCGCCGGACGGCGTGCAGGACACGCCGCGCATCCGCGCGCTGTGGGACGAGATCGCCGCCAGCATCGCGGACCCGCCGCCGGGCGTGGTCCCGGAGATCCGGCGGACTGGGCGGACTGACAGGTCCGTGTTTGTTCCAGCCGAGTACTCGTGCTCCGCTTGGGAGATCTGAGCTTGGCCAGTCCCACCGTGGCGTACAGACGCCATTGAGTCTGCCGCCAGACGCTTCCAACTACCGGTCAGGCTGTCGTGGTGTCCGCAGCTCCAAGAGATACCGCAATCGCGGCGAACTGGTCCAGAGCCGCCTGCAGGTCTTCGACGATCTCCGCGGCGATCAGCTCTGGAGCGGGCAGGTTACCGGTGTCCTCAAGTGACTCATCGCGGAGCCAGAAGATGTCCAGGGATGCCTTGTCTCTGGCCACCAGCTCGTCGTAGGTGAACGCCCTGAACCGTTCCGTCTCGGTACGCTCGTGGCGGTCCGCCGGATTGTAGCAAGCAACGAAGTCATCGAGGTCGGCGCGCACGAGGGCACGGGTCTTGAGCGTGAAGTTCTGGTTCGTGCGGAAGTCGTAGATCCACAGCTGCTGAGTCCACGGGTTCTCCGACGGGGGCTTGCGGTCGAAGAACAGCACGTTTGCTTTCACGCCGCCGGCGTAGAAGATCCTGGTGGGCAGCCGGAGAAGGGTGTGCACATCGCACTGCTCCAGCAGCCGTCTGCGCACTGTCTCGCCCGCGCCGCCCTCGAACAGGATGTTGTCGGGGACGACAATGGCGGCGCGCCCGTTGATGGTGAGCAGGGACCGGACGTGCTGCAGGAAGTTGAGCTGCTTGTTCGATGTGGTCGCCCAGAAGTCCTCGCGCAGGTAGCTCATCTCCTCGCGCTCGGTCTCGCCCTGAGCGTTGATGACCTTGTAGGAGGACTTCCTGCCGAACGGCGGATTCGTCAGCACCATGTCGAAGTGATCCGACGGAGTGAACCTGAGCGAGTCGTCCACTGTGATCAGGCTGGGGCTTTCCGGTGCGCTGATCCCGTGGAGGAGGAGGTTCATGGCGCACAGCCGGGCGGTCGCATCGACGATCTCCCAGCCGCGGAGCGCCTGGTTCCGGAGGAACCTCTTCTCGTCGGGGTCCAAGCTGCCTGACTTCATCTGCTCGTAGGCCGCGAGGAGGAAACCCCCCGTACCGGCCGCTGGATCGCACACCCGCATGGATGCCGTGGGCCGCATTACGTCCACGATCGCCCGGATGAGCGGACGCGGTGTGAAGTACTGTCCTGCGCCCGATTTGACGTCCTCCGCATTCTTAGCGAGAAGCCCCTCGTAGGCGTCGCCCTTCACATCAGCGTCGAGCGTCATCCACTGCTCGCGGTCGATCAGGTCCGAAACGAGCCGCCTCAGCTTCGCCGGATCCTGGATCTTGTTCTGCGCCTTGCGGAAGATGACGCCGAGCGTGCCCGGCTGCTTCCCGAGTTCAGCAAGGACGTGCCGGTAGTGGACCTCCAGGTCATCACCGTCTAGGCGCACCAACGATGCCCAGTCCAAGCCGTAGGGAACGATGGCAGGCCGGCTGAACGGCGCCTGCGTCTGCTCGTCGGCCATCTTCAGGAAGAGCAGGAAGGTCAACTGCTCGATGTAGTCCTGGTAGGACAGCCCATCGTCCCGCAAGACGTTGCAGTAGTTCCAGAGCTTCTGGACGATGGTGGCACTATCACTCATGCCGTGACCTTCTCCAGACGGGTTGTACGGGGTTTGCGGGTCCGTGTCGACTTGTTGCCATCGGACGATGCTCGCTCGGCAGCGATCCGTTCAAGGAGAACGGACGCTGGTTCATCGTTCGAGTCTTGAGGGGCGAGCTTTCCGGAGAATGCATCGCTCAAAATGCTTCGCCTTAGAGCAGGCGCCCGCCTCAACATAACATTGACTTGGCGCTCCATATCCGCTATCCACGAAAGTCGTTCGCCGAGTTGCGAGAGAATTTCTTGTTGTTCTGCCAGAGGGGGAACGGGAAAGGCAATAGCTGATAGGATCTCCTGGTTGAGAAAAGCTCTCGTTGTGCCCTTGCATAGGTCCGACACTTGCGCGAGGACTATAGGCGACCCATTGAAGAGTAGAGCAAAGAATTCAGGCAATATTCCGTCGGTGTTCAGCACAACGCGCATGAGATTTGTGGAAAACCGGGCCTCTCCCAAGTCTTCCGGTGCGACGCACACCTCGCCAACAGTTCCGGAACGGGAAATCAAAACATCACCTGGCTGCACGTCGTAAGTGGATAGATCCTCTGCCTTCTTCCGACTAATATGGATTCGGCTTCCAGTGATGAAATGCATCGGCTCGACATTCTCTATTCCGAGGACAGGAACACCTTCAGAGCGGTGCTCATGTTTCTTCAACAAACTACCGAATGGCCCCGTCTTCATACCTGGGCGATCGGCGCTAAGTAGAGGTTCTATCCGAGTGTACGACCAGCCTTCTGGCAGCACAGGAAACTGTCCTGTGGTCGGTCCATCTACTCTGGTTCTACGGCCCCGGACTACTTGGCGACGCTGGTCCAGCAAGCGCTTGATCAGAATGTCGGCTGGTTCCACGTCCCTACATCGAGAACGCCACTGGGTAGTAAGCCTTCCATCTGCCGCCACTTGAAGCACAGCAGCGCGCAAGCGCTTAAGGCCCCGCCGCACCCGTTCCAGCGCTGCGACCCCCGCGTCGAGTTGGGAGAACTGCTCCTCGATCGCAGCAACAATCCGCCCCTGCTCTAGACGCGGAGGAAGCGGTACACGGATGCGTCGCAGTCCTGAGAGGGGGACAGTCAATTGCGCCGTTCCAGTCGCATATTGAGTCGCTTGATTGAAAACGGCGGGACTGCTCAAGGCTAGAGCTAGAAAGGCAGAGCTAATCTCCGGCGAGGGCCGTAGAATCCCGATATGGCGTTGGACGCAGAATGGGCTGTCATCCTTTACCAGCACAGAGATACCATACGATCCGACGAGGGAGTAGAGCACGTCGCCCTTCTGGGGACGCCGGACTGGGTTTAGCGACTCAAAGTATTCCGGTGGTACATGTCTGCAATCCGTGAAGTCCAGCTGTTGAGTCCGAATGTTCCCGATCACCAGAAACGGGATTCCGAGAGGAACCTGGGGCGGAGCTTGATGATCACCATCGGTGATTGAGGTGCAAACTTGAGCAAGTTCCGTCCGGGCCCAGCCAGTTGGCAGGTCGTTCATGCTGCCAACGCATCGGTCAGCTCATTCAGCAACGGTGTAAAGCGGTCGCCGAAGACTTTTACCGCCTTTCCGATACCGCCGTGCTCCACGAACGGCGTGTATTCGAATGACTCTGGGGATATCCCGAGTTCCCCGGCGATGTTCTCCTTTATCCAGGTCAGCCACTGCAGCTGCTCCACCGTGAACGGGACCCCTTTCTGCTGCTGTGTACTCAGCCACGTCGCGAACCGTTGCTCGACCTGATCGCGGAACGGGACCAGCTCATCGTCCTGGTGGAGCGTATACCGTACCAGCGACACGATGTCGGTGAGCATCCTGCCGCCCGAGCCGCGTACTTTCGACTGATCGAGCAACTCGTATGCGCGCCAGAGGATGTCCGGTGTCCACTGGCGCGGTGGGCGTTCGATGGCCCTGGCCAGTTCCTTGACCTCGGTGAAGGTCAGCCGTTCCTTGTGCGGGCGGCTGTAGAGCACCTGCAGGGCGCGGATGTCGTTCTTGTGCTCCTCGATGTACTCCCTGAACGAGGAGACCAGCGCGGAGGCCTTCTCGCGGGCCTCCGCGGAATGCCCAGCGAACAGCACCTCGTCCTTGGACACCTCATCGATCGTCTGCTCGTAAGACTTGCGGACGTCCAGGATCGCGTTACGCAGTCCGGGGTTGGTGGCCAGCGGTTCCAGCGCATGGGTGAGCATGGCGCTTGCCGTCGCGGCGACGGCGGCCTGGTCGTCGGCCGACTGGCCTGCCGCTTCGGCAGCGGCGATCTGCTGGTCGGGATCGAGCGCGTCGACCAGGCCGCGGGAGATCGTGCCCAGGTCGATGCCTCCGGCCAGGCCCGCGAGCACGTCCCGGTCATCTCGGGTCAGGTGCTTGTCCAGCCGGGCCAGGCGCCCGGCGATAGAGGATGCGACCTGCGGGTCCTTGCTGCCGAAGGCGACCTGCTTGAACAGGTCTTTCAGGCTCTGGGCTGGCTTGCGTTCCAGGGGCTGCACGGTCTCGGCGAGCGGGGTGTCCATGACGCCGACCGCGTCGACGACGATGAACCGGTCCTTGCTCTTGGCGTCGTCGGTGACCGCCTGGAACTCGGTGTCGTTGATGACCCGGACGCCGCGGCCGAGCATCTGCTCGAAGTAGGTCCGGCTCTTCACGCTCCGCATGAAGACCAGGCATTCCAGCGGCTTGACATCGGTACCGGTCGCGATCATGTCCACCGTGACCACGATCCGCGGGTACATGGAGTTGCGGAACGCCTGCAGCAGGTCCTCGGGCTTGCCGTCCCGCGTGCGGTAGGTGATCTTGGTGGCGAACTGGTTGCCCTTGCCGAAGACCTCACGCACCATCTGCACGATGTCGTCGGCGTGCGAATCGTCCTTGGCGAAGATCAGCGTCTTGGGGACCGTCTTACGGCCGGGGAACAGCTCGGTGAACAACTTGTCTCGGAACGTCTGGATGACCGTGCGAATCTGATCCTCCGCGACGACCGCGCGGTCGAGCTGCCCCGCCGTGTACTCGATCGGCTCATCAACTGCGTCCCAGCGGATCCTCCTGGTCTGGCGGTCGCGGAACCCAGCGAACTCCCCAGCCTCGATCGTCGACCCGGCCCTGGTGATCGCGGTCTCGATCTTGTAGACGGTGAAGTCGACGTTGACGCCGTCGGTGACCGCCATGTCGTGGGAGTACTCCATCACCAGGTTCTGGCGGAAGAACCCGAACGTCTGCTTCGTCGGCGTGGCGGTCAGGCCGATCAGGTGGGCGTCGAAGTACTCCAGGACCTGGCGCCACAGACCGTAGATGGAGCGGTGGCACTCGTCGATGATGATCACGTCGAACGTGTCGGGCGGCAGGGCCAGGTTGTAGCTGACCTCGACCGGCCCGGTGACCGGCAGCTCGTACACCGAGTGCTCGTCGACCTCCTGGTCTAGCTCCGCCTCTCCCTTCAGGATGGAGAAGATGCGCTGGACGGTGGAGATGCAGACTCGTGCTGTCGTGTCGATGGCGTTGTGCGTCAGATGCTGCACGTTGTACTCGGCAGGGAACTTGCGCTGGGTCTCCTGGATCGTGAACTTGTCGAATTCGAGCTTGGCCTGCTTGCCCAGGTTGGATCGGTCGACCAGGAACAGGATCCGCTTGGCGTCCGCGTGCTTGATCAGCCGGTAGCACAGGCTCGCAGCCGTGAACGTCTTCCCGGAGCCAGTCGCCATCTGGATCAGTGACCGGGGACGGTCCTCGGCCAGGGACTGTTCCAGGTTGCGGATCGCCTCGGCCTGCTTACCCCACAGCCCCCGCTCATCCAGCGGCGGCATTGCCTTGAGCCGGGCGCGGAAGGTCGGCAGTGCATGGTTGTCGGTGATCTGCCGCGACCATTCGACCAGGGTCTCGGGCCGGTGGAAGGTGAACACGCGGCGGCTGCGGGCGTCCGGATCATAGCCGTTGGTGAACCTTGTCTCGGCTCCGGTGGACTCGTAGATGAAGGGCAGCGGGTAAACCGGCGGCTTCATCCACTCAGGGAGTCCCGCCACGTACTTGCCGGACTGGCGCTCTACCTCTACGAGTGGCGTCCCTTCTGGCTTGGCCTCGATCACCCCGGCGGGCTGGCCGTTCAGGAAGAGGAGGTAGTCCACGCGCCCGTGCGGTTTCTCTAAGGTGAACTCACGGACGGCCACACCAGGACCGGCGCCGAGGTTCAGTATCTCCTGGCTCTGGACCAGCCATGCCGCAGCGGCGAGTTGCTTGTCGATCTGAACACGCGCCCTCGCCTCGCGGGCGAGGTAGTCGTGCCCATCTGACGGATCTTGCGACTCCACAAACGGAGAATACCGGCGGGGTTCGGCGCGCATGCGGACGTTTTGACAGGCAGCGGCGCGTGGCATGCCGTGACAGCGCCGCAGCGTGGGGCGTGCCGCACCTGATCAGCGCTCAGAAGGGAAGCGTCCCGCGTCCATAACGTCGTGCATCTAGTACGTAGGATTCGCGCCGTGTCCGTGGTGATATGTGGCTTTCGTGGTGAGTGGCCGGGAATCTTCCGCGCTATCTGGCTGGGATGTCAATGCTCCGCTGGCCGTGGGCAGTAGTAGCCCGGAGTAGTTCTCAGCGCTGCGGCAGGCCGGCGTGGACCTCTTCGCGTAGCACGTCCAGGGCGCCCTTAGCCACTACGGCGATGTGCGCCCAGGCTTCTTCCCAGCTCACGGGCGGGAATGCCAGGCCGATCTCCTGGAATGCCGCCACGGCCCGGTGCCGGGCGTCACTGTGCTGGGTGCTGACCCGGACGTGACGCAGGCGGATGAGCGCTCCGATCGCAGCGCCGACCCGGGCGGCCACGTCAGCGTCGAGGACTGCCGAGAGGTGGTCCCGGACGGCTTCGAGTGCCCCGCGCTGCAGAGGTGACGACTGGCCGGGCGTGACGACCTGGCCCAACACGTCCGCCAGTGCGCTCATCAGGGAGTTGAACTCCTCCTCACTGCCGCATGTCTGGGTAAGGCGGGCGACGCTGGCAGGGTCGAGGTTCACGAACAGGTGCGACCCGGTCCGGTTCTTCCAGACGGCATCGAGGTAGCCGACCGCGTACGGAATGTCGAGCGCGCTGAACGACAGTGGCACCGACGGCGGCCCGGGCGGCGCTACCTGCTCGATGACATGGTCGAGGTAATCGTCGATCGTGGCCACGCCGCGGTAGGCGCGCAGCACCGCCGGAACCTGGAGTGTCCACTCCTCTTTCGCCGGGTCGGGCTGCCGGTCAGCACTTCGCTCGCGATCGCTGCGCTGGTCACTGTCGCCTCGACGACCTCGCTCGGGGACGGGACCAGGTTTCGCTTCCGGTCGACGAGGTGCCGGATCATGGCCACGAACGACCGGAGGAGGGGCTCAGCCTCAGGCAGGTGCCGCAGGCCGGCGACGGTGAGCGCGATCGGCACGTCCAGCCGGGGCTGCGCGTGCGAGTCCTGGCGCCACGTCAGTCCATAACTGAGCGACGTCGGAGCCCGCTCCCCGATGCTCGGGAGCGACGCGAGGACGTCGGCGGCGGTATCGATGCCGAAACGGGAGTCGAGCATCAGGTCGACGTACTGCCACAACGGCCACTGGCCGGTCTGGTCGAACGGCTCGAAGATGATCCGGATCAGGTGCTCCTGGTCCAGGCTGAGCGGCTCTCCAGCGGTCCAGCCATGTCTTCACCGCCTCCTCGCGGGTCGCGCTCGGCCTGGTGGCGCATCAGCGCCTCGGTGCTCACCCTGGCATATCTGACCAGGGTCTGACGAAAGCGCCTCGCCTGGCCCACGACTGCGGGCACCGGATCCTGCGCCTGGAACGTAGGAGCGGCGCTAGGTGTCACAGCATCCCCAATGCCCGGTAGATCGTCTGGCGTGAGACCGGCTTGCCGTTGCCGAGGAGCTGGCCGATCTCCTTGACCGAGCGCCCGGCCGCGCGGAGATCCTTAGCGGCCTGCACTTGCCCGGCGGTCAGCCGGTGCTTGCGGCCGCCGTTCCGGCCGCGGGCCGTGGTAGCGGCCAGGCCGTCTTTGGTGCGCTCGCGGATAAGGTCGCGCTCGAACTCGGCGAATGCGGCCAAGATCGTGAAGAACAGCTTGCCCTGCGGTGATGTGGTGTCGATCGGCTGGTCGAGGCACACCAGGTCGACACCGCGCTCCTGGAGCAGGCTGGACACGTCCATGAGGTTGCGCACGGACCGGCCGATCCTGTCGAGCTTGGTGCAAACGAGCGTGTCGCCGTTCTCCAGGCGGTCAAGGCAGCGATCCCATTCCGGCCTGCTGGCCTTGGCGCCGCTGGCGCCCTTGTCGGTGAATAGCCGCGTGCAGCCTGCCGCCTGCAGGCGGTCGCGCTGGGCTTCGGGGTGCTGGTCGCGCGTGCTCACCCGGGCGTAGCCGATCCTGGTCATCGTCCAAGGCCTCCTTAGTGTCGCGGGCGAACGGGGCGGTGATTGCGGCCGGAGCGCGGGCGCCCATCGGGGCCCGGTGCCATGACGGCGTAAACCTGGCCTGCCTGGGTGACCCCGGTAGCTGTAGCTCCTCGGCGTGGCCGTGTTCTGGGCCCTGTCGCTCGGCATCATGGCTCCCGTGTATCAAAATCGATAGTTCAGATACTGGCGGGGAGGGGAAGATTCTGGACTAGGGATGTGGACGGGCGCGAGGTGCGAGAATGCGCCGGGCCGCGGGCGACGGCGGGTGTTCCGTCAAACGGCGGTGATTGTGGAACACCCCGATCGTGAACTTGCCCGACTCGGCACCCTGGAAGCGGGCCGATGCACGCCTGGGCGCCGATCGGGTATCACGATCGGCGAGATGATGGTGTTGCCCGACTCGGCGCGGCTGTCCGGAAGCGCTAGCAAGGCAGGGAGAAGTGATAACGGGCCGTTATCACGTGCTAGGGCCCTCTCATTTCGTACCGTCAGCTGACTCATCCGGATCCGCATCGCGGCCTTCCCGCACATGTTCGTTCCCGAGAGCGAGCCGCCCCGAGAATGGGCCGAGCGCATGTACAACATCCGCCGCTGGCGCCCGATGCCCGGGCCGGCCACTTCGCCCCGCCCAGGAACCACAGCTCGTAGCCCGCGACATCGTAGCGTTGTTCGCCACCCTCGACCGATGGGAATCTCCGGCCGCCGGATTGTTACGGCGACAGCCGCTCGAGGATCCAGCCGCCGCTTCCTTGGCGGTAGCGGATCCGGTCGTGCAGGCCGTCCGGTGATTCCTGCCAGAACTCGACGCGGGAGGGCAGCACCCGGAAGCCGCCCCAGCGCTGCGGACGGGGAACATCGGCTCCGCCAGGGTGGCGCCGCAGGCTGTCCTGGACCTGCGTTTCCAGGACCGCCCGGCTGGCGACGACGCGGCTTTGGTGCGAGGCGGCCGCGCTGAGGCGGACGGCGGGGGCGCGCGTGCTCCAGTACTCGTCGGCTTCGTCCTCGCCTACCCGCTCAACCGGCCCCGCCACGCGTACCTGGCGGTGTGCCGGGACAAGCCAGTGCAGCACGGCAGCCGCCCGTGGATTGGCCGCCAGCTCAGCACCCTTGTCGCTCTCGCAGTCGGTGAAGAAGACCAGCCCTCGCTGGAGGCCGCGCAGCACCACCAGGCGGGCCGAGGGAACGGCGTCGCTGGTTGCGCTCGCGATGGTCATGGCTTCCGGCATCGGCTGCCCGGCCGCGCGGGCCGCGTCCAGCCACGTGGCGAGCTGACGCAGCGGGTCAGCGTCCAGATCTGTGACATCCACCCGCCCAGTCTCGCGCCGCCGAGGACCGTGAGCGATATTGGCTCTGGTCCCGACAGTGATGCCGCGCGGCCAGATGCGCTGATCTCGTATTCGGGGTACCGCGTGGCAGATCAGGGTGCGCCGGATCGGCGTCCGGCCGACTGGCTGGTGCGGATGGCGGCTACGGTGTAGTGGCGCTGTAGTAGAGACACCGTGGACAGGCGGCTCGCGGAGCATAATTATGCCAAATACACGGTCAGGTCGCGGCTGACAGCGGCGATCGACCCCGCGTTCGCGCAGGTAGAACCTGCTGTGGGTGCGCGCAAGCATGCCGGACTCATGATCCGCTGTACAGGTCACGTTGCCTGATACGTGCCCAAATCAAGGCTGGTGTCGCCGGTGGGCGCTGGTAGCCGGGTCGGTGGCGGCGGTCTCGGGAACCGCAGCCATGCCAAGAAACTAGGCTCAAATCTTCGGTGGGGGGTTCCTTTGGATTAAGCTTGCGCCCTTCATTATCACTTGCGCGGCACTAGAATTCCCGGCGCGAGGCGGACGGCTGCTAGCCTCGATCTTTCGTGCCCGTGGTGCGGTGGCTTGAGGCGCTGGCCGCTGGCCGATTTTCAGTGCCTGGCCGTGCCTGGCTGCCCGGCTGTCGCGCCGGGCGGGCGGGGTTCCACGGGCCCTAGTGGTTTCTCCTTCCTTTCGCAGGGGCGGTTCCGGCTGGTCAGCCGGACGGGATGGCCTGCAGGCGGGCGGCTGCGGCGGTGATGCCGGCGGCCCAGGGCCAGCGTTCAGCGAGGCGGAGCCGGAGGCGGCGCCCGCTGCTGGCGAGGCGCCCGGCGACGGCGAAGACGCGCAGCCGGAGCCGTTTCGGCTCCCAGCAGCGGGCGGTCCCGGTGAGTGCGAGCATCTGCATCCACGCGGTCAGCTCGCAGGCCAGGGCGACGATCTCGCACCAGACCTGGTTCTGCACGTAGCCCTTGAGCGGCAGGTTCCGCAGCCCGGTGTCCTTCGCGCAGCGGTCCTCGCACCTGGCCCGCCGGCGGTGGCGCAGTTCCGGGTCAGCGAGCTGGCCGCGTTTCGCGTCGGTGGCAAAGGCGGTGAACCGGTGCCCGTCGACGTCGGTGAACCGCAGCTGCGCGCCGGGGTGCGGGCGCTCCTTGCGGACGATGACCCGCATCCCGGCCGGCCAGCCGTCCAGGTCGGGCAGGCCGGTGATGTCCGCGGCCCACGTCCCTTTCCGGACCTGGCCGTCGCCGTCATAGGCCGGCGTCCACGCGTCCGCGGGGACTTTGACGATCGCGGCCCGCATCTCCTCGGTGATGACCATGCCGACGGAGTAGTGCAGCCGCCGTGAGCGGGCGGTGAGCCACTTCAGGAACTCGTGCGTGCCGCCGCCGGAATCGGCCCGGACCAGCACCTTCGGCCGCAGGTGACGCGGGAGCTGCGCGAGGGCGAGCCGGGTGGCCTCGATGTGGTCGGCGGCGGTGTTGGAGCCCGCGTTCCCCGGGCGGAGCACGATGGCCAGCGGCTCCCCGTTCCCGTCCGCACCGTGGTCGGCCCAGGCCGTCATCGGCCGAAGGTCTTCTTCCAGGTGGGCGAGGCCTGTTCCTTCTCCAACTCGCACAGGTTCGCGTCAAGGTGTGCAAGGCGGCGCCTGCAGCGCACGGGTTGGCTGGCGGCCGATGCCGGGGGTGCGTTCGAGGCGGTCGCTGTCGACGTTGCCGGCGAGGTAGCGGACGAGCCCGGAGTCTTGCATGCCGAGGGCGGTGGCGGCGAGCTTGGGATCCAGGTCGGTGACGAGCTGGGCGATCCGGGTCTGCCGGCACAGCGACGGCGTGATGCCCGCAGGCCGGAGGACCCGGGTGAGGTAGGTCTGATGCGCGGGGCTGTCGCCGGTGCGGGTGGCCCTGGTGACGATCAGATGGGGGTTGAGAGTGCGCAGATCCGTGCGGTGGCGCAGGCAGTCCTCGAGCGCGGCCCAGCTCACCGGGTCCAGGGGGACCGGGAATGGCCGGCCGGCCAGGTTCAGCGTTCGCCGCGCGGCGTCGGCATCGCCGATGGTCAGGCCGCGGATCTGGGCGTTAGAAGCGGCGTGCAGCAAGGTGAGCAGGCCGGTGAGCCGTTCGTGCGGATGGGTGGCGTGATCGGTCCATCGCCGGAACAGCGCCCGCTGGACGGTGGCATCAAGGACATTGCCGGTGAAGGCCGGCTGGCTGCCCAGCCGCAAGGTGATGGCCGGGTCGATGAGGATGAGCTTGCGGCGCTTCGCCCAGCTGAAGAAGCCGCGCAGCACGTAGGTTCTCTGGTGGCGGTTGCTGTCGGGGCTGTGGCCGAGGAATGCTTCGAGGTCGGTGGTGGTCACCTGGGACCAGCCGGTCACCGGCCGGGCGGATGTCAGGTGGACGGCCAGGTCGCGGAGGATCCGGAGCCTGGTCTCCAGGGTGATGTCGCTGACCGGGTGCCGGCCGGCGCGCCGGGCTCGGTCCCGCTCTTCGAGCTGGCTGCCGTTGAAGGCGGCTACTGCGGTGGCCAGGCCGGCCGGGACGGCGGCGAGGTGGTGGCGGCGGCGTGCCGCGGCGCGGCGCCGTTCTTCGTCTCCGGGCAGGGCCAGGCCGCGGCTGGTGAAGAACCGGCGCAGGGCCCGCCCGGCTGTGCCATTGGCTGGTTCGCATCGGTCCAGGAGCTGCGCTGGGCTGGCCGCGGGGTCGGCTGCGAGCAGCCGTCCGGCCTCGCGCAGGATCTCGATCGCGCCGCCTGGATGATGGCGTGCCGCGGCGAAGGCGGCTAGGTCTTCCCACCAGTCCGGGACCTGGCGCAGCCGCCTGGCCGCCGCGGCGGCGTAACGGAACGGCCGGTCCGGGTCGGCGAGGCTGCAGCGGTTGCACAGGCCGTGCGAGGCGTGCTGCCGCTGCTCACCGCAGCGGGCACAGGTGATGATCCTGGCTGGCCTGCCCGGGACGGCGCCGCGCCCGCAGATGGCGCAGGCACCGGATTCGCCCAGGTGCCGGACCTGGCCGCAGTGCGGGCAGGGGCGCTTCAGCGCTGCACGGGTCACCCGGCGATGACAGACGTGGCAGCGGACCCGGTCACGGAACTTCACCGGCGCAGGGCAATCGGCACAGGTCCGGTAGCCGGTCATAGCGGCGGCATGGACCGGCCCCGGGCTGCCTTCGGCTCCGCCCTGGTGCGCTCCGGCCTGACAGCGGCTGCCACGGGCGTGGTATCGACCTCGAACAGGTCGTTAGGAGTGCACTGCAGCGCGGTGCACAACGCGGCCAGGGTGTCCAGCTTCACCTGCGCCGGCTGCTTGGTGAGCAGCGCGGATACCGACGCGGACGACAAGTGCAGCCCGGACCGCTCGGCCAGGAGCCGGCGCAGCTGCGCCCCGGTCCAGACTTCCCGGTGCGCTGCAGCCAGCCGCAACTGCCATTTAATCTGCATCACCATCTCCTTCCAGCCCGGCCAGGGTGCCAGAGACCGCACGGCGGTACGCGTCCTCGATGAACGTCGCCGACGGGGTGACGTAACGCATCGTGGTGCCCACGTGCCAGTGCCCGAGCATCTGCTGGATCGCGACGAGATCAACGCCACGCTCGTAATTCCGGGTGGCGCAGGCATGCCGCAGCGTGTGCGGGCTGAACCTGACCCGGCCCGGCTCACCGCCGCCACCG
>Ga0070697_100000591_pt1 | contig 27466 bp, 24 predicted proteins | sample KBSK1501metaG_FD_65475 | JGI IMG/M metagenome (GOLD analysis project Ga0070697, IMG submission 65475) | Corn, switchgrass and miscanthus rhizosphere microbial communities from Kellogg Biological Station, Michigan, USA - KBS K1-50-1 metaG | ecosystem: Host-associated > Plants > Roots >...
GAAGCCATCGGCTCGATGATTCGCTATGGCCGCCAGCACGTCGCTGAAGTGGAATTTTCCGCGGAAGACGCGGGCCGTACCGACCTCGATTATCTTTGCCAAGTCTGTAAAACCGCGGTGGATGCGGGCGCCACCATCTTGAATTTGCCGGACACCGTTGGCTACGCCGTGCCGGAAGAATACGGCGAAATGTTCCGCAGGGTTCGCGAATTTCTGGGTGACGCGCAGGGAATTACGCTAAGCGCGCATTGTCACGATGACCTCGGCCTCGCCGTAGCGAATTCACTGGCTGCAGTGCGAGCGGGTGTCCGCCAGATCGAATGCACTGTTAACGGTATCGGCGAACGCGCCGGCAACGCGGCGCTCGAAGAAATCGCCGTGGCGCTGGCGGTTCGCAAAGATAGCTTTGGCATCACTACCAACATCAAGCTCGACCAGCTTTTCCCAGCAAGCCGCCTGCTTACCGAAGTTACGGGCGCGGTGGTCGCTCCAAACAAAGCAGTGGTCGGCGCAAACGCGTTCGCCCACGAAGCGGGAATCCATCAGGACGGCATCATCAAGAATCCGCTGACTTATGAAATCATTTCGCCGCAAACGGTAGGCGTGCCATCGCGTTCGCTGGTGATGGGAAAGCACTCTGGACGCAACGCATTGCGCACCAATTTGCGCGACCTCGGTTTTGAACCCACCGACGCCGAACTCGCGGAAATTTACCGCCGCGTTACGGCGCTTGCGGACGAATCGAAATCGGTGCGGCCGCGCGATATTTTGGGCATCGCCCACGAAGTGATCCGGCGCGGCGCTTCAGCCGTACCCGCTGAGGCGACTTCCGCGGCATAATGGCATAATGCCTGCACGGGGTTTTTTGCGTGTCTCTGTCGCGTAAGACTGTCGCGAAAGACTTTCGGTAAGGGAAACCATGAAAAAGTCCATCGTATTACTGCCCGGCGACGGCATCGGTCCGGAAGTTACGGCTGCCGCTGCAAGCGTGCTGAAAGAATGCGCACGCGAATTCCATCATGATTTCCAGTTTGAAGAATATCCGGTTGGCGGCACCGCGATAGACGTCACCGGAACACCCCTTCCCAACGCCACGATGGATGCCTGCCGTAGAGCCGACGCCGTTTTCCTCGGCGCAGTGGGCGGCCCGAAATGGGATTCCTTGCCTGTTGGCAAGCGGCCGGAAAGCGGCCTGCTGGCGCTGCGCAAAGGCATGGGGCTGTACGTCAATGTCCGCCCGGTGAAATTGTTGGAGCCACTGCGCGGCATGTCTCCATTGAAGCCGGAGCGGCTCGGCGATCTCGATTTGGAAATCGTGCGCGAACTTGCAGGCGGCATGTATTTTGGCGAGCGGGGAAACAGCACCGAAGGCGGCACGGAACGATCCTGGGATACGGAATCATACTCGACGCCAGAAGTTGAACGCATCGCGACGTTCGCATTCGGCCGGGCGGAGAACCGCTCCCACCGCCTCTGCTCCGTGGATAAAGCCAATGTGCTAACTAGCTCGCAGCTCTGGCGGCGCACGGTCACTGCTATGAGCAGCGTGCATCCAAACGTCAGGCTCGAGCACATGTACGTGGATAACGCTGCGATGCAACTGACGCTGAAGCCTTCGCAATTTGACGTGATGTTGACCACCAACATGTTCGGCGATATTTTGAGCGACGCCGCGGCGGCTCTGGTGGGTTCGATTGGCTTGATTCCCTCAGCAAGTTTCGGTTCTGCTGCTCCGCTTTTTGAGCCAATTCACGGCTCGGCTCCCACGCTGGTGGGCACGGACTCGGCGAATCCCATAGGCTCAATCCTGAGTGCCACGATGATGCTTCGCGATGCCTTCGGCCTAAATCTGGAAGCTGAATGGGTCGAGCAGTCGGTGGTGCGGGTCCTCAGCGGCGGATATCGCACTCCAGATCTCGCCGCCCCTCGCACGAAACCTACTGGAACTGCAGGGTTTATGGAAGTTTTGCACGGTGAAATGCAGCGTACCCTAGAACATGCTGAGCGCTACGGCTGGGGTGTCTAGACGGCGTCAGTAACTCTTGCAAACTCCGTTTCCGAAGCTCATAATTGCGGGCCTGCTGAGGGGCAGAAATGCGTTTGTTGCGCCTGCTATTGTTGGGATTGGCGTCCGCCTATCCGCTGTACTGGATTGCCCAGTTCTTGCTGTTTTTTGTGCCAGAAACCTTGTTCGGATATTGGCTCGGGCAGCCGTCGCAGATCGTCTCCGTTTCCTACGTTCAGGTGATGGCCATGGTCCAGCCGCATGCCATTTTCCCAGCTCACTGGGAAGCGCTGGCCTTTGCCGTGTTTTTCTCAGCGCTGATTATCGCCTTAGGTGCTCATCAGTTCTTGACGGGTGCCTTGGCCATCGTCTTTCTGGGACAGGCCGCGTTGCTGCCCTTTCTGAGTTTGGCTTTGACCTCTTCAAGTGCATCGCTGAGCACCGCATGCGCCGGGGCGCTGGCATTTGCATTGATTACCCTGGGACTTCATCGGATCTTGCGACTTACCGGTGGCCTTGAGTTTCTGGATCGTCTGGCTCTTTTGAGCTTACTTGCGGTACTGCCACAGGCCACCCTTTGGCTGGCATTCAAGTTCATTTATCCACTTTTTGACGTGCGCTTCCTCTTGCTGCGAATCATCCCGTTGTACCTGGCAGCCATCGTTGCCGCGGTTATCTCCTCCAGGTCATCCGCGGCCGTGTTTGACGGCGTGCCGTGGACGGAGATTGTGGCCAGCTCGGCGGCAGCAGGCTTGCTCATTCTGGCCATCGGACTTAGCAGCCGCACAGCCAGCTCCGCTGACCTACTTCCTCCGACAGCGTTGACCTCATATCACGCCTGCGAAAAAATTCTCAAACTCCCGTCCAGCCTTGCGGGAGACGCCCCTGGAATGTTAACGTAGCAAATTCATAAGACGCTGCCATGCGCCGCCGCAAAGACAACAAATGGCAGGGGATAGCTGTGGCTGCAGGTTAGAGTATCCAGGCCAGCAACGGGACCGGTAGAAACCAAATTGTCACACGCATTGCAGACGAGTGAACTCTTGCGAGTTGCGCGCCGCTAGGCACTGGCCCGCCATGTCAGAGACTTCTCCAAACCAAAAGAGCGTTCAGCCTCGCGTTCCCGCTGGCGCGCCGGTGTATTGGCGAGTCGAGGGCTCGTTTTTGGAGCTGAGCGCGCTTCGTCAGGTCGGGTTCTTTACCTGGAACGCGCAAAGCTTCGCCGAACGCTGGCGCCGCCGCACCGGAATGGCTCTGGCGACGTTGCTCCGCCCTGCCGCCTATCTGGCAGGTAGAACTCGCGCGACTAGACTCCTTTATATGCTGTTGCGCGGCGTTACCCGCGATCGGTTGGACCTGCTTGGTGAAGAATATTTTGAATACTTTTTGAAGCCGCGGCTGCAAAGAAAAGCTGTGGACGCTTTGCGGCTCGCGCAGGCGGGTGGCCAGCGCATTGTTCTGGTCGGCCAATCGCTCGATCATGTTCTGCGGCCGTTGGCGCGCCACCTTGGCGTGCAGCACTTCATTGCCAACCGTATGGAATTTCGCGATGGCATTGCCACCGGCCGTTTGCTCTGGCCGGTTGTGCGTCCGCGCGGACCCTTCGCGTGGATTGCCTCCGGCGATGCCGATGGCCGCATCCAGGAAGCCTCACTCCTCGCGCAATTAGGATTGCGTGAGCCGAAGCAGTTGTCAGCCGGAACTCAAGAAACGCGCCGCAGCATTACATTAAATGCGCCGGCGGTTGTGCCGTTTGGAAGTGCTCCTCAAGTCGACGGCCTCAGCGTCCGTCGGGCGCTCGCCGGGAAGCACATTCTGTTGATCGGTGTGACTGGGTTTATCGGAAAGGTCTGGATGGTGGACCTGCTCGAGCAGATTCCGGATATCGGCAAAATTACGCTCTTGATTCGCCGCAATCGCACGACGACCGCGCAACGTCGCTTCGAAAAAATTGTCGAAGAGTCGCCAACGCTCGATGGCCTGCAAAAGCAATACGGTGCACGTCTGGGCGATTTTCTGCGCGAAAAGATCAACGTCGTCGAGGGCGATGTAAGCCAGCCCGGCCTGGGTCTCGGAGAAGGCGTACGCACGCGGTTGGCGCACTCGCTCGACCTCGTCGTGAACAGTGCCGGACTTACCGATTTCAATCCTGATCTGCGCGATGCCGTTTCCTCCAACGTCGAATCCGCCGAACATCTTTTGAATTTTATTCGCGCCAGCGATCACGCTGCGCTGATGCACCTTTCCACCTGCTATGTAGTCGGCATGCGCGACGGACGCGTCACGGAAAATCTGCACGACAACTACAATCCAGCGAACGTCAAGAATTTTGACGCTGAGCGCGAGATCGCTTCCTTGCGCGAAATGATGCAGCACATCGAAGAGCGCTCGGAAAGTCCCGAACTTTCCCGCGCTCTGCGGCGTCAAGCTCTCGGTCGTGGAGCCGATGAAACCCGCGTCGCGGCGGGTGAACTCGATGGCGTGCTCAAACGCAATCGTAGCCGGTGGGTCAGAAATAAATTAGTTCGCGTGGGCATGCGCCGCGCGCAGTACCTGGGATGGCCCAACACTTACACCTTTACCAAAAGCCTTGGCGAATCCACTCTCGCGCGTCACGGCAAGGATTTGCCGATTGCCATCGTTCGTCCGTCCATCGTCGAAAGCTCGCAGTACACGCCTTTCAGCGGATGGAACGAAGGCATCAATACTTCAGGCCCTCTTTCCTATTTGCTGGGCACAAATTTTCGCCAACTTCCTTCGAACGCTAAAAAATGTCTCGACGTTATTCCCGTGGACATGGTCTGCCGCGGCATGACGCTGATCGCAGCAGCATTGATTGAACGCAAGAATGCCCATATGTACCAACTGGCGACCTCCGGCATCAATCCCTGTGATATGGGCCGTAGCATCGAACTTACCGGCCTCGCTCATCGCAAGCATTACCGCACCCAGCAGGGAATCGAGCACTGGCTTAAGGTGAAATTCGAAACCATTCCCGTTTCCAAGCAACGCTACGAGCGTCTCTCAATCCCGATGCAGAAAGCTGTGGTGAGTGGAATCAATCGCGCTGCGGAAAAATTGCGTTTCAAGAAATCGCCGCTCGCCAAAGCCGAACGCGATCTGAATCGCGCCGAAAAACTGATCGAATTGTACGAGCCATTTATTCTGCACAACGAACATGTGTTCGAATGCGAAAACGCACGCCTGCTGTCTGCCGCGCTTCCCGAAGACGAACGTAGCGCCTTCGCGTTCGAACCGGAAGCCATCGATTGGTGGGACTACTGGATCAACGTCCACGTCCCCGCCTTGCGCCGCTGGTGCTATCCCTTGATGGAAGGCCGCCCGCTCGAATCGCGTCCGCCGCGCGATGTCGGTTGGGGCCCAGAACCTTCCGCCGCCGCGGCCGTCGCCACTTCAGGGGACAATCGCTAAGCCGCCATGGCGATCTTTCTCACTGGCTCAACCGGATATCTCGGCAGCTATCTCGCCACAGGATTATTTCGCGGCCATCGCGACACGCTTAATTTATTGGTCCGCGCAAAAACCCAGCAGGCAGCGCGCGAACGTCTCTGGCAATCCTTGCAACTCCACATGGAATTCCCGGAATTTCAGGAACGCATCGCCACCCGCACACGAATGTTTCTCGGCGACCTTACTAACGAGCGCTTTGGTCTCGCGGATGATGAATATCACACGCTCGTCGAATCGACAGACTCGCTCATTCACTGTGCCGCTTCACTCAATCGCAAATCCGAAAAGCAGTGCCTCAACGTAAACCTGCGCGGCACGCTCGAAGCCATTCAACTTGCTCGTCGCGCGCAGGATCACCATGGCCTGCGCCGCTTTTCCCACGTCTCGACCGTAGCCGTCGCGGGAACGCGCCAGGACGAAGTGGTCCAGGAAGACACTGCCATTGACTGGGCGCGCTCCGACTACGATCCGTACGCGCGCACGAAAAAATTCTGCGAACACATGGTCCACCAGTTGCTTCCCGATGTCCCGCACACCATTTTTCGTCCTGCCATCGTGCTCGGCGACAGCCGCCGCCCGGAAACCACGCAATTTGACATGGTCCAAGCCTTCAGCGTACTCGCTAGTCTGCCTGTCCTTCCTCTTAAGCCCGCGGATCGCATTGACATCGTTCCCGCCGACTACGTGGGCAAAGCCATCGTCGTCATTCACCAAAAAAATTCTCCCGTCTATCCGCGTTATCACTTGTCTTCAGGCACCGGCTCGCAAACTTATCGCGAACTCACTGACGCCCTCGCGCAAGCCGGCGGCTCGCGTCCAAAGTATCTGCCCTCGCTCGGTAGAACGTTTTCCGGCGCCGTCAACTGGCTCTCTCACAAAAAAAATAATCTGGGCCGTGGCGCCTCGCTCCTGAAAGTTTTCTGGCCCTATCTCGTCTGGAACACGGTATTTGACAATTCTCGCGTGGTCGAAGAACTCGGCGGTGAGCCTCCCGCAAAATTTTCTTCCTACGCTCAGCCTCTCTTGAAATTCAGTCGCGAAAATAAATTTCGCTATCCCGCCAGACCCTGGCCAGTGCAAAATGCCAGGGTCCCGACCGCCAGCGGAGCAGCGCGCACATGACTGATTTTCTTCTCGTCGTCTGGGTCAGCCTCCTCATCGAAATAACTCGCCTGAAATGGATGATGGGCGGCGGCGCACGCTGGCAACCCGGCGAAAAACTAAAACTCCTGTTCGCAGGCTACAACGGCACCCGCAACACCGGCTCCGATGTCCGCGTCAACGAAATGCTCCGCCAGATCCGCTACGTCCTCGGCGCGGAAAACGTTGACTTCAGCGTCATGACGCAAAATTTCGATCGCACCAAGGGCTATTTCGAAGGCACGAGGCAAGTATTCCTTCCCGACCTTTTCCCGCCTTTCCTTTACAAAGAGACGCGCAAAAATCACGGAGTCGTCGCCTGCGAAGGCTCCATGTTCAAAAGCAAATTCGCCAACGCTCTCACTACCATGATGATCGGTTCGCTCGGATTCGCATCCGCTGAAAATAAATTGTCCATCGGTTACGGAGCCGAAGCCGGCCACATGGACAAACTCATCGCGGACATGTGTGCGCGCTTCGTCCACGATTCATTGGTCATCACCCGCAATCCCGAATCGCAAACTGTGCTCGGCAAACTCGGCATCTCCACTGAACTAGGTACCGACACTGCATGGACGTTCGAACCGCATCCCCACGCCTACGGCCGCAAAGCTTTGCGTGACGCCGGCTGGGACGAAAAAACTCCCGTTCTCATCCTCTGCCCGATTCATCCGTTCGTTTGGCCAGTAAAAGCCTCCATCGCAAAATATATCGCCCGCGTCACCACCGGCGCGTACAAAGACAGCCAGTACCGCACCGTTTATTTCCACCAATCCGGCGCGGAGAACGATCGCAAGTTTAAGCACTACATAGATGGCTTCGTTACCTCAACTCGCGCGTTCCAACAAAAACACAAAGTCTTCACCGTGCTCGCCGCCACCGAACGCCTTGACGCCGTCGCCTGCCGCGCTATCGCCTCCGAAATCCCCGGCCTGCCGATTTTCACTTCCGACGAGTACGACATGTACCAGCTCGTTTCCATTCTTCGCCAGGCTTCGTACATGGTTTCGTCTCGCTATCACGGCATCGTCACCTGCATGCCCAGCCTGGTCGCTTCCGCGGGCGTGACCATGGACGAACGAATCCGAAATTTAATGCGTGAACGAGGCCACAATCATCTTTGCATCAACGTTGACGATCCCGATCTCGGTCCCAAAATGTTGCAGATGATGGAAACGCTTGTCGCCGAATCCGAATCCATCCGCCAGGGCATTGGCGATACCGTCGTCCGCAATCTCAAAGTCATGGCCCGTATGGGCGTGATTTTCGAAGACCTGATGCGCCGCCAGTATCCCGAATTTCCTTTGCGTGGCGGCGTCCGCTCTTGGGAAGAATATCTCCCGCCGCTTAGCGAAAAACTCGTACGCCTCGCCGAAAAGTACGATGTCTCCGAAGCCGCCATGGCCGCATCGAAATAATCTTCATGGCGAATTTTCTGCAGAACATTTTTGACAATCTACAGCGCTCGGCAGACCGTGTGGTCCTCCGCGAGGTGCATGGCGACCAATTCGTTTCCAAATCAGCTGCGGAGCTTCTGCGCTTGATCGAAGCTGCCCGCCAATGGCTGCGCTCCACAGGAATTAAACCCGGCGAACGCTGCGGCCTCATCGCCGCAAATTCCATCCACTGGATCGCCATTGACCTCGCGCTGATGGCCGAAGGCATCGTGGTTGTTCCTCTTTACCATCGCCAGACGCCTGCTGAACTTGTCGCCATGTTGAAGGACTGTCAGCCGCGCCTCATCCTTGCCGGCGATCGGGAACTTTCCGATGCACTCGCCAATACTTGGCGGGATTTGCCTCAGCAGGTCTTACTTTCGGAAGTTTTCTCCGCAGATCAGCAGAAGCCCGCTCTCGTGCCCATTCGTCAGCGCGCCAACGACGAATTGCTAACAATTATCTATACCTCGGGAACCTCCGGCGAAGCAAAAGGCGTCTGTCTCACCATCGCCAATCTAAATCACATGACTGGCTGCACCACCGAGCGTCTCGATCAACTTATGGGTCTTGTGAACAAAAAGTCTTCCGAGCCCGATCGCGTCTTCCTCTACGCCCCAATGAATTTCGCCGCCTCCTGGATGCTTATGCTCTCCGCCTTCTCCCGCGAAGCCGCCCTCACCCTTTCCACCGACCTCGCCAAACTTGCCGACGAAATCCACATCGCCGCACCGCACTATTTTCTAAACGTGCCCACACTCCTCGAGCGCGTCAAGCGCGGCGTCGAAGACAATATCGCCAAGCGGGCCGCTCCAATTCGCGCTCTCTATTCCCGCGCCCGCGAAGCCTGGCAGCGCCAACACGTTGGCCGCGGCAGATCCTTTGATGTACTTTGGCTAGCGCTCGGTCGTAAACTCATCTTCGCAAGAGTAAAAAGCCGCTTCGGTCCCAATCTTCGCGCACTGATCTGCGGTTCCGCTCCACTCGCTCCCGAAACCCAACAATTTTTCTTGATGCTCTTCATTCCCGTTCTGCAAGCCTACGGCCTTACCGAAACCACAGCGCTCTGCACGCTCGACGATCCCCGCGTTCCCGTCGAACCCGGCTACGTCGGTCCCGCAATCTCCGGAATCGAAATGCAACTCGCCGACAACGACGAAATCATCGTCCGCGGCCCCAATATTTTCTCCGGCTATTGGAATCGACCCGAAGAAACCGCAAAAGTTCTGCGCGACGGATGGTTCCACACCGGCGATCAGGGCGAAGTCAACGCGCGCGGCAACTGGCGCATCATCGGCCGCATTAAAAATCTTCTCGTACTGAACACTGGCCACAAATTCGCCCCCGAACCCATCGAAGACAAACTCGCGCAGCTTTTGCCCACCGCGCAGCAAATTGTTCTAGTCGGCAACGCAAAAAGCTATGTCTGTATGCTGGTCACAGGAAAAGTGGACTCCGTTGCCGTGCAAGCGGCAATCGACACCATCAATCCCGATCTCCCGCATTACCGCCAGATTCGCAATTTCAAAATTCTGCCCCATACCTTCACGCCGGAAAGCGGCCTGCTCACCGCCATGGGCAAAATCAAGCGCGACGCCATCGCAAGACGCTATGATGCCGAGATCAATTCAATGTACGAGCGAAAGGCCTCCGCATGAAATCCTTCAAGGGTGAAGCGCTGCGCTGGGAATGGTGCGAAGGCGTACTGGAATTGACGCTAGACCTCGCCCCGGCCAACGAAATCGGCACCGTCATGCTCGGCGAACTCGAACAGTTTGTCGCCGCAGCAAAAAATCTCGCCGCCGAAACTTCCGCCTGCATTATTTCCAGCAGGCAAAAATCGGGCTTCTCGGCAGGCGCCGATCTGCGCGAGTTGTACAACGGCGCGAACTCTCTAAATGAGAAGGATCGCAGCGCAGGCATCCGCGAATTTCTCGAACGCATTCACGCCGTCCTGAATTGGCTCGACGAAGCGCCCTTCGTCACTATTGCCGCGGTTCACGGCGTCTGCTTTGGTGGCGGCCTCGAACTCGCCTTAGTTTGCGACCTCATCATCGCCGACAAACTGGCCCGCTTCGCGTTCCCCGAATTGCGTCTCGGCCTGATTCCCGGCTTCGGCGGCATCCCGCGCCTAAAACGCGATCTAGGCAACGGCTTCGTCCGCGATCTCCTGCTAACCGGCCGCAGCGTAAACGCCAGCCGCGCCCAAGCCGTCGGACTGGTAGCTCAACTAGCCGCCGAAGGCGAATCTCTAAAACTGGCCCAATCCACCGCCGCGCAAATCACCAAATTCGACGCCGCTACCCGCATCGCCGCAAAAAAATTCATCAAGCCCATTCCCCGCGAAGAACTCCGCCAGGAAATAGCCATCTTCTGCGATCTCTTCACCCGTCCCGCCGTACTGGCCGCACTAAAAAAATTCGTAGAAAACACGGGCCCCATGCCCTATCAGCCTTAAACTCGGAGATGTGAGCAACGCACTCGATTTTGTGAGACCCGTTCTTTCTCCAGATCGTTGACTTATACTTAGCCACTTGCAACTGGAGGAACCGAATGCCTCCTTACCTTGTCCTGCTTTCAATGCTACTGATTTTCCGAGTGCCGCCACTGTTGCAGGGTTCCGACGATTCTGCTTCGGTTCCGACTGTCTCATTCGCGCTTCCCGCGCAAATCAGGTCGGAGACGGTTCAGATTCGCTACATGCTTACCGGGCCGTTCGGAGGATACTCCAGCTACGTTCGTTCGAAGCCAAACGTACGTTCCCACGAAATCAGCGCCGCGAGGGACGGCAAGCCCGCTAATTCGATTAAAATCTTGCTCTACGCCCCCGGCTGCCGTTTTCAGACTTTAACTCTTAATTTTTCTGGGACGCGGAAACTGGAATATGGATTTGCATGTGATCCACTCCCAACCATCAAACTCAAAGGAAAGATCCCCATCGAATTGTTGAAGAATCAGAATGCCGAAGTGGTTGCGACATATACGGCCTACTGGGCGCAAGAATTCTTTGGCATCTTGGATGGAATGGTTACTCAACTTTGGGTCGCAAGAGCACGGCCAGACGACAATGGTGAATTTGAAATGGAAATCCCCGATTTTGCGCTGGACCCTCACGCATCATCTGTGCAACCAGCCGAGAGTTTTGGGCTTGTACTGCGTAACTCCAAAACGTTAAATCCAATGGCGCTCAATCTAGAACCGGAACTCCACGAGTTCCGCACGCCCACGAATCAGTTACGGATTCAACTCGCCTATCCCAGGGAAATGACATTCGTGCCGTCGTTCGAGACGAAGCGCTAGCGTCCGTCTTTTTCTTCTTGGTGTGGTGATGTTAAATTAACAGCAGTCATGCCCACTCTCGAAAACACTACCCAGGAAGTCCTGACCCTCGCCGAGCAGCATTTCAAACTCGCGCCCGGCTCCCTCTCTGCCACCGACGACTTCTTCAAAAAACTGGGCATCGACTCCCTGCAAACTCTCGAACTCCTCTCCCGCATCGAAAATCACTTCAACATCGAACTCCCCGACTACGAAGTCCAGGGTGTCAGCGACTTCAAGACTCTAGCCGAGCGCATACAATCCCGCCTGTAATGCTCGACCTCGCAAAGTATTCTTCCATCGGCGCGGCGCTAAAAGACGCTATGGAAAGGTTCGCTGCCGAAACCTGCCTCATCGAAGCCGACCGCGAACGCGAAAAAGCCCGCCTAACCTACGCCGAGTTCGATGCCCAAGCACTACCCTTCGCCGAAGCCATGCAACACGTGGGCTTCTCCCCAGCCGACCGCGCCAGCATCATCATGACCAATCAGTCCAAGTGGCTGATCTCCGCGTTCGCCATTTTTTATTCCGGTGGCGTCCTCGTCCCGCTTGACTACAAACTGACGCCTGGCGAACACTGGCAACTACTTCAACACTCCAACGCAAAAATTCTCATCACCGAATACCCAATCTGGAGACAACTTAGCGCCGCTCCCGCTCGCGCCGCCGCGACAAATCTCCAAACCGTCCTGGTCACTGAGGCACCGCCCAACGCCGATCTGGCCGGCGCTCACCGCTGGGAAGAATTTCGCGGCAGCGCCGCGCCCGTATTCGTCCCCCGCGAACGCAAAGACATTGCATCCATCGTCTATTCCTCCGGAACCGGTGGCCGCCCCAAGGGCTGCATGATGACCCACGAAAACTATCTCGAACAGTGCGTCGCGCTTACCTCGCTCTATCCCTTCTGGCCTGGCGTCCGCTATCTCAGCATCCTCCCCACGAATCACGCCATAGACTTCATGGTCGGCTTCTTCGGCTCCTTCGCTTGCGGCGCCTGCGTAGTCCATCTCCGCACCCTCCGCCCCGAATTTGTCCGGGACGCCTTCACGAAATACAAAATTACTTACGTCAGCCTCGTCCCGCTTGTACTCAAGAATCTGCAGAAAGGTTTAGAGACGCGTTTTGCCGAGCTGCCGCCAGCAAAACGAAAAGTTTTCGACTTTCTCGTTGGCATTAACAAAGCTCTAACAAAAAGTCATCCCCGCCTCTGGCTAAGCCGCCGCCTGCTAAAACAAGTCCACGCCGCGTTCGGCGGCGAATTGCAAGCTATCATCGTCGGCGGCGCTTTCACCGAACCGCAAACCCTGCAATTTTTCTACGACCTCGGCATCCCTGTCGCCAACGGCTACGGCCTCACCGAAGCCGGCACCGCCATCACCGTCAACGATCTAAAACCATTTCGGGCGGACACTGTAGGCAAGCCGCTTCCCGGCATGGAAGTCAAAATCGTCGATCCCAGCCTGGACGGTGTCGGCGAAGTTTACGTCCGCAGCAAAACCGTAATGTCCGGCTACCTCAATGAGCCGGAACTCACCGCCGAAACCATCGTGGACGGCTGGCTACGCACCGGCGACCTCGGCAAATTCGACGCGCAAGGCCACCTGCACCTAAGCGGCCGCAAGAAAAATATGATCGTCACCGAAGAAGGCAAGAACATCTACCCGGAAGATATCGAAGCCGCGTTCGAAAGCCTGCCGGCAAAGGAAGTAAAGGAATTCTGCGTCTTCGCCGCAAATTACATCTGGCCCAAGCGTTCTATGATCGGCGAAGAACTCATCATCGTCATCCATCTGGAAAATAATCAGTCATTCACAGACCAACTCAAACAAGAAATCATCCAGCGCAACAATCGCCTGCTGAATTACAAGCGCATCCACGGTCTCGTTCTCCACGACCAAGACTTTCCGCGCACTGCCTCTCTCAAAATAAAGCGTAACGAACTCGCCGAACGCCTCAGCAAACTCGACCGCGACCGCGTTATACTCCCGCTCTAGTGTCCATGTCCCCGGCTAAAGACCGTTTCTTCGCCATCGTCAATCCCGCTGCTGGCGGCGGCAAATCCGCCAGACTCGCCGGCCCCGCACTCGCACGCCTCCGCGAAAAAGGCCTGCACATTGACGTAATCGCTTCCACCTGCCCAGGACACGCCGTGCAGCTCGCACGCGAATCCTACGCGCAAGGCTATAGAAAATTTCTCGCCGTCGGCGGCGACGGCACCGCCCACGAAATTCTGAACGGTATTTTCGCAGGCAATCCTTCAATCGAACGAATTTCTCTGGGTTTCCTCCCGCTGGGAACCGGCAATTCTTTCTTGCGGGATTTCACGGACCACGGCGCTGAAGCCTCACTCGACGCGCTTCTCGCCAATCGCACTCGCCCCGTGGATTTGATCCGGCTCGCTCACGCCTCCGGCGAAATCTATTCCTTCAACATTCTTAGCCTAGGTTTCACCGCTGACGTCGGCGCTCTCACCAATCGTGTTTTCAAGCCGCTCGGCCATCTCGGTTACTTATTCGGTGTCCTCGTCGGTGTAGTTCAACTCAAACGCCGCGCATTCGTCTTGCGCTCCGATGACGAATCAGAATGGGACACGCGCCGTAGCCTTTTTCTCACCTTCAACAACAGCAAATACACCGGCGGCACCATGCTTATTGCTCCTCGCGCCGATACTTCCGATGGCCTCATCGAGTTCGTTCGCTGGGGACCGATCGGCCGCCTCGGCCTTCTCCGCATGTTGCCGAAACTCTACGACGGTACTCACCTTGACCATCCGCTCGCTTCGCGAAAAGCAGTGAAACACGTTGAATTCAAAATTCCCGTACCGGTTGATGTTTTGATCGATGGAGAAATCTTTTCACTGGAGTGCAAATCTCTCGACGTCATTCCGTCCGCGGTGGATATCTATATATGAAGCGGGCTTGGTATGTCCTGCGTAGCGCGCTGCTCTGGTTCCTGAGTCTTCTACATTTTGCGATCGCCGTTCCGATCCTGATCGTGCTCGCCGTTTTTCTCGATCCCAAGAAGCATGACTGGCTGCAGCGCACTTTTTGCCGCCGCATTATTTTTTTCGCGGGCGCAAAAATTGAAGTCATCCGCGCGCCAGGCTTCGACCCGCAAAAAACCAGCTTCTTCATTTCCAATCACGTAAATCTTTTCGACCCCTTCGCACTCTATTGCGCGATACCGCAATTCGTCCGCGGCTGGGAACTCGAATCGCATTTCAACATTCCGGTTTACGGCTGGCTGATGAAACGTTTCGGCAACGTGCCTGTTCCCGACGTCCGTCGACCATCTGACTTGAGACGCATGTGGCGCCTTACGCGCGACGCCATCAATGCCGGCATCAGCCTCATCGTTTTTCCGGAAGCGAAGCGCACTCGCGATGGCCGCGTAGATGAATTTCAGGACGGCGCATTCCGCGTTGCCCAGCAACTGGAAATTCCCATCGTGCCCGTCAGCATCGTCGGCTCTTTCCAACATCACCGCACTGGCCACTGGATGTTTTGGCCCGCAACCATCACCGTGCACCTGCACGACACCATCGACACCAGTGGCATGACGAAAGAAAATGTTCCAGAATTGCGTGCGCGGATTAGAGACGTGGTGCGAGAACCTGTCGAAGAAAGTCTGAAAAATCCAGAAGAAGAGAAACCACACTCCGCAAAATAAAAACTACAAACTGACGCGAATCCCCGGCAGCGTGCGGCCAGCGCGCGTTTCCTGCCAAGTGAAAACAATCCGGTGAATCACGGTAATCGTTGAAACCACCGCAATCACCCACAGCACCGGCGCCATGCGATTAAAAACTCCGCCAATAATCAGCAGCACCAGCCGCTCCGGCCGTTCCATGAATCCTACTTTGCACAGCGGTATCAAAGATTCCGCGCGCGCACGCGCGTAGCTCACCATCACTGATCCCGCCGTTGCCACTGCAGCCAGCACCACGTACGGCGTTCTTCCGCTTACCGAGTAATACACCAGCAAGCCCATGTACAACGCCATGTCGGCATAGCGATCCAATGTTGAATCATAAAACGCGCCGAACGCCGTGACGCGATTCTGACGCCGCGCCACCTGCCCATCCAGCATGTCCAGAAATCCCGCGAAAAAAATAATCAGCGCGCCGTAAAAAAATTTGCCCACCGCAAAGCACGCCGCTGCGCCGAAATTCACCACCAGGCCAAGAAACGTCAGGAAATTGGGATTGATTCCAGTAGCCGCGATTGCGCCCACGATTTTGTCCAGCAGCCACTTGCTGCCGGTGCCGATTGCTCCAGTGAGAGTCGCCATTTTTGGTGGGAAAGGCGTGTCCTCTAAGAACACGCGCAGGTGCTATCGTAACGCAGCCGTACAGCCATCCGCAAACCTGCGATTTCACTTCACTTTTACGGTCCAATTTGGAAGTCCTTATCTGTGCCGGTGTTTTGTTCTATCGTTTCTTTTGCATTGACGTTCGCGCGCCCAACAACTAAAGTCCAAAAAAGAAAGATAGGCAAACACTATTGATCACCGAACTCGACCGCAGAAGATTTTTGTCTCATGGCATTGCTGCACTCGGCGCAACCTGGACGGCGGCCCACTGGCCCGCGGTCGTCGCAGCCGCGCAGCACGCTCACCATATCGCGCTATTCCCCGAGGATCAGAAGTGGGAATTTTTCACGCCCGCCGAGGCCAAGGAAGTCGAAGCACTCGCGTCCTGCATCATTCCTAGCGACGGCACGCCCGGCGCTCGCGAAGCTGGCGTGGTTTATTTCATCGATCGCGCTTTGGTCACCTTTGCGGTGGACGATCAGAAAACGTATCGCAAAGGCCTTCCTGAAATCCAAAAACGCGTGCGCGAGCTTTTCCCCGAAGCTTCCTTGTTTTCCGCCGCAACGCCTGAGCAACAGGAAGCGGTGCTTGCGTCACTGGACGAAGCCGGCGCGAAGAATGCGCCGCGCCGTCCGCGCGGCAACTTTCGCCCAAACGCCACCGCACAGCCGCTGTTCGAAGTTCTTCGTATGCATACCATCGCCGGTTTTCTGATCGATCCCGAAGCCGATCGCAAAGGCAATCGCGGCGGCGTCGGCTGGGCGGTGATCGGCCGCGAACCCGGCCACAGTTTTCAGCCGCCATTCAGCGCGATCGACAAAGGCTATCCCGGCTGGCAGCCCGCCGCTTCGGTTACAGCGTCGAAACAAGCGGGCACGAGAGACTCGGACCAGAAATGAAAATCGATCAACCCAAATACAAAGCTTCCGACGCAGTCGATTTCGTGATCGTCGGTTCCGGAGCCGCGGGCGGCATTCTGGCCAAAGAACTTTCCACCAACGGCTTCAGCGTCGTAGTGCTTGAACAAGGTCCCTACCTGCACGAGAAAGATTTCTCGCACGACGAAATAAAAGTTCTGCAGGAAGATCAGCTCACCAATCATCCCAAGCTGCAGCCCAACACTTTTCGCAAAACGCCGCAGGATAAAGCCAAGCCGCAGCGCGCGCTGGTTTATGGCCGCGCGGTTGGTGGCACCAGCAATCACTTCACTGCGAATTTCTGGCGCTTCCACGAAATCGATTTCAAGGAGCGCAGCAAAATCGGCGCAGTGGATGGCTCCACTCTCACCGACTGGCCCATTTCTTACGCCGACCTCGAACCGTACTACACCAAAGTCGAATGGGAAGTTGGCGTCTCTGGATTAGCCGGCGCTAGCCCATTCGATCCGCCGCGCTCCAAGCCTTATCCCATGCCGCCGCTGCCGGTGAAAGCCAACGGCATTATTTTTGAACGAGCCGCGCGCAAACTCGGCTGGAACCCATTTCCTGCGCCGATGGCCATTCTTTCGCAGCCACGCGCAGGCCGGAGTGCCTGCATCAATTGTGGTTTCTGCCTGGGCTTCGGCTGCGAAGTTGGCGCCAAGTCCAGTTCGCTCGCCAGCATGATCCCGCTCGCGGAACGCTCCGGCAAATGCGAAATCCGTCCCAATAGCTACGTACACAAAATCGAAGTTGACGAGCGCGGCCGCGCGACCGGCGCTGTGTATTTCGACGAAAAGAAAAACGTGCATTTGCAAAAGGCCAAGGCGGTGATCCTGTCCGCCAACGGTGCGGAGACTCCGCGGCTGCTTTTGCTTTCCGCTTCCAATAGATTCCCCAATGGCCTCGCCAACTCCAGCGGCTACGTCGGCAAAAATCTGATGTTCAACACAGGTGCGGTTTCGGTTGGTGTTTTTGAAGAGCAAACAAACGACTACAAGGGCTACGCCGTCAGCCGCATCCTGCACGATTTCTACGAGCTGGACGCGCAAAAAGTCGGCTTCTATGGTGGTGGCGGTCTCGACGCCCGTTTTGATCTGACGCCGATTGGATTTAGCATCGGGGGGCTTCCGCCGGGCACGCCGCGCTGGGGAAAAGATTTCAAGGCGGCTCTCGCGCATAACTGGACGCGCACTTTTGAAATTTTCGGCCACGGCACTTCGTTGCCCGTGGAAGATAACAGCTTCTCGCTCGATCCCGATGTGAAAGACGCCTGGGGGCTTCCCGCGCTTCGCCTGACATACAAAGACCATCCTGACGATCTGAAACTCGCGCACTGGCTCGCCCATCGTTCGATAGAGCTCCTCGATGCCGCCAACGCCAAACAAAAATGGACTTTCCCTATCGACGAACAGCAATTCGGCGTGCACCTGCTCGGCACCTGCCGCATGGGCGATGATCCCAAAACTTCCGTCATCAATTCCGATCACCAGACCCACGACGTAAAAAATCTGTTCCTGTGCGACGGCAGCAGCCTGGTCACGTCCGGTCGCGGCCAACCCACGATGACCATCATGGCGCTGGCCTTCCGGGCCTGCGACCGCATCATGGCCCTCGCCAAGCGCGGCGAACTCGCCTAACGCAAGTTTACGTTTTTGTAGTTGTGACTTCACGCTCCCGACCTGCCCAGTCCCGTTTTGGTACGGCATGCCCTGCCCGCCTTGGCTCCGATCCCAATGGTTGCGTTCGCGCGCCGAGCGTGCTGTGAGGAACCGTCGGCAGAAAAGGGAGCTGGTCGAGCGTGAGCGCGCACACGGCATCCTGGTTTATACAAACGGCCAGCCATATGAAAAACAACCGGGGAGGGGCCGCTTAGACCTACGCGGCACTGGATCAGTTTCCGATCACGCGATTATACGTCCACTGAGAGTAGAGGCTCGAAACAGTCGACCTTTTCAAAAGCGATGCCCGCCCTGCGAGAATGGATGGGACATCGCTCCGAGAGAGATAGATTGCATGCCGAGAAAAAGCGGAGTCGCAATCGAACGATTCTCGCGTTCTAGTTGGTCAAGACACTATTGAAGTTGATTCCCATGTCCGCAAAGGTCTGCGTGCCAACGCAGTTATCGGCAAAAACATTGGCGCTCAGCTGTTTGTAGGGCGCAATGGCGGGAACGGAATCGGGAATCGTGTATGGAAGTGATTGTTCCGACCAAGTATTGGTGCTGGATTTGTAGAGGCGCTCGACGAAGCGATGATTCGCTTTATCCCACTTTAATTCCACGAACACATGGTCACCGACGTTTACAGTGCCCAGGGTAACGTTGCCGAAGAACTGGCCTTGATATTTCAGAAAGCCGCCCACCAAGACCGCTCCCGGCGCATCGGTCGAATAGCGGTCAAACTGAAGAAAGGCCTGAACATCGTCATCGGACGTTCCACCGCCACCGTTGAAGAACGATCCCGCCAAGAGCGCCTGTCCGTGAGTCCCGGCGCCGGTCATGGCCGGGCAACCCTGGGCGTTTGTTTCCTGAATAACCGCTTGAGCGGCGACGTCAGTTACCGAGGAGGAAGTAAGAAAAATACCGGTTGTACCAAACCGGTTGCCGTCATTGGTGGCGGTTGAACCGTAAGCGCGTACGCGAAGGTGCAGTTGCCCGTCCTGAATTTCGCGCTCACACTCCATTACGCTAGGGGAGCCACACTGCCACTGGGTATACCACTTTGCGGGATTGATGAATCGCTGGTCAAAACCGTCGTAGAGCTTGAGTCCAGAACTGGGCTGGAGTTGCTGTGCGAAAGACGACAGAGTCAGGCTCATCGCCAAGGCAAAGGCCAACCCCTGCAAACCTAATCCTTTGATCGAGATGCGTTTCATGAGTGTCTCCAAAGAAGGGCTGAGGTACTAACACGCCACAGCCCTATTTTCGGGAGGCGTGCTAGGTGAAGTTCAGGACTTTGAACCTCGCTTGCGGAACCTTAGAAGGGGAGCAAACTGGCGGCAAGCGACATCCTGCGACATTGCAGGCTTGTCGCACCATGTCGCTGCTCGGGACGGAAACTGGAGCAGCGAAACCAGCCTCAGTGCCTAGCAACTGCCGTTATCGGAGACTGGCTTACTGTGATGGGCCGCTCTCACTTTGGTTTTTTGCGTCCTTTGGTACACTGTTCGGGCTGAAGCCGCGGGGGACTCGATGAATCACGCTGTTCGCAAGACGCTTTTGGTGTCGTCGGCGCTTGTCGTTGCGCTGAGCGCCGCGCTTTTTGGTGCGCGGGCGCAAAATCCGCCACAGGCTGCGCCTTCGGCTAGCGCCTCGCAAAATGGCGCGGCGGCTCCCAAGACGGCGTCGCAATTTAAGAATATTCAGGTGTTGAAAGATGTTCCCGCCGACCAGCTGATCCCGGCGATGCAATTCATCACCGCATCGCTCGGCGTGGATTGCGAATACTGCCACGTCGAACACGCGTTCGATAAAGACGACAAGAAACCCAAAGTGACGGCGCGCAAAATGATGGAAATGATGATCACCATTAATAATGAAAATTTCGAAAACCATCGCGTGGTTACCTGCTATACCTGCCACCAGGGGGGCGCGCATCCGGTTGGCATTCCTGTCATTTCCGAACACGAAAAAAAACCGGAGATGATGGAAGACAGCCCGGTATCCGCCACGGGCAATCCCGCGCCTGATTCGCTGCTCGATCAATATCTGATTGCTGTTGGTGGAGCGGACGCGTTGAAGAAAATCAAGAGCCGCGTGACAAAAGGAACGGTCACCGCATCCGGCGATCAGCACATGACCGTTGATATTTACGCCAAGGCTCCGGACATGCGCGTTTCCGTGATGCACGTGAAGGAAGGCGAAAGCGTCACGGGGTACAACGGCAAAGTCGGCTGGCTGAGCGTGCCGGGGCGCGTGCACATGATGAACGCGCAGGAATCGTCCGGAGCGCGCATGGATGCGGACTTTGCGTTTGCCGCGGACGTGAAATCGCTCTATACAAAATGGGAAACACTGCCCGGGGAAAAAATCGACGGACACGACACCTGGCTGGTGGTCGGACATAAAGAGGGCCAGCCGCCGCTGAAGCTGTATCTCGATCAAAAGTCGAACTTGCTTATGCGCCTGATTCGTTATGCGGATTCACCGCTGGGCTACAATCCAACGCAAATTGATTACGCGGACTATCGTGCCGCTGACGGCATAAAAATTCCCCACCGCTGGACCGTTGCCCGTCCCGGCAATCGTTTCACGGTACAGGTCGAACAACTCCAACAAAATGTTCCGGTCGACGACGCAAAATTCGTTCCGCCTCCGCCGACACCACCACCTCCATCCGCTTCGGTACACTAGCCGGCGCTTGCGGCAAGACGCCCCCGCCTCAAAAAGCGACCGCCACAGAAAACTGCACCTCTTCTGGTGTTTCACCGTCGTGCAACGCGAATCGTTGTTCATTCGTGTTTCTTGTCTTCTGCGGGTGTCGCGACTCTTTCCTTCGGCCAGCGTCTTTTAGTTCTCCAGTACGATTGGAAAGTTTGATCTGCGCGACTTCAGCCTCGGTGTAATCAACGCGCTGACGTCCAGTGTCGTCTTGGCGGCGGCCGAGTTGTCTAATACGAGACGGACGCCGCCCTTGTTCTCGAGAGGCAACTGTTGAAATGCAAGAATGTTGATGTTTTGATCCGCGAGAGTCTGGCAGACCTTTCCAAGCGTTCCAGGTCGGTCGTCCAGGCGAATTGTGAATTCTTTGTTGACGGGCATGACGCGAACCTCACTTGTCGATTTGCTCGGGATGAGCTGGGGAGTCCTGTGAGGCGGAGTAAGCAAAAATCCTATGCCGGTGTGCGGTTGATCACAAGGTTTCGCGTTGCATCACTTTCAGCGCGACATCCGTCCGCAACACATAGGAACGTAGCCTAGACGTGGGTTTTCGGTCGCCAATTCCGTAGATTGTTCGCGTAGAGACCGATGCAGAAAAGATTAGCGGGAACGAATCCAAATTGAGCGCTTCGCATACCGATGACACAAATGATGATGCTATTTGCTCCTGCAATGACCCAACCTTGCCATAATTTTTTCCCAACTAGAACCGTCGAGATAATGGTCAAAATGCAGGATATGTAATCTAGCTTCAGCATCTCTTGTCCCTTGCACACGTTACGTATGCTACTTCCAATCGCTAGTCATTGTACGCACCCAATTGGGTGACCGCGATAGTGGTCAGCCGGACAGGTGACACGAAAGTTGAAATGAGGCTTGCGACACGCGAGGATCCGGCAGAAACAAAACCCCGCATGGATACAGAAACCACTGGCTGGAAAGGTCGGACGAGAGTCTGAAGGCGGCGGTTTGCTAATCTAACCAACCCTGTCCCTTGCTCATCGCTGTTCACGTGTTTTGTTAGAGTTGCGCGCTCTCAGTTGTAGTGGAATGGTCCCTTTTGCGACCCTTTGGCCAGTGTTTGGCCAACGACAGATAAACTAACTTAGCTTCTGCTGAACATCGCCATCCCTTTGCGGAACTACGATGAGAAGACGACTACACTTCCACCGGCATTAGTCTCGGCCCGACGAACCAGGACATTAATCGTGATTTACACATTGCATTAATCTAGGTTAATATGTGCCGAGAATTCAGAGACATGAGCTTCACTAAAATTGCGGCCGCTTCTCTAATGCTATTTTCCACTCTGCGGTCGCAGCCAGGAACACCAGAAAGTCTCTGCGGGTTCGTTCGAGATCAGAGCGGGGCGTCCGTAGTCGCCACTTCGGAATTGAGCACTGCCAATACCCGCCTTGATGCGACGACGGATGCTGGCGGGCAGTTTTGCTTCCGTCCTCTCGAACCGGGCGAATATGAACTCACCGTTCACGCCCCCGGCTTTCGAACGAATCAGCAAAAAGTAATCATGCATGCAGGCGAATCCAAGCGCCTGACTATCTCTCTTAGCCTCGAAGCCGTCGCTGAGCAAGTCACCGTGGCGGAAGGATCTGCGGACGTAGGTTCTCTGAATGTCGCTCAGACGCAGATTAGCTCCGGGCTGCTTCACAATTTGCCCAGCGAAAGTGTGAATGCTGCGTTGAGTTCCATATTGACTCTGACCACACCCGGTGTTGCGGCGGATTCGAATGGAGTGTTCCATCCTCTCGGCGAACACGCCGAGACATCCTTCAGCATCGATGGGCAGCCCATCTCGGACCAGCAGAGCCGGATTTTCTCGAACCAGATTTCCGCCAGCACAATTGAAGAAATGCGGACGCTCCAGGGCGCCCCTCCCGCTGAGTTCGGCGACAAGACCAGTCTGCTTGTGGAAGCAACTACGCGTTCGGGCTTGAACGCTGGAAAGTCGAGCGGCACTGTTTCGATAGGCCACGGATCGTTTGAAACATCCACAGCCGATGTTACCCTTGCGTCCGGCTCCAGAACTTTCGGAAATTTCGTAGCGCTCGACGGAGTGGACAGCCACCGTTTTTTGGATGCGCCGGAATTTCAACCTCTCCATGCGCGTGGCAACGCCGAGAATGTATTTGATCGCTTTGACTGGCGACCCAGTGACGCAACTTCGCTCCACTTGAACGCATCCGCCGCCAGATCCTGGTTTCAGGTCCCGAACACCTACGATCAACAAGCGGCAGAGCAGGATCAGCGGCAGCACATGACAAGTTTTAATGTGGGGCTGGCATTCTCTCGCGTCCTCAGTCCGGCGTTGCTGCTCACAGTTAACACATGGGTGCGCCAGGACCGTGTGAATTATTTTCCCTCTGCTGAGTTACTCGCCGATCAGCCGGCGACGCTTTCCCAGTCGAGGCGGCTTACGAGCACCGGCTTCCGAACTGACCTCTCGTATTCCCTTGGCCGGCATACTGCGAAGAGTGGAGTACAAGTACAGGTCACTCCGCTGTCGGAAGCTTTCCGCACTGGTCTGACCGACCCAGCCTTTAATTCTCCTTGCGCGGACGCAAGCGGCGCTCCGGTCGGCAATCCTTCATTTACCAATTCCGGCCAATGCGCCGCGGCAGGCTACGGGGAGAACAATGCTTACCAGCCTGCTCTGCTCCCGTTTGACCTTACGCGCGGAGGGGCTCTTTTCCAATTTCGCGGCGCAGCCACGATCCACGAGGAGAGCGCATATCTGCAGGACAGCATTACGCTTGGCCAGTTCCATCTGAATCTCGGCCTCCGTTATGACCACTACGATGGTCTAAGCAACGGCTCCGGCATTCAGCCGCGTACCGGGATCGCGTATCAGGTACGCTCTACCGGCACCGTGCTGCACGTTTCGTATGCCAGAGTATTTCTGACTCCATACAACGAAAATCTCATACTCTCCAGCGTAACCGGAGCCGGAGGTCTCGCCAATGGGTCGCTAGGCGCAACGAGCGTTCAGCCTCTCATTTCCGCCCGGCGCAATCAGCTCAACGTCGGACTCGAACAACAGCTTGGCTCGAAACTCAGCGTCCAGGCAGAATACTTCTGGAAATTCACGGGCGGTGCCTATGATTTCAACACCATCCTGAATACTCCGCTCAACTTTCCCATCCAGTTTCGGAAATCGAAGATCGATGGCGCTCTGGCGCGCGTGACAATCAATAAAGTACATGGCTTTAGCGCATTTAGCGTGTTGGGACATAGCCGATCCCGGCTGTTCAGTCCGGAAATCGGCGGCATCAATTTTGGTACGGCGTACGCTCCGGTTGCCCGCCCGGACCACGATCAGGGATTCGAGCAGACCACAAACATTCAGTATCAATTTTCGGAGCACTCGATGAAGGGTCTGTGGACTGGTCTCACTTGGCGGTTCGATACCGGATTAGTGGTCGTCAGTGTTCCCGACTATGCGACAGCGCTCACTCTGACGGGTGATGAGCAACAGCAAATTGGATTGTACTGCGGCGACGTCTTTGCCTCAGTGGATCAGCCACTGCGGACCTGCGCTTCACCTCACTATGGCGCCACTCTCATTCACATCGTTCCCCCCGGAACCTACAACGCCGATACTAATCCATCCCGCATCAGGCCCCGCAACGTTTTTGACATTTCCGTCGGTGCTGACAACCTATGGAAGAAAGACACCTATTCCTTAGGCGCGAAAATAACCGTAGTGAATCTGTTCGACAAAATAGCGCTGTACAATTTTCTTTCGAGTTTTTCGGGCACGCATTTCATAACACCAAGGACTCTCCAGGCGCAGATCGTTTTCCGCTTCTAGCCGTGCCAGTGCGAACAAGGGCTCTTACCGCAGCTCCCTCCCTGAGAATTGAATTTACGATACGGCCACCGCGATTTCCCGCCGCCCCGGTAACGACAATCGTCGTTGCATTGCGCATTTCTCTTTGCTCTACCTTGATAGGTGTTCTCAGACTCATGTCTCTTCTCCTTACTTTACCGTTCGCCGGATCGCGCTGCCCCTGAAGCGATGAACTGGTTGCGAGTATGAAGTTTCGCCGAGGCACCTGCTTTCAGAAAGGGATCAAACTTCCATACGATGAACGGAAATTCGTGTGTCTAATACGTCGAGGCTCTCTGCAGGGCCGTTCTCGAACCTTCGTGACGCGGCTTTATGATCGACACGGCAATCAAGCAATTATTGGAAGGAGTGTTTGAACCAGGTTCTGCAAGACGAGTAGGGCGATGATTCGTCGCGACGCGTTATTACAGTTCGCGCCAGTATTCACTCGGTGACACACCAAACCTTGATCGCATACTCGACCATACACTTGAGTCCTTTGAGTCTTTCCAGTTCGCATTACCGGGACTGTGCATACCGGGTAAGCGAGGCACGGACAACAAACCATGTTCGAGCGCTACACAGAGAGGGCTCGCCGTGTGATTTTCTTCGCACGCTACGAGGCGAGTCAGTACGGCAGTCTCTACATGGAGAGCGAGCACTTCTTGCTTGGACTTTTGCGCGAAGATTTGGCGCTGGTAAGGCGGTTGTTGGGACCAAATAGTGTCACGTCAGAGATTCGCACCGAAATCGAGAGACAAATCACTCGACGCGAGCGCATTTCTACTTCCGTGGAAGTGCCGTTGACTGACGAATGCAAGAAGATTTTGAATTTAGCCGGGGAAGAATCCGAAAGACTCGCTCACCAGCACATAGGAACGGAACACATTCTGCTTGGGATATTAAGGGTTGAAGGCTCGCTGGCTGCCCGGCTCCTGCGGGAGAAAGGCCTCAAGCTACAAGCAGTCCGAGAACTGTTGGCAAAGGCTCCCAGCTCTGTCAGCCTCAGTGCACCGCCAAAACCAAGCAGAGGCGCAATCCAAGCGCTGGACAGTTTCCTAGCCGGACTCAAATGGTATGACTGGGAACAACTGGCTCCTTTTTTCGCTCAGAATACACATTTCGTTGATTCCGAGGGAAAGCGCTGGATAGGACGTCAAGAAATAGAGAAACAGTTTGAGACCCTTTTCGCTCCTTATCCTTTCGCAGGAAGGGGACGACTGGGCCATTTTCTTGTTACAAGTAACTCCGGTCATCGCTAACTGAAAGCCTTTTGTCCCAGCCAACGGAACGTCGATAACTGTCTGAAAATCCCCACAGTTCCCGTTCTGTATTCCTTGACCACGCTGCGAGCATTTTTGTGGCGCCGCCCGGCGAACTTCGAATGTCGCAGATTTATTTCTTCTTGTTCTTCTCAGCTCTAAATTTTGCCCATCGCGCCTTTGTTGCCTTTGAAATCTTCGCTCTCGCAGCGGCGGACATTACTCGCTTTTTAACTTCGGTAACTTCACGCGTTGCCTTGCTACCGAGTGCTTTTGCTGCGGCTCGAACTCCGTTTAATTTCCCCTGCAACTTGACCAGCTCTTTTTCGAGCTTTCGTTCTTCACGCTTGATTGCCGCTAGTAGGTCCATGAGTCCTCCGGGACGCAATTTATCCTAGTCAGGAGACGATGCGCCAGTCGATAATGGCCTGCAGGCACGTGGGTATCCTGTATGGAATACAGCATCGACGCTGTGAACGTAAAAAGAGAAATGGCGGATCAGTACAAGGCTAGCGTCGTGTATACCTTCACGATCTCGAATGGGCTCGCGAAGACACATGCAGATGTTGTGCTCACGGAAGCGGGCGCAGCAATCATCGAGCAAAAGGGAAAAGACCCGCAGACAGCTGCCAAGATCGTCCTGGAGAGGCTCTTGAAGAAAGGCCGAGACCCTTTTGAAACTCAGATTCTTCTGACAGTTCCGTACGGGCACGCTGAACACTTCGCCAGGTTCGGGAATTACGAAACGTTACCGACGCTGGCGGACTGACGAGCATTGACCCCGAACTGGCACCAGCACACAGCAGACCTTGATTACTTTAGTTCTTCCAAAAGAGTTTTCAAGTGGACGATTCGATGAGTGATACGGTCGGCCTCGTAACCGGAAATCCTGAACCGATGCACGAAGCGCTGCGCTGTGTCGTGGGCTTTCTGCGCAGTCTTGATTTTGTTATCCCAGGTTCTTGCACTTGCCGACGATAACGCAACTTCGCAACATTTGATGCCCAGGCCCAGCTGTTCAGCGACGAAATCAATGCCTTCTAAGTTGCGACTTTCGGCGTGTATGTTTTTGCTGACCATTGCCGGATTGTCCGCTCGTGAAATGGCGGACGCAAGTCATTTGTTTCAATGTGTCGAATCGCAAATCTTGCATTCTTAATTTCACGGGTTGAAACTAGACTGGCTGAATCGGGCACCAGTTATGGGCACTGGGTTCAACCAGGACGAGATTGATGTCGTGAAACTGCGGGAGCGGTTGCGGCAAATGAACGATGCTGAACTCCGCAGCTTTGGGCGAAATGCGATGTATATGACAAACCAGACAAGGCGAAAATCCTCTGTAATTCAGTTGGAGGAAGCTAGGGCGGAGTTAAAGCG
>Ga0070697_100000592_pt1 | contig 27457 bp, 20 predicted proteins | sample KBSK1501metaG_FD_65475 | JGI IMG/M metagenome (GOLD analysis project Ga0070697, IMG submission 65475) | Corn, switchgrass and miscanthus rhizosphere microbial communities from Kellogg Biological Station, Michigan, USA - KBS K1-50-1 metaG | ecosystem: Host-associated > Plants > Roots >...
CAGCGAGTCACAACGGCTTCGAAAGGAGATGCACGTGAGCAGCGACCCAAACACCACCGCTCGACTCGATTCAGATCTTGACCTAGTTAGGCGCGCTCAGCAAGGCGATTCGGACGCCTTCGCCTCTTTATTCTATGCCCACAAGCCGCGGATTTATTCCGTGTGCCTGCGCATGACCAACAACACAGCAGAAGCGGAAGACCTCACCCAGGATGCATTCCTGCAGGTGTTCCGCAAGCTCCAGACTTTCCGCGGGGATTCGGCCTTATCCACCTGGCTTTATCGCATCGCGGTCAACACCGTTCTGATGCACTTTCGTAAGAAGGCCCTACGACAAATCTCGCTGGACGAGCCTTACAACCAGGACGCCAGGCTGGTGCGGCGCGAATATGGCAGTAAAGATGACCGGCTGACAGGTTCGGTTGATCGCATCGCCCTGACCCGCGCCATCAAGGAATTGCCCGCCGGCTACCGAACCATTTTCCTGCTGCATGAAGTGGAAGGCTACGAGCATCAGGAGATCGCTCAATTGCTGGATTGTTCCGTAGGCAATTCAAAATCTCAACTCCACAAAGCCAAACTTCGGATTCGCGAATTGCTCGGCTACTCACGCGACGAGCAGGAAGCCAAACAAGACGGAGGTTCGCATCGCGTGAACCGCCAGTCCGATGACGATGAGTTCGCCGAATGGGATGGTTCGATGGAACCGGAACTGCAGGAAGCGGTGATTCCTTCGATGGCAAGCAACGCATCCCAACTGATGGAGACCAGCGTCGCGTAGGCGCCGGAAAACTCCACCATTTTCCTTGGAAAGGGCGAGCATATTGTGGATATCGGAGTCATAGTAACGATTGCAGGCGATGTTCAGCCGGAAGCGGAGAACGGCGCCGCTCACAGGCGGGGCCTCTCTCCGTCAGGAACTACGTCACAGATTCTGGGTTCTCCGGTAGCGTTCTGGGATGTAGTCGGCCAAAGTGTTCTTGACCGTACTCTGTCACACTTACGGCGCAGTGGAGCCGAGCGCCTTTCGGTGATCGCCGAAGACACTGCCCGCCAATCCGCGTACAGCGGTGCTTCTTCGGATCCATCTGACCCAGCCACGACTTTCTGGTCAGCATGGGACAGCGTCGTATCTCAATATCTGAACGAGGGGATCGACCTGCTGTTGTTGGTCCGTCTAGGCGGATACGTTGAACTCGATTTGGCGGATCTGGCGCGGTTCCATCGGCAAAACTCCAGCCTGCTTACTCAAGTTTGCGACGCACAAGGCGCTCTGGACCTGGTGTTGGTGGACGCCACTCGTTTGCGCGAGGGAACGGGCTCCTTCCGCGGCCGGCTCAGCGCCATGATTCCCTCCCGCCGTCGTTACCACTTTAACGGCTACAGCAATCGGCTGGCTACCGCCGCTGACTTCCGCCGACTGGTGCGGGATGCGCTGCTCGGACGGTGTGGAATTCGACCGCTTGGTGTCGAGTTGCGCCCCGGGATTTGGATCGGCAGTGGCGCCCGCGTCGAAAGTTCCGCACAAATTGAAGCTCCGGCATATATCGGCGCAGGCGCGCGCGTTCGATCGGCATCGACCATTGCCGGTGCAAGCTCCATTGAGCGGCAGTCTGAAATTGATTGCGGAACAATTGTCGATGGCTCCTGCATTTTCCCGGGAACCTACGTCGGCATGGGACTGCGCGTGACCAATGCCCTGGTCGCCGAGTCCCGTTTGTTTCATCTGGAACGCAATGTGGAAGTCGAAATGGACGAGCGGCTGCTCGGAAGCACGGGTTCGTCTTACCGCCTTGTCTCTCAGGATTTGATGAAGCGCGCTGCTTCTCTCATTCCGCGGAACAACCGGACGAGTAATCCGGACGTGTCAACCCGCGGTTCGCAAATGGCATCTTTAATGTCGTCTTTAATGACAAGCCTCTGGCTTGGACGCCACGGATGATTGCGCCGCCACTCAATTACCGTGACGTTAAACCGTCTCAACCGCAGACATGCGCCAGTCAAGCTGGGGAGGGCTGAATGAACAGTAGTTCCACCATCGTAATCAAGTTGCCGGAGTCGGTGAGCGCCGAGCAGGTGCGTGCGTTCATGCGCAAATTGAAACCCACGCTTAAGCTGGATCAGCCTTGCGTGGTAGTTGATCTTTCGCAGGTTCAGCGAATAGATATCGCCGGACTGGACATGCTGCTGCAGTGCATGGTGCAGGTCGCGAACCGTGACGGCTCACTGAAGCTTGCGGGAGTTTCTCCCGAAGCTGCCACTGTGTTGGAACTGACCCGCATGGATCGGGTGTTCAACATGTTTCCCACTGTTTCGGAAGCGATTGCCACCTGTGTGGAAGTTCCGCAGTTCGAGGTGGTACCGGGCGAAGCTGTGCAGCAGCCCGCTGCGGCGTAGAAAGCACCGACTGCGTTGGTTCCGTAGGGATGCACGGCGTCACGAGGAGAGTTCGTATGAACCGCTACATCTCACAAATGCTGGGAGTGCTGCTGGCATTTCTGCTCTCGGGAGTGCTGGAACCGGCTGCTCTGTTCGCACAACAGCCCGCTCCGCAAGCACAGGAACAACAGCAGAATCCGGATCAACCGGCTGCGCCGTCGCCTGATCGAACCCAGGCGCCTGATCAGACGCGGACCGACCAAAGCGTACAACCGACTCCTGCCGCTCCGTCTAGTCCCGAAGAACAGTCCAATCCTGACGGTCAGCAGCAGCAGAGTCCGGAACGCCGGCAGCAACAAGACAAGGCCAGCCAGCAGATGATCAACACCGCTCCCGAGAGCGGCACGCAGTTGCCGGAAAGCCCGGACACGGTCCGCGCCCGGCAACAGGCTGCGCAGCAACCCTCACAACGCAATGCGCCGCAACCCTCGGGAACCGCGGCCGCCCAGGAATCCCGGCCTGCAGGAGCTATCGCGTCACGACCTGCCGGCGCCGCGATCGCCCCTGCGAAGCAAAAGCAGGTGCGGTCATGGCTGATTAAACTGGGTGTGATTGCCGGCGCCGGAGCTGCGTTGGGCACGGTCTACGGACTGTCTCGCGCCAGTGGCCCCAAGCCGCCGGGCGCTCGCTAGCCACAAGTCTTAGACCAGAAGTCTCGGAGTGATTGAGCCGTGATTCGTAGCGAACCCAGGCACCAAAGACCCATTTTGATCAGCTTTTCTGGGATGGATGGATCGGGCAAAAGCACCCAGATCGCGCTGCTGGGCTCCGCACTATCTGCCGCCGGCCTGTCCGTACACCAGCTCGCATTCTGGGATCACGTGGTCGCATTCCCCCGCCTGCGCGCAACTTTCAGTCACAAGTTCCTCAAGAGCGAAGGTGGGGTTGGCGGTCCGGGAAAACCGGTCCATCGAAACGACAAGAATAACCGAGCCTGGTATCTGACTCTCGGCCGTTATGCACTGTACGTGCTCGACGCCTTCAACCTTCGCCAAGCCGTAGAGCAGTCACGGCGCAGCAACGTCAACGTAATCGTCTTCGATCGTTATATTTACGATCAACTTGCAACCCTCCCCCTGGAACGAGTATTAGGACGCGCATATGCCCGTCTGTTGCTGAAAATCGCTCCCAAGCCCGATGTGGCGTACTTGCTCGACGCCGAGCCGGAGGTGGCCCGAGAGCGGAAACCAGAGTACCCGCTGGATTTTCTTCAGCTCTATCGCAGCTCATATTTGCGGCTTCGCGATATCGCTGGCATGACCCTGATCCCGCCACAAACTCAGGAAGAGGTCCATGCGGCGATTATGCAGAAGCTGGTGAAACGGACAGGGGTGCCCTGGCGGGTTGACGTCTCCTCCCTGGATTCCGCCACCCCGTAATTGACGGCTGGGTTCTACCGAAGATCGTCCTCCGGGCCGTGGCGTCCGCGCCTAACTGGGGAGTAGCACGGCCTCCCAGGCCTAAATCGCTCGAATCAATACTACTTCCCAACCAACACCTGCGGGTGCTCACTCATCCAAAGAACCGCAACACAGGACCGATTCCCTATGGCAGTCACATTACCTTTCAAATTCGGCTTGGTGATCCCGACTCTGAATGAAGCTGGGAACATCCCTCCTGTCGTGGATCGCGCGCAAGCTGCGCTAGACCCGCTGGACATTGATTACGAAATTCTCATCGTCGACGATGATAGTCAGGACGGCACCGCTGAAGTGGTTCAGCGACATGCGAATCAGGACCCGCGCATTCGTCTGCTGGTCCGCAAAGGACAGCGCGGCCTTGCGGGGGCGGTGATCCATGGATGGAAAAATACTGAGGCCAATTTGCTGGGTGTGATGGATGCGGACCTGCAACACCCTCCGGAAACCCTGCCCAAGCTTCTGCAAGCGATGAAAGAAGGCGCGGATATTGCTGTCGCCAGCCGCTATGCTAACGGCAATTGCGTGGGAAATTGGAACGCTCTGCGGCGCTTCATCTCGCGCTGCACAACCTGGGCGACCGTCCCTCTGCAGAGAAGCAGGGGCGTTAACGTGAAGGATCCGCTCTCAGGATTCTTCGTAGTGCGCCGCGAATGCATTGAGGGATTGGAGTTGCAGCCCTACGGTTTCAAGATTCTGCTGGAGATCCTGGTGAAGGGCCGGATTCAGAAGCCGGTGGAGATACCCTTCCAGTTTGCCACGCGGCACTCAGGCAAGAGCAAGGCAGACGTGCGCGTGGCACTGCAGTATTTTTCGCTTCTTGGCAAGCTTTCACGCCACGCAATATCCAGGCCAGGTCAGCAATGAACATCTGTCTGGTCACCGCGTTTCCGCCAAGCCGAGAAGCGTTGAACGAATACGGGTTTCACATCGCCCGCGAGTTGCGCTCCATTCCGGGCCTCACGGTCACGGTTCTCGGCGACGACCTCCCTCACCCCCAGCCGGAACTTCAGGGCTTCAAAGTTGTGCGTTGCTGGGCGTTCAACAGCGTGAGAAACCCGGTCCGGCTGTTGCGGGCCATCCGCGAATGTCAACCCGATGTGGTCTGGTTCAACCTTGGGTTTGCCAGTTTTGGCGGCAAGCCTCTGCCCGCATTTGCGGGAATTGCTATTCCGGCGATGGCGCGGTTGGCGGGGTTCTATACCCACGTCACGCTTCATCAGCTCATGGAAACGGTGGACCTCAAGGATGCTGGAGTCCGTTTTCGGTTGCTGTACAAAGTTGCCGGTTTCATAGCGACGCAACTGCTGCTGTTCGCGAATTCGATCTCTGTTCTTCTGCCCGCCTACCGCAGTTTGATCCGCGATAAATACCGGCGGGGTTCTGTATATGTACGGAAGCATGGAATTCTTTGCGGCCGGCCTGAGTATCCCGCATTCGAGAAGCGCGGGAATCCAAGTCATCGGGTTCTGGCATTCGGCAAATGGGGAACCTACAAACGGCTCGAGCCCATGATGGAGGCGTTCGAAGTGGTAGCCGGGCAGGTGCCTAACGTCGAATTGATAATCGCAGGGACCGATCATCCTAAAGCTCTGGGATACCTGCAATCGGTTGCCGAGAGATGCAAGGATCGTCCACACATCAGGTTCGCCGGCTACGTGCCTGAAGATAAGATTTCCGACCTGTTCCAGAGCATCAGTGTCGCAGTGATGCCCTACACATCGTCGGCGGGCTCTAGCGGTGTAGCGCATCTCGCCTGCGCATACGGCGTGCCCATCGTGGCCTCTGACATTCAGGATTTCCGCCAGTTGGTTGAAGAGGAACATCTGGCCATTGACCTATATCAGACCGGCAATATGCAGAGCTTTGCGGAGAAACTGATCGACCTGCTGGAGTCTCCCGAACGTCAGATGGACATGGCGATGCAGAATTTCTCCGCTGCCTTACGCATGAGCATGCCTGAGATTATCAAGCAGTACCTGAGGACTTTTCATTTGCAGCGGGAGCTGGGTATGCTGGCATCGATTTCGCGTATGCGAAAGCTGCCTCGCTGGCTTCCCTTACGAGAACGGCTTCTCCGCGCGGCGGCGCGGAAGCGTCTTGCCCGTCTCTCCGCTTCCGCTCCGCCGATGTCCTTCGATTTACTGGATAGTGAGAGTGACACTGGTGGCACTGTGTTGCGATCCAGAGTCCCCGTTGATGGTAACGGTGAAAGTGCCGGTCCGAGGAGCAGCGGCAGCTTGAGCAGCCGGACTCGGAGCACCTCCGCAGGAGCTGAGAATGCAGAGTATTACCGCCAGACCAGCGAGGAGAACCCCGTGGCGGATCTGCTTCCTCGTATACCAACTGCCGGAAACGGCAATGGCCATCATCCCCAAGCCCGAGAGCAGGAAGCCACCCGCGGGGTGATTCCTTTCTCCCGGATGAATCCCCAGAACGGAGGCGGCAACGGTGCTGGTCGAAATGGTAACCACGGAAGTAGCGGCGCTGCTCCCGGGAGTGACGCTGGCGGGCGAGAACGAACAGAGCGCACCAGCGGGTAAGTTCGAGCAAGAGAAAACCACCACACTTTGCACTGCACCCGAGACCGGCGTCACCGTTAGTTTGGTACTGCCCGAGTGACCCGGCGTGACCGTCAGCGTGGCGGGCGATGCTCCCAGAGCAATTGATGCCGAATTACTGGATCCACCCCCTCCACTGGTTGGAGGCGGACCAGGGGCCGCGTAATTCACCGCCGCCGACATGTGGTTGATCATCGTCGGCTTGCCCACCGCTTGCACATACGCGATATAGCTTCCCTGCGCCAACGAATAGCTCGACAGATTAAGCGAACGCGACCCAGGCTGCAGTGTATTCAGCGCCATCAAGTTCTTGCCATCGGCGCTGATGTACACCACGTAATGATCGATGGTGTTCTCGTTTCCAGTAATATTCCACTGCAGCGCGGTGCCAGACATCTTTGCCGAGACGCTGAAACAGTTATCGATCCCCGACTCTATTTCAGTGCCCTCTTCGTAGTCGTTCCAAGTCACGAGTTGGACCGCATCCAGTTGCTTGCCGGAGTTGTAGAAGCTATTAACCTTCCCGAAGGTTTGGAGCCAGGTCTGGCCGCACTGCTGTCCCGTGATGCGGTTTGTACCCCACGACGCCAGCGTATCGTTGAAACCTTTGTAGACTCCTCCAATGGTGCACTCCTGCGGCGCCGCCAATCCGGCCTTGTAAAACTGCGTCAGATAGCTCATGCCGAAGTCGGTGACGTTCACAATGACCCAGGCATAGCTCCCGCCACTCACAGTGTGGGTAAAACCACCCGAATGCTGAAAGATGAAATCGGGGTTGGTGCTGGTTGCCGCAGCCACTGCTTTCCAATCGATGACGTAATGCAGATCGATGTCAAAATTCGTGATCACCGGCCGCCCATTCACCCGCATGTACGCGGAAGACGGAACGTAAGTCTGTTCGACGTATTGCACCTGATGAATCAGGGTCTGCTGCGGGTTGCATCCTCCGCACGCGCTTAACGAAATCGCGCCCTTGTCCACCATGATGGCGAAGGTGAATCCGGGATGCTGCTCGGCTTCGTTCATCACCAGCTTGGCAGTCTGGTCGGTATAGTCTTTGTCGCCATACCAATCGATGATGACGCCATCGACACCGCGGCTGATCATGTCTGTGATCTGATTATGGATTTGCACCGGGTCGTGCGAGTTGTAGCCGACATTGATGTGACGCGGATCGCCCCACCATGGCATGAAGTGTGCGATCACTTTGGTATTGGTTCCGGGATACAACAGCGAATGAATATCGACTTTGCTGACGTTCCCCGCGCCCAGGTTGCCATTGCTCTGCGCGTGAAAGCTTTTTGCAGTACTTGTGTTGTTGGAAGTCTGGGCAGCGAGCGTGGTGGTGGGAACGATCTTCAGGTTTCCCGCCAAGGCAGCGGGTGCAAGAGCAATCGCAGCTGCGATTGCCAGTAGTTCTCTTCGCATCTCCCCTCCCCTAAGCCGCAGGAGGTTGGAGTTGCCGTAACAACGCTCTCCAACCCCCGCGACCTTCTGTGGCCCGTTTACACAGGGATACCCTGACCGATTCGTTGGCGAATCGGGCGGGCCGCCCCGTTTGGCTGGAAATGCGCACCCCCAACGCGAATTGCGGGTGCACTGCTTACACTTGCCCTAATCCCTGCTTCCTCAGAGAAAACTAGAAGCATTGAAATTTCGGAGCGGCAGTGCCAACCGTGAGCAGATTGAAAACACTCTTTTGCTGCTGCTGATACTTGCCGTTAATCAGGCTGTAGTGAATCCACTGCACCAGCCCGTAACGCTGCTGCAAGTAGTACTCTTCTTTGTCACTGCAGTTGTTGTACGTGCTGTCGCAGTTGTAGCGATAGCTCACTACCAGAGTGGGAGTATTGGGGGGAAGGATGCCGCCGAATGAAAGATTGTAAGGTCCCCAGACTTGATTCACCGCCTGCTTCAGGGTGTGCGACGTAGACGATGAACAGCTGGTGTAGATGTCATACGACGTATCTGGCACCGTGACGGTCGATCCGGGAAAGCCGCCTTTGGCGCACCGGGGCGCGAAAGGCATGTTGGTGTTGCCGGAAAATTTCTTGTAGGAGCTGGGATCGTTCCAGGCGTATTCCGTGATCCACAGGTAAATATAGTTGTTGTCGTAAAGCTGGATGTCCCAGGGATAACCATTGCCACCTTTAGTCCAATAAAACTTGTCCGACCACATGGTGGTGTATAGCGGGTTAGCGGTTCCTGACAGGTGAGATATGGCGCGAATGTCCGAGTCCAGCGTCATCCAATCCAGCATGTCGTACTGGCCAGAGGGACAGCTAATGGTCGATTCGGCGTGGGCTGGATTTTGCTTAGGTAGGACTGCAAGGCACACGAATAATACAGCTGCTACTAAAACAGCTCTTGATTTCATTAACCCCTCGCAAAGTTTTTCCCAGGCCCCGAGGAATCCCCTCTTTCCCGGCCAAAGAACGCCCTCCCTGGCGTCGCTCTGGCGCAGGAGACTCTCTTACCAAGACTCTGGGTGAATTAATGAAGCGAGAGTAGCTGCTAATTGCAGCATGAACAATAAGATGAATAACCTAGTAGTGTGGAAGATGGTACCTGTACTAACGTGTGGCGACGGATCACTTCATGCTTGACTTTGTGATCGCGACCTTGTGGACAATCGCGAGCCTAGTGCACGCGTTGCTTGAGAAATCCAGGTTAAATGCGGGAACGCGTCAGCGTTGAGGCGGCTGCGACTGAGGCGGCGGTGTTGTCGGCGAAGGTTGCTGAGCTGGCTGGCCCTGAGGCGCCGCGTTCCGAGGCGATGACGTGGCCGGCGTCTGTGTCTGCGGTGACTGCTGCGGTGCCTGAATTGGTGCCGATCCGTTCGACTCGGAGCTCGGAGCACTCTGGTTTGCCTGCGGCGGTTGCTGCGGCGCTTGATCCTGAGGAGGCTCAGTCGACGGAGCTACCGGCCGGGTTTGCATAGGCTGATTCTGCGGCGCTTGATTCTGTGGTGACTGATTTTGCGGTAAATGATTCTGGCTGGAAGGTGTAGTCTCGGGCTCCTGCACCAGACTGTTATCGCGACGCCGTAATTGGATGGGTCCGCCTTGTCGTCGCCGGGCCTCCTGCACCGCTTCCATGTTTGCCTGCGCAGCCTGATCGTTGGTATTGGCGACTTCGGCCAGTGGGGCGCCTACCATTTCACGTCGGGTCGCGACGCTGACGCGGGATCCTGCGCCCGGCGCGGCTTTCGCTTCGCGGTACAACTCTTGCGCGGTCTCCTGATCGCCATTCATCTCGGCGACGTACCCCATATTGTTCAGCGCAAAAGCATTGCGTGGGTCAAGTTTGTACGCCTGCTGAAAAAACTCTCGTGCTTTCTGTGGCTGGTTGTGGTTTAGCGCTGAGACGCCTTGCAGATTCAAGCGCGCGACCTGGGCTTCGGTGCTATGTTCACTTTCAACCCGTTTATTCACCGCGCGAGCATTTCGCTCAGCAACTTCACTGATCGGCTTCCCACGCCAGCGCGGATCCGGCGCCACGATCGTTTTGTCGGAAGAATGTTGATTGGCCGCTTGCGTATAGAACTGATATGCAGCGTTCAGATCGCCCTCGGTCTCCATCGTGTAACCGAGATTATTCAGCGTGAATGCATTGTGCGGATTCGCTGCGAGCGTCTGGCGCAAAAGGTTCTCGGCCTCGATAGGACGGCCCCGTTGCAGTAAGCTCATGGCCTCGATGTTGCCTCGATTCACCCGCAGGTCGCGGTCTCCAAAGGTCGTCGTGACAGCAGTCAGCGGCTTTCCTTTCAGTTCACTTACGCTGGCGTTGGCAATGGTAGTATCGGAATTCTGCCGCGAGGCGAGCTGATAATAGCGGAGAGCGCGATCCACTTTCCCCTGCAACTCGGATATATATCCGAGATTGTTCAGCGTGAAAGGATCGTCTGGATCGATCAGGTAGGCCTTGTAGAAAAGCTTCTCCGCCTTCTTGAAATCGTGCTTATTGACCGCCTTCACGCCCTCCTGGTTCAGCTCTTGCACCGGCGTGGCATGGCTGCGCTTGGGCAGGGAGATCTTTAGATTCTGCGCGCACAATTGCGGAAAGAAAGCTGCCGCAAGGGCCGCGACGAAAAGAAATCGAAAGCTTTTGCTGTTCATTACTCGCAAAGGTATACCCCGTAGTCGTCCTTTGGATGCAATCCAGCAGTTCGCGTTTGCCCTTTGACCTCGAATCAGCGGCAGCAGCTCTGGCTACCCTTTTTCCGGTATGTGCATCAAAACGCCGGGGTAAACAGATGATCCACCGCAAGCCATTATTGGCCTTACTAGCCTTTCTCAGTCTGACCGGAGTCATTGCCGCCCAGAGCCAGCCCACTCAAGCGCCCACAGCAGCACCCGCTCCACCTGCAGCCGCCACGCAGGAGAACCGCGACCCCTTGCTCGAGTTGCCTCCGTTACCGAAACACCGCATTACGCTGATTGGCGGGACCATAGCCAAGCTGGATCCAGTGCGCGACCGGCTGGTAGTCCAGGCATTCGGTGGAAAGAAGATGCCGATCAATTTCGATGTGCGCACCCGCTTCTATTACAACGGCAATCCTGTGGCACAGCGGGAACTCAAGCCGGGACAGCGCGTCTACCTGGACACTATGCTGAACGGGGACAAAGTATTTGCCAAGACAGTTTGGATCGAGACCGCACCCGTAATTGGCGACGGACGGGGACAAATCCTGAACTTCGATCCCGCCGAGCAGGTGCTCACCGTGCGCGACGAACTTTCTTCGCAGTCACTGAGGTTCCAACTCACGCCTGCAACTGTGGTCCACAACGGGGAAGCGACCTCCTCGGCTGCCGACCTCAGGCCGGGATCGCTGGTCTCGCTGAGCTTTGGCCCTCCCCAGGGCCGCTATGCCACGGTGCGCGAAATCTCTCTGCTGGCCAAGCCCGGCGCTGTGTTCTCCTTCTTCGGAAGAATCACCTTCCTCGATCTCTCCCGCCACATCGTCGCTGTGAATAATCGCAACGATGAGAAGACCTATGAAATCTCCGTGTCAGGAGTTCCTGACAGCATTCTTCGTTCGTTGCACGAAGGCACGGAGGTGGGCGTCTCAGCGGTATTCGACGGAAACCATTACCTGGCCCGCACCATCGCTCCCGCGGCGGACCAGGGTGACTCGGATCAATAAACGCTATTAAGCGGCGCCCAACCCGGAAGGGCCGGCGGGCGGGTATTCCAAGCGATTGCGCAATGCCTGCTCGATAATCACGTCGTGATCGTCCAACAGATAGGTTACGAAGTTCCGGGCGTAGCGCCAGAGCGTTGCCAGGTCGGTCAAGTACCAGCAGCACTGCGTCATCCGGGGCGAGAACCCACACAAGAACTGGAAGCGGCGATGCACATTGTCGGGCAAAGCCAGGCTAGCCGCCGCCATGCGGTGGTTGCCTTCGATGATTGTCAGCGGACTGGAATCATCGATTCCAATCAAGAGTACCGAACTGAACGGCTCCGATCCTCGCGCGAACGACGCAATGAGCGACCGCATTTTGGCCACGAACGGTTCCGCAGAAGCCGACTCAACCCGCTCGCGAATATTATCGATCATCTCGGATAGGTAGAAACTCCGTTCCGCAAACCGGCGCCAATGATTGCGCGGAAAGACTCGCACCCGACCCAGCTCCAAGGGCTGCAGTTCCACCTCCCACCATTCGGTGTCGGAAGGCAATTCTCTCCATAAGCGGCCCCGGCGCAAAAACAGCAGGGCGCGGCGGAGTTCATTTTCGCGAGGGTTGCCGAGATCAGGACGCGTCACCACTTCCTGAAACTGTGTTCGATAACGTTCAAATTCGGGTTGAAAAAATTCGCTCTTCAGGAACTCGGAAATTACTTCTTCCTCCGCAACCCGCCGGATTCGTCGCAACCCGCCGCTTTCCGCAACTAATGGCCCGATCTCGCGATTGGTCGCGGACTGCGCCCGGAGGAATGGGATCGAAACCATGAGCAAGAGCAACATCATCAACACCAGCTGCACCGTGATAACGTCTTGCAGGGTGGAATGAAGAAGATAAATCCCAGCCACAATCGCGCCACTGATGCCAAGCTGCAGCCAGCTGACGTTGCCGATCTTGCGGGAGATCTCGTAGCTCATCAGCACGACGCTTAGCGAATAAATTCCCGTGGTCGCTGCGTACAGCACCAGCAGCGACGAATAATGCCCTTCCGCTCCAGAGGGAAATCCCGCTCCGAGCACAAGGTGCCAGAGACGCGCCGGAGCCAGCCAAACTCCCAAAGTAAACAGGGAGGTAATCAAAACTACGAGCAGCAGTGCCGTGCTGAGTACCGCCCGTCCATCGCGCTCATGAGCGGGCACACGCGCCGAGAAGGGGAACATCCCGCTCACCACCGACCAGGACAGCATGTAAACCACGCGACCTACCAGCGCAACCGCCGCGTAAACCCCTGCCTCGGTCGCGGTGAAAAAGTGTTTGACCAGGATAATGTCCAGGTTATTGATGATGACCTGTCCCACAAAAAAGACAGTGGCCTGAACCCCTTCCTCCAAGGCTGCTGGTACCGTGGCCTGGGATCCCAGATTGAGTTCCCGCTTCGGTATGGCAACGAAATACGCAACCACAATCGAGGCAACTACCGCCGCAATCACTCCGGGCACGCCGAATCCGGCATCAATCAGAAGCACAGCGCCGATCAGCTTTACCGACACTTCGAGCACAAAATTGAGCGCCAGGTGCTGAAAGTCATACATGCCCTGCATCAGCCCGCGACGCACGCCCAGCGGGACGAAGAAGATGATTGCCGCGGCCAGCATGTCGATATAGCGGCGCGTGGGCAAGTTGAGGTATTGCGAAATAATGGGACTGCTGAAAAAGAGAATTGCGCTGATTCCTATTCCGGCCATCCAGGCGCGGCGATGCAGGAAGCGGTAGATGCCAACCTTCATCGGAAGAAAGTCGTTCCTGGCGACGAACTTTGAGCAAAGCAATTGGAACGACAAAGTGACTGCAGAAAGCAGCATCAGGACGGTATAAACCGCGCTGGCATGTCCGAAACCGGCAGCTCCCAAACCATGGGCAACCGCGAGGTTGTAAACCAGGTTTCCGGCGCCGACCACTCCGGAACTGAACAGCATGATGACGCTGCCGCTCAGCACTCGCGCACGCAAGCCACCCTTGCGCCCAATCACTCGGGCTGCGGTATCGCGCAAGACTTCTGAGGCAGTGTCTATTGGACTGTTACTGGCCATTGGGTCTCTGTCGATTCCCTTCATTGTTTGCAGAGCCAATATCGTTTTTGTTCTGTCGCGGGAGAAGCTGAGTTAGTCTTCACCTCTGCGGGGAAATATCTTAAAACAAGGTCAGCCGAACCACGGGACGCACCGTCGTCGAATTGCGTCCCGCGAAGTCATAGAACGTCTGCTGTTGGATGCCAAACGAGAACCTCAAGGGATAGCGTACCGATACCTCGCCAACTCCGTTGTTCAACGAGCGCTGCACCGATCGCACGTACGTAACGAGCACCTGGTTGCTGACGTTGTCATAGAAATGGTAGCCCTCACCCCTCGACCACACCCCGGACGCATTCACGGTCCAATGCATGTTAGGGGTGACTTCAACGTTGAATCCCGGGCGGATCGCCTGTGCGATGGCGTAGAGATTGTCCTGCACCCGCCAGGAGCGCAGATACTCGCCAATGATTGAGGCCTTCACCCGATCGCCGAACTTGTGCTGCACACCCACATAGCTCTGAGTGGTGAAATATTCGCGGATGAGTGGGCGGAACAGCACATCCCGCGCCATGTAGCCGGTGATCAGCTCCGACCGGCCCCAGGGCCGCCCAACCACAAAATCAATCCGCGCGGAGGCATCCCGCGAGTGAAGTTTCTGCTCCGTGAAAGGCCCGGTCTCGCGAATCAGCGCGCCCGAAAACGAAAGCCAGTTAAAGAACGGGCTGCTGTACGCATAAAGGTACTGGCGAAACAGGTTCTGATTGATGTTGAGCGGATCGCTGGTATCGCGCCGGATGTTGAACTGGATACCGGGCGTGAAGGCGATGCTGTTGTTCCCGAAATGGACGATGGGATTGATACCGCCATTGAGAATTGTGTCGTAAGTATTTCGATTTTCGATCAGCAGCTGGCTGGGGATAGAAATGGTTCCGCGTGCGTTCCGCTCCTCTACCAGCCCACTGATGATGGGCCAGCCCTTCAGATGAATGCGATAACGCGCGTCCGCCAGGCTTTCGTACGAAGAACGAGGCGGAGGCAGCAGCGACGGATCGGTGATCCCGCGCAGCCTTGCATCCACAGTGTAGATGTTGATGTCTTCAAAGATAGGCGCAAAGGATGCGTCCGGCCTGACGCTTACGTTCTCCGTGATCTGCCGGCCTTCTTCTTCCGCCAGATTCAGTTCAGTACGTTCCGAGTACTCATTGCCCTCGACCAAACGATTGGCGCGAGCCAGCGTCGACAGCGCCTGAATCGTATCCTGCTGCTGCCGGTAGACATTCGACATCGTGATCAGGTAGTCATAATTTTCGTTCATGTCCGGATCATTGCGAAAAGTCCGGAGGATGGTCGCGGCATTCTGCGTCTGTCCCAGGGCAAGATAGGCGTTAGCCATGCCGAGAGCCACTGCCTCATCGCCGGCGCCAGCCGATTGAGCGCGTGCGAAATATCTCTTGGCCAAGTCGTATTCGTGGATCGACATGAGCACATTGGCGGCATCGAGATAGTCGACCGCTGTCGCGGGTTCTGATTCGCCCACGCGAGCTTCGGCAAACGCCATGCTGACCTGCTGCTCGGCGTCGCTGACATGGCCTTCGTGCGCGAAGAGCCGCGCTAAAGCGAGGCGCACCTGGACGCGATTGGATTCCGGAGAAGTCAGCGCGCGGCCATAATGTTCCATAGCGCCCCGGCTGTCTCCCATGATCAGGAAGGCTTCCCCGGTCGCCATCATGATTTTGCTGCTCGGGCTACGTTGCTCCGCGATCTCAATGGCCTGGCGAGCCTGCGCCGTATCATTTAGCTGCGCATAGGCTTTGGACATTTGGGCATAAACGAGCGCATCGCCATCCTTGTCCTTCGAGAGGCCTACACCGGCTTTCAATTCTTTGATGGAATCCTGATACCGCCGTTCTCGATACAGTGCGTCCGCCAAAGCCAGACGAATCACGCCGTCATTGGGAGCAAACTTCAGAGCCTCGCGATATTCTCCCTCCGCCTGCCGCAGCTTGATCTGCTGGCGATACGACTCGGCACGCGCCAGGTGCGTGGCTTTGGACTCCCCAAGCAGCTTGGCTGCTATCTCGACCTCTTTCAGAGCCGGCTTTGGCCGCCGAAGTTGAAGTTCGGAATATCCCAGTCCCAAGCGCGCCTCGCCATAATTCGGTCGTAGCTTGAGCGCAGTTTCAAAATCCTTTGCCGCGCGCTCCGGCTGCCGCAGGTCATTAAGCACGAACCCGCGGTTCATATACGCGGTCGCAACCTTGGGATCTAGTGCGATTGCGTTGGTGAAATCTTCCACCGCATCCCGCAACTGCCCGTAATGGGCGTGAGTGTAGCCGGCAATGAGGCGCAGATCCTTGTCTTTCGGCAGAATGGGCTCGAACTTCTCAACAATGGCAAACGCCTCTTGATAACGATTCAGGAACAACAAGTCATAGGCGAGATACACCGGAGCTTCCGGATCGCGGGGAAGCTTCTCGATGACCTTGTATCCCAGTTCAGCCGAGGCGGAGTAGTCGCCGGTGAAGGTCAGATAGCGCTCGTGCTCGCGCATGACCTGCGGATTCTGATTCAGTGCACTGTTCTTGGCAGCCCGATCAATCCAATTCTTGGCAAGCGGAAGCTGATGCGCTTCCAGGGCTGCGTTAATCCCTCCGGCAACTACCAGCGGATTGTTGGGCGCGAGTTGATGAGCTTTTTCATAGTTTGCCTGTGCCTGGGGAAAATCACGGTCTGAAGTGTACAGATCACCCAAAGCGAGATATGGGACATAGTCCTTGGGATACAAGGTCACTAGCTTTGTGAAGTATTTCTCGGCGGTTTTGGTGTCCTTGATCTCGCGAGCCAAATAACCGAGGGCCGTCAGGCCCGCACTGTTGACGGGATCGACTGTTATGGCTCGGGTATACAAGTCATACGCGTCCTGCTTGCGATTCATCTTCCAAAGCAGGTTCGCGTAATTCAGCATGATCGTGACATTCTGCGGCTCGATAGTGAGCGCCGTCTTCAGGTCGCGCTCGGCGGTAGCGAAATCGTTCGAAGCCGCCTCAACCAGCGCCCGCAGCCTCAGGTACTCCGGCTGACCAGACTGCTCCGCTGGTTGGATTTGATTGATCTGGGTGCGCGCAACCGCCAATTCGTTATCCGCAGCCTGGCTGTTGTTGGTTGAGCGGTAGAGTTCGGCCAGGCTCAAATGCAATTGGATTGGGTAAAGCGGGCCATCCGGAACACCCGGCGGCATGTGATCGATGGCCAGCCGATACTCGCGGATGGCGTCATCGGCCATGTTCTGCGCGTTGTCCATCTGCCCGCGAATGGCGTGCAGACGATAGTTGTTGGCATCTTGTGCCTCTGCGCGCTTGAGAAACGTCTCGGCACTGTCAAATTGACCAATATTGGCCAGGGCTTGAGCGGCGCTGAGCTGCAGGTTGGCATCTCCGGTCTGCCGGTTTGCCGCCTGCGTGTAGGTTTCCGCCGCTTCCTTTTGTTTGCCCGCCAGCTGATATGTGTAGGCGAGTTCCGGCAAAACCTGCGGGTCTTTCGTGCCCGCAACTTTTTGCAGTTTGGCTATGGCAATGTCGTACTGCTTGGAGTCGCGATAGAACGCGGCAACCGCCCTCAATACATTGGGATCTTTGGGCGCCCGGTTCTCCGCACGTTGCAGCAACTGTTTCGATTGCTCAGGCTGATTCAGCCGCTGATAGACGCGGGCAATCAACAGCTCGCTTCGGACATTGGGCTGTAACGCCTCCGCCCGCTGCAGGAGATTCAAGGCCGTACTCGGATCGGAGTTCATGGCCAGTTCCCCGGCCAGTTCCAGATCGGTGATGCTCTTGGGATTCGCTGCGAGAACCTTCTTTAAAAGCTCCTGCGCATCCGCCTGTCGGCCCATCCGGGCATAAGTTTGGGCAAGGCCCGAGAGCCCAGAGATTGAGGAAGGGCTGTTCTGCAATCCCCTCTGGTAGGCGTCAATCGAGATCTGGTATTGCCCGGCCAAACGAGCCGCGTAACCCAGGGTGAACCAGAGCGCAGTGTCCTGCGGAGCCGAGTTCGCCGCCCGTGTGGCGTACGAAACTGCAGCAGTGTAATTCCCTTGCTCAAGCGCCCGTTGAGCTGCACGCGCATCCCGCGCTACTTCAATCCCAGACCCCCAGCCAATGCTGCCGGTGGAACTCTGGGGCTCTTTGGCAGGCGCAGATACGTTGCCTTTCTTCTTGCCGGAACTTGAGGAATTGTTCTGTGGGCTGATTTCAAACGTCTGCCCGGTCGCGGCGAGCGCAGCCAGCAGCAATATACAAAAGCACGCGAATTGCAACGTTTTCCTGGCCATGGTGCGGTTGGGCTCAGGTCCCCTTCTCGTTTTTCTCAATCGGCCCGAAGTCAAATACTTTCGTCGCTTTCTGATGCCAGCTCACCTGCTGCGGTTGGATTGAGAGCCGCTGCCCAGAACTCCACAAGGAAAGGACTTGGGACTATGGCATTCCACGTGCCCGCGAAATCCAGCAGATCACGAGTAAACCTTACTTCAAGGTGTGGAATCCAACAGCTGCTCAGAAAAACGGGGAGGATTTCCATACCGTGGAAACGAGCTTTCTCCGACGTCCGATCCCGCTTGGGGTGATCGTGCTGTTGGCGCTGGCGGTCTATGGCCCGCTGCTGATGATGCAGTTGCCCCTGACGACCTCTTACGACGCCAACTTTCACATCTTCTTCGCTTCCCACTATGCCCAGCACTGGTTCAATCCATGGAACGAGAAGTGGTTCGCGGGTTTCTCGCAGACCACGTATCCGCCTCTCGGCCACCAGTGGATAGCCCTGCTGTCGTACATCTTTGGGCTGAAGCTAGCCTTCATGCTGGTGCAACTCGCGGCAGTACTACTGCTGCCGGTTGGCGTATATCGATTTTCACGACTCTGGGTCAGCGAGCGCGCCAGCAGTTACGCGGCCCTGCTGAGCGTCTTTTTGGGAGTAGTAGCGTTCCTGGTGTTTTCGGCCGGGCAATTGTCGACCACGTTATCGCTGCCCATTTATCTCTTGGCTGTGCCCTACTTCTATGACTGGTCGCGCACCGCAGACTGGCGCGCGCTACTCAAAGGTGTGGTTGTCACCTTAGCCGCCGCCTCGGTGCATCACGTAACCCTGATCTTCGGCAGCTTGCTGCTGGCGTTGCCGGTACTTTGGCTTGCTTGTATCGACCGCGAAGAGGACAGCTCGGTTTTAGGCGTGCTGGCGCGCTCCGCCGTATTTGCGGCCCTGACGGGAATCGGCGTCGGCGTTGTGCTCTTGCCCTATTGGATCGCCATCATCAAGCATCCAATCGAGCAGATGCCCATCCCCCACGCCAGCCGCTCGAACCTGTTGCTGAATCGCGACTACCTGATGAACTACTTCGTGGTTCCATACGGGGCAATGATCTTGGCCTTGCCATTCATTGTGTGGGTAGGTTCGATCAATCGCCGATTGCGGCCGCTATTATTGGCCTTCTGGGTCGCCTTTCTTTTCGGACTAGGCGGGACGACTCCCATACCCAAGTTGCTGCTGGGACGGGCCTTCGATATTTTGACCTTCGAGCGGTTTACGCTCCTCGCCGCGATACTCGCCTTGCCAATCGTTGGATTGCTCGGCGAAATCGCGATAGAGCGCTACCGCTCGGCAGCAGCCGCGGGCTTCGCGATGGCGGCCGTGGCGACCCTGGCGCTTCCAATGGCATGGCTGGTCTACAGCCCGTTCCATACCCTCGGCGGATTGAACGTTGACTCCGTTGTCGACTTCCTCAATCGTGATGGCCACGACCGCTATCGCTATGCAACGCTGGGCTTCGGCAACGCTCTCCCCAAAGTCTCAACCTACACTGACGCCAGCAGCGTGGACGGAGAATACAACTCCGCTCGCCTGCTGCCGGAACTCACTCATTTCGGCTCCGCCCAGCTCACCAGCGCAAAATACTTTGGCACTGCCGGCATGGAATCGCTCCGGGCCATGCTCAAGCATGCCAACCAGTACGGACTGAAATTCATATTCGTCCATGATCCGTACTATGAGCCGCTCTTGGCCTTCGCCGGTTGGCAGAAGGTGGAATCGTTCGACTCCGGTTCGATTGGCGTTTGGTCGAAAGACGATGTGCCGCCCGCGAGGCCGATCGAGTCGGACGCAATCCCGGCGCCCTGGGAAGGCCTGATCTGGGGAATCTTCCCCCTCGCCAGCAGCATCCTGGCCGTTCTTCTCGTTATCCTGCTTCCGGATCGGGCCCGTGCCGGAGAGAGAGTGATGGAATTTCCCTCTCCTGAAAGAGACAGCGTCTTAATGCGGGAGGCACACTAATGGGCAAGGTTCTGGCTGTCTGCATCGTGCTATTGACTATCCTGTTCGTCGCGATTGCCTGGTTCCAGTCAGGAGGCGTGGAGCGACATCGCATGAGCGCAGCGCGGACTCCAGAAGAAGCTGTGCGCTTGATGCTTACCGATGCGCAATCCCGCAAATGGGACGACGCCTACTCCCGCCTCGCGAACGCCACGGATGTGAATAAATCAGATTTCATTCACGATCTTGCCGGCAGCAATGGCAGCCTGCGCACCTACGCGGGCCTGGAAAACTTCGACGTATGGGGCCTGCGCAAAGACGATCGTCAAGCCACTGTCAGAGCCAAGCTTCACTACTCAACCGCAGTTGGACCGCTGGACGACGTGCGTGACATCAAGGTTCAGAACACTGGCGGCACCTGGAAGGTAATTTGGCCCGCGAACACCGGGACGAAGCTGCCGCCGCAGGTAATCCCAGTTAACTACCTGCGCTGGGATGTTATCAACCGTGGCGCCGGCGACGAATGGGGCGTTGAGAATGTGGACGGGCCGCAGGTGCGGATCGTTTCCATGAACGCCTTGCAGCGTCCCGATCGAATTGTGATCGTCGGCGAAATCGTGAATGAAGACACGGTTCCAGCCTATGTCAACGTCAGTGCCACGCTGCTGGACGCGAACCAGAATCCCATCGCGCAGGAAACCAGTTTTGACAAGATTTCCCACACTCTGTTGCCGAAACAGGTATCGCCCTATCGGATCGACTTCCCTGGAATGCGGCTGGACAAGATAAAGTCCGTCCGGATGGACCCCAAGGCGATGCTTGTGCCGGCCAGCGCCGACCCCGTCATCGCTATCAACCAGCAACGGATTGAAACCGATCCGCTGGGACGTAAGGTGCTGCGCGGGGAGTTAGTCGATCAAAGCGGCCAGATCGTGAACATCCCACATGTTCTGGCCTCCTATTACGACGCCAATGGCAAGGTGATCTGGGTTTCGGATGGCTACGTAGATCAGGAATTGCTCCCACAAGTTCCGGTCGCGTTCGCGGTCGATGTGCCGGATGACGTTGCGGCGAAGGTCCACAACTATCACGTGGTCGTAAACTATTACCAGAACAGCCACAGCTAATATGCGATCTCTTGTTGCAGCGCTATTTCTTCTGTTCGCAATGTCAGCCAGCGCGGCGGATCTCCGTGCCCCCGCGCAAGTGGCTGCCGGTGGCGGGTTCACGATTGCAAGCAGCGGGTCCGGCGAAGCGACTTTTTATCTCATTGGCCCAGCTCAGGTCAGCAAACGAAAAGTGCAGCTTGGCGGTGACATCGCGGTGCAGGGCGATGAGATCGAGCATGCAGGACGCTACACGGCCATTGTCTGCGCCTCAGAGTGCTCGTCTACCCACTTTTTCGTTCATCCGGTGGAAGCGTCACGCCTGAGTTTCCTGGTGCATCCCTCGCGCGTACCGGTCTCGCAGCCCAACGCCATTAGCGCGGTCGCTTTCGTCTTCGATAAGTTTTACAACCTGGTCACCGGACCGGGCAGCGTCGATTTCAAGGTGATCCCCAAAGATGGTCACGAGATTTCCGCGTCACGCCCCAGTGAAAATGGGGTCGCCTGGGTTCGTCTCACTTCCGCGCGCCAGGAGGGGCCCACAAAGATCGGAGCCTCGGTAGGTAAGACATCCGAACTGCGGGTGGTTCAACAGGTTGCGTCTGAAGCCTGCAACCTGCGCATTAAGTCAAGCTGGACGGGAAAACAGCTTCGGGTCGAAACCGACCCCGTCAAAGACTGTAGCGGGAACAAGGTCCCGGATGGCACCGTCATTAGCTTCACCACTGTGGACACCAAAGGAAAGACCACGGTCGATGCTCCGGTGAAGCGCGGCATCGCGAAGGTCGAAATACCTGTTTCCGGCAATGCCAGGATTACGGCCGCCTCCGGTGTAGTCACCGGCAATGAACTCCGCGTGGGAGGTGGGCAATGAACGCGCAACATTTCAATTCTTCCCATTGCCTGGCACTGCTCGTGGTGGCGGCATTGTTGGTGACCAGTGCACCCATCTGGATTTCACACGCGCGTGCCGCCGGTTCCCTTCCTGACGTGGAACTCAATGCCGATCGCGTTGGGCCCCGCGCAATTGAAGATCTAACCCGCAAAAGCGTGGCGCGCGACTATGCCTATGCCTGGCAGAGCATGGGGCAGGCACTCGCTCAAAATCGTGCCGATCTACTGAACGCCTACTTCACCGGATTCGCTAAACAGGATCTTTCCCAGAAAATCGCGGACCAGAAGCGAACCGGTGTCCAGGTGCAGTACACGGATATGGGCCACAAGCTCGAAGCCATTTTTTATTCGCCTTCTGGCGATGCTATGCAGTTGCGCGATAACGTGCGGCTCGAGATTCAGATTCTCGACGGCGGCAAGGTGATCGACCGCGAACAAGTGAATCTGCGCTATATGGTCCTGATGACGCCCGGCGCCGACCGCTGGTTGGTGCGCGATCTTGAGACCACGCCGGAGGTCCAGCGATAGAGTTCCCCATCTCCAGTGAAACACTGTAGAAGCAATCGTTACGGCGTGATCATCGTACTTCACAGTGCCAGGAACTCTATTCGGGAACATCAGCAATGAAATTGAAGTCGGCAATTCTGGTGATTGGCGCTGCAGCGCTCTTCGTGCTGACCAGCGGATGCTCCACGCGCACCAGCGTTCGCCGCAGCCTCAACGAGACGGTCCGCACGGCCGACAATTCACCCAAAGTGCTCGCCGACTACCAGCCCTGGTTCGGAGATCATCAGCACATCGACGTAGGTTATTCCACGCAGGATCCCAGCGTGCTCCGCAAACAGATACAAGAAGCGAAGGACATGGGCATCTATGCCTTTGCCGTGGACTGGTACGGCGAGCGCCAGCCTTTTCTCGATCGCACCTACGCCTTACTGCAGCAGGTCGCGAGTGAGAACAAGTTTCATGTGGTTCTCATGTACGACGAGACCGAAGAAGACAATGGCCGCGCGACCGATGACGCTCTGGCCGCAATGGAAAAGGCCTACCGGAGCTACATCGGGCCGAATGCTCCAGGGCACGATGCCTACGTTCTTTACGAAGGCCGTCCCGTGATCTTTGTCTTTCCTAAGCGAGGAAACACCGATTGGGACCGCGTCCGCGAAGCCGTAAATTCGTGGGAGCAGCCGCCGCTGCTGATCTACAAAGACATTTCGCCCGCGAAATATGCTCGCGATTTTGACGGCTTCTATGCCTGGGTTCACCCCGGCTCAAGAGGTTGGACCGCCGACGGCAGCGATTGGGGCGAAGATTACCTGCAGGGCTTCTACAAGAGCGTGAAATCGGGCTATCCCGACAAGCTGGTTGTGGGGACCATCTGGCCGGGGTTTGACGACAGCAGAGCTTCCTGGGGATTGAACCGGCGCATGGATCGCCGCTGCGGCAAAACCTTTGAAGATACGCTTCACGTATTCCGTCAACATAACGACCCCAATCGTCCCATGCCGTTCCTGCTGATCGCGACCTGGAACGACTATGAGGAAGGGACGCAGATTGAAGACGGCGTAGCGCACTGCGAGCAACGGCAACAAAACCGGGCAGCCGCCGAAGGCAGCCGTTAGACGGCCGCGCCGCAAATCGCCCGCAATCATCGACAACCCGGTCAATTTCCGCCACATCCAACAACTCCGTTGAGGAGGTCGTCCTAGATGAGCGTTGCACAGCCTATCGCCCCGCAGCACATCGCTGTACTGTCGAGGCTGATGTTCCAGGGCTATTCGGGAAACTTTGAGACTCCAGTCACCGACCTGGACCGAGTGGAGCCGGATCTGGAGTACGTCTCCGCTCTGGGCGATGGTGCGCGCGCAGATTTTCTGCGCGCCTCAGATTTGCACCACGTTGTGGTGCGCGCATTAGAGGTTCTCCGACGAGCTGCGGCCCGGAAACAAAACCAAAAGATTCTGGACTGGTGCGAGCGGTCTCTAATGTCCGAGCGCAGCCGTATCGCCCACGCTGTGGATTGCCTTTTCCCAATTTGCAACGCTTTTGAGTCGGCGGGTTGTCAGGTCACCGTGATCAAATCTCTTGATCATTGGCCGGATCTCGGATCTGACCTGGATCTCTACACCACCGCCGACGAACAGACAGTCACCCGGATCATGACCCAGCAACTGCATGCCAGGCTGGAACCTCGCAGTTGGGGCGATCGTCTCGCCAATAAGTGGAACTTTGCCGTGCCCGGATTGCCTGAACTGGTGGAGATCCATGTCCGCTATCTCGGCCAGACGGGCGAGCACAAGGCGATGGCCAGCAGACTGGTCGAACGCGCGACCATCCGAACAGTCAACGGACATACTTTCCGGGTAGCCGCTCCCGAAGAAGGCATCGTAGTCTCGACCCTGCAGAGAATGTACCGCCATTTCTATTTTCGGCTGTGCGACATGGCGGACTTCGCCGCGCTTCTACAAAGGAATGAAGTTGATTTCGGCGAACTCCGTCATGCAGCAGACAAAGGCGGCATCTGGCCCGGCGTAGCGACGTTTCTTTTTCTGGTTCGCCAGTATGCCAACCAGTACGGCGGCGAGATCTCATTGCCGCAGCAGGTTACGTCAGCCGTGCATTCTCCCGATATCCGCGTGCAACTTCGTGGGAACTTTCTGCGCGTTCCAATGCTGCCAGCCGCCAGCCTCTACGGCTCGCAGTTAGTCAGCGCGGGACTGAATCGTGATCTCCGCGCGATGTTCCGGCTGCCGCTGCTGCCGCCACTGGCGCTCACTGCTCTCCTCGCCTATCGAGTTACCGGCAGCGACAAGGGCGTCTGGTAGCTATCTGTTTTGGTAGTACTCCTTCTCCGTAAATTCGATACAGGAAAGACCCGATGGATGATCTACCGTCGAAGCCTTAGACTGAGGATTGTGATCCGGAGTGTGAAAAAAGCTCCGGGAATGGCTTGGACGTGACGGCTGATGCCGTCGTCGTCTCCTTACAATCGCTGAAAACGACGCGCTGAAAACGCTGCAACATCAGCACTTATACTTCCCGCGTTTTGTGAATCGCGGAGCCCGAGGCTTACCCCCTGGCGGAAGGGACGGCTCACTAGGACAAAGTCGATGAGAATTGCACAGGTTGCGCCACTTTATGAGAGCGTACCGCCAAAAGCCTACGGCGGGACGGAGCGGGTCGTGAGCTGGCTCACCGAGGAATTGGTGCGGCTGGGGCACGAGGTGACCTTGTTTGCCAGCGGCGACTCCATGAGCAGTGCGCGGTTGGTAGCCGGCTGCCCGCAATCGCTGCGGCTTGATCCGGCTTGCGTGGACCAGTTGGCGCACCACTACACCATGTTGGAGCAGGTTTTCCGCGAGAAGGATAATTTTGACATCATTCACTTTCATGTGGATTATTTGCACTTTCCGATGACGCGCCGCGAGCAGGTAGTCAACGTCTCCACTCTTCACGGTCGGCTCGACATTCCCGATCTCGCTCCGCTATACCGCACCTATGCCGAAATGCCGGTGATCTCGATCTCCGATGCTCAACGCGAGCCTCTACCCTCGCTTAACTGGCTAGGGACGGTCTATCACGGCATGCCCGAGGACCACTATTCCTTTTATCCCGAAGCTGGCAATTATTTAGCCTTCCTGGGTAGAACTTCCCCCGAAAAAGGTCTTGATCAAGCCATCGAGATTGCCAAGCGCGCAGGCATGCCGCTCAAGATCGCCGCCAAGATCGACAAGGCGGACGAAGATTACTTCGAGACTGTAATCAAGCCTTTGATCGATAATTCCGACATCGAATTTATCGGCGAAATTGGCTATCCAGGGACGAATGAATTCCTCGGCCGCGCAGCAGCACTATTGTTCCCGATCAATTGGCCGGAACCTTTCGGGATTGTCATGATGGAAGCCATGGCTTGCGGAACCCCGGTGATCGCCTATCCGTACGGTTCGGTAGGCGAAGTCATGGAAAACGAAGTCACCGGCTACATCGTGCCGGACGCGTCGGCCGCAGTGGAAGCCTTGAAGAATGTAGGCAACCTTGATCGATCGCGGTGCCGGAAATCCTTCGAACAGCGTTTTACCGCCAACCGCATGACTCGGGATTATCTTAAAATCTACGAACGCATTTTGAGCCGCGACTCCGAATCTGTCGCGCTCTCGGATGGAGTTCTCAGTTGGATGAAGTTAACGTCACCCAGCAGTACTACATAGCGACCCGGTCGTCCCCCGCCGACGACCGCACCCGCGTCCTCAAATACGGCCAAACGTTCGCGGTGTTCGACCGCTATGGCGACATTGAACCTTTGGGGATGGGCGAACAAGGTATCTTCTTCCAGGGCACCCGGTTTCTCTCCGAGTTCGTAGTGTATCTGTGGAATTCGCGCCCATTGCTGCTGAGTTCCACTGTCAAAACCGACAATTTCGTGTTTACGGCAGACCTGGCGAACGTGGACGTCTACCGTAATCAAGAAGTGGCTATTCCCCGCGACACGTTACATCTGTTTCGCTCGAAATTTCTTTGGCAGGATGTTTGTTACGAAGAATTCAGCTTTGTCAATTACGGGCTGTCCCCCGTCACCATCCCTTTCCGCATAGCTTTCGGCTCGGATTTTGCGGACCTTTTTGAGGTCCGGGGCATGCGCCGGGAAAAACGCGGCCGGCGTCTTCCCGACGATGTGCAGCCCGATGAGGTCACACTCTCGTACGAAGGACTGGATGGCGCGGTGCGCCGCACGCGGATCCAGTGCAAGCCGGTCCCCGATTACATTTCGCCGCTTGAACTTAAGTTTGAAGCTTCTCTCTTGCCGAAGCAGGGGACAAGCTACTACCTCACCGTCTCCTGCGAGCCGGAGGCCCGTCGCCACTCCATCAGCTATCCCAGTGCTCTAGCCGCCGCGACCAGCGAATTGAAAGCCATCGCTTCCAATATGTCGCGGATTCGCAGCTCCAATGACCGCTTCAATCGCTGGATGAAGCGATCGGTTGCTGACGTCGAGATGATGACACTGGGCAATCCCGAAGGCGATTACCCCTACGCGGGTGTCCCGTGGTTCAGCACGATTTTCGGTCGCGACGGGATTATTACCGCGCTCGAAACCCTGTGGGTGGGCCCTTCGATCGCGCGCGGCGTCCTTGAATTCCTCGCTTCCACGCAGGCTCGTGATTTCGATCCGGAGAGCGAAGCCGAGCCGGGAAAAATCATTCACGAAATGCGCACGGGAGAAATGGCGAACAACGGCGAAGTCCCGTTCGGCCGATATTACGGCAGCGTGGACGCTACTCCACTTTTTGTGATGCTCGCCTCGGCATATTACGATCGCACCGCTGATCGGGACCTGATTGCGAGAATTTGGCCCAACATCGAGCTGGCGCTGGAGTGGATGGAAAAATACGGAGACCTCGATGGCGACGGTTTTGTTGAATACGCTCGCCATTCCAGAAACGGCCTGATTCAACAAGGCTGGAAGGATTCCAATGACTCGGTTTTCCATGCCGACGGCAGTTTGGCGCAAGCTCCTATCGCCTTATGCGAGGTGCAGGGATA
>Ga0070697_100000593_pt1 | contig 27442 bp, 37 predicted proteins | sample KBSK1501metaG_FD_65475 | JGI IMG/M metagenome (GOLD analysis project Ga0070697, IMG submission 65475) | Corn, switchgrass and miscanthus rhizosphere microbial communities from Kellogg Biological Station, Michigan, USA - KBS K1-50-1 metaG | ecosystem: Host-associated > Plants > Roots >...
CTTTGCCTTTCACGAGTATGCTAACGGCGATATCCATTGGTATTTCGACGAGCATGCTGAGAATGCGAGTGAAATAAAAACAGGCGAGTTATGATTTGGCCGCCGCCCAACAACTCATTGAACCCGACTCGCAATGCGCATGGATGTCATTCGCAAGATTGAAGGCTTATCTCATTGATTGCTCGCGGGTTAATTCGAGCGTTGGGCTGCTCCCTTTTTCCGATAGACTTAGAAATGAAACTCTACTTCAACGCACTTATTGTCGTACCTCTATGAGTAACAGTAGGCGTGGCTAACGCATATCCATGCAGTATTACATGTTCTAGTCTGCGTAACTCTTTCAGGAAAGCTAAGGTCATTTTTGTCGGTGAAGTTGTTGAAATCGGTGAAAGAAACAAAAGTCTCCTCTGAGACTTCTATTTATAGAGTGAAATTTAAGGCCATCGTTCGGCGACTTCCTGAGGGCGCAGAATGATTCTGATCAAGACTGTGATTTTTACGTTCGTGGTACCAGGGACTGTTACCATCCTGATCCCATTCTGGCTGCTGTCTCAGCGCACTGCGCCGATGCCTCTACAGATCGGCGTCTTTCGATACCTTGGGGTGGTTCCAGTATTGCTCGGTGCCTCAATCTACTTATGGTGTGCTTGGGATTTCACATTTGCCGGCAGAGGAACGCCGGCTCCGATTGATCCGCCGAAGGAACTTGTCGTGAGAGGACTCTATCGTTATGTAAAATCCAATGTACGTCGGAGTTGTATCCATGCTCTTTGGTGAGGCGTTGTTCTTTGACTCGGTAAGATTGTTTGAATACGCAGCCATAGCATTTAGCTTCTTCTATCTCTTTGTGATTCTTTATGAAGAGCCTGTATTGAAGCAGAAGTTTGGGGAGTCTTATGAAAGATATCTTCAGACTGTACCTCGATGGCTTCCTTGGAGAATCAGAGCCTAAGAGCAGTCCAGTTGATTTCGATCATAGGCGCGCCGCCGAACAAGAGCTTGGAGCGGACTCGCCATGAGCGGGCTTCTTGGTTGAGTTGCGTGGGCGAGCCGCTCAAGCGCAGCGTTCGGCGCTCGGGTCGTGCGCAGCGATGATGTATGAGTAACATGGATTTTAAGAAGGTCCTTCTCGCTAAGATTCATGCGGCATTAAAACCCTCAGGCTTCCGCAAGACTGGAAACACGTTTTTCTCTGAACAGGACGATGTTGTCCTGTTCATACAACTTCAAAGTAGTTCTAGATCCACGAAGGACGTACTCGTCGCCACGGTCAATTTAGGCATCTTTTCGCTTAGCCTTGCCCTAAAGGTCGGTAATACGAGAAGGCCGAATATCCTAGACGCTCATTGGAGGGAACGACTGGGATATTTTCTACCAGCACCTCATGACAAGTGGTGGGAGGTCGCGAGCGACGAAGAAGCGAATGTCGTGGGCGAGAAAATTGCTGAACTCGTACAAAGCGCGGCTATGCCGGCGATGTTTGGGATAGCATCAACCGCAAAATTGAAGTCACTTTGGGAGACAGGCAAGAGTCCAGGCTTAACGGAGTATCAACGTCAGCAATATCTGCGAGCCTTGAATTAGTAGTAGGCTGAGATGTTTCTTCCGCCCGCGCCGAACAAGCGGTTGGAGCGGACCGCCAATCAGCGAGTCTCCTAAAGATCAGAATCATAGGCGGCCGCTCAACCGCAGCGTTCGCCGGCTTCCATTATACGAGGCAACGAAACCGATGAGAGGGTAATCGGAATGTCTATGCAAACCAAGCAAGCAAGGAGAAGCCACTTTAGCAAGGCCTTGTTGTTCTCCGTTCCGATAGTTGCCGTATCATTGTCGGGAGCGTTCACTCAATCCGCCAAACTGAAACAGAATGAGCCGGTGGCGTCGATTGGTTCGGCCTTCGCCGTCGACGAACCTCCGTTCGCGCTCAGCCATGCCTTCATCGTGGTGACGACCGGAGCGCCGGAACGCAAGGCGCTGGAGAAGGCGGGATTTCGCATCGCTCCGACAGTCAACCGCGCTGACGGTCAGGGGACGGCGTCGGTTACGGTAGAACTCCTCAACGGCTTTCTCGAACTCATTTATCCCGACCCGACCGTGCCGGTCTCGGCCGCCTTGCAAGCCGGCGCTGAGAAGTTCCGCTTGAAGTCGGCGTGGCGCGAGACCGGTTATTGTCCGATCGCCATCATCTTCGATCGCACACCAGCGACGCCGGAGAAGTTCCCCTTCGCGACCTGGAGAATTTCTGCCGATTGGATGGAGAGAGGCACCTTCATCGAGATGATGACGCCGAAGGAAATGCCCAAGGCGGTCTCGCTATCCATCTCGTCACATCCCGCAAGCACGCGCGAGAGTGAGAATGAGGTGCTCGTGAGGGATCCGATAAAGGGAGCAATGTTCCTCCATCCCAATGGTGCGCGGCGACTGACGGGACTGCGCGTTGTCGCGCCAAGTGCGGACAGCTTCCCGCCGGCCGCGTCCTACATTGCTGGCCATGGGCTGGTCAAGTTCGACGTTGGCAGGCGCTGGCTGCTCGAGGTAACACTCGACAATGGCAAGCAGCGAAAAACCAAGAACCTCGAGCCCGACCTTCCGATGGTGATTCACTATTGACAGTGCTTATGGACGCCGCCGGCGAACAAATCGTTGGACGCGAGCGGCGGGAGCGTGTTTCGTAACTTGACTGGTCCGGCGATGCTTGATTGAATTCGCGCCGCCGCGTCAACTCCACCGTTATGCCGCTTCGCTAACACCAGGAACCCTGTGGAAGCCGATCAAGTCTATTTCGAGCTGGAGACCCATACTCGTGACTTCTTCGCGGGGCATGAGGTTGCTGATTTCATTTGGCCACTAGGCCCCACTCAGAAAATGTGGCCGCGCTTTCGGGTTCTGTGTGTTTCGCCCGGTCCAAAGAGCAATCTTTGGGTTTATGTCTCTCTCGGGGCTTGGGAGATTAATCGTGCGAAGGGCTCGAGCTTGGAATTCATGATATTTGCAGCGGAAGAGAGTCCCCGTCATATTGAGCTTTTGGCAATGACTGCCCACTACCATTTCAACCACAACCTCGGCCTCGGCCATACGTTTCCGATTGGCGAGCCATGGCTGGAAGGTTCTAACTGCAATCATTTGCTGGTTTCACTCCCCTATCCTTTCGGCCCAGCGCTTGAAGTCTGTGAGGTCGACGGCGAACATATTCACCTTTGCTGGTTGCTGCCGATTACGTTAGCCGAGCGGGACTTCAAGACACAGTATGGCCTCGAAGCACTTGAAGAATTGTTTGATACCCGTAAGCTTGAGTATTGGTCTGTCGGACGTGCATCAGTTGTATGATGCCTTCAACCAGCGGCATAACAAAGCCTTGCAGCTGACGGCGCGATAGCATGTTTCTCAAGTAGTCTTTTCCCTTCAGCTTGGATGCTGATTGCGCGCCGCAGCTGAAGGCCGTCGTTGGCTGGCTTCGCTGATCTCAAAAATGATGTTAACGGACCCAAAATGGGAGAAGCTTGAAGGCGGTTATCGAATCCTATATGACCCTCGGCCGGTATTGTCTAGGCTGGCCAGTGGTTTCGAGGTCGCAGATGGGTGGGAGGAGCTTTGGAATCAGCTGCATCATCAGGGTGATGTTGGAGAGGCGTCGTATGCCGCAGTCACTGCTCTAGTCGATCTCTATTCCAACGATCGCCAGCCTGACTGGAATCTTTTCTCATTGTCAGCCATTGTTGAGATCGAACGTCATCGCAAAGGCAATCCGCCCTTGCCACAATGGTTGAGTGAGGATTATCAGAGGGCTTGGCGGAAGCTGGCTGAACTTGCCTTAGCAAAGCTGCGGGTCGATGAGGTTGATTCAGATACGTTGCAATCAGCGCTGGCAGTGCTTGCCATAGCACGCGGCGATCTGAAGCTTGGTGCGATGATCAACCATTTGGATTCGTCCGAGCTAGATGAAATTCTCGAGCAGTATTTGAGCTGGCCGGAGCTTTATGGCCACAGGGCCAGCTAACAAACGCTTGCAGCTGACGCGCTGCCACGATGTCTCTTATGTGAGTTGAGTGAGCGCGCAGCTGAAGCGTAGCGTTGGATTTCTTCGTGGTAGCGAAAAGTTGAGATGTTCAATCCCTTGATCTTCCTCGCCCTCTTCCCAGTCCCTGATTGCTGCTTTCATCGTCTTCGATAAATTAATATGGCTGGAGTATTTTTCCTATCGAGCGGACTGGGAGAAGGATGGGAAACCGCATGGATTCTTTTGGGTTCCCCGAGAAGCCCGGTGCGCCGGTGGCTGGCTCGTACGTCTTGGTAGCTCATCGGCCAGTTGGCGTAATTCCTTCTTCTGGCTATTCTCGACTCCGGAGTGGATGCGAGGTGATGATCGGGCAATCCGCTTAGTCCGTTGGCTACGCATTTTGGTTCTCGTTTGGAATGTGGGGCTCGGCAGCGTTATCGTGGTTCGCGTCCTTGTGTAGCACGAAATCCAACAATGGCTTGCAGCGGACGCGGCGATAGCATCCTTTGATTGGTATTTCCTGCGACGTAGCTTGCGTGGGTTCCCGCCGCGCCGCTGAAGCCAGGCGTTGGATTTCTTCTCGTCACCCGGAAGTATGAGACTCCTAAAGAAACGATGGATGTGGATTTCTTTGGCAGTCCTGGTTTTAGTCCTCGGGCTGGGGTTTTATGCCTATCGCGCACTCGACCAGGCGGAGCAAGAATTCAAAGAATCAAAATGGGTGCGCACCACCTCAGCGACTGTGATCCGGAAAGAGCCATTCCGATGCGAAGAAAAGCCCTGCGTCTACACCAGTGGTTATGGGGATCAAGTGGAAATGAAGCAGGGCGAGAGTCAGCAGCGAATCTATTATCGAATAGAGAATTTCGATCAAGTGAATGAACCCCGTCGAAGCCGCGCAATGGAAGCCGAGAAGAAGCGTGTGCAAGAGTCAGGCCCGCGCTTTACGTATTCTGAAGATTGGTATGACAAAGTAGCGCCCGGCGAAAAGGTGTATGTGCAGTATCGCTGTTTCAGTGATGGTCAGATTCAGGTCTGGGGAGTTGATATTAAGCGGTAGAATGTTTCCGCGGCGAAATCCAACAAAGCCTTGCAGCTGACGGCGCGGCAGCATGCTTCTCAAGTAGCTTCCTTCGTTCAGCTTGAATGCTGAGCGCGCGCCGCAGCTGAAGGCCAGCGTGATGCGTCTCTCTCGGACGTCCATGGTTATAGCATTACCTATGAATTCTAAGCGCAAGCGGATGGTTGTGGTTCTTACTCTGATGGGGTCGATACTTCTGCTTGTTGCGATTTATCTATTCTCGGTGCGACTGATATTTCTCGCTAACGCAAGTCCCTTCGATGCCCCGATCGTTGCGGTAACGCACGAATCTGTCCCTAAAGGCAGAGGCTCCGTGCTGGCGTATGTGCCGACGGTTCAAGTGCGCGATTCGCAAGGCCGGCCATTAACACTCAAGGTGGATACCTTCAGCGAAGAACCGGTCTACTCATTGGGACAAACAATGCGCGTCGTTTGCAATCCAAACCGTGGCTGCATCGAAGATACATTCATGGCTCGGTGGGGCGACGGGTTAATTGATTTGATCTTATCTCTCGTCTTTTTCGCGCCACTGTTGTATTACAAGCTTGTGCTTGAAGATCGTGACCCTAGGGCGAAGCTATTGTCTATACCACCCGACGCATAACAATGGCTTGCAGCGGACGCGGCGGTAGCATCCTTTTCATCGTACTTCCTGCGACTTAGCTCGCGTGGGTTCGCGCCGCGCCGCTGAAGCCAAGCGTTATGCCGCACCTTCAAAGTCACGCGAGATGCCCAAATTAACAGACGAGATGAAGCAGTTGGTCGAGCGACAGCGCTTGGGGTTCGTTGCGACGGTTTGCCCAAATGGCATGCCGAACCTATCTCCCAAAGGAACTGTTTGTGTCCTTGACGATGACCATCTCATCTTCGCCGACATTCGTTCGCCGGGGACCGTCGCTAATCTGCGCACGAATCCCCACATCGAGATAAACGTGGTCGATCACTTTGTCCGCAAGGGTTATCGGTTCAAAGGGACGGCGCAGGTAATCGATGCTGGTCCCGAGCTCGCAAACTACACCCAATTCTTCTCTAATCGCGGCATGCTTGATGCTCCCAATCGCATTCGGGCGATCGTGGTGGTTCAGGTTAACGACGCGCGTCCATTGATCTCGCCGGGTTACGAGACTATGGCCGACGAGGCGTCGATGCGCGCATACTGGACCAAGTATTATTTGGGTGACGACGGCGCGGCATAACAACTCGTTGGACCGGAGCGGCGGGAGCGTGTTTCGCATCTAAATTGGTCCGGCGAAGGTTGACTGGATTCGCGCCGCCCGGTCAACTCTGACGTTGGGTGGACACGAGATTCCGGAGGAAACCAGTATGGATCACATCGTCGATTCCCGTTGTGTCCTCGCCGTTAGCGACTTGGACAAATCTACACGGTTTTATGTTGACGTGTTGGGATTTAAACGTGACTTCGGCGACGGATCCGATGGCTGGAGCTTTCTGTCTCGGGACGCGTTCAAGGTGATGCTCGGCGAATGTCCTGACGAGAAGCCAGCGAGTGAGCTAGGTAGCCACGCGTACGTGGCGTACTTGATCGTCCAAGGAGTGGATCAGCTCTACGAGGAAGTGTCCGTGCGGGGGGCAGAAGTGATTTCGCAGCCTACGACCGAACCTTGGGCTTCGGGAGTTCAGCATCCGCACGCCGGATGGACATCGCATCCGTTTCGGCGAACCAATACGCACTGCCAGCTAATATGAATAATTGCAACCACGCTATGCGTCTCGCGCTTGCGTGGTTTCGGCGAGAGGAAGAAAAATCACGTTGCGTGGCTCAGTCAACGGGCCACCCAACAAGCCTTGCAGCTGACGGCGCGATAGCATTTTTATCAGGTAACTTCTTTCCTTCAGCTTGAATGTGCTCGCGTGCTGAAGCTGAAGGCCGTCGTTCGACAGCTTCTCTACTCTACAAAGACATGATTAAGCCCTGCCTCCTAATTCTTCTAGTAAGCATTGTTCCCGTTTCAGCTTATGCTCAGCTCACCGACTTCCCCATCGGCTTCGATGGCGTTCCTCAGGCGAAACTGAAGGGCCCAGTGCACACTGTCCTAACGATCGAACAACGTGGCGAACGCGTCTTCAGCACCGTCGTTGAAGTCTACGATCCTAAAGGCCGCTTAATCGAAACCATGAGCAGCAATGCCGGCATCGAAATTCATAGTGGAACAATGGTGCGTCTCGGGGGCAAGACTATTTTCACTTATGATTCGCAGGGAAAGCTCGGGAAGCAAGTAACCTTCACACCGGAGGGTGAGTACAGGGGCTACGAACTCTATATCTACGATTCGAAAAATCGTCTGATAGGAACCACTATCTATAATGCGGCCGGCAAAGAAACCGGCAAGCGTACATACACATACTTTCCCGACAAACGAGAAGTCGTAGCTACCTGGAACTTCTATTACGAGGGTCGTATTCCGCCGCCTATGAAAAACCTCCTGTCATACAATGATAAAGGGCAATGGACGAAGCGAACGGAGTTTGATTCAAATGGAAATCCCGATGGAGTCATCACGTTTGATTACGACCCGAACGGAAACTTCATCAAGGCGAGTAAATGCTGCAAATATACTTACGCGCACAGTTACGCCTACAAATTCGATAGTGACGGTAATTGGATCGAACAACAAAATATCCAATCGCAACCTGATCGAGAACCAGATCCCGAATGGATGCGCAAGTATCGCGTCATCACATACTATTCTGATGGCGAAACAAAACCTCAGAAACAATGACGCTGTCGAACAAAGCCTTGCAGCTGACGGCGCGATAGCATTTTTCTCAAGTAACTTTTTTCCCTTCAGCGCGAATGCTGATCGCGCGCCGCAGCTGAAGGCCAGCGTTAGACATCTTCTTGTTGGCAAGGTTGGGAGAAACTAATGAGGCAATCGCTTGCATTGTTGTTAGCCATCCTATTACCGACGGTGCTCGTCGCGCAGACAAATTCGATCGCGCAATCTCAGCCGATTGTGTTTACTCACGCGACGGTTATTGACATGACTGGTGCGCCGCCCAAACCCGAAATGACCGTCGTCGTTGAAGGTAAGCGCATCGTTGAGATTGGTAAAACCGGAAAAGTTAAAGTTCCGACACCGGCTCAAATCGTTGACGCCACGGGCAAGTTTTTGATTCCCGGCCTCTGGGATATGCACGTTCATACGCTCATCGAAGGTAGACCGAATTATTTTTTCTCGCTGTTTATTGCCAACGGCGTGACGGGCGTGCGTGATATGGGCGGGAGTCTAACGTTAGAGCAAATAAATCAAATTCGCCGTGAGGTTGCCGCAGGGAAAGTTTTGGGACCGCGTATTTTTACGGCGGGGAGAATTCTGGACGCGACCGGCGGGCTGCATCCCGAAATAAGTGTCGCGGCGGACACCCCCGAACAAGGACGGAAATTCGTCAAAAGCTTCAAACTGCACGGCGCCGACTTTCTGAAAGTTTATGATCTGCTTTCGCGCGACGTTTATCTAAGCATTGTTGACGAAGCAAAAAAACAGGGGATTCCATTCGCCGGTCACACCCCGTTTGCCATCAGCGCGGCGGAGGCTTCCGACTTAGGTCAGAAAAGCATCGAGCACACGACCGGCATATTTATCTCGTCCTCGCGTGATGAAGAAGTCTTGCGACAAGAGTTGGTGGAAGCTTCGAGGACGGGAAGCATGTCACTCGGCGTCAGGCAGCGCGTCGAGGTGAAAGCTATTGGAAGCAACGACGCGCCCAAGGAAGCTGCTCTTTTCCGGCGTTTCGCCCGCAACGGCACGTGGCAATGTCCGACTTTGGTCGTCAGGCGGTCGTCAGTTCTCACGGACGAGAATCAACTGCTTGCCGACCTCCGCCTAAAATATATTCCTCTGCCGGATAGACAGCGTTGGCGAAACATTTTCAAAGGGCGAATCGCCCGTCCCGACGAATTGGGAGGAATTAAAAACCGCTATCGAAGAACGCTCGAAATAGTCGGCGCAATGTATCGCGCTAAAGTCGGAATTCTCGCCGGGACCGACATTCTAAATCCCTATCTTTATCCAGGTTTCAGTCTGCACGAAGAACTCGAATTACTGGTCGAAGCAGGCTTAACCCCTTTTGCGGCATTACAAACGGCCACCGTAAATGCGGCGAAGTTTTTCGGCCAGGAAAAAGAGTTCGGGACGATCGAAAAAGGCAAACTTGCAGATTTGGTTTTGCTCGAAGCAAATCCACTCGATAGTATCGGCAACACTCAGAAGATCGCCGCCGTTGTCGTTAACGGAAGATACTTGCCGAAGGAAGCGCTGCAAAGGATGCTGGCGGATGTCGAGGCAATAGCGAATAAGAAATGACGCCGCCTTGTATTTTCAGGCGATGTCTAACAAGTCATTCGAGCGGACTGCCCGCCAGCGCGCCGGTCATAAACGTTATATGCCTTTGTTGAGTTGCGGGTATCGGGCGGGCAGCCGCTCAATTCCGGCATTGTGCGCTTCTTTTGGGCGCTTCTTTCAGCGACATCGGTGAAGACTTCTACCTTGCAATCAATCGTTAGTTGCACGACCTTCAAAGGAGACATCTATGAAGCAAGTCCTGTTTCTGACTGGTATGCTTTTGATCCTGCTAGGCATCGGCTGCAAACAGGAGGCCCAGCCCAGGCAGGAGGAACTTACCAAAGCGGTCTCAACACCATCGCAGCAACCAGTCAAACATGATTCGAATGATGCTCCGACTTGGCCTGACGCGCTGGATGCTACAGTTGCCGCACCACAAAATCACAAAGTGGTGCTTGAAAACGAGCGCGTGCGCGTGCTGGAAGTGACAGTCCAGCCCGGGGAGCGGGAACCTGTCCACGGACACAAATGGTCGAGCGTGATGTACGTCATGGCCGAGGATCTTATTCGTGATTACGATAGCGAGGGTAAGTTGCTCTACGATTCGCGCACCGACAAAGCGCGCATGAAGACTCCCTACACGATCTGGATGCCGCCGCAAGCTCCCCACTCTGTCGAAAATCTGAGTAAGACACCGTTGCGACTACTGCGTGTGGAGTTAAAGCAGTGATTTGACCGACGCGCGCCCAACAAAGCCTTGCAGCTGACGGCGCGCGAGCATGTTTCTCAGTAATCTCTTTCTGCTCAGCGTGAATGCTGATCACGCGCCGCAGCTGAAGGCCATCGTTCGGTGGCTTCCTTTTGGCAATGCGATATGTTTTCTTTCAGGTACACAGCTCTCGTCATCGGAGCCCAACTCCTGCTCTTCATAGTTGTGATTGTTGTTGGATCGGTGTGGCAGGGTGATGCTCTCGTGATGGTGCTGTTTATTTTGTACTATCCGTTCATTGCTCTGGCCGCTGCACCAATCATTGCCGGCATGATTGTTGGCATGCCATTTTATGGTTTAGTCATCGGATCTATTCTGAAACGGTTTAGGAGCGGAAAAGTCCTCCATAGTTGACGGCGTCATGCTCGTCCCCGTGTACCACGCCGCCGAACAAGCTGTTGCACCTGACGCCTCGACAGCATTGTTCTCAAGTAGCCTCATCGCGCCGTTGATTAAATGCCTTTGCTCGGCGCAGGTGAACAGCCGCGTTGGATGGTTTCGCCTTGTATATGAGCTTCAGACCTGAGAACGAAATCAGATCTTCCTTCGCTCAAGCAGCGCAAACTCTCGATTTGATGCTTGAGAAGGCCGGCCCTCAACTTGAGGTCAATCAAATTCTTGTCCACGATGAATCCAATAGATCGGGTTTTGATAAATCTGGTGTTCCCTATTATCTATGGGGATATCGCTTTGAAAAGCGAATGCCCTATGGCAGTGAAATTATGCTGGCATCGGTGCGGCTCAAGTATCTTGAACCACCCATCCCGCAGGAGGCGAGTAATGTTAGAGCACGATGGACGGCGGAAATATTTCAAACCGGTAAAGAGTCCCGTGTGAAGGAGAGTGGCGAGCAGAATATGTCACTTGAACAATTGAATGCTGCGGACCTTGGTACGTTGATTTGTAGCTTAATAGTTCATGCTCAAACAGTGCTCCACGCGCATATCTGAAGTGAGTTGAGTATGATATCGGACAGCGCAATCCAACAAGCGCTTGCAGCTGACCCGCTTCCACGATGTCTCCTATGTGAGTTGAATGAGCAGCTGAAGCGCAACGTTATGCTTCTATTCAATGCTTGCAGGGCTAAAGAGAGAATATGAAAAAGTCCACAAAGATCCTTCTGGCCCTCGCGACGTTGTGGCCTTTCATCTACATCATTCTTTTTTTCGTATTCATCTTCTCATCAATCTTGTTCATGCCCAGTCAGGCAGGAGAAGAATCGAGCCCTCCCTTTTTCTTTGCGATTTTTATTGCGCTTCACCTTTTCACTATGCTTTGGATTATAGCTCTGACAGTTTTCTATATGGTCAATGTCTTTAGAAATGATCGAGTGGATAAGGATAAAAAGGTCTTGTGGGCAGTGGTCATATTCATGGGAAATATGATTGCCATGCCGATCTACTGGTATTTCTATATTTGGAAGGAGGTTGCTGCCGGCAGCCTGCCTTCACACTCGTCGCTTGGAAGCGCAGACACTGCGAATTGGGCAAATGATGCAAGAGCATCCAATCGCGAACACTATGTCCCACCAACGCAACCACCTAATTGGCGTGAGTAGCTAATTAACGTCGAAGCATAACAATCGCTTGCAGCGGACGCGGCGGTAGCATCCTTTTCATGGCATTTCCTGCGACGTAGCTTGTTTGTATTCGCGCGGCGCCGCTGAAGCCAAGCGTTGGGTGACATTTGATCCTGGAACAAAATAGTTTCACATGAGTCTAACGGTTCATATGATTGGCAAAAGGCGAACGGCGTTAACGCCCCATGAGACTCTTCGGTCTAAGCCTCAATATGTTCCTCGTCGTTTGCTGCCTCTGGTTGATTGTTCTTATGGTGTTTCGCCACCGAATCGATGGCTGCGTTTCGGCGAAGTTGGTGCACTACTTTTTCTGGCCGTCACGGTCGGCGGATGCGGTGTTCGACCAGGTGACCATCCCGTTAGTTCGAATTGCGAATGGATTGAAGCGGGCGGCAGTTCACTGAACCTGGAGAAAGCCGCAGACCGCGCTCATTTGCGCGACGACTCTCTTACTGCCGAAGACATAGCCATTCGCTGGGCCGATAAATACGCGGGTCCCAAATCCGGACTGTTCAAAGGGTTCCCGGAGTACGGACGTCGAACGGACGAATGCATGGAAGCACTTTTCCAAGGCGTAGCGAGCCATCACGGTGTAGATGTCGCACTCGTTCGTCAGTATCGGATGAACAGAAACATCGTCGCGGACTCAGCGGTGATCCTTGGCTTCGCTGTCCTCTACGCGCTTGCGGGCTACGGCCTCGCGGGCGTGATACGTCGACGGTTTCCATCAGATGAATGGCCTGCCTTCGTGATAGCGACGGTTTCAATGTCGGTGTTAGCAAGCATTGTAGGAGTAATACTTGGTGACTTCTGGTCTGTGTCGATTGAGAATCTGCGAATGGGCAGCGGACACTTGAGCTACCGAATCGATCGGATCCCATGGCGGTTGCACTGGGGAGCAGCATTTATCTGTGGGCTGGTCGTATTCTGGTTAGCCGCGGCGGTTCGTTCCCGAATTCCTATTCGCGACAATAGCCGGCCTTCGTTTCGAGGTTAGGAGGGCTTGCGTGGTTTCTGCGACACGACGAAAATCACGTTGCGCGGGTTACGTCGAACGGGCCACCCAACAAAGCCTTGCAGCTGACGGCGCGATAGCATGCTTCTCAAGTAGCCTTTTCCCTTCAGCGTGAATGCTGATCGCGCGCCGCAGCTGAAGGCAGGCGTTAGATTGGCTCACTTGAAAATAGTCACAGAAGGAGATGGAATCGTGAAATTGGCCTTCCGCTTCATTCCGATTAGTCTAGTCTTGTTATTCTTCACCGGCTCGTGGGCGCAATCCTCTGATGAGTTGAAATCCAAATATGGCACGCCTTTCAAAGCTTATGAAATTCGTTCCGGCATTATGATGAGGGTTACGTTCGATGAAAATGGACATGCCTCCGAGATGCGGATTGAGCGCCATGCTGTAACCGACCCAATCGTGAACCTGGAAAGAACGATACCATCCTACTTGTCGAAAGAAATAGTTGATGAATTGGTGCCTGCTGCTGAGCGTGGCGCTCGCCGGCGGGGTGAATTTTCCGACTTGATGCTCATCGTTGGTGGTAGCGGAAGATCTACAGATGATTACGAGAATGTCGCCATTACTTATTACACACGTCAGTCTGAAGAATGCAATGGAACCGTGGCGATCGTCATCAAATGGAAAAATCGAGTACGTCGATCGTGAATGGCATATCTCCGCCAATCTAACAAAGCCTTGCAGCAGACGAGCATGTTTCTCAAGTAGTCTTTTTCATCTCAGCTTGGATACTGATCGCGCGCCGCAGCTGAAGGCCGTCGTTCGGCGGCTTTTCTGGCAACGGGACTAGGAGCAGAAGATGAAACGAATATTGATGATTGCTGTAATCGCCGCGCTGTCGTGCGGCACGGTGAGCGCCCAAATCTATCGCGTGGCGCAGATGAACGCCGACCAGATACGCGCTCTGGATAAACAAAAAACCGTCGTCATCTTAACCGGCGGCATACTCGAACAGCATGGACCGCATCTGCCGTCTTACACTGACGGTTATTCGAACGAATGGCTCGCGCAAAAGCTTGCCGAATCGATTGTCACGCGCCCGGGAATGTCCGTCCTAATGTTCCCGACCATTCCGCTCGGTCACGGCGGCGCTAATGAGATTGCCGGAAAATATGTCTATCCGGGCAGCTACACGGTTCGCCGCACGACCTTGCGCGCCGTCTTTATGGATTTGGCGACCGAGCTCGGCGAACAGGGTTTTCGATGGATTTTTATAATGCATGGTCACGGCTCACCCTATCATAATTTAATGCTCGACCAGGCAGGTGACTTTTTCCGCGACACATACGGCGGGCGAATGATTCACATAAGAGGCTTGCAGCCGAAGCCCGAGCAATGGGCAAAACTAAACGTGTCGCCGCTGGATCTGAACCTTTCTGAATCGGAAAACAAGGAGAACGGAATGCTCGACATTCACGCCGGACTAGAGGAAACAAGCCGGTTGATGTTTGTTCGCCCGGACCTTGTAAACTCCGCCTATCGCACGCTTGAGCCGTTTGCGGTCAACAATTTCGCCGAATTATTACAAACCCCCAAAGCGCCAAACTGGCCCGGCTACTTCGGGTCTCCGCGACTTGCCAATGCAAGCTACGGCGCGCAGCTGCAGCAAAATCGCGCGCTCCGGGACAGTGTCATAGCTTTCGCCATCCTCGACGGCAAATTAGACGAGCGTGACATTCCGCGCTATGCAAATATCATGCTCTCGATGCCGGCTGCAACCAAAGCCACCGAAGGCTCGACCAAATATGACGCCGACGTCGAACGCAAACAACGCGAGTGGATGAAGAAAAAAGGAATCGAGTAAATCTCCACCCACGCCGCCGCCGAACAAGTCATTCGAGCCGACCGCGAGTTAGCGTGCCCGTCATCGAGAACTTGCGTGGTTTCGACGTTGGGTGCGCGGCGGCTCAATTCCGGCGTTAGGCGGCATGATCGTCTGGGCAGTGAGGATATGAAGGGGAGGGTGGTATATGGAAGACATGAAAGTAAATAAACGATTGTTGGCGATGCTCTGTTTGTTTCTGTGCGCATGCCCAGGCCTCTTGGCGCAGCAGACCAAAACTGCCACACAATCAAGCGTTCAAAACCAGGAAGTTGATGTCGGCGGCCATAAGCTTAGGCTCCAGGTCGCGGGCACTGGGACACCTACCGTTGTTCTTGATTATGGCTTGGGAGGCAGCGTCGGAAATTGGAGTGATGTTTTCCCCGAGGTCGCACACTTCACCCGTGTCGTCGTTTACGACAGGGCTGGCTACGGCAAGTCAGATCCGGGACCCGAGCCGCGCTCTCAAACTCAGATCGCCACCGAACTCCACACGCTCCTACATCGCGCCAACATCGCGCCACCCTATGTGCTCGTCGGTCACTCGCTCGGCGGCGCTAATGTCCGCGCCTTCGCTTACCTCTTCCGTGAAGAGGTGGCCGGCCTGGTCTTCGTCGATCCCTTTAACGTAAACATTTTCACCTTGCAGAGTGAGAAGGAGAGCGAGTCGGCTATGGCGCAACAGGAGGCGGCGCTGAAGGACGCCCCCGCAGGCGTTCAAGCTGAGTGGAAGTTCTTGAAAAGTGAGAACCAGAATAACTTTCAGCAGATGCGGTCCTTCGGTGCGCCGCCCGACGTGCCGATGATGGTTCTGGTATCCGGAAGCGGCCGGCCACCACATTGGGTCAAGTCGGTGCTCTCTGAGTATGGGCCCTGGGTGGCAGAAGCTACAGAAGGTAGTTTAATCGTCAACCCGGAAAACACTCACAACGTCATGCGCGACGATGCCGCCCTTGTCATCGCTGCGATTCGCCGCGTTGTATTCCCCAGCGTTCAGAAGGCACTCGAGCGTGCGATTAAGGATAAGGGGGTATCGGGCGCCATCACTCTTTACCGCCTGATGAAGCAACGCTATCCGACAGAGTATTTCCGAGAGAGCACGCTGAATACTCTCGGCTACCAGCAACTAAATGGTAAACATACGCAGGAGGCGATCGCGCTCTTTAAGCTGAATGTCGAGATGTACCCGGGCGGCTTTAACACCTACGACAGCCTGGCCGAAGCTTATATGGTGAACGGCGACCGCGAGCTGGCCATCAAGAACTATCGCAAATCATTAGCGATTAATCCGAACAACACGGGTGCTGTCAGCAAGCTGAAGGAGCTGGAGACTGCGCCCTGAGATGAACGCAACGTGCTGCGGCCAACAAAGCCTTGCAGCTGACGGCGCGATAGCATGTTTCTCATGTAGTCTTAATTCCTTTCAGCTCGAATGCTGATCGCGCGCCGCAGCTGAAGACCAGCGTTAGATTTTAAAAGTAGTATCTTTTTGCCATCCCAAGATGGAATACTTACCTATCAGCCAATATGTTTCGGGAGGTTACTTCGTGGCAAAATACGCTGACAGGGCCGAGCCAATGTCCGCTGACCTTTTACCCGCTCGAATCTTGAGCGCTTCTGATTGCATTGCAGATATTCCTGATGCCTGGGCGGTTAAGTGGGCCAATTACAAGGAGACTGATCGGAAGGAAGAAGCAGCCAAATTCGGAATAGGGCCGGAGATATTGCCGGACGTGATTGATTGGGTGACAAGTGGGTTGGAGTCTCAGGAAATTGGCTGGCCCGTAGTGTTCTATTCCCTTAAAACAGCTCGGAAGTTCGCTGAAGATTTTCTGCCTCAAGATAGTGACTTGGTCCTTGTGGGGATCGGATTGGAGTTTGAATTAGCAGCACTATTGTTGCGAGAGGAGAAACCTTCAGAGAATCACGGCACCCCTGGAATCTATGAGTCACTACGTCGGGGATTGAGTTTGGAAGTCGGCGGCGAAGTTCTCGGCTTTGAGGTGTTGGGGTATGAATGGGGAGGCTTCCATTCCTGGTTGTGCAACGGCTTGGAAGTCGATAGCAATCGCGAGTTCAATATTCGGCCAAACAGTTATGGTTTTATCAGTAATCTCGAGGATGCGGTCAAGAGCGCTGAATATGCTTCGAGAAAAGAAGTTGGTGCTGAACCGGCGCTATGGCAACCGTGGCTGGTTATTAAGTACCCGATGAAAATCTAACAAAGCCTTGCAGCTGACGGCGCGATAGCATGGCTCTCAAGTAACTTCTTTCCTTCAGCTTGAATGCTGATCGCGCGCCGCAGCTGAAGGCCATCGTTCGGCTGCTTCACTTTAATGCGAAAATGAATCCAGTGTCAGACGCTAGATTTTGGAAACTATATTATGGAGTCGCTGCCTGCTCATGGATGCCTCATTGGGCGTGTCATTATTATCGTCTCGAAACCAACAGCGATTTCGTCGTTGGCTCGTGGGCATTCTCTCAGGCGGATAGTATTGTTTCGCTCATCGTTTACAGCCTGCTGGTCGCGCTTAACTTGTTGGCGATTCAAGCTAACGGATTTCGGATTATCGCTGCGGTACTCACGGGTATGGGGCATCTTGCGCTCGGATCGTTACACGCCTATCGGTTGTTCTATCCGTTCACCTTTACGGTGTTCGGTTACTCGTGGAGCTACGGCGCGTCTCTTCGAGAGGTTCTAATAGTCGTTCCGTTTGGGTTGCTGTCGCTGGCGGTGGCCATTATTGCTGGTGCGAAACGAACGCGGCTGAAATAATGGTTCATTTCACAACGCCGCCGATCAAATCGTTGGACGCGAGCGGCGGGAGCGTGTTTCGCATCATGACTGGTCCGGCGAGGCTTGAATGAATTCGCGCCGCCGCGTCAACTCCGACGTTCGGTTGCTTCCGTCGAATCTGGAATGGCTTCCAGGCAAAAGTTAATTCTGATCTCAATTGTATGCGGAGTCGTTCTGACATTTTTCATGACGGTAATTGCCTTTGCCGGTGACTCAAGGGCGTGGGGTTGCACCTTCGCTTGGCAAGCTTGCCTCGTGCAAACTGTCATTCACACTCCCGACAATCCAATTCACGAGGGTAGCCCAATCGATCTGTTAGGGTTTGCGATTGGTGTGTTGCTTGGCGTGCCAATATACAGTCTATTGTCGTACTTTCTTCTTTTGTCTTGGCAAAACAAACGGCCAAGATCAATTTAGTTCTGAACGCGCAACCGAACAAAGCCTTGCAGCTGACGCGCGATAGCATGTTTCTCAGGTAGTCTTGTTCCTTCAGCTTGAATGCTGATCGCGCGCCGCGCTGAAGGCTAGCGTTCAGCGAGCTGTTTTGATGGAGTTAAACGGCCGGGCGATATGTTGATTGGAAAGCAGCTCGGGTTGGAGGCTGACCTAATTTGAGGTGGCACGCGCAACTTGGGCATGAATTCACGGGCGAGACACCAAACCACTTCTGGAAATTGACGAACTATGTGCATAGGCGACGACTGTAACGAAGGGCGGCGGTCGTTCCTGACGGCGGCGACAGGAGCGGTTATCGGGCTGGCGGCGTCGAAAACTATTCCTGCGCCGACAAACCAAGCGGCGGTCACGCGCGTGCTTGATGACCCGACGATTACGCATGGGCCCGTAATGTTTCAGCATGCTAAGAAAGATCTAATCGGTGGATATCTGGCCCGGCCTAAAGCTGAGGGCAGTTACCCGGGCGTGATTGTGATTGCGGGAAACGTAATCACGGAAGAGTATATTCCGAACACCTGCGCGGCCCTGGCGGTCGCCGGTTTTGTGGGGCTGGCACCGAACATCTTTCACCCGCCGCTCGGAACTCCGCAGACGGCGGAGAGCAGGCGAGACGATTTGGCCGGTCACTCAGATGCTGACGCACTTATCGACATAAGCGTCGGCGTCGATTATCTGCGCAAGCAGCCTTTTGTCAGGACAGAGGGTGAGCGGCCTTTTGTCAGGCTCGATGGGCTCGGCGTGGTTGGTTTCTGCTACGGCGGCCGCCTCGCTTTGCTTCTGGGTTCCCGCTCCAGGGACATTGATGCGGTCGTCGCCTACCACCCGGGCCCGTTTTCGACGGCGGAGATGGCGCGGCTCAAGGTACCGGTCATGGTTCATCAGGGAACCGACGACCGTTCACTTCCCAAGGGTCAAACCGCCACCCTCATCAAAGACCTGAAAGCCCATCACATATCCACGGAGGCGTACTGGTATGAAGGCGCCGATCACGGCTTTCTCGCATACACGCGTCCGACTTATAAACCCGAGGCCGCGAAATTATCCTGGGACCGAACGATCGCGTTCCTCCGGAAGAATTTGCGAGTCCGTAAGTAGTGGAGAATGGAGGGCGAATGCAGCCGCCTCGCTGGATCTCCTGGCAAGCACTCTCTCAATATATCTCGGTCGAAGCCGAACAACTCGTTGGACCGGAGCGGCGGGAGCGTGAATGCAAGGATGAAGGGATGAAGGCGGAAGCATGAATTGAATTCGCGCCGCCGCGTCAACTCAACCGTTCGGAGGCTCGGGCGAGTAGCTAACCGATGAAGCGATTACAGCGCAGAGATGTGACGGGCGAGCGCGTCAGCGTTGGCGATGTAGTCCGCGTAATCGGCATTCCTGATCTTTCCGGCATGTCGCCAGAATGCCGTGCAGAGTCTCTTCCTGTTTTTGAGCATCTGCTTGGAAAGTACAAGCGAATTGAAGAGTTTGATGAGTTCGGACAAGCTTGGCTTAGATTCAAGATTCGCAAGGGTCCTCACGCAGGTTACCATTCAGTTGGGATCGAGCCATACTTGGTGAGGCTGCGCCGGGTCGCCAAGTTGTGATTGTCCCACGGGCCGCCCCCAACAAAGCTTTGCAGCTGACGGCGCGACAGCATGGTTCTCAAGTAGCCTTGTTCCCTCAGATCGGATGCTGATCGCGCCGCCGCAGCTGAAGGCCATCGTTCGATGGCACGGCCGGCTCGGCAGTGGCATCGTGCGTGTTTGGTGTGTTCGAAACCTTCGTGGCATGGCGCAAGGAGAACAAGATGCCAGACGTGGTTCCGTTCTTGACTTATGAGGACGGCATTGCCGCCCTAGAATGGCTGGCCGAAGTGTTTGGATTCACGGAGACAGCTCGCTTCACGTCTACCGATGGGAGACTTTCTCACGGAGAAATGTCGATTGGGGATGGACTAATCATGTTGGCCAGTCCGTCGCCGGACTATGAAGCACCCAAGCGACATCGCGGCAACTGCGAGATTGCCGCCTCATGGTCCGCTCTGCCATGGATCATTGATGGTGTTCTCGTCTATGTTGAGGACGTAGATGAGCACTATGCTCAGGCGAAGGCCGCAGGAGCCGTTATCTTGTCGGAACCGGAAGATGGGCCGCCAGCGCGACGATATCGAGTTGAGGATTTGGAAGGACATCGATGGATGTTCATGGCACGAAACTAGCCCGCCCGCTATTCACAATCGCAACGGGAGTGGAACGGGGTTCCGCCTAACAAAGCCTTGCAGCTGACGGCGCGGTAGAATGTTTCTCAAGTAGTCTCCTTCAGCTCAGCTCGGATGCTGATCGCGCGCCGCAGCTGAAGGCCATCGTTATGCGCTCCCTTAAATCCTGGAGTTTTTCGAAATGAGGAAAAAGATCGGAACCTATCTTGGCGTCTGCCTTTTCGTTGCTATTCTCCTTTCGCCGTTATCCGCCAACGCGCAAGGAACCGCACCGCAATCAGCCGTGGATGACTCCAAAGTGAGGCCTCTCGTAACTAAGGCCGATTTACAGATCGTGAAGCGCGCGCGTGAAATACTTGACTCTCCATCGAAATGGAATCGCGCCGATAACCGGGTCTGTCCCGCGGAGGCAAAGACCGTCAGCTTGTATTGCGCGTTGCAAATGGCAACCATCGAACTGGGCGGCAAGGCTGAACATCGTGGCTTGGCTCTGCAGGAAGCGAGGTTCGTTATCGATGAAATCGCGATAGACCGCAATTACGAACACCGGCTAATGAACTACAACAATGATCCAACGACAACGTTCGCCGATATTCAGGAAGTGCTTCGCATTACCGAAAGTCTCATCACGCTAAGGCTGAAAGCGAACGGCAGTAAGTAACGGGCGCGCATAACAAATCGTTGGGCCGGAGCGGCGGGACCGTGTTTCTCAAGATGAACCGTGCGACGAAGGTTGCATAATTCGGGCCGCGCGGCAACTCAGACTTTGGGCGCTCGCATTTTGGGCTGGGCGAAAGCATGAGAATGCTAAAAGTCAACTTGCTCTGCATTGCCACAGTACTTCTGATGACGAGCGTCACGCGGGCGAAAGAGTGGCGGGGCATTGTTCCTTTGCATTCTACTCGCGCCGATGTTGAGCGATTGCTTGGGCAGCCTAAAGCAGATTTCTGGGACTATGATTTCGAGGAAGAGCGCGCGCACATCACTTACTCAGAGCGATCCTGTCAAGAAGGTTTACCACATGGATGGAACGTCCCGAAGGATACGGTTGTTGAAATCTATACTGTACCGAAGAAAGACCAAAGTCTGTCAGAGGTGTTGCTGCCGGGCAAAGATTATCGGCAAGTCCGCGCCGCACATACCCCGCATATTGATTATATAGATGCGGACGAGGGCTTAAGGTACACAGTCGTGGAAGGCATGGTGCAAAACATAACCTATCTTCCGTCAGCTAAAGACAAGCGTCTTGCCTGCGGTGAATACAAATATGCGGCTCCGGTTGGAGATGGAGTAAAGCTAAATAGCATCGAACAAGTTAGGTTTGATTCTTTCGGCAACATATCCTTTGAAGATGCGAAAGCCCGACTAGATAATTTTGTCATTCAGCTGTTCTCGTTGAGAACCCAGGATCCTCGCTGGCGAGGATATATCATCGTCTATGCGGGACGTCGCGCATATCGGGGGGAAGCACAGTACAGGGCGGACTGCGCCAAGAACTATCTGGTTCGCACCCGCGAGATGGAGGCGGCGAGTCTCGTCGCTGCTGATGGTGGATTTCGTAATGAGATGGAATTCGAGTTATACCTAGGCCGAGCTGACTATTATCCGCCAGTACTCTTTCCAACGGTCAGTCCTAAGCACGTTGAAATCATTAAGCGCCAATTGAAGGGTTGCGCAGAGCCCAGCCCGTCAACCGCGGCGCCCAACAAAGCCTTGCAGCTGACGGCGCGATAGCATGCTTCTAAAGTATCTTCTTTCCTGCTAGCTGAATGCTGTTCGCGCGCCGCAGCTGAAGGCCAACGTTGGGCGCCTCCGCTAAGCTGGTGGGTGGTGGAGATAGTTCATGAGCACCGTTATGCACAAGGCCGGGCCAATTCGAGTTTGTGTCGTATCAATCGCGTTGAGTTTGGTGTTCGGATCTCTTAGCACCTCGTCGCAGCGCCTCTCCGCACAAGCCCAGAAAGCGTCAGGCACTATGTATTCCTCTAAGCGGATGGCGGACGGCAAACAGTGGACGACACGCAATCTGGACGTCAACACTATGCCGTCCTATTGCTACGAAGATGCGGAACCGAATTGCCGTCGATATGGCCGTTTGTACACCTGGGAGTCGGCGCGGCGAGTATGTCAATCATTGGGAGATGGATGGCGATTGCCGACGGACGACGAATGGCGGCAGATGGCTAAGCATTACGGTGGCGTCAGCGAGGATTCGGATGACAAGGGTAAAGCAGCTTACAAGGCGCTTTTGGCCGGAGGTAGCTCGGGATTCAATTCCTTGCTCGGTGGCGGCCGCTCAGATGATGGCAAGTTTGCACGCTTGGAAGCCCACGGATTTTATTGGACGGCATCAGAGGATAATCCGGCAAGTGGATGGTTCTATAATTTTGGTCGAGGCGGACAAGCTCTCCATCGTCAAAGCGGTGGCGAGAAGCAGGGAGCATTTTCCGTTCGGTGTGTCAGGGTGTGACGACTCAAAACCCTTATCCGGCCGCACGATCGAGCATTGCTCCGTAGCACCTACCCGAACGTTCAGCCTTTGCTTAGGCCGAGTAGGGCAAATGGAACGCCGCGCAACAAAGCCTTGCAGCTTACGGCGCGATAGAATCTTTCTCAAGTAGTCTTATTCCTTCAGCTTGAATGCTGATCGCGCGCCGCAGCTGAGGGCCATTGTTGGGCAGCTTCCTAATGTGATGCCGGACTTCACCGCACTCGAAACTTTTCTTGGAAAGGTCCCGGCCGTGATCGGGCCGATCGGCAAAGGCTCTGAGGCGAACGGAATGTGGTGGGTCAAGTTTGGAATAGACATCGATCATGAACTCGCCTGGCGAGTGGTTCAAGAGTTCGGGCACGTACTCAATTACGTTTCGCTCGACGAACGGTTGCCGACGGTATTCAAACCTGTCTCACCGCCTCCATACATGAATGGCGGCCCTCGCGAATTCCTTTCGTGGGTGATCGAATGCGATGATTCCGAATTCGCACCGTCAAAGTGCGCTGAATGGTTGGAGGGGCGGTTCCCAAGGCCAGTTGAGGATTTGGCGACCTGGCGAAACGAAGAACTCGATTCATAATGCGGCGCCGCCCAACAAAAGCCTGGCAGCTGACGGCGCGATAGTATGCTTCTCAGGTAACCTTTATTCCTTCAGCTTGAATGCTGATCGCGGGCCGCAGCTGAGGGCCATCAGCGTTATGCGCTTGCCCTTTAATGGGAAATCAATGTTGAACTTAGCAGCATTCGGTATCGTAATGGCCTTCAGGAGGTGAAGGAGGGTGTATTGTTCATCTTGCGGCGTATCTGTCGCGCAGGGCTTAAGCTACTGTAATTCTTGTGGCGCAAAGTTGACTGCGGAGAAAGGCAATAACGCCATCAAATCATCAGGAGTGAAACCTGAAGCCCTCGTATGGGGCATGGTAGCGGTCTTGGTCTTTGGCTTTGTCGCCATCGTGTTCCTAATGTTGGCGATGAAAATGGTCGGCTTAAATGTCGGGCAGATCCTCGCTTTCACGATACTGAGCTTCCTAATAATGCTGCTGGTCGAAGGCGTGTTCAGCTGGCAGTTTTTGCGTCGCAAGCGTGGCGCCGAAGAAACACGCGATACTGCGCTATCAAAGGAGCAAGTGACGAAAGAGCTTGATGTGGCACAGGCGCGAGTGCTGCCAGAGGCTATGCCGAGCGTGACCGAGCATACGACTCGCGCACTTGAGCCTATCTACAGCGAGCGAAAATCAAAATGAAGAATCGCCGGTTAAGCTAATTCTTTGGTGCAATGAACGCGGCGTGCGGATGGCGCATGCTTGAGGTGATAAGACCTTAGCTTACCAGCAGCGAAATGTTGTCCTGGAACTTAGGAAGCTAATGACAGAGTGGGAGCCGGAGCTGGCGCGCACTCCCCCACCCTTCGTCGTTAAATAATAGCCCGCGCCTAACAACGGCATCCTGCAGACGCGCACCCCACGATTCACTTAACCTCAATCGTCTATGCGCGCCGCTGATGCCGAGCGTTAGACCGCTGATTGATGCTGGGGGTGCGGAACACGCTATTAGGGTTGTTTCACCAACTGGAGGCATGAGACCGATGGCTGGCCAGAACAAGAAGACAATCAGAATGTTGCGAGAACAAGCGCCAACCAATCCATCGGTGCTGGATGGACTCTATACCGACGACTACGTGTACCACGGAATCCCCCTGCTCGGTGATTTGAAGGGGCCGGCCGCTTTCAAGGCGATGTTTACCGGTTTCACTAGTGCGATCTCAGACTTTCGAGAGGAAGTCGTGGACCAGATCGCCGAAGGGGACAAGGTCGTCACGCGTTTGTCTGGCAGCGGCCGCCACACCGGCGAACTCATGGGCGCTGCCCCGACGGGGAAGACAATAAAGTTCACGGCGGTCGTTATCAGTCGCTTCGTCGATGGCAAGATCGCGGAGGAATGGGTGGAGTTCGATGCCTTGAGCTTCTTGCAACAACTCGGCGCCGTGCCAGAACTTCGCTGAGCCGATTCGACACGCGGTCTAACAGCGGCTGCACCAAGGAACCAAGGGCCTATGAGAAGACCGATAAAGCTTTTTGCATTCTTGCTCCTGCTTGGTCACTTGAGCGGTTCTTTTTGGTTGACCTGTGGACAATCGCAACGAAACAAGAGTAATGGTCTGGCACTTGTCGGAGCAAAAATTTATGCGTCGCCTACGGCGCGACCGATAGTAGATGGCGCCGTTCTCATCAAAAACGGTCGGATCGTTGCTGTGGGCGAGAAGCAACGAATCAAAATCCCCTTTGCTGCCAGGGTCATTGATTGTACCGGACTGACGCTGGTCGCCGGATTCTGGAATGCTCACGTCCATTTCACAGAATCGAAATGGGAAAATGCGGCTGGTCTCTCGACGGGGCAGTTGAATCAACAGCTACGAGAGACGTTCACGCGATATGGATTCACTTCTGTTTTCGACCTCGGATCGTCTATCGATAACACGAAACTTAGTCGTAAGCGCATCGAATCCGGCGAAATTAGTGGTCCCAGGATTTTTACTACCGGCACAGGCATAGTTCCCGAAGGTGGAACGCCTTTCTACGTCAAACCACTCAAATTCCCAGAAGCTCTCAGCCCAACGCAAGCAAGTGCTTTGGTGCGCGAAAAACTAAAGGGTGGATCGGATGCCATTAAGATCTTCACTGGACCAACCCCTGTTCAAGGCCGTCCTCCCTTAATAATGCCGTTGAAGTTGGTCAGAGCTATCACGGCAGAAGCTCACCGTCACCACAAGCTTGTCTTTACACACCCTGAGAACGATGCCGGGGTAAACGTGGATATTAGAATCATCATTTTCTGCTGAGCCGGAATTACGTTTAACTGTCCGCATACATAACGGTGAATATCTAATTGTTCGACGAGAAATTCGTCTGCAGCAGACCGAGGGGCAATGGAAAGTGGTCGGAGATGGGCACGTAACGTATCATCGAGAACCTAAATGAGAGGCGGTGCGTTCTGTTGGGGTGCAAGTGGTCAGCGGCGAGTTGGTCGGCATGGTCGAGATACGCGTCAACGATTTCAAGGCTGATGTCGGCTATGTCATAGCGCGGTATTCGCGACGATCATCCATCAGCTTCAGAACTCATGACCCAGAGGCGTCCAATCATGACTACTCGAACACGAATCCTGACGGCCACGGCAGGGGCACTCGTCGTCGGCTACCTTTTGGGCTATTACTTCGGCGGTGGCGTGCACACGACCCAGCACCAAACTCTTACGTCCAGGGAACTAACATGCCTATCGACGTACGCAGCTACGCTCCAAATGCTTGATGAGAATCAACCCCGAGAAGCGTCACATCTGCTTGAGGATCAGCTTCGTGCGAGTGTGACAGATCTTCACGCTTTGACGACTCGACCGGTTTATGTCGAATCACCAGAACTAGCGCAAGGCTTGCGGCGGGCCGAAGCGTACGCACGTCGGCACGACCTGAAACCTACTCTCGGAGAGATCAAGGAGGTTGCGCAGCGCCTCGGCATTAAGCTTTGAAGCTGCGTTCGCGGGTGGCCGCCCCGCCGAACAAAGCCTTGCAGCTGACGGCGCGATAGCATGTTTCTCAAGTAATCTTATTCCTTGGCGGTTTGAATGCTGATCCCGCGCCGCCGCTGAAGGCCCGCGTTATGCGCGGCATAGGAGGCTAAAGTGACATGTGGAAGAAAGTAACAAGTATAGAATCATCACGAGCCGCACGGACGCGCCTCCAGCAAGCCTCTTATCAAAGAGGTCTGAGCGCGCAGCTGAAGGCCGGCGTTCGGCGCACTGAAATATCGTCGGAACTAAAGGTCACCGCTGGAGCGAAAGCCTCATAAGCAAAGGAGCAACCTTGACGACTCGTGTGATTTATCGAATCGCCGCTGTTCTAATTCTGCTATTTGACCTTGGCCATACGGCCGGCTATCCATGGTCCGATCCCAGTTGGGGAGTGGATCTTGGCACGATCCAGTCAAGCCACTTCAAAGTCCTGGGGTTCACCCGAACGTACTGGAATTTCTATGTGGGGTTCGGCTTGTTCGTCAGCGTATTTCTGCTACTCGCGGCAATATTTGCGTGGCAGCTCAGTAGCCTTCCAGCAGAGACCCTGCGGCTTGTGCGCAGCAGTGCGTGGGCTTTGTCGGTCTGCTTTGCGGCCGTGACTGTCCTGAGTTGGATGTACTTCTTCACTATCCCCATTGTCTTTTCGGGTGTAATCACTGTGTGCTTAATTGTAGCTACGTGGCGCTCAGCAAGGACCGCCTAATGTGTGCGGCGGATTCACTCAATCAAACTCGACGCCGAACAACTTGTTGGACCGGGCGGCGGGAGCGTGTTTCTTAACATGAATCGTGCGGCGAAGGTTGAATGGTGACGCGCCGCCCGGTTAAATCTGGCGTTGGGCTGCTTACTTCCTGAGATTTGAACGTAGGAGAAGTTGATGAGCGATACAACCACCTTAATAGCCGCCTTAGAAAATGCCCCTGGTGTTATCATTCCCCTTATTCGTGAGGTGCCGCCCCAGATCCTGAAGCGTCGGCCCAGTGCGACGAAATGGTCCGCTCATGAACACGCTTGTCATCTCTCCGGCAGTGATGGGCCATTCCGCGCGCGCCTCGAGTTGATGTTATCCGCTCCAGCGCCTTTTATAAGTTCCATCGTTAATTCTCCAGAGGTGGAATCGGGAGCGCTACTTAGCGTTGACTTAGACGAAGCACTCGACCGGTATGTGAGAGAGCGAGCCAGTCTGGTTAAGAGGCTGAAGGAACTATCGGTGGAGGACTGGCAGCGAACGGCAGAGCATGAGGCATTCAGTCATTATTCGGTATGGATCATGTTCCGGCATCTGCTGAACCACGAGATGTTTCATGCCTACAGGATTGAAGAATTGCTGCTAAAGAAGGACTGGGAATAGG
>Ga0070697_100000594_pt1 | contig 27434 bp, 23 predicted proteins | sample KBSK1501metaG_FD_65475 | JGI IMG/M metagenome (GOLD analysis project Ga0070697, IMG submission 65475) | Corn, switchgrass and miscanthus rhizosphere microbial communities from Kellogg Biological Station, Michigan, USA - KBS K1-50-1 metaG | ecosystem: Host-associated > Plants > Roots >...
GAGCCATCCTGAACTCGCTCAGCCGGCGTCGAGGCGAAGGAACCCGATCCGTCCGCGAGACTGACTTACATCCACGATGCCAGCGCCAAGTACCTGCGCGACGTCCAAGTGAACAAAGCTCGTTCCACCTGCGTCCACTGCCGTCACAAGCTCGACCTGTTCAAAGGGTCGCTCGAAAATGCCACGATCCAGAGCGTCGATCGCGGCGACCTCATGGACTTTCAGGCATACCTCCACAAGCTTGGTATGGGCGCCCGCACGGTAAAAACAAAACCATCATCGTAGTGCACTTCCTGAAGAAGTTCGGCGTCAGCGGGTTGCTTGCGGACGACGACTGGCCCACTTACACCGAGCCTGAGCGCGAGACCTACAAGGCGAAGGAAATGCAGCTAGGGTTAGCCAGCGGCAACTGTACAAGCTTGCCGCCGCCAATCGTATTCCTTCGTTCAAGATCGGCGCATCGGTACGATTCGATCCGGCAGCTGTTGCGGCGTGGGTGCGCCAAAGAATGTCTCCCATGCCCGTTCATCAGCTACCCCTTGCAAAACATCGCTTTCCGACGAGTGTCTTGGCTAAGGGCATCGTCGTCCTGAGACCACCGAGGCCGCGTAGAAACGTCAAAATGATGTGCTCACGGTCCGCAACCTATCAATCCTTTTTCGGCTCTGCACGACAGTCTGTAAAAGTGCTCGTTCTGCGCGGGTTCCTGGAAACGCACATTTTGGTCTTGTGCAGCCGCCATCGACAACATTCGCACCAAAATGGGCAGAATTCCGAGTTCGCTGTGGAAATGACGCTCGGTGGGACCTATAGCGGAATCTTGGCTGAAGATTGTTGCCCGTCCCACCGAGCTTGGAAACCCGCACCAAACGCGGGTTCCCACATTTCCACAGCGACGACGACGGCGGGCTGCTGACAGCAACAACGCCCAACCCCACTAAAATGGGCTCTTACAGATTCCCGCACAGAACCGAAAAAGCAGACCTGGGTCACGCCGTTCAAGAAGTCGGAGGAAGAAAACCGCCGAAAGCGGTTGAAGAAGAAACCGCGATGACGGCGCACGGTGGAAGAAACGAAAGAAACTTGGCGGTCGGGTCGACGTAACAATAGCGGCGGAGACCAAAGAAGCGTTGACGGAATCCGCGCAGTGGATGGCATGTGGGCCGGCGCGGGGATGTTCCACAGGTGTGACGGCCCATGGGACGAGGTATCCGAAGTAGAGGACGCTCCGAATCCCGCATGCCGGGCAGAGTGCTTTCCGAACCCGAAATGCAGCCAGCCGAAGTGCCCGCCCTTGTGGCTCTTGCCGGAGTGCTTGCCGGAAGAGTGCCCGCCACCAAAGTGGCCGCCTCCGCCTCCGTGTTGCGCATCTGCGGGCGCGAGGAGACAGATTACGGACAGCAAGATCAGAAGGATGCGCGGCGACCGCAGAAGGAAGGCAGTTCGAGTGGCCATGGCCTTGCAAGAGATCACCCAGGGGGCCCCCACTCTGAATCTCGCAACCCCTCGGCTCAGGCTCTGGTATGTGTCTGGACGAATGTCGTTATAACATATATAATCGACAACAATTATGAAAGAGACAAAGAAGGCGCGAGGCACCCCGGAGGAAGCGGCATTTCGCGCAGTGAATCTTGCATGGCCTCGTCGTCATCAATGATCGGTATTAATCTGGACGTTCGGTCCACCGACATGTGGGCAGCTTAACGTCATTACTTCACTTGGAGCAATCAAACTTTAGGCTGACCGAACCCGACTTTAGAGATTAGATCCTTACTATCGATATTCCGGCGAGGGAAACATCGATTCGCGCAAAGTCGGTTATGTGATGGACTTCAGCTTGTCCGCCATTCTGACGAGCTCGGGCAAGGATTTAGCCAGCATCTTTTTCATCACTTGGCTCCGATGCATTTTGACGGTGGCTTCACTGGCACCGAGTTCTGCCGCAATTTGCTTATTAAGCATCCCGGAAACGACCAGGCTCATCACCTCGCGCTCGCGGACGCTTAATGTGTTGTATCGCCGTCGCCGTTCAGCAGTGTCTCGCTGTTTTTCGCGGACGATGCGATCCCGAGTGAGCGATCGCTGAACCGCATCGAGCAGATCCTGGTGCCTATATGGCTTTGTGAGAAACTCAACCGCGCCAGACTTCATGGCCTTGTCCAAGCCCACAGCGAACAAAGCAGGAACAGAGCCGGATTTGGAGAGTCGCGGGCCGCCCGCCGGAGCACAGATCTAAGGATCAGCTCTTAAACGCTGAACATCAGGAAACGCAAGACCCAGATCACTTAGTGAGCGTCATTCTGATGACTTCTGCTCTTCGTGTCAGGGTAATGACTCTCGGCAATGTTGAGTTTCGGTCCTAGCCCGTGCGATGGCGCCTTATTGCCTAACGGGCTCGTTGTTCGCTCAAGGGGTTTCGTTCAGGCTTTGGGTACCAGCAGGCTGCAAGCTCGATTCCTGTCTCGCCATGGCATCAGCGATGCCGCAGGCTCGTTGATTTCGCCGCGCCTTCAGCCCGCACGATACGTCTTCGCCATTGGATTTCCGCTCCCTGTCACGCGGATTTTCGTACCGCCATTGGAAACTCCAGCACCTTGCCGCGTTCGTTTGGCGGCAACCACTTTGAAACCTTGCGAAAACTTTGCGGTATATAGAATTCGATTATTTTTGCCATACATCCTCCGAAGTACTCCTCTGCTTGGTGCAACCGGAGAAAAAGCACGCCGGATGCCAAAGCGGTTTTACGAGAAGCTGCCGATCCCGGGCAGAAGTCACTTGAGGGGCCTGATTGACACCACTTGTTCCGTCCTGTTTGCGCGTAGATGACGGAATGGTCCGGCGATCTGACTTTTGGCAGGTTACGTGCTTTTGCTCTCGGGGAATGAGAGACAGCATGCTGGAAGCAGCCGTACGCACCGAGAATGATCAGCGCTTTGAGGTGGTGGACCACCAAAGCGCAGCTCGGAAATTACAGGACGTTCTGTCACTCCGCTTACCGTCTTTTTATCGTTGTGCCTTGCGTCTTCTGGGGAATAGAGCTGACGCAGAGGATGCGGTGCAGGAGGCGCTGTTGGCCGCCTACAAACATCTCCACCAGTTCAAGGGACAATCGCAGATGTCGACTTGGCTAACGACGATTGTCTGCAATTGTGCTCGGATGCAATTGCGCAAGCGGCCACGCCAGATTCATTTCCCGTTCGACGAGCAGTTCGGAGAGGAACAACCGCGCTCTCTATGGGAAGGACTCGCGGACGAGCGGCCCAGCCCGGAAGAGGAGTTTCGAAATTCCGAACTAACGGCGCGCTTGCGAAAATGCACAGCACTGCTGTCGCCTACCTTGCGAAGAACATTTAAGCTGCGTGTCGTGGATGGTCTCTCAATCTTTGAGACAGCCCGAATCCTGGGAGTGCCACACGGAACGGTCAAGGCGCAGCTGGCACGCGCGCGAGCAAAAATTGCGCGGCACATGCGGCCAGTGCTTGCACCAAGTCGTCGCAGACCTCAGCGGCGGCACAAGTAGTTCGACTCCTTGAGAGGTGACTCGTGGAACAGCACCCGGGATCATCCAACACGCACCAGATGATCTAAGAAGAGACCCCATGGAACGCGGGCTGAAACTTCTGGCTAGAACATGCAATCGGAGAGCCTGATAAGTTGGACTATTACGTGCTACGACTCAGTTGCATGAGCCGCGTGAACATTGCGCAGCTCGAGGTGATGTCGTGGACGAGTTGGTCGATACCTTAGCTTGGCGGTACGCGGTAATCAGCGTTCGGTCCGAGCCTGATCGTGAACGGTTGGTTATCGCATATCCCGACGAAGAGACCCTACGGGACCTCATCGCAGCACCTAGTATTGTGGCGCTCGGCTACACCTCTCGTGCTGACGCTCTCAAGAATATAGATCGTTGTGAGACGACCAAGGCTTCTTTGAAGCGACTGCTGAAGACGGCGTCGCTCCACCCAAACATGACCTTTTTGACCGAATGTCGTGCGTCATTGCGGCGACTCGCAGGCGGCTTTGGACGTTCGGGGAGTTCAAGAGTCATGCGTAATCTCCTGCACAACGGTCTCGCTGCGGCTCTCATCTTCTTCTACTCGAGAAATGTACTGTCCTCGACAGTTCGGGCCTTTATCTCTTTTTAGTATAACCGGCATCTACACCAACAGGTTCAGGGAAACTCGCCAGATCCGTTGCAGTGCAGATCAATGTGGCTCGCAGACGACTATTTATAGATGTACGAGTGTCATTGCTATTGACATGTCATTCTTTTTGGCACGAAACTCGCGTTGGATCGCGGGATTTCTAGGTGAAACCACATTCAAAATCAACATCTTGTAGGTAAGTACCCGTAATGAGTGCTGCGGCCACACTCCTGCATCCTTGGAGCAGGGGACAAGAGCCAATGCGGGGAAGAATTCTTGTTGTTGACGACCACGCACCCAATGGGAACTCATTCGCGAGGCGCTAACCGACTCCGCCTACGAGATCAGCGAAGCGGTGACCGCATCGGAAGCTCTGGAACGTCTTCGGGGCCACAAAACCGACCTGGTCATAACTGACGTACGAATGCCCGGCCTTTCCGGTGTTGAATTGCTCAAACGCCTGAACAAGGAGTACCAAGAGGCCCGTCATTGGTTCCGGACGCGTACCTTGGAATTTTCAGCAACTACGTGGATTCAGCGAGGAGATGCGTCGGCGCGGACTGGTGACGACTGCGCGCGTCCTCAGCATGGAACTCGCCGAACCTCAGGTCGATGTTGCTCAGGCCCTCAAACTCACAGTTGGGGAGAAAATCCATCGTCTCAGGCGGCTGCGCTTTGTCAACGCAGAACCAGTTGCGATTGTGACCAGCCACCTACCGGCCCGAATTTTTGCCGGCATTGAGAAGCACGATTTGGAGAAGCAGTCGCTGTACTACGTTTTCGAGCAGGTCTACAAACGTAAGTTGCACTGGGCGGAGGAGAGCATTGGCACAACCATAGCGGAAGAGGAGGACGCTCGGGTCCTCGAAACCGAGCCAGGCAATGCGCTGTTGGTCATTAAGGAAACTACTTACGATGTGCAGAACATCCCCATCGAATACAGCGTCTCATTGTTGCGAAGTGACCGCTATACCGCTTCGGTGATTTCCGTACGCAAGAACTGACCACTGGACTCACAGCTTAATACCGCGGTCTCTAGTGCGGTAATTCGCTCCCACTTCTTCCAGGATCGAGATATTCGGACTTTCCAAGCGACGATCGTAGCCATAGAAGTGATCGTTGAAACGGCGCAGAGATGCGAACTTGCAGCGCCAACGTCTCATTGGTCATTTCTTGTGAATTGGAGAACAACTCGAACACCCACCGGCATTGCCTGGATCAAGCAAAGAGCCTTCACGGTAATATGCGAGACGCTCGAAGCAAAGACCTCGATTCGGGTCGATTCGGGAAGATAGCTCGCTCGGGCAAACACGCCGTGTTACGCTGGCCGATCAAGAGCGCCAGGCGACTTACAGACAATGGGTCCTGGTCGTCCACCTGATGTAAGACTGGGTGATCTTTTCCACAAGTTCCTCGGCGGATTTCCCTTGACAGTTTGATTTGGGCGCATCTATATACCATAGGTCTAGACATATATACAACAACGGAGAATCCACTTTGGCGCAGAAATATCGCGTCACTGACTTGTCCGGAGTTAGTGGCCGCTACGTGCAAATCCAGGTGCAGCCTCCGAGCGCTGCGTGGACTTTTATCGACGAGGCGCAGGTGCTGCAATAGCGATTGCGGTAACATGCGTGGCAAGTGCGGCGACGCTTCGCCGTCCTTGCTCGTCCGAGGTGCGAGTGGTTTGTTGGTCAGGCGAACCAACAGCATGGCGCTGTTGAGCTGGCGGGAGGGAGCATGGCTGCACTGAATCGACGGGATTTCCTCTGCGCATTGGGGGCAGGAAGTGCGATGGTTGGAACTCTGCTGGGAATCGAGCCTCCAGCGCAGGGAATCGAGAATTCGCGGTCCGCATCGCCAATGGTCAAACCGATCTCAGGAAGTTGGTTCGAGTTTCAGCATCATGCCACGGTCGAGGGAGTGGACTGGAATCCGGCTCTAGCGAACTTCACCTGCGATCAGTGGGACCTCAAAATCAAAGAAATCGCTGAGACGGGAATGGAATATCTGGTACTGATGGCCACTGCGCTCTACTATCGCTCATTCTATCCCACCACGATATTTCCTAAATGGAAGCTGGCCTGTGACGACCCGATGGAGGCCGTTCTCTCAGCGGCAGACAGGTACGGGATCAAGTTCTTCATTGGCGGAGGCTTTTATGGGGACTGGCAGGATCCGAAAATCGTGGCAGATCCCGTGGCTGCAAAGAAACGACTGCAGGCAATTGAGGAGATCACTCGACTCTACAGCCATCACAAGAGCTTCTACGGATGGTATTGGCCTAATGAGGCATTTATTGATCGCCACTTTTCCAACGAATTCATCAATTATGTCAATACGTGTTCGCGGCTAGCGCGCCAGCTAACCCCGCGGTCGCAGGTAATGATCGCGCCCTATGGGACACGGGTAGCTGTGCCGGATGAAGAGTACGTCCACCAACTCGAGTCCTTGGACGTGGACATCATCGCATATCAGGACGAGGTCGGTGTCCGTAAGTCGAAGGTCGAGGAAACGTCTGCTTTCTACGAGGGTCTGAGAAAAGCTCACGACCGTGCGCGTAGGGGGGCCATCTGGGCAGATCTTGAAATCTTCGAATTTGAAGGCGATGTGTACAAAAGCGCACTACTTCCCGCGCGCTTTGAGCGTATTCTCCGCCAGATGGAAGCAGTATCGCCATGGGTTGATAAAATTCTCGTCTATCAATACCAGGGCATGATGAATAAACCTGGCTCCCATGCCTTTTGCGGATGCGCCGACTCTACGAGGCTTTATTCGGAATACAGCGAATGGCTCAAAAGCCACCGATAGCCAAACCAAAGCCTCGCTTGTTCTACCCATCCGGCTTCGCGGAATCGTTGTCTTGTTTCATCCAACACGGACAACCGTTTCGGCGTGATCTGGTTTGGTGCGCGCTGAATGAAACGCACGCTCGAAAGCGAGGGCGGCAGCGCCGAGTACACCGCCGTGGTATCCGAGTTCCGACGGTATGACCCGCAGCCCGCGATTCTCCCAGGGGCGAACTATCTGCGCCAGTTCGCTGGCGAGAGCAGAAATAAGAAGGGGATTGTTCTCCACTAGTCCCCCGCCCAGGATCAAGGCCTCAGGATCAAGAAGAGCAACTAGGGCAGCACAGCCCCGGGCGAGATGGCAAGCCAGGGTTCGAATCGCCACGATCGCTTGCTGTTCACCGGCGTTGGCGGCTGCTATTACTTGTGCGGCGGAGATCTGCGAGTCGCCGGCATAGCGGACCAAAGCCGCCGCGTTCACATACGGTTCGAGGCAGCCGCGCACACCGCAGGAGCAAAGCACGCCACTAGGGACGAGAGGAATATGGCCGAGCATATTGGCGATGTAGTGGGTGCCGCGGTTCAACCTTCCGTCAACGTAGCAGCCGCCTCCTAAACCAGTTCCCAGGGTCATGCACACGAAATCACGAAGTGACTTCGCGGCTCCAAAATGTTTTTCACCAACCGCCAGAGCATTGGCGTCGTTCTCAACCGCCACCGGTAGACCGCAGGCCAGTGCAAGCTCTTCGCCCACGGGAGTACCGGTCCAGCCGGGCAGGTTGTCGGTTGCGTATGTGACGCGGCCGGTTTCAGTCTCAACCCAGCCAGCGGTGGCGACACCAAGTGCTAGCGGTTCACGTCCAAGTTCGGCTGCTTTGTCGGTTGCGCTTTGAGCCACGCGCTTCAAATGTTCAAGTAGCGCTCGGGCGCCAGACTTTGCGGGTGTTTCTACGGCGGCTTTGTAGAGTAGCTCGCCGCCTGAGCTAACTATGCCGTACTTCGTCTGAGTGCCTCCGAGATCAATTCCAATCGTGTGCCGTACAGCATTGCGTCGCGCGTGTTCATTCTCGATCGCCGTCGCAAAGCGGCGGGCAATCTCCGCAGGCCTGGTGATGGCTGTGCCGACCACTACGGCCAGTGCGCCCGCGGCAATCGCTTGTTGCGCTTGCTCAGGCGAGGATATGCGTCCTTCGGCAATCACCGGGACGCCGCTGGACTGAACCAGTTCCTCAATGAACGTGGGATCAAAGTGCACTGCGTGATTGGTTTCCTCGGTGTAACCGCGAAGTGTGGAGAGTACGAAGTCGGCGCCGGCTTCCGCCGCAGCCACAGCCTGCTCGACGCTGGCGACGTCGGCGAGAACGGGAACCTGCAGTTTGGCGTGAATCTCCCTAATCCGGCCAAGCGCTCCACCTTGCTGGCCACGCTCGGTGCAGTCAAGGGCGACCATGTCCGCTCCGGCCTCTACCAGTGCTCTGGCTGATTCGAAGGAGGGTGTGATGAGCAGCAAGCCGTCGTGATGTATGGTCTTGTCGATGCCAATGATTGGCAGGTCCGTCACTCGCCGGATAGCCCGAATATCGGCTGGGCCATTCGCCCGAATTCCCGCTGCGCCCCCAGCCACTGCTGCCACAGCAAAACGCGCCATGAGTTCTGGATCATGAAAGACGTCTCCTTCCTTAGCTTGACAGGAAACAATCAACTTTCCTCGGATGGTTTGGCTGAGCTCATCAAACGTCATTTACGCAAACCTCGTCGAATATCCACACAAAATAATCGCCACCAGCAAGATTCCAAGTCCAGATATCATCTGCTTCACTGCGTTTGGCGCCACGCTTCGCCACTCCCCGAGCAACACCCCCATCAAGTTCGCGACCAGAAGTCCAACTGCGAGACTCAAGGGCCACCCCACGGACGGTCCGATGGATCCCAGTCGGGGAGCAGCAGCTCCGTAGAGGAAGATGCTGCCGCCCCACAGCAAACCCATCGCGCTGCTTCTTGCCCATGAGGACCAGGAGGCTGGAGCGTGCAGCAGCCTTGCGGTTTGATTCTTCCGCATGAGCAACACGCAGTAAGCGAGGTTCGGTATCGAACCAGCCCCCAGCATTAATAACCAGATGTAATTGGTGGCGGCGAAAGGTGAGTAGCCCATTTGCTTTCCGGTATCGGCGATCGGCAGGGCCAGAGTGTATCCGATATTAAAGACAGCCGACATGACTCCAGCCGCCACAGCAAGGAAATATCCCAGAAGCGGAGCACCTGCGCGGTCTTGACTTTGGCCGTCTCGCATGCGACCGGCTTTACCGCATAGCGCCACTCCCACAATCAGCAAAGCTACGCCGCTAAAGAGAACCAACTGTTGCATACCAACGCGCTCCATCCCTTTCATCAACAACGGCACCAGAGAACCCAAGGCAGCGCTTAGCCCAATCACCAGAGTGTTGGCCATGGAGACGCCGATATTGTCGACGCTCTTGCCAAAACAGATGGCGCCGAATCCCCAAGCAAATCCGAAGGAAATCGCGGAGAAGACAGCGGCGCCCGGCGTTCGACTCAGAATCTGGGGGGAGGCGCTGGAGGAAAAGACCATTACCGCCGGCATCACCAGGCAGGCCACGACGATAAAGGTGAACCAAATGTTCTCCCATTTCCAGCGGGATTCGACCTTCATTGGCATTGTGAACAGGCCGTTGCAGAGGCCTGAGAGTAGCGCCAGGATGATGCCGATCGTGGCCATAGCCGCTCCCAATTTAAGACGACGAAAAAAACTGTTGACAAACTAGCACAGCTAGGAATATATGTCTAGCTCAAATGTCTATACAACTAGCGGAGAGTTCGAGTCAAGCGATTAAAATGGTGGCTATGACCACTCAAAGCATTTCACCATTCTCTTCCATTCGACTCGACAAAGATGCGCCAACGCCCATTTACCTTCAGATCGCAGAAGGTATCAGTGCGTTGCTTACGAACGGCGCCCTCCCTGCGGGGTACGTTCTGCCGCCGGAACGTGCGTTATGTGAACAGTTTGGCATAAGCCGAATGACCCTGCGGCAAGCCATGAGTCTGCTCGACCGTGAAGGTCTGATTGAGGCACGGCGAGGAATGGGCACGGTCGTTACGCACAGCCGGCTACGGAAGCAGCAACAGGAGTTGCGCAGCTTTAGTGAAGAGATTCGCGAACGCGGTGGACGACCCCACTCCCGATTGCTCTCGCTTGAGCGGGATGTACCCACGCCGATAGTTCGAGATTTCTTCGAATTACGAGACCAGCAAAAAGTCTATGCAATTTCGCGTCTGCGGTTGAATGATGGCGAGCCCTTGGCTCTAGAGCTCGTCCATATTCCGGAGCGACTGTGTCCAGGACTGGAGCGATTCGACGTAGCCAAGAATTCGCTCTACCAGATTTTGGAGGAGTCGTACGGACTACGGCTGGAGAACTGCACAGAGGAAATTTCGGCGGAGATTCCCAGTGCCCAGCATCGGAAGCTGCTTGCTCTGCCAAGAAATACCGCAGTGCTGGTGGTCAATCGCAAGACTTTTACCGACGATGGTCGCGCCGTCGAATTCACGCGATCAACATTCCGCGGCGATTGCTACAGCGCGATTGTGCACTCAGTGCGCAAGAAGAAGTCGCTCCTGAAGACCCCTAGCAGTCCTTAGATTTAAGGAGATAACTTATGAAAACGCGTCGTGGGTTGGCGGTTCTTTTTCTAGCTTTCAGAATATTCGTCGCTACCTCAGTGAATGCCCAGATTGCGAACACGGGTTCGGTTCAGGGCACGGTGAGCGATCCTTCGGGTGCTGTACTGGCAGACGCTCGGGTCACTTTGATCTCGCAAGATACCGGCGCCGGTCAGGTATCCCAGACGGACTCTGCCGGCAGCTTCGCTTTTCACATCGTCCCTGCGGGCCAGTACCGCCTCGAGGTGTCCAAAACAGGATTCAAGTCCTTTGCTCAGCGCGACATCGCTGTTCACGCGGCTGAGCCTGTGAATGTTGCCATTGCCATGACTGTAGGCCAAGCCGCAGAGAGCGTCGAGGTTACTTCAGCCGTCCCAACGATCGATACGATTACCGCCAGTGAAGGCAACACGGTAACGGGCAAGCAGTTGAACGAACTGCCGCTGACCAATCGGTTGTTTACTCAGCTCGTCGCTCTCGAGCCGGGTGTGGCTTCGGGCCTGGATCAGAATCCAGGCTTTGGCTCCAACTCCGAGGTGCTGTTTAGCGTAAACGGGGTGCGCAACGATGAAAACAACCCGATGATAGACGGTGTGCGTAATTTGGACACCTTTGGCGGCAATGCGTTTGTCGCGCCCAACCTTTTCGCCGTTTCCGAGTTTCGCGTTGAGAACAACTCCTATTCGGCCGCTACCGGCCACTCCGCAGGGGCCCAGGTCAACCTCATTTCTCGCAATGGGACCAATCAGTTCCACGGCAACGTGTTCGAGTTTTTCCGCAATGACGCCCTGAACGCACCCTTTGCCGCGCCGGCCGCCGGGAAGCCGGGTCTCCTTCCAGAGAACCGTTATAACGATTTCGGCTACGATGTGGGCGGGGCTCTCATTAAGAACAAACTGTTCTTTTTCTGGTCCCAAGAGTGGCGTCGCATTATTCAGAATAGTGGCCTGCGCACCGGCACCGTGCCAACCGATGCGGAGCGCACCGGGAACTTCAGCGCTTTGTCCCAAACCCTAACCGATCCCAACAGCGGGATGCCGTTTGCTACGAGGAATGTGATTCCAAGTTCGGAGCAGGATTCCAACGCTCAATTACTGCTAGCTCCCAACCTCTTTTGGCCCGAGCCGAACGCTCCAGGCCTTACCAGTAATTTCCTTTCTTCAGTGCCTGATTATACCCGCTGGCGGGAGGAATCACTCCGCTTGGATTACCGACCAACGCAGCGTCTCTCCGCTTTCCTTCGCCTCACCCAGGATTCTGCACTGCTCTACCGGCCGTACGGTTTGTTTGGCGAGAATGCTCTGCCTTACGTTGGCGATGCAACACAGAAGTACCCCATTTACAGCGGCGTGTTTAACGTCACGTACTCAGCGACGCCCAATCTTGTTTCGCAATTTCTTGTTGGCCTCTATCGGGACAATGACTTGTTTTTGCGGAACGGGCCAAAGTCTTGCCGTTGCAGGGTGCCGGGGCTGAACATTCCCGAACTGTTTCCATTGAACGAGGGAGACCGTATCCCGACCTTCGATTTTGCTAGTTATTCAGGCATCGTCGAGCAGTGGTATTTCTACAACGCCTCTTACAGCATGCCCTTCGAGAACGACAATACGTGGAATCACGGTGCCCACACTGTACGATTCGGTTTTGCAATCACGCGCGAAGGAAAGAATGAACTTGCCAATCCTTCGAACAACTCTACAAATGGGGTCTTCGCTTTCGATGGGTCAGCGTCGGGAGATGCGATGGCGGACTTCTTGCTTGGCAAGGCCCACAGCTACTCAGAGACCGCCTTGGACCCGTACGCCAAGTATCGCTGGCTCAACGTGGAGCCGTATGTGGAAGACCAGTGGAAGTTGCGGCGGAATCTCACGCTGACCGCTGGTCTGCGATACACGTATTATCAGCCGGAATACGAGCAAAAGAACTTCTTTGCCAGCTTCGATCCCGCAAAGTGGGTTGCCAGCCAGGCACCGACAGTCAACTCTGACGGTACGCTAGTGCCCGGTTCGGGCAATCTTGCCAACGGCATCATCGTCGCCGGCAAGAACTCCCCTTATGGCAACGCCTTGTTTGCCTCTAAGAAGAATGCCTTTGCTCCCAGAATTGGCCTGGCTTGGGATGTAACGGGACGAGGGAAAACTTCTGTTCGCGCGGGCTATGGAATCTTCTACGACCGCTGGGGTTCTTACAGTCAGTTCGGCGGGTTGTACAATCCCCCATTGAATCAAAAACCGCTCATCTTTAACACCGCTCTGAGCAATCCCGGGGGCGCCCCTGGCACGATCTTCCCGCCACTGATTTGGGGTGTTGCTAACCCCTGGAACTATCCTCAAGTTCAGAAATGGTCGGCGGGGATTCAGCAGGAAGTTGGCTTCGACACATCCGTCTCGGTGGCCTATGTGGGAACCAAGGGAACGCATCTCCTGGGATCGCTTAACCTAAACCAGCCGACGCCGGCTGGGCAGCAGCAAATTGTAGGTGGTGCGAACGCCAACACGGTCGTACCGTTCCAAGGCTATGGAGCGATCTACTTCGTGGATCCGGTTTTTAACTCGAACTACAACGCCTTGCAGGTTTCGGTGCTTCACCGGCTGACTCATAGTGTCGCCTTCCAGGTTTCCTATACTTATTCCCAAACCAAGACCGACAACTCCAGTCCGTGGAACATGCCCCAGGATTCACGCAATGTTGCCGCTGAAAAAGGCCTGGCCAACTTCGACGTTCCGCAAATCCTGACCTTTAACTATGTGTGGGACATCCCCGCGTTCCACACCAGCTCCGGCCTAAAGAAAGCAGTTCTGGGAGGCTGGCAGGTCTCTGGAATCACGGAAATACAAAAAGGCTTCCCAGCTACCGTGACCTTGGCGACCGACAACGAAGGTGTGCCTTGCTGTGGCCCTGAGCGTGCCGACCAAACTGGCAGCGCCAGCGGTCCCAAGAGCAGGACTCAATGGTTCAATACTAGCGCATTCACCTATCCGACGCCCGCAACCTTCGGAAACGAAAAAGTGGGGGCGATTCGAGGACCGGGTTTTATCAACTTCGACTTCGCACTGGGCAAGCGATTCGTGTTAAGGGAGTCGACAGACCTGCAGTTCAAGGCGGAGGCATTCAACATTTTCAACCATGTTTCCTATCAATCCGTTGATACGACCTTGTTTAATCCGGTATCTGCGAATCCCGATTTCGGGCACTTGCATAACCCCTTGAACCCTCGCATCATGCAACTATCACTAGTTCTTAGCTTCTGAGTGGAGGGATTCTTGCGCAGAGGTTGGGTTGCGGCTCTCATCGTTTCCGCCATTGCAGTGATGGCGGTGGTGATGCGAGCTCAAACCCAGCCTCCGTGGCTCTCTTCTTATAAAATCGCTCTCGATCATATCCGGGCTGGCAAATCAGAAGTTGGCATTCGAGAATTGGAGACTCTTGGCGCCTCGTTCCCCGGAGACGTAGTGCTTGCAACCAGCATCGGAGCGGCCCTAGATTCAGCCTCACGTCACGAGCAAGCCGGGCGCTGGTATGAGAAGGCGCTGGCGACTGATCCTCAATACGAGCCGGCGCTGAACAATCTGGCGCTGAGTTTAGCCAGCCGGGGCCGACTCGCGGACGCAGTCCCAATACTTGATAGGGTTCTGAAGATCGATCCGCAGAACGGGCGCGCAGCCTACAATCTGGCTCTAATAACTCTCCGCTTGAAGCGCTACGAGGAAGCCGCCGACGCGTTCCAAGCTGCACGCAAGGTACCAGAGCCTGCTGCCCCTCCTCAGGCATTGGCGCTGGGCGAAGGAACCGCACTATTCAAGCTGGGAAGGTATGGGGAAGCAAAAAAAGTCCTCATGAACTCCGGATGCTCCGAATTGTCTTCATGCTTATTGCTCGGATCTTCAGAAGCACTCTCGACTGACTTGCCTGCTGCGGTGAGTACGTTTCAAGCCGCGGTGCGGTTAGCACCACAAAACCCGGATCCTTATTTTCGCCTCGCGCTGGCCTTCCTGCAGGGCAAGCGGGACGAGGAGGCAAAAGAAACTCTGGCTGTCGGCCTCGATGCAATCCCGCACTCAGCGTTGCTGCTTTATGGCCAGGCAATACTCCACGAACACTTCGGTAATTATGAAGAGGCGATCATTTCGGCCACGAAATCCGTCGAGCAAAATCCGTCGAGCGCAGTCGTCTGGTCGTTTCTGGGGCGCGTCCATGCTCACCAGGGGCAAGGTGAGGAGGCTGACAATGCGTTTCGGAGAGCACTTCAGGTGGGCGGCGGAGTAGACACCGCGGTGGATTACGCGGAATTCATGACCAATGGCGGGCGCTACATGGAAGCCGAGAAGATGCTGAGCGACCTGCATCAATCCCATGGAAACAATCCTGCGGTAAATCTCAGCCTGGGAAAACTTTACAGAGCGCAGGGGAAACACGAGCAGGCGCTCGTGTTTCTGCAACGCGCAGTGGACCAGGATCCGCAGAACCCCGCCGCGCATTACGCTTTGGCAATAACTCTCGAAAGACTACATCGCGATGCTGAAGCCAAAAAAGAACTGGATTTGTTTACGGCCGCGAAAGAAGAGAGACGGTTCGTGCGCGTCTTAGAGTTAGCTTCTGATCCAGTGGCAGCTGGTGACAAATAATCTTTGGCTTCTGGTACTCGCAAGCTTGATATGGAGGACGTGCGTAATTTTGTGCGAAACCAGGTCAATCAAAGTGGCGCCTGCTTCGTTTTGGCATTCCTTGTTTTCGTCGCTCGATGGGCGCTTCCTGTCGCTAATGGTTCGGGTGAGCTGGATCCTGGACCGCGATTCATCGATGTGACCGCTGCAGCCAAGATCGAGTTCTCTCACTTGAAAGGAAATTTAGGGGTGGCAACTATCTTGGAGGAAGCGGGGCCAGGCGTGTGCGTAGCTGACTATGACGGCGACGGCTGGCCGGACATCTACTTCGTCAACGGCCGGGATCTCCACGGGCGCGGTATTTCCGCTCGAAATGCGCTTTACCGCAACAACGGAAATGGAACCTTTACCGATGTTACCGACTCCGCCGGGGTTCCTGGAACCGGCTTCGGTCTTGGCTGTGTTTGGGGTGACTACGACAATGACCGCCATCCTGACCTTTATGTGACTCAGTACGGCAAGAGCGTTCTCTATCACAACAATGGAGATGGCACGTTTACAGATGTTACGGCGAAGGCACACGTTGACGGCACTGATTTCGGAACGCAGGTCCACACGGGAGCAGTTTTCTTTGATTACGACCGCGACGGCTGGCTGGATCTTTATGTCGGCGGTTACGTTAGCTTTGGCCCAGACTCCAAGCAAACCTGCATCACCTCGGGTGCGGAGTCCAGTTGCTCGCCGACGGTCTACCCCGGGAGTCCCGCTGTTCTGTATCACAACAACAGGGACGGCACTTTTACTAATGTGACCAAGGCTGCCCGTATTTTCCAGCCAGACGGAAAAAATCTTTCGGTTGCGGCGATCGATTACGACAACGACGGCTGGCCGGATCTCTTTGTCGCCAATGACTCCATGCGAGCTTACCTCTATCACAACGAACACGATGGCACGTTTAAAGAAGTGGGTTTAGCGAGTGGTATGGCTGTCACGGAGGAAGGCGCCGAGATGGCGGCAATGTGCCTGTCATTCGGAGACTATAAGAACGACGGAATGCTCAGCCTCTATGTTTCTGACTTCCAGGAAGCCGGCGATCACTTGTGGCACAACGAAGGAAACGGGCTCTTCAACGAGGTCAGTCATCCCAGTGGAATTACCGACATCACGCGAAAGTTTTTGAGCTTCGGTGGAGGCTTTTTCGACTACGACAACGATGGCTGGTTGGACTTGTTCATCGCCAATGGGCATGTCTACCCCAGCATTGAAAAGACGAGTCCTGGATCGCACTATAAGCAAATTAACCTGTTGCTCCATAACCAGCGCAATGGACGATTTTCCAACGTCACCGCAGCCGCGGCAACGTTGGGCAACGCATTCTCCGTTCCGCATCTGGGGCGCGGCGCCGCCTTTGCAGATTTCTTTAACGATGGGCACGTCGATGTTGTGATCGGGAACAACGATGATCCGCCATCGCTTTTGAGGAACACGAGTGACGCTCGAAATCATTGGGCAAGCTTCAAACTCGTTGGTACGAAGAGCAACCGCGATGCAATCGGTGCAAGGCTCGCCATCACGGCGGGGGGAACCACGCAGATTCGCGAAATCGCAGGTGCAGGTAGTTATTTGTCTCAGAGCGATCTACGGGCTCACTTCGGATTGGGCGCCGCCGCTCGTGTTAGTTCTGTCGAGGTCAGCTGGCCCAGCGGCTTGAAGCAAAGATTTGGAGACCTTCAGGCTGATCGGTTCTACGTACTCGTTGAAGGGGAAAACTCACTCCAGAGCGAAGAGTTTAGCCATCGATGAGACAATTTCGAACAGACTTGGAGTTCCCAAGAAAAACAGGCCGCCGAGAATAAAACATGCTTGTAATGCTGCAGCAAAGCTACGACGAACTTAGTCGAGAGGCCGCGCCTACCGTAGCAAGCGCGGTACGCAAGAAACCCTTCCTGACACTCGGGCTGGCAACAGGACCCGCACGGTGTCGGCCAGTTCCATTTCGTGCAACTCCGGTTTCACCCGGAAAGTGAAGGCATCGAACTCCAACTGCAACACCTGGCTTAGCCTTTGTATCCGCTCAGATAGATATCTAGGGATGAAGGCCAAGCGACGAATTCAACAACGGATGGTCGAATTCGTCCGCCGGCAAGCGTCCCAGGAAGCCTCCGAACGGCAACCCGCATCGCAGCAAAACCCACCCGTCGCTATTCAGTGACTTTACGTGACCCTTATTTGACCCAGATTCTTTTTCAGGATTATTCCGAAGTCCACGAACAGAAATGGCTCCTCAGGTAGGACTCGAACCTACAACCCTCCGGTTAACAGCCGGATGCTCTGCCATTGAGCTACTGAGGAGTGTTGTTCGTCGCGCGGGAGCGCGACGTTAACGCCGTCGAGGTTAATCATAGCATCCCGCGCCGACTCTGAAAACAGCGGCCCGGACCGCTGGCTCTGAAAACAACGGCGCGGACTCTCCGCGTCAAGCCGTTAAGGGCGCAGGAAGGGGCTCTGTGATTCGAGTTTTGCGGGTGGAATGGTCTCGGAACTGGGAGCAGGTGCTATTTCTGTTACGCTAACCCGTTGTGTGGGCGGCTCTGCCCGCCACCAGCCATGTTCCAATCGCCCAGGTTTTAATCAGCATGTGTTAATCAGCATGTTCTAATCAGTGAGGTGGATATGTCAGGAGGGTTGCGTTTGTTCTGGATGGTTGCATCTTTATTATTGCCGGCGTTATTGCTGGCGGCGGTTTATGCGGCCGACGGCTCCTCATCCTCGTCGGCGGCTCCGGCCGTCTCCACGCAAGGACCTCCTTTGGCCGAGCCGAAGCCGTTGGCCGAAACTTTGCATGGCACCAGAATCGTCGACAACTACCGCTGGTTGGAAGACGGCAAGAATCCCGAGACGCAAAAATGGGTCGAAGCGGAGATGTCTTACACCCGCGCCGTGCTCGATCCTTTGCCAGGACGCGAACAGATCCACAAACGTCTGACCGAGCTCCTCACCATCGGCAACATCAACGTGCCGCAGATCGGCGGCAAATATTATTTCTACACTCGCCGCGACGGCATGCAGAACCAGCCGGTCCTGTATGTGCGCGAAGGCCTCCACGGACAGGACCGCGTTCTGGTCGACGCCAATCAGCTTGCTGCCGACGGCACTATCGCGCTTGACTGGTTCGAACCTTCGGAGCACGGCAAGTACGTCGCCTATGGAACCTCGCCCAGCGGCTCGGAGATGAGCACGCTGCACATCATCGAGACCAAGACTGGCAAGCTCCTGTCGGACACAATTGAGCGTACGCGCGCCGCGAGCATCGCATGGAAGCTCGACAACTCCGGGTTCTACTACACGCGCTATCCCAAGAAGGGCGACGTAGCCGAGGGCCAGGAGATGTACAACCGTCACATTTTCTATCACGAACTGGGCAGCGATCCCGGCGACGATCCTCTCATCTTCGGCGAAGGGCGCGACGCCGAAGACTGGCCCAACGTGACCCTTTCCCACGACGGTCGCTGGCTGCTGATTCAAGTTGAGCAGGGGTGGACCAAGACAGAACTTTTTCTCGTCGACCTGAAATTTGACAAGCCTGCCTCGCGCGTGACTACGGGCAAGAATTTTCTTTACAGCGGCCAAGTATTTGACGGAAAACTGTTCATCACTACCAACGAAGACGCGCCGCGTTATCGCGTCTTCGTCACCGACGCAACCAACTTTGACCGCGAGAATTGGAAAGAAATCATTCCGCAGGCCGACGCCGTTCTGCAAGGCACGGGTGTCTTCGGAGGGAAGCTCTTCGCCCGGTACGAGCTGAATGCCAGCTCGCAAATCAAACTCTTCGATCTCGAAGGCAAAAAGATCAGCGACCTCGCACTGCCGACCATCGGCACCGTATTCGGCTCCGGGGGCAAGTGGGACCGCGACGAACTCTTCTACGGCTTCCAGTCCTTCACCGTCGCGCCTTCGATCTACCATTACGACTTGAAGGACAGCTCAACTTCGCTCTGGGCCAAAGTTGACGCGCCTTCCATCGATCCCGCTGCCTACGAAGTCCAGCAGGAGTGGTATCACTCGAAAGACGGCACGCGCGTGCCCATGTTCGTAGTCCACAAAAAAGGATTGAAGAAAGACGGCCGCAATCCCACGCTGGTTACCGCCTACGGAGGCTTCAACGTCAGCCTCACGCCCACCTTCAGCCGCACCGCGTATCTATGGATGGAGCACGGCGGCGTCTACGTCGTCGCCAACCTGCGTGGGGGTGCCGAGTTCGGCGAGGACTGGCACCGCGCCGGCATGCTCGACAAAAAACAAAACGTCTTCGACGACATGATCGCCGCCGCCGAGCACCTCATCGCCGAAAAGTATACTGACAAGAATCATCTCGCCGTGCAGGGCGGCTCCAACGGAGGCCTGCTCATGGGCGCCATGATCACACAGCGTCCCGACCTGTTCCGCGCCGTGGTCTGCCAGGTGCCACTGCTCGACATGCTGCACTATCAGGATTTCCAGATCGCCAAGCTCTGGATCCCCGAGTACGGCAGCGCCGAAAATCCCGAGCAGTTCAAGTGGCTCTACGCTTACTCGCCCTATCACCACGTGAAGCCGGGCGCAGAGTATCCCGCCATCTTATTCATGACCGCCGACACCGACACCCGCGTCGATCCCATGCACGCCAAAAAGATGGCCGCTCTGATGCAGGCCGAAGCCAAGAATGGCACCAGCCGCGACCGTCCAATCTTATTAAGAATAGAAACCAAGGCCGGCCACGGCGCAGGCAAGCCAGTAACCAAGCAGATCGATGAGTTCACGGACGTGTATTCGTTCTTGTTTTGGCAGTTGGGAGTGAAACCGTAACGTGGGTTGTAGTCGGAGTGAATCCACCACAGAGTAGCAGAGAAAACAGGGTAGAAGACATCTGGGCTGTTTGTGACATTCTCCCAATTTGGGGCTGAGTTCCAAATTATTTTTCATAACCGTCTAACTCTGACCCCGGCGATAGAATCCTTCTGCGGCAGACAACGTTTGGAAGTCTGTTTCCAGTGGGTACTCCGAAGCGCCATGATTGGCCCTGGCGAGCAGCGTCCAGTACCAAAGTTATGAGACAGCCCCGATCGGCTATCGGGGCTGTTTTGTTTTTCCGCAGATGTCTCGTTGAATTTGCGGATCCCACCCTTCGGCTCCGCCCAGGGCAGGCTCTTTCCGATAGAACACGCAAAGAATACGCCGCATCCCCACTGTCCCGAATCGGACCGTATTCCACAATACTGAATGGCGCATTACTAAAGTCCAATTAGCCACTTGCGTTCAGTCACTTGCCAGCTTTTCCCAGATAGTCGACCATCTCGATCAGCACCCTCCTCGATCCGGACTTTCGGGATTCGTTCAGGACTTCTGGCTGAATGGACCTCGGCTGACGACACGCCGCTAGAGGGCAGAATTGGTGCGATTCCACACAAAAAGGGGGAAACTTGATGCGAAATCTTATCGGCGTTGCCGTTTTGGTTTGCATGATTTCGACTTTGGGACTGGCTCAGGAACCGCCTAAGCCGGAAGTTTACGCAGGCTACCAGTTCACCAGCACCGACGGCGGATGGCATGCCAGCGGCTGGAACACTGCCGCGAACATGTACATTACTCGCTGGCTGGGCGCAACCGCGGATTTCAGCGGCGTATATCACTCTGGCTCGAATCTCTACACTTACACTTTTGGGCCAGTGGTCTCCACCCACAAGAGCAGCTTCTCGCCTTATGCGCATGCTTTGTTTGGCGGCGCCCATGCTGCAAGCGGTGGCATCAGCGACAGCGGCGTGGCGATGCTGTTCGGTGGCGGTGTGGACTTCGGAAAACGCAAGCTGGTTTTCCGCGCGGTCCAGTTCGACTGGATGGTGCTCCGTTTTTCGGGCATTACCGACAAAAACAACATGCGCGTGAATACTGGAATTCTGTACCGGTTTTAGTTCGCGCGAAAGCGCAAAAAAGGCGGCCTGGGGCCGCCTTTTCATTTGGCTGTGGGGACGGAGACTCGAACCAGAATGCCTCGCGGCGGCAAAATGACAATCGGCTGTATCTGCCAATGCCAGCAGCAACAGGCCAGAATACTCTCCGAACAAAGGTGTGTCAGCCCGCTTCCGTCGTCTCGGAATTTGGCTCTCCACTCAATGGCGAAAATTCCATTTTGAAAGACCGATTTCGGCAGCTTGAAAAAGTTGGTCAGCAAAAATATTTTGGGCAGAAATCAACAACCTTCGGGATGTCGACAGGAATGTTCGTTCTACATGGTTGTTCACGACGGAACGATCAAACCCGATATCGCGCCCGCGTAGTTTGCGCCGGAGTTATTTTCCCTCGTATGCCTCCTGCAAACGTTTGATATCAATTTTGTCCATTTGCAACATTGCCTGCATGACCCTTTTTGATTTCTCAGGATCTTTGTCCCCTAACATTTTGCCCAGAGCAGAAGGGATGATTTGCCACGACAGACCATACTTATCTTTGAGCCAGCCGCATCTTTCTTTTCTACCGCTCTCGGAAAGCTTCTCCCACAGTTCATCCACTTCTTGTTGCGTCTCGCAATTCACGAAGAACGATATAGCTGGCGTGAACGTGAATTGCGGACCGCCGTTTAGAGCCATGAATTCTTGTCCCTCGAGCTGGAACGTCGCCGACATTACCGTCCCCTTCGGTCCTGGTCCTCCTTCGCCATATCGAGTAACTCTCCCAACTTTTGAATTCTTGAAAATTGAAAGATAGAAATTCATCGCCTCTTCGGCTTTGCTGTCGAACCACAAGAACGGAGTAATTTTTTGCATCTGGTTCTCCTCTTTTGCTTTGTAGTTGTTTAACGCTAACGTCTCCGCAAGCTTCTCGTAGGCCTCGGCTTGCGCAGTGCTCCACGCGGGATATGAAAGACTGCCTGCGTTGAGGCTTATGGGAATTCTAGCCCCGTTACAAATCTCGCGGTCCGCTGTCCAATTCGGCTCCAAGCGGAGCTTCCCTCAACAATTCGTGCAGGTCGAGCGGACGGGTGAACATGGTGAGTTGGCCGTTGGACGTGCGCGGCCACATTTCTTGCGGTTTGTCACAATACAACTCGACTCCGTTGTCATCGGGATCGCTCAGGTATACGGATTCGCTGACACCGTGGTCGGCCGCGCCTTGCAGCGGAATTTCCGCAGCCAAAACTCTGCGTAGAGCAGAAGCCAATGCCGCGCGAGTTGGGTACACGATTGCGGTGTGATACAGGCCTGTTGTTCCCGGAGCCGGCGGCGAACCGCCGAGGCTTTCCCACATGTTCAACGCGATGTGATGGTGATATCCGCCAGCAGACAAGAAAACCGCGCCATCACCATATCGCTGCATCACCTCAAGCCCAAGCACGCCAGAGTAAAAGCGGAGTGCGCGTTCAGAACCATTTGATTGAGGATCCCTTCTATCGCGACAACGAATCGCACCTGCAATGGATTGGCGCGTCGGACTGGGAATATCAGACTACGTTTCAGATCGAAGCCGGGGAGTTGGCGCGTGAGCATGTTGATCTGATCTTCGAGGGTCTGGATACGTTTGCCGATGTTTACGTCAATGACCATGCGGCGCTGCAAGCAGACAACATGTTTCGACGCTGGCGAATCGCGGCCAAGCCTCTGTTGCAGCCGGGCGGGAATATTTTGCGCGTCGTATTTCATTCTCCGATCACCAAGATGCCGCCCTATGTAAAGTCGCAGCGCTACGTCCTGCCCGCCATCTCGACCCAGAACGGCAACGAAGAAAATATCGCAACTGCTCCCTACAAGCGTAAAGCTCCTTATCAATAGGGATGGGATTGGGGACCGCGCTTCGTCACTGAAGGTATCTGGCGGCCGATCCGCGTCGAGACATGGGATTCATTTCGCATTGAGAACTTTCATATTCATCCGGAAAGGGTCACGAAGGATCTGGCGAAGGTTGCCGTCGAAGTTGAAGTCGAAGCCGGTCAGCCCGCAACGGCGACCATTGTTTTCACACACGAGGAGCTGGGCGGCATGCCGGTGAATGACGGCACGCAGACCGTGCCACTCGATGCCGGAACGAATCACATTTCTTTTCCCATCCGCGTCGCCTCGCCAAAGCTGTGGTATCCGTTGGGTTACGGGACACAAGACCGCTACCACTTCACCGCCAGCGTCCGCGTTGGCAAGACTTTAGTCGCTCACTCTGAGGTCAAGACCGGACTACGCTCAGTACAACTGCGCCGCGTCGCCGACGAATGGGGAAAGAGTTTTGAGTTCGTCATCAATGGAATCCCCGTCTTCGCCAAGGGCGCGGACATGATTCCGTTCGACAGTTTCCCCACCCGGGTCACGGCTGGAAACTACCGCAAGATCTTGGAATCGGCCCGTGACGCGCACATGAATATGGTGCACGAATGGGGCGGGGGACATTACGAATCCGACGTGTTCTACGACATTGCCGATGAACTCGGGATTATGGTTTGGCAGGAATTTATGTTCGGCGGAGACATGGTCCCGGGCGATGTCGCGTTTCAAGAGAATGTTCGGCAGGAGGCGGTCGATCAGATCAAGCGGTTGAGAGAACATCCCAGCATTGTGGTTTGGTGCGGGAACAATGAGGTGGAAACCGGATGGCTGCACTGGGGCCATCGCCAGGAGTTTCGCGATGCTGTGCCGCGCCCCGTGAGCGAACGGGTGTGGCAAGACTACATGGTGATGTTCGCCGACAATCTCAAGAGCGCGGTGCATGACTATGCCGATCCCGTACCTTACACGCCCAGTTCGCCGAGCGCGAATTTCGAAGAGCCTCCGGACCAGGATCACAACGGCGACATGCATTTCTGGTCCGTTTGGCATGCGCTGGCACCGCCGACCGACTATTTGAAAGTGAAACCACGGTTCATGTCGGAATTTGGATTCCAGTCTTTCCCCGAAGTGCGGACGATTTCTTCTTTTGCCAAGCCAGAAGATTTGGATATTCGCTCGACGGTCATGCAAGCGCATCAGAAGAACCATGGCGGCAACGAACGCATCCTCACTTATATGCTGCGCGAGTACCGCGAGCCCAAGGACTTTGCTTCTTTTGTTTACCTGAGCCAGGTGCAGCAAGCCGAAGTGATCAAGCTGGGTGCGGAGCATCTACGGCGCAATCGCCCGCGTACGATGGGATCCTTATATTGGCAATTGAATGACTGCTGGCCGGTGTCATCCTGGGCGAGCATTGATTATTTCGGACGCTGGAAGGCGCTGCAGTATTACGCCCGGCGGTTCTATGACGATGTGCTCATTTCGCCATATGTCCATGATGGCAAGGTGGATATCTTCGTCGTGTCGGACAAGCTGCAGCCGTTCTCGGATAAAGTTCATGCTAGGCTGCTGGATTTTTCTGGAAATGTGCTGTTCGAGAAAACACAGGATGTACAGATTCCAGCGGCTTCGAGCGCAATTTTATCTGACTCTGGATGAGAAAGAAATGTTTGTGGACCCCTCAGACCAAGATTCCGCGAAGATTGGCCGACGCAGCAGTGTGCTCGTGGCTGACATGGAGGTGGACGGGAAAAGCAGGTCACGTAATCTGGCGTTCTTTGATGTCACTCAATGTCACTCACAACCTGGAATTACCGATGACCCCAAGTGTGGAAAGCAACCTTGTTAAAACGCCTGATGGTTATGCGCTTACGCTGCAATCGCCGGCCCTCGCCCGCAGTGTGTACATTTCTTTTGGCGACATCGACGTCCAGCTCTCTGATAACTATTTTCACCTGCTGCCGAAAGAATCTGCGACCGTCAATATAAAAACCGCAGCCCCCTCGAACAGCTCCGCCGGGTATTGAAAATAGTTTCACTTACCGACGCGTCCGCCAGCCGGGCAGTCAGTTATTGAGAGTGCGTGGTTCGAGCATATCGCGAGGATATGCTAACCGACTACGAATGAGGTCCCGTTTCACGCCCAGCCGACTATGCGGCCGCGAGGCTTACGGAGGTAGCCCGATGCGCCGCTGAATATCGGTGAAGCGCACATCGGAGCGGATGGGTTCGAATCTGGGATCCATCTTGCTGCACGTGAGCAAGGTGGATCGCTCCTGGAAGGCTTTTTCTAGGGCTGCAAGCCCCTTCTCCTTGTCACCAAGACCAACGCAGATTAAGGCAAACTGATAAGTTTTCCTTTTTTGCTTTAGTTTCGAGCAGCGCCGTCTCTTTCTGGCCTGAGATGGGCACGCGCATGCGCCAACCAAGCTATGATGTTGGGCTCGGGAGAGAGTGCGGCTGCTTTTCCCAGCTGCGCGACAGCTTCGACCGGCATGCCTCTTTGTTCATAAAGTCGAATCGGTGAAAGAATGTGACTTGACGGTCGTCCACACTCCGCCGATCTTCAGAACCTATTGCAGCCTGAATGGCATCCCATAGCCTGCATGAGAACGCCTTGCGACGAAGCCGCAATCCGAACGGGGGATGTCGCGGTTCCGTGTGGCGCAAAGCCGAGACCATGGATACTCGCTGCGACCATTCTCGGTTCGAGCATGGCTTTCATCGATAGCACGGTCGTGAATGTCGCTCTGCCTGCGCTCCAGGCCAGCTTTCACGCAACGGTGGTGGATGTGCAATGGGTGGTCGAGTCTTACGGATTGTTTCTAAGTGCCCTGATTCTAGTTGGCGGCTCGCTTGGCGACCTGTTTGGCCGCCGTCTGATCTTCGTCGCTGGTGTGGCGATTTTCGCCGCGGCCTCCGCAGGTTGCGGCCTGGCCTCGAACATCCTTCAACTGATCATCGCGAGAAGCCTTCAAGGTGTGGGAGCTGCACTCCTCGTCCCGGGGAGCCTGGCGATTATCAGTACGTCATTTGACGAGAACGGTCGTGGCCAGGCGATAGGCACGTGGTCGGGCTTTACAGCGATCACCACCGCTATTGGACCGGTTCTTGGCGGCTGGCTGGTGGAGCATGCTTCCTGGCGCTGGGTATTTTTTATCAATCTGCCGCTTGCGGTGGCGGTGATCGCCATTTCGCTTTGGTCGATACCGGAGAGCCGCAAGGCCACGGCCGGGCGGGTGGATTGGTTAGGAGCGATTCTTGCCACCGTCGGATTGGGTGGTTTGGTTTACGGGTTCATTGACTCGGTCAACCTGGGTTGGACACATCCTCTGGTATTTGGAAGTTTAGTCGTTGGCGTCGGCTGTCTTATTACATTCGGCTTCGCCGAAGCCCGTGTTCATTCGCCGATGCTTCCGCTTGCGCTGTTCAAATCCCGCAGCTTTAGTGGCGCGAACCTGCTGACGATGTTTCTATATGGCGCTATTGGGATTTTCTTTTTCTTGTTCCCGTTGAACCTGATTCAAGTCCAAGGATACTCCACAACGGCAGCCGGCGCTGCGGTCCTTCCGTTGATTCTGCTTATATTTTTCCTTTCCCGCTGGTCGGGCGGACTTGTCGCCCGCTATGGTCCGCGAGGTCCGCTGATCATTGGCCCCCTGATTGCGGCTTTGGGTTTCGTGCTCTTCGCGGTGCCGACCGTTGGAGATAGCTATGGGAAGACGTTCTTTCCGGCGGTGGTTGTTCTGGGGTTCGGGATGGCGGTCACGGTGGCTCCTCTAACTACCGTGGTTATGAATTCAGTAAGTCAAGACCGAGTCGGCACAGCCTCTGGAATCAACAATGCAGTGGCGCGCGTAGCGGGCGTTCTTGCGATTGCGGTGCTTGGGATTGTGATGGTGAGCGCCTTTGGCTCTCGCCTGCATCGAAGCCTGACCCAGCTCTCTTTGCCGCCCGCGGTTCTTCAGGAGGTTCGAGCAAACCAGATCAAGCTGGCCGGATTGCAGGTGCCCGCTGGTCTCGATCCCCATACGAAAACCGCCGTCGAGGAATCCATTGAGGAAGCATTTATATTTGGATTCCGCATTGTAATGTTCATCTGCGCATGCCTGGCTGTGGCAAGTGCCGGGGCCGCGTGGCTCATGATTCCGAAGGGTCGTGATCGCCCTGGGCTGGCTGCGAGCTCCTGATGTAAGGCGGACACCAACGCGATGGCCTGGGAGGCTCGGGGAGTCGGAAATTATCCCAGGACGCGCTCGTTCTGGGTGCAGGCGGTCACTTGCATGGTCGGACTTATAAGTCGGTGGGGTTAAGTCGGTGGGGTTTGACCCTACACCTCTAACGTGTTATAAATGCCCGTTTTGCGCTGGGGGGCTGGGGGTCTGTCTTGGCCCTGGACTGCCTGGCGCGGAAGGTTCCGACGCGGCC
>Ga0070697_100000595_pt1 | contig 27416 bp, 15 predicted proteins | sample KBSK1501metaG_FD_65475 | JGI IMG/M metagenome (GOLD analysis project Ga0070697, IMG submission 65475) | Corn, switchgrass and miscanthus rhizosphere microbial communities from Kellogg Biological Station, Michigan, USA - KBS K1-50-1 metaG | ecosystem: Host-associated > Plants > Roots >...
AGGATCGGGACGCCGAGCCTCGCCACCGCGCCCCCGCCTGGCAGCTTCGTTCTCGCTGGGGCGGGGGATATCGCCCTGTGCACTGCCACGGGGGACGAGGCGACCGCGACCCTGCTCGACTCGATCCCCGGTACCGTGTTTGCGATCGGCGACAATGCCTACCCCAATGGCACGGCGACCAACTATCAGAACTGCTATAACCCGAGCTGGGGGCGCCACAAGGCCCGCACCTACCCGGTACCCGGCAACCGCGAATACGACTCCAGTGCCACCGCCATCGGGTACTTCGGCTACTTCGGCGCCGCTGCCGGCGACCCCACGAAAGGCTATTACAGCTACGATCTCGGGGCGTGGCACATCATCGTGCTGAACAGCAATTACACTTACGTGCCGACCGCCGTGGGCTCGCCGCAGGAGACGTGGCTCAAGGCCGATCTCGCCGCCACCGCGAAGAAGTGCATTCTCGCGATGTGGCACAGCCCGCGGTTCTACTCGACGACGGCGAGCTCGTTCTCCCCTACCGGGTACGTGAAGCCTTTCTGGGACGACCTCGCGGCCGCACACGCCCAGCTCATCATCAACGGGCACATGAATGACTACGAGCGCTTCGCCCCGCAGACCTCGGCCGGCGTAGCCGACCCGGTGAACGGCATTCGACAGATCATCGTGGGCACCGGCGGGAACAACCTTGACGCCGCGAACACACTGATCATTCCGAACAGCGAGGTTCGGATCAGCAAGGTCTACGGGGTGCTGAAGCTGACGCTGGGTGACGGGACGTACGCTTGGCAGTTCATCCCCGTGGCCGGCCAGACGGCCACGGACTCGGGGAGCGGCACGTGCTACGCGCCGCCTCCCCAGGCACCGGCGGTGAACGCCGGTCCCGATCTCGCGACGCACCCGGGCGACTCACTGCAGGTCCGGATCACCTTCAGCGATCCCGGACCCAACGACGCGCCATGGGCGTACACGATCAACTGGGGCGACGGCAGCTCGAGCAGCGGCACGACCTCCACCACCACCGCCCCGATCACCGCGACCCACAGTTATTCGGCGCTGGGTCGAGACAGCGTGCGCGTCACGGTGACGAACGCCTTGGGCATGTCGGGCTCGGATTCGCTCTCCGTCCAGGTGATCTCGTCCAGCACGGTCGTTTTGATTGGAGCGGGGGATATAGCCGACTGCACCCAGACCGGAGACTCACTCACGGCAAACCTGCTCGACACGATCCCCGGGACGGTGTTTGCGGCCGGTGACAACGCGTACCCGGAAGGCGCGAGCGCCGACTACGCCAATTGCTACGATCCGACGTGGGGCCGACACAAGGCCCGGACCAAGCCGGTGCTGGGTAACCACGACTACCATACCGCCGGAGCAGCTGGCTATTTCGGCTACTATGGCTCGGGCTTTGGCGACGCGACGACGGGTTACTACAGCTATGACCTCGGCGCGTGGCACATCGTCGTACTCAACAGCAACTACACGTACGTGCCCACGGCGGCGGGCTCGGCCCAGGAGGTGTGGCTCAAGGCCGACCTGGCGGCGACTAACCAGAAGTGCGTACTCGCGTTCTGGCACCACCCCCGGTTCTACTCCTCGACGGTGGGCCCGCTGTCTCCCTCAAGCAGCGTCAAGCCCTTCTGGGACGACTTGTACGCCGTCCGTGCGGACCTAGTCATCAACGGCCACATGCACGACTACGAACGTTTCGCCCCGCAAGATCCCGCGGGCATCCTCGACTCAGCTCGTGGAATCCGGCAGATCATCGTGGGCACTGGTGGGGGCGGGCTCGACGCGCCGAACACGATTTTCTGGCCGACCAGCGAGGTACGGATCAGCCTGGTGTATGGGGTCCTGAAGCTCACGCTCGCGAACGGGAGCTACTCCTGGAAATTCCTGCCGGTCGCCGGCAAGACGGCGACCGATTCCGGTAGCACGGCATGCCACAACACGACCAATCACCCGCCAACGGCGGTACCCGGAGGTCCCTACTCCGGCATCGAGGGCGGCGGCGTCACCTTCGACGGCAGCGGCTCCTCAGACCCTGACGGAGACACGTTCACGTATGCGTGGAGCTTTGGCGATGGCACCAGTGGCACCGGCGCCAAGCCGAGTCACGCCTACGCCGACAACGGCAGCTACATCGCCACGCTCACCGTGACGGACAGCCGCGGCGCGGCCAGCGCGCCGGCGCCGACCACGGCGACGATCACGAATGCCGCACCAGTGGTCAACGCTGGTTCCAATCAGACTGCCACCGCTGGTAGCGCGTTCACCTTCAGCGCTACCTTCACCGATGCGGGTGTGAACGACACACCGTGGGTGTACGTGGTCGACTGGGGTGACGGGTCGTCCCAAACGAGCGGCAACGCGACGAGCCAGGCGACTCCGATCGCGGCCACGCACACGTACGCCGCGCTCGGCACGGACACGGTGCGCGTAACCGTCACGGACAAGGACGGGGGAGTAGGCTCTGGCAAGGTCGCCGTGACCGTGGCCGGCGTAAATCACCCGCCCACTGCGGTGGCCGGCGGTCCCTACGCCGGCGTCGAGGGCACGGCTGTGGCCTTCGACGGCAGTGCCTCGTCGGACCCGGACGGGGACGCGCTCACCTACAGTTGGAGCTTCGGCGACGGAAGCAGCGGTATCGGCGTCAGGCCGAGCCACACCTACGCCGACAACAGCAGCTACACCGTGACGCTCATCGTCACCGACACACGCGCCGCAGCGAGCTCGCCGGCGACCTCCACCGCGACCATCGCCAACGCCACGCCGGTGGTGAACGCGGGCGCCAATCAGACGGCCACGGTCGGCAGTCCCTTCACGCTCAGCGTGAGGTTCGGCGATGCGGGCGTGAACGACGCGCCCTGGACTTATTCAATAGACTGGGGTGACGGCGCGCCTCAGACCACGGGGAGCACAACCAGCCAGTCGACCGCTATCACGGCCACGCACACGTACGCCGCCGCCGGTACCGACACGGTGCGCGTGACCGTCACCGACAAGGACGGCGCGGCAGGCTCCGGCAAGGTCGCCGTCTCGGCGGCCGCGACAGTGACGGGCGTGACGCTCGTCGGGACAGGGAACATCGCCAGCTGCACCTCCACCGGCGACGCGGCCACGGCGGCCATCCTCGACACGATCCCCGGCACCGTGTTCACGATCGGCGACAATGCGTTCCCCAACGGGACGACCGCGAACTACCAGAACTGTTATGACCCGACGTGGGGCCGCCACAAGGTTCGTACCTACCCCGCGCCCGGCAACCACGAGTACGACTCGAGTGCCACCGCCGTCGCATACTTCAACTACTTCGGCGCCGCTGCCGGCGACCCCACCAAGGGCGGCTACTACAGCTACGACCTCGGAGCGTGGCACATCGTCGTGCTGAACAGCACCAACGCTTACGTCTCGACCGCCGCAGGCTCGCCGCAGGAAACGTGGCTGAAGGCCGATCTCGCCGCCACCACCAAGCAATGCGTGCTCGCGATGTGGCACAGCCCGCGGTTCTACTCGACCACGGCGAGCTCGTTCTCTCCCACCGGGTACGTGAAGCCGTTCTGGGACGACCTCTACGCCGCCCATGCGGAGCTCATCCTCAACGCGCACATGCAGGACTACGAGCGGTTCGCGCCCCAGACCTCCGCCGGCGTCGCGGACCCGGTGAACGGGATCCGGCAGATCATCGTCGGCACCGGCGGCAGCGGCCTCGACGCCCCCAACACGTTGATCATTCCCAACAGCGAGGTGCGGATCAGCAGGGTCTACGGGGTGCTGAAGCTCACGCTGGGCGACGGGACGTACGCCTGGCAGTTCATCCCCGTGGCCGGCCAGACGGCCAGCGACGCGGGGAGCGGTACCTGCCACTGAGGCTTATCGCAGCCGCTCCTTGAATCGGAGGGCGCCGCGGCGCTGCAACGTGAAAACGCCAGCGCTGTAAGGGAGCTGCGACAGTTCCTGGCGCTGCCCGATAGCGCGGCGCACAATTGGCGCAAATAGAAGGGGTTAGTCGGCGTGGTCAGGGCACGCCTCATGCTCCGGAGGGCCGCGACAGCGACCTCGACGAACCCCGGAGCCCAGCCGCCATCATGACCACGCCCCGTTCCACCGTCGCCGCGGCGCTCGCCGCGCTCGCGGCCCTGTTCGTCAGCACGACTTGCCGTGACGATCAGGGGACCCAGCCGCGCACGCCGACCATAGCTCCTTCCGCTGCCAGCTCCTCGACGTCGTCCGGCCCCGTGACGCTCGTCGGCGCGGGAAACATCGCCAAGTGTGGCCAGCCCGGTGCCGCGGCAACCGCCAACCTGCTCGACGCAATCCCGGGAACCGTGTTCGCGGATGGAGACAACGCCTACGACAACGGTACCGTCACGCAGTACAACACCTGCTACAACCCGAGCTGGGGACGGCACAAAGCGCGCACGCAACCCGCGCCCGGTGACCGCGACTACAAGACGGCCAACGCGAGCGGATACTTCGGGTACTTTGGCGCGGCGGCCGGGGATCCGAAGCAGGGCTACTACAGCTACGACCTGGGCGCCTGGCACATCATCGTGTTGAACAGCGGCAGCCCCAGTCTGGTCCCAACCACGGCCACCTCGCCCCAGGTGCAATGGCTGCGCGCCGACCTCGCCGCCCACCCCGCGCGCTGCACGCTGGCCTATTGGCACCACCCGCTGTTCGACTCCAAAGACAACCCCTACACCACCGTCCGTCCCTTGTGGGACGCGCTGTACAGCGCCGGTGTCGACGTCGTGGTGAACGCGCATTACGCGTTCTACGAGCGGTTCGCGCCCCAAACGCCGGCGGGCGTCGCCGATCCGGTGCAGGGCATCCGGGAATTCGTCGTCGGTACGGGCGGCGCCGAGCACGTCAACCCCGACCACATCCGTGCGAACAGCCAGGTAAGAGACGGCACGACCTGGGGCGTCCTGCAGCTCACGCTCGACTCTGCGAGCTATGCATGGGAGTTCGTGCCTATCGCCGGCCAGACGTTCCGCGACTCGGGGACGGGCGGTTGTCACGGTGCGCCGGCCTTGCCCGTGAACGCGGGGCCCGATGTCACGACCCACCCCGGCGACACGGTGAAGCTCTCGGTCGCCTTCAGCGATCCTGCAGTGAACTCTGCCCCGTGGACCTACTCGATCCTGTGGGGCGACGGCGGCTCCACCGCTGGGAGCGCCGCGACCCAGGCGTCGCCGATCACTGCCTCCCACGTCTACTCGGCGCTCGGCTTGGACAGCGTGCGGATCACGGTGACGAACAACGTGGGAGGCTTCGGGTCGGACTCGGTCGGGGTTACGGTCATTGCCAAGCCCATCGCTCCAGTGGTCTTCGTGGGCGCCGGAGATATTGCCGATTGCACCAGAAACCAGGACTCACTGACCGCGAACTTGCTCGACACGATCCCCGGCACGGTGTACGTGCTGGGCGACAACGCCTATCCCGACGGGACGAGCAGCCAATACACGACGTGCTACGGCCCGACCTGGGGGCGGTTCAAAGCCCGGACCAGGCCCGTCCCGGGCAACCACGACTACAACACGCCGGGAGGTGCGGGCTATTTCGGCTACTTCGGCGCCGCGGCGGGTGACCCCGCGACCGGGTATTACAGCTACGACCTGGGCGCGTGGCACATCGTCGCTCTGAACAGCGATGTCTCGACGATCGCAGGGTCACCCCAAGAGCAGTGGCTACGGGCCGACCTCGCGGCCCACCCGGCGAAGTGCACGCTCGCCTACTGGCATCATCCCCTGTTCAGCTCCAGCACCGTAATGGTCGACACCTCGACCCGGCCGCTGTGGCAGGCGCTGTACGAGGCTGGAGCAGAGCTCGTCCTCAATGGGCATCACCACGACTATGAGCGCTTCGCGCCACAGACCCCCGCCGGCGTGGCCGATCCCGCCTTCGGGATCCGCGAAATCGTGGCGGGCACCGGCGGGTCCGACTTCCACACCCTGGGAGCGCCTGTCCCCAACTCCGAAGTGAGCAATGACCAGACCTTCGGCGTCCTGAAGCTGACCCTGTCGTCGGGCGGATACGACTGGAAATTCATTCCTATAGCGGGCCAGTCGTTCACGGACGCCGGGAGCGGGACGTGCCACGACGCCTACTCCGCCGCGAATCACGCCCCCACCGCCGCGCCGGCGGGGCCGTATTCCGGCACCGAGGGGGCCCCCCTGAGCTTCATCGGCAGCGGCTCGTCCGACCCCGACGGTGACGCCCTGACCTATGCCTGGAGCTTCGGCGACGGGAGCACCGGCACCGGCGTCAACCCGAGCCACACCTACGCCGACAACGGCAGCTACACGGTGGCGCTCACGGTGACCGACATTCATGGGGCATCGAGCGCGCCGGCGACGACGACGGCGACGATCGCGAACGCGGCGCCCGCGGTGAACGCCGGAGGCAACCAGCCGGCCACTGCGGGCAGCCCCTTCAACTTCAGCGCCAGCTTCAGCGACGCCGGCGTGAACGATGCGCCCTGGTCGTACGCGATCGACTGGGGCGACGGCTCGCCGCAGACAACCGGGAGCACGTCTACTCAGGCAAGCCCGATCGCCGCCTCACACACCTACGCTGCGGCCGGCACCGACATCCTCCACGTCGCCGTGACCGACAAGGACGGCGCCGCCGGCTCAAGCCAGGGCACCGTGACGGTGACCGCCACGAATCGGCCCCCCGTGGCGGCAGTCGCCGGCCCGTACTCCGGCACCGAAGGCGCCATCGTGAGCTTCGACGGGAGCGGCTCGTCCGACCCTGAGGGTGATGCTTTGACATACGCGTGGAGCTTCGGCGACGGCACGACCGGCACCGGGGCCAAGCCGGCCCACGCCTACGCCGACAACGCCGCGTACACCGTCTCGCTCACCGTCACCGATACGCATGGGGCATCGAGCGCGCCGGCGACGACCACGGCGACCATCGCGAATGCCGCGCCGTCAGTCAGTGCGGCAGGCAACCAGACGGCGAGCGCCGGCCTCCCCTTTACACTCAGGGCCACCTTCAGTGATCCAGGCGTGAGCGATGCACCCTGGTCCTACGCGATCGACTGGGGCGACGGCTCGCCGCAGACGACCGGAAGTACGACCGGCCAGGCGAATCCAATCACGGCCACGCACACGTACGGCGCGACGGGCACGGACGCCGTGCGCGTCACGGTCACGGACAAGGACGGCGGTTCAGGCTCTGGCACGGCCGCCATAACGGTGACCTCACCCGTCACACTCGTCGGAGCCGGGAACATCGCCCGGTGCACTACTACCGATGATGCGACGACGGCGGCCATCCTCGACGCGATTCCCGGCACCGTGTTCACCATCGGCGACGCGGCCTATCCCAACGGGACGCTCGCAAACTACCAGACGTGCTATGACCCGACCTGGGGCCGGTTCAAGAGTCGCACCTATCCGGCGCCTGGCAACCACGACTACGATTCGAGCGCGACCGCCGTCGGGTATTTCAGCTACTTCGGAGCCGTCGCGGGCGACCCCACCCAGGGCTATTACAGCTACGACCTCGGCGCCTGGCACATCATCGTGCTGAACAGCAACTACACGTACGTGCCGACGGCCGCGGGCTCTGCGCAGGAAACGTGGCTCAAGGCCGACCTGGCCGCGAGCACCAAGAAATGCCAACTCGCGATGTGGCACAGCCCGCGGTTCTACTCGACGACGGCGACCTCGTTCTCCCCGACCGGATACGTGAAGGCATTCTGGGACGACCTCTACGCCGCCGGGGCTGAGCTCATCATCAACGCGCACATGCAGGACTACGAGCGCTTCGCGCCGCAGACTTCGGCCGGGGTGGCCGATCCAGTGAACGGGATCCGGCAGATCATCGTCGGCACCGGCGGCAGCGGCCTCGACACGCCCAATACGCTGATCATTCCCAACAGCGAGGTGCAGATCAGCCGCGTGTTCGGTGTGTTGAAGCTCACGCTGGGCGACGGAACGTACACGTGGCAATTCATCCCCGCGGCGGGCCAGACGGCCAGCGACTCAGGGAGCGGCACGTGCCACTAAGGGACCAGCCGTCATGACGAAGCGGGTCCTCGTCATCGCGGCGCATCCGGACGATGAGCTGCTCGGCTGCGGCGGCACCATCGCCTTGCACGTCTGCGGTGGCGATGCGGTCACCACCGTGATCGCCTGCGAGGGTGAGTCGCTCCGCTATGGACCCCAGGGCGTCGGCCAGCGCGACCACACCCGCCGCGCGGCCACGTTGCTCGGCGTCACCGATGTCCGCGAGCTGGGATTCCGCGACCAGCGGCTCGACACGCACTCGCTCACAGAGATCATCACGCCGCTGGAGCTCGTCGTGCGCGAGATCCGGCCGCAGATCGTGTACTGTCAATTCGGTGGCGACATCAACCGCGACCATGAGATCCTCTTCAAAGCGCTGCTCGTGGCAACGCGACCAGTGGAGGACTCGATCGAGGCCGTGTACGCGTTCGATACGGCGAGCAGCACGGAGTGGGCCTACCCCCGGTCGTTCGTGCCGGATACCTGGGTGGATATTTCCTCGACGCTCGAGCAAAAATTGGCGGCCATGGCCTGCTACGAGAGCGAGGTGCGCCCCTACCCCCACCCCCGGTCTCTCGACGCGCTGCGGCATCGCGCCCATGCCTGGGGCAACCAGCACTGCGTCGACGCCGCCGAGGTCTTCATGACCGTCCGCCGCACCGTGCGGCGGGGACACACGCCCGGGTGAGGCCCGGTTCCCGACGCTCGCGCTGGGGCACACCGACGCCAGTGTGGCGCCCCGAAGCTGTATCACGGCTGCAACAACCGAGTGTGCTCCTGCCCGCGGACGGATCGTAATCCCATACGTCCAAGGCGTTTAGCAAGGTGGTCCCCGCGCATGCGGTATGCTCGGAGGACGGCGGATCGTTGTACTCCCAGGCATTCGAAACCGAGGCATCGCGTGAGGCTCGCCGTATTCACGAGCAAGTATCCCGCCCGAGTGAGCACCTTCTTCGAGCGCGACATGCGCACGCTCATCGAAGCCGGAATCGACCTGGAGATCTTCGCGATCTATCCGCTCGACGCCCGTCTGTGGCGGTACGGACTCGACATCCTGGGCGAGACGATCCTGCCGCGCGCGCGCGTACATCATCTCAGTCTGGGCGGCAGTCTCCGGAACGCCAGACCCTGGCGCCCACGACAGTGTGCCAGGTTGGTGCACGCCGCCGCGCCAATGCTTGCCTCAGCGGCGAGGTTTGGGCTGGAGTCCCTGAGTAAGAGCGCCTACGTGATTCCGAAGGCGTGGGCGTGGGCGGCCCAGTTTCCCGATAACTTCGATCACATCCTGGCCTATTGGGGCAATTACGCCGCGACGTGCGCCTACGTGTTTCACCGTCTGACTAACCGGAGGATTCCGTTTTCCATCTGGCTTCATGCCGGAACGGATCTCTATTTCCAGCCTGTCTTCCTGCGTCGTAAGCTGCTGTACGCGGACCGGATCATCAGCTGCTGCGAGTTCAACCGGCAATTCATCGAACAACGCTTTGCCGACGTCGCCCCCGCGATACGGGGCAAGGTCCACGTGTGCTACCACGGATTGGACCTTACGGCCTTTCCGTACGAGCCTGACGGCCGGCCACACGGACGAATCGTCGCGGTGGGTACCTTCGAGCCGGACAAGGGATTCGACTACCTGCTCCGTGCGGCCGCCGAGCTCACGCGCACCGGCCGCGAGATCGAAATCCACCTCGTCGGGGATGGGCCGGAGGCCCCTGCGTTACGGGCTCTCGTGGGCCAGCTGGGGCTCACCAGCAAGGTGGTGTTCCGAGGCTGGCTGCCGTTCAACGAAGTGCGGGCCGCGATGCGCGCCGCCACGATGCTGGTGCACCCCTCGGCCGGACTCGGCGACGGCTTGCCCAACGTGATCCGCGAGGCCATGGCGCTCGGCACGCCCGTGATCGCCTCGGATGTGGCCGGCATCCCCGAGGCGCTCGACGGCGGGCGGTGCGGCATGCTCGTGCCCACCAAAGACGTTCACGCGCTCGCCGCGGCCATCGAGATCCTCCTGGGGAACGCAACCCTCCGGCGCACCTACGCCGAACGGGCGCGGAGGCGAACCGAAGAATTGTTCGATCTCTGGCGCAACGGTGCCAGGCTGGCCGGCGTGCTGCGAGCCACCACGCGATCGGCACCGGATCGCGAGCAGCACGCCTGCGCCCAGCTGCCGGACCTGCGCGGGGAGGAAATCACCGGATGCTGATCACATTTTCCGGATTGGACGGCGCCGGAAAATCCACTCTAATCGAGTGGCTGCGGGTCGAGCTCATACGGCAGCGACGGGCGGTGCGGGTGTTCCACATGAATGACGATGTGGGCGTGTACGCGTATCTGCGCGGTGTCCGCGACCGGCTCAAGCGGGTGATCCGGCGCGGGAACGGCGTCGCCGCACCCCCAACGACGCCTGAGCACGATCTGCGCGCCGGGCGGCCCGCGGCTGGCTTGCGGGCAGCGCTGCGCGCCGGTCTGCGGCGTGTTCGGAACGCGGTCCTGTGGAACAAGCCCATCCGGGGGGCCCTGTATCCCATCGATCTCCTCATCTTCTGGGGCTACCGGCTGTATTTCGAACGGATCCGGGGCGAGGTGCTGATCATGGATCGGTATTTCTACGATACCCTGGTAGACCTTGCCGAGGGCGGGAATTTTGCGGCGGTGCGGCTGCTGAAGCGGCTCACCCCGACACCGCACCTCCCCGTCTTCCTGGAGATCACGCCGCTCGAATCGTTTGCCCGCAAGGGCGAGTACTCGGTCGACTATCTGAGCCGGCGGTGGACGGGCTACCACACGATCGCCCCGTGGGTCCGCTCCGCCGTGGTGCTGGTCAACGAGCACCTGGGCGAGACCGAGGCGGCGCTCAAGACCGTCGTCCTGGATCGGTTCTCGCCGTGAGCGCGCGGCGCGAACCAGCGCTCGCCGTATGGGTACTGCGGCTGTTGCTGGATGACGTCACGCCTCTGGTCGAGAACGACGTGCCGTGGGGCGGCCTCACGACGCTGGCCGAGCGGAACGGCGTGCTGATCCGTCTCGCACACCGGTTTGAGCGGCTGGGAATCCAGCCGGCCGCGGTGTTTGGCACCGCTGTCGCGCTGGAGTGTGAGCGGGTCGCAGCGGCAATCGCGCTCATGCGCCAGGTCGGCGAGGCCTGCGCCCGACACGACATCGACTTCATCTTCCCAAAGGCGCTGCAGCATTACCCGGATATGGGCAGGGACGTGGACTTGCTCGTGCTGTCCCGCTCCGCCGACGTGGATCGGGTGATCCTTCAGCACCTCCCGGCCGAGGCGCGGGGGCGCGACCTGCGAAGCCGGATGGCCCATGCGACCGTCTATCGCGTGGACGGGTGCCCGTCACTCCTCGACATTCATCACGGCCGTCTCGGGGTGCTCGGCGAGTACACGGCCTTGCCCGCGGTGCTCGTGAGGAACCGTCAGCCTGCACGCGTCGACGGGCTGCCCGGCTTCGTGCCGTCACTCGAGGACCAGATCATGTTGCAGGGCCTCGAGCGCGTATCTGGGCGGCGCTCCCTCCGCCTCGCCGACGTGGTCTTCACGGTCGCCGCGCTCCGGCTGGCGCTCGATTGGGACTATATCCTGGGCACCACTCGGGAGCTGGGCGGGCTGCACGCACTCAGCTGCTACCTGAGCTACGTCGACCAGGTATATCAGCGCTGCTTTGGGAACGCCCTGCTGTCGCCGGACTTGCAACACGAGCTCATCCTGGATGGATGGGGCCGTGTGGAGTTTGGGAACGTCGGACTGCGGTTCCCCGCCCTGCGAGCCAACGCGCGGATCTACCTGCACGAGTTCGATGCCATGATCGAATCGCGAAACTGGGCGGGCGCCCGTCGACTGCTACTCCTGCCCCTCGTCGCCGCGACGGCGGGCTGGGCGCGGGTGGAGGCCTGGAGGTCATGAGCGACTTGCTGATGCGCTTCTACCATCGGCTCCCCGCCGCCGCGCGCTCGGCAACCGCCACCCTGCGGGGCTTGTATCTACGCTCCTGGCGCTACGGTGCGGAGACCGAGGGGCTTATCGAAGAGGCCCTCGAGCGCGAGCGCTGGAGCGCGGAGCAGTGGCGCTCCTGGCGTGAGGAAAGACTGGCCCTGTTGCTCAAGCGCGCGGCGACGCAGGTCCCCTACTATCGGGAGCTCTGGCAAGCCCGGCGCAGGGCCGGCGATCGCGCCTCGTGGGAACGGCTCGAGAACTGGCCGATCCTCTCGAAGGAAACGCTGCGGGCGAACCCTTGGGCGCTGGTGGCGGACGACTGCAACGTCCGCACCATGCTGCTCGAGCAGACGAGCGGGACAACCGGCAAGCCGCTCTCGGTGTGGAAGAGTCGTCACATGCTCCGGCACTTGTACGCCCTGACGGGAGCCCGGACGCGACGCTGGCACGGTGTGTCACCGCGCGACCCGTGGGCCCGCCTGGGCGGTCAGCTCGTCGTACCGCTCGCGCAGCGGCGTCCCCCGTTCTGGGTATGGAACGCCGCCGCGAACCAGCTCTACCTTTCCACGTTCCACCTGGCGCCGGATCTCATCCCGTCCTATCTCGACGCGCTCGCTCGCTACGAGATTGCGTCGCTGACCGGTTACACCTCGTCGCTCTACGCGCTCGCGCAGGGTGTGCTCCGGGCGGGGCGCGGCGATCTGCGAATGAACGTCGTCGTCACGAATGCCGAACCGCTGACCGACCATCAGCGGGCCGTCATTGCCGAGGCGTTCCACTGTGCCGTCCGCGAAACGTACGGGATGAACGAGAATGTCGCGGCGGCGAGCGAGTGCGGAGCCGGGCAGCTGCATCAGTGGCCGGAGGTCGGGGTCGTTGAGATGATCGATGACGAGTTCACCTGCACCGGGCTCCTGAACGTCGACATGCCACTCATCCGCTACCGCGTCGGTGACCGCGGCCGGCTCGCGGCCACGAGCGAGCCGTGCGCTTGCGGCCGCACGCTGCCCATCCTCGCCGGCATCGATGGGCGCAGCAGCGATCTCCTGATCACGCGCGACGGCCGGCGGGTCTTCTGGTTGAACCCCGTGTTCTACGGGCTCCCCGTCCGCGAGAGCCAGATCGTCCAGGAGACCGTCGACCGCGTCCGCGTCCGGCTGGTCGCGGCGCCGGACTTCACAGAGGCCGCGAGCCGGGCGATCGTGACCCGACTCAGGGAGCGCCTCGGGGACGTGGAGGTCGTGCTCGAGCCGGTACCGGAGATCCCGCGCACCGAGAGCGGAAAGGTAAGGGCGGTGATTTGCGAGGTGGCCGCGACGGAGCGCCAGCCCACCGTGAGCCCGCAGGCGGGCACGACCCCTGCGGTGCGAACCGCACGGCCCGAGCGCGTGCTGGTGCTCGACGCGCATGCGAATCAGGCCCTCGCCTGCGTGCGATCCCTCGGCCGTGCAGGGTATACGGTGTTCACGGCGAGCCATCGCCGCGCTCCGCTCGCGGGCTGGTCGCGCCACTCCCAAGGCTCGTTCCATCTCGGCGGGGAGACGCTCGGCGCTTACGCCGAGCTGCGGGAGTGGGCCGAGCGTCGCGGCATCAACATCGTCCTGCCGGTCACGGAACGGGCGTGCCAGCTGTGCAATGCCGAACGAGACCAGTGGGAGGCGCTCGCCATCACGCTCGGCTGCGCCCAGAGCGAGGTGCTGCGCCGGGCATTCGACAAGCTGGAAACGATCGACCGGGCGAAGCTGTGTGGCGTGCAGGTGCCGGCAACTGCCGCCCCCGATTCGCTCCCGGGATTTCGCGCGGCGGCGGACGAATTGGGCTACCCGTGCGTCGTCAAGCCGCGGTTCTCGAACGCCTGGAACGGTACGGCCTTCGCGCCGGACCTCGGTCCCGTCTACGTGGGCGGGCCCGAGAATCTGGATGCGGCCGTCCGGTCCCGCCGTCAGGGAGATTACTGGCCGTTCATTCAGGCCTACGTCCACGGACGGGGTACGGGCGTGTCCGTGGTCTGCGACCACGGCCGCGTCGTGGCGCTCCTCGCCCACGAGCGCCTCCGGGAAGTCCGGCCCTCGGGATCGGGGAGCAGCCTGCGTCGCTCGGTGCAGCCCGACCCCCGTCTCCGCGAGGGGGTCGAGCGGCTCGTCGCCGATCTCGAATGGCACGGGCCGGCCATGGTCGAGTTCCGCCACGACGGTGATCACCCACCCTGGCTCATGGAGGTGAACGGTCGGTTTTGGGGCTCCCTCCAACTTGCGATCAGCGCCGGCGTGGACTTCCCCGTTCTGTGGACGCGGCTGCTCAGCGGCAAAGCGCCGCAGCCCCTCGACCAGTACGACGTCGGCGTGACCGTGCGCTGGCTGTGGGGCGACGTGAAGCGGTTCCTCTACATCCTCCGCGGCGCGCCGCCCGGGTTCCCCGGGCCTTACCCGAGCGCCTGGCAGGGCTTCAAGGAGCTCGTCGGGCGTCAACCGCCCGGCACCAGGCTCGAGATCTGGAATACACGCGATCCATTCCCCGGCGTCGCGGAATTCGTGCAGGGTCTGCGCGACCTCGTGAGGGGCGGCCCATGACCGGCGCGCCGCAGCCCTTTGTATCCGTGGTCGTGCCGTGCCGCAACGAGGAGCGCTACATCGGCCCCTGTCTCGAGTCGATCGTCACGAGCGACTACCCACACGACAAGATGGAAGTGCTCGTCGCGGATGGCAGGAGCCAGGACGCCACTCGGGAGGTCGTCGCGCGCTACGCCGCCGCCCACCCGTGGGTGCACCTCCTCGACAACCCCGCGCAGATCACACCAGTGGGACTCAACCGCGCGATCCGCCTCGCGCGGGGCGAGGTCATCGTGCGCATGGACGCGCACGTCGAGTATCCGCCCGATTACATCTCACGATCGGTCGCGGCGCTCCGCGAGTCCGGGGCGGACAATGTCGGAGGGGTCATCGTGACGCGCCCCGCTGACCGGACGGCCACGGCACGCGCGATCGCCCTCGGCCTCTCGCACCCGTTCGGCGTCGGCAATTCCTATTTCCGCATCGGGACGCGGCACCGCCGGTGGGTGGACACCGTCGCGTTCGGCTGCTTCCGACGCGAGGTGTTCGAGCAGATCGGGCTGTTCGACGAGGACCTGGTCCGCAATCAGGACGACGAGCTGAACGCCCGCCTCATCCGGCACGGCGGGCGCATCCTGCTGGCTCCGGAAATCGTGTCCTATTACTACGCGCGGGGATCGCTGCGCCATCTGTGGCGCATGTACTACCAGTACGGCCTCTTCAAGCCACTGGCGGCCCAGCGAGCCGGCGGCTTCGTGACGGTGCGCCAGCTCGTGCCCCCCGCGTTCCTGCTCGTGCTCCTGGGCCTCGGGCTGGTCGGCGCGTGGTGGCGCCCGGCCGGTATCCTCTGCGGCGCTGTCGCCGGGACCTACCTCGCAGCCATCTTCGGGTGCGCCGGGCACGCTGCCCGCACGCACGGCGTGAAGACCGCACTCGCCCTGGTCCTGGTGTTCCCCGTGCTGCACTTCAGCTACGCATTGGGCTTTCTCCGCGGGCTCGTGGATCGCATGCGACGCTCCAAAGGCCGGACTCGCGCCCCGGCCGCGGTCTCGTTGTCGCGATGATCCGCATGCGGTTTGAGTTCGCGCTGGAGCCCGATTGGCCGCCGCTGGCGTGGTTGGCGAAGTGCCCGAAGGGCGGCGGGCCCGTCACGATCGTTCACGGGCCGAGAGTGGAATGCACGACCGCCTGGTTTTGCGAGGCGGTGTGGACCGGCCCCTACGCGGCCGGCGACTTCGACAAGACCGATCTCGTCTTTGGGTCTGGGGGTCGCCTGCGTGAGGACAGCGCGGTTTTCGTATCGTCCGGATCGACGGTCGACCGCCTGCAAACGCTCGAGACGCGGGACGCTGTGTGGGTGTCGAACTCGCTCGCGTGCCTGCTCGCCTCCTTCGACGGTCGCGTCGATCCGACCTATCCACGGTACTTCCGAGACTTCAAATCGGTGATCCGCGGTCTCCGCCGCTACAAGCGCACGCTCCTCACGTCGGCGGGACCCGTCCGTCTCGTCTACTTCTCCAACCTCCGCTGGGACGGGGAGCGTCTGCGCGAGGAGGAGAAGGCCCTGGCCGCGCGCGACTTCAGCGCGTTCGGCCCGTACCGGGATTTCCTCGCCTCGTCCCTCTGCCAGCTCGCCGAAAACATGGCGGCCCGAGAGCGGGCGCATCCATTGGCCCTGTTGGGCACGATCTCCTCCGGGTACGACTCCGCCACCATCGCCGCGCTGGCGCGGCAGGCGGGCCTCCGCGAAGTCATGTCGTTCGAGCACTCCCGCAGCGGCATCGACGATACCGGCCGCGAGATCGCGGGCGTCCTGGGGTTGCGGCTGTCGACCGTGTCGCGGACCGCGTGGCAGTCCTTGCGCACGCCCGAGATCCCCTTTCTCGCCGCGGACGCCAAGGGGGAAGAGGTGCATTACATGGCCGCCGAGCCACTGCTAGCGGGCCGCGTGCTCTTGACGGGATTCCACGGCGACGAGCTGTGGGAGCGCCGCGCGTGGCCGTTGCCACTGAACGCAGACCTGGTGCGGAGCGACCAGTGCGGTCTCTCCCTCACCGAGTACCGGTTGTGGGCCGGCTTCATCCACTGCCCGGCCCCGTTCATGGGCGCCCGCCAGTTCCGGGCCGTCAATGCGATCAGCCGCTCTCCCGAACTCGCTGGGTGGGATATCGGGGGGGCGTACACTCGTCCGATCTGCCGTCGCATCCTCGAGGAAGCAGGCGTCCCGCGTTGCGCATTCGGTATGGCGAAAAAGAACACATCGGTGTTGCTGTTCGAACGGGACACGTTCTTGGCGCCGGACTCCTGGACCGCGTACGCGGGGTGGCTGGCCGAGCATACCGGCGAGTGGCGCCAGCGCGGACGCACTCCCCCAGAGCTGGTGCGTCGGGGACCGACCCGCATCCAAGCAGCCGCGCGGCAGCTCGCCGGCGCGCTCACCGCCGCAGCGGGGACCGCTCCCCACCGCTTGCAGCTCGTCGCGTCCCTCGCGTGGAGGCTGCGCGCGCTCGGGGCAGCGGAACCCCTGTTTCGCTACGCCTTCCCGTGGGCGCTCGAGCAAGCCAAGACCCGCTATTCCCGTCCGCGTGACTTCGCCGCGCCGCGCGACTCCTTGTTCGGGGGCGCTCTCAGGGAGCAGTTGCCATGTGCGGCATCGTAGGGATCGTCGGCGTCGACCGCCCGGTTGACGTGACTGTGCTGCAGCGGATGAACGACCTGCAGGCGCACCGCGGACCCGACGGCGAGGGCTTCCTCCTGGGTTGGGTGCAAGCCGGGCAGTACTGTGACGCCCTCGTTCCGCACACGACACAGTGGAAGGCCCGGCGCCCGGTCACCGTCGGGCTGGGCCACCGTCGGCTGGCCATCCTCGATCTCTCCGAGCGGGGCCTCCAGCCGATGACCGTAGGCGACTCGCGGTGCTGGATCGTGTTCAACGGCGAGATCTACAACCATCTGGAGTTGCGCGCTCAGCTCGAGGCGCTCGGCTACGGGTTCACGACCCGGACCGACACGGAAGTGTTGCTTCAGGCCTACCGTCATTGGGGCGAAGAGTGTCTCGCCCACCTCGACGGCATGTTCGCCTTCGCCATCTGGGATGCCCCGCGTGGCCGGCTGTTCTGTGCGCGCGACCGCCTCGGCATCAAGCCCTTCTACTACGCGACGCCCCAAGGGGCCTTCATCTTCGCGTCGGAGATGAAGTCCCTCCTCCTATTCCCCGGCCTGGATACGACGCCCGACGATGCGGCTGTGGTCGGATTTCTGGTGCACGCGAACTGTGACTATGGCGAGCGGACGCTGCTGCGGTCCGTGAAGGCGCTACCGCCGGGGCATGCCCTCACGCTGGACGTGGCCACCGGACACGTCGCCACGCAGGCGTACTGGCGGCTGATTCCATGCGCCCAGGATGGCACCGGCGATGCCACGCGGATTGACGGCCTGCGCGCGTTGCTCGCCCGGACAATTCGGACCCACCTGATCAGCGACGTCCGTGTCGGCAGCTGCCTGTCGGGCGGCCTCGACTCTTCGACCGTGGTGTCCCTTATGGGCCAGCTCTGGCGGGAGCAGCCGGACGCTGCTCGGGCACTCGGAGACAGCTTCCATACGTTCACGGCGTGCTATGAGCAGCGCGAGGTCGACGAGCGTGACTACGCGCTTGCCGTGGCGCAGGCGGTCGGCGCCACCTCGCACCTGGTGTTCCCGTCCGGAGAGGGCTTCTTGGAGAGCTTCGAGCGCATGGCGTGGCATCAAGACATGCCGTTCGGCGAGCCGACCTACTATGCCCAGTGGCGCGTGATGCAGGCGGCGAAGGAAGCCGGCGTCAAGGTCCTGGTGGACGGCCAGGGCGGCGACGAAGTGTTTGGGGGCTATGCGAAGTTCCGCTACGCGTATCTCGTCTCCCTGTTCAAGTCGGGCCGGCTCGTGCGTCTCGCGACGGAGCTCGGCGCGATGTTGCGGCAGAGCGACCGGTACGTGCTGGACATCCGACAGGGCTACCGCTACCTGCCATGGCAGCTGCGCCGCCTGCTCGGGGTGGACTCGCTGCTGCGCCAGGCACTCCGTGGCGACTGGGAGCGTGCGGTGACGGCTGAAAGCACACCAGCGACACGGTGGTGGCGCTACGCGTCGCGCAACGGTCGGGGCGCCTCCCCCGCCACCATCATGCAGCAGATGCAGGTGGACGACATCACGATGGACACCCTGCCGATGCTCCTGCGCATGGAGGATCGATCCTCCATGGCGTTCTCACTCGAGGCGCGCGTGCCCCTCCTCGACCACCACGTCGTCGAGTACGGGGTGTCCCTGCCCGATCACCTCAAGATCCGCAACGGCTGGAGTAAAGTCGCCATTCGCCGGGCGATGGAGGGAGCTCTCCCGGAAGTGGTCCGGATGCGCAAGACGAAGCTGGGCTTCGCCGTCCCGGGTCGTCTCTGGCTGGCGGGCGATCTCAAGCACCAAGTGACGGCGCTGCTCGAGGACAACCTTCGCTGCCAAAAATACGTCGACCCGCAGATCGTGCGCCGCTGGTACAACTCACCGCAGGCCGCCAGCAGCGAAGGCTACCTCGGCCTATGCAGAGTGTTGTCACTCGAGATGTGGATGCGAGCCTTCCACATCAGTTAGGCCGGTCGTCCCAGTCCCGTGAGGTGCGCTGTACGTAGTAGCGGTACAGTGAAGGGAGCGCGGTCCGAGCAAACACCTTGGCACGCCGCACGAATAGGGCACTTCGCCAACCGCGGAACCTCGCCAGCTCTCCCACGCGGGACGACCGCGTCCAAGATTTGGGGATGAAGCGGCCAAGGATCCAGCACCCGCCGACGTACCGGGGAACGAGCCATGGCTCCGAAGTAAACAGATATCGAAGCCCTGCCGCGCCCGCCGACTCGAACACCAGCGCTGAGCTGTCGCCACCTGGGACGGCCGCCGTGACGCACGACTCGCCGAGCAGCTGAGAAAGCGCGTCGCAGCTCACCTGCCACTCGTCGAGCATGCGCGCTTGCGTAAGGGCGTTAAAGATGTCGGGGTGGCTGTGCGAGTGGCTCCCGATCAGGTGTCCGCAGCTTCTGAGGTAGCGAACCTCGCTGCTCGCCAGGAACGTGCGGCTACCGATCAGGCTCGTGACGATGAAGAAATGCCCCTTCCACCCTCGCGCCGCGAGCCCGTCCCCGATCTGTACGGCGCTCTTGCCGCCGTCGTCGAAAGTCAGCAACACGTGGCGACCGGGCCGACTCAAGTCGATCTCGGTCACCAGCGCCGGCACGCACGGCCCGATCGCTATCGCATCGAGATCGCGGGCGAAGGCCGCGACGCGGTGCTTGTAGGGGAGCGCCCCTGAGCGCTGGAATCCCGTGGATCGCGGCTCGTCGGTGACGTCATGGTATCCGAAGGCGGCGATGCCCACTTCAGGCGACGACATGGGGTACGCCCGTCGGCTGCGCCCGCAGGCCGCGGCGTGCCAGGACCGACCGATAGACGGCGATCACCTCCTGCGTCAGCCAGCGCTCGTCCAGGTGTTTTACCGTGTCGCGGCCGGCGCTCCGCCGACCGCTTCGCAGCACACGCTCGAGCGCGGCCGCGATGGTCTCCGGACGATCATCGACACACAGCTCGCAGCCTTCGACGCCCCGGAGACGGGAGGCGACGTCGCCGACCGGGACGGACACGACCGGGAGATTGCATGCGAGGGCCTCCTTGACCGCATTTGGCGAGCCCTCCTGCATCGACGTGAAGACGAGCGCGTCGCATGCATTCAGGAAGAACGGCATGTCCGTGTGCAGCGCCCCCCAGGCGACGATCAGCTCCGCCGGGAGCGACCGGTTGAGGATGTCCACCGACGCCCGCGCCAACGCATGGCGCTTGCGGGGCGTCGCAGGCTGGCCCACGAACAGCACCAAACGCTTGTCGGACGGCAGGCCGAGATGGCGTCGCGCCTCCTCCTGGGGGATGACACGGAACAGCTCCAAATCGAGGCCCGATGGAATCACTTGCGTCGGGACGGAGGGCGGGAGCAACCGCTTCATGTGCTCCGACACTACGATGCAAGCGTCGGCGGAGCGCGCGACCATGCGGGATACGAACTGCAGGATCCGGCCCGCAGATGTGACCTGCAGGTCCCCGCCCACAATGCCCTCCAAGTCGTCTCCGCGAAAGGTCACGACGAGTGGAAGGCGCTTCGGCAGGGCCGGTAACCCGCTCTGTCCGAACTGCGCGTGGACCAGATCGTAGGGCTTTCGCGCCAAGCGGCGGCGCAAGCGCACCCAAGCCTTGAGGTAATTCCAGGGCCGCTTCCCTCCCTTGAAATGGAGCACGTCCACGTCGACCCCGGCCGCGCGGAGGAAGTCCGCCTGACGTCTGATAAAGTGGGTCGTGCGCGGACGGCCCGGTGTCGGCCATTCGCTCGTGATCATCAAAGCCCGAATCGCCGGTTCGGTTGTCGTCATGCCCGCTTGAAGGCTTGGGTGAACACGTCCGGAACGCCCTCCACCCATTGGCCGACGGCCGGCCAGGGGTCGTGCGGGTCCCAGTCTTCCAGTCGCGTACCCGGAGGCTGGCGGCCGAACAGGTCTCGGAGGCCCTGAGCCACGGACGGATAGGTCCCGGGGTATCCCGCCGGCGGGCCGGCGAGAATGTAGAGAAAGCGCTTCACGTCCCCCCACAACCAGCGCATCGTGACGCCCTCGCGGTACGGCTCGGAGGGATCGATCGGCTGATCGGTGAGGACCTGAGCCCATAGGCGAGGAAAGTCGCACCCGGCGGCGATCGCAAGTTGCAGCGAGCCCCAAAACCGGCCGTTCACTTCCATCAGCCAGGGCTGGATGCCGTCATCGCGAAACTCGACCATGGCCGGGCCATGCCACCGCATCTCGCGGAGCAAGCGCTCAGCCCGCGCCCGAAGCCGGGGATCGAGCGCCACTGAGCGCCGCAGGCTGCTCCCCGATCCCGATGGCCGGACGTCGCGGAGTCGTTCGTGCGCGAACCATGCCAGGGGCCGGCCACGATCGCAAACGGTGAACACGCCTTTGCCCTGCCCGGGCACGAAGCCCTGGATCAGGGGCCAATGCGCGCCCTGACGGCGCGCCAACACTGGTGCCACAAGCTCAGCGGCACTAGCGGCATACGCGATGCCCCGATCGGGGAGGAACCCGTCGCCGTTCCTGGCGATGCTGAAACGCGGCTTCACGACGCAGGGATACCCGAGGGCCGCCGCCGCCTCCCGGCACTCGTCCAGGGAGGTGGGGTAGCGGGTGGGCGGAATCTCTACACCGCACGCTTCCGCCCGCCGGAGCGTTTCGGCCTTGTCAAATGCGGAGATCGCGATGCTGTCCGGCGCGCAGCCGACGATCGTACCCCGCGCTTGCCACTCGTCCCGCTCGGCGTTACACAGCTGGCACGTCAGCTCCGTGAGCGGCATTACGATGCGTACGCCGCGCTCGTGCGCCCAGCCGCGCATCGCGGCGAATGTCGTGGGCGTTGCTTCCGGATAGCGGAACCGCCCGCGACAGTACTTTGACCACCCGGCCAGAGGCCAGCGCCCGTGGCTGGCGACGAAGACCGTGTGGCCCGCGCGACCCAGCGACCGAACACACGCCAGCGCCGTGTTCGTGGATCCGTCCAGCACCAGCACGGCATCAGGCATGCCGGGCCACGACAAACCGCGTCATGAGGCGGCAGCCGGTTGAGTCACGACGCTCGCCGCGCCGCTCTGCCGGGTGCTCCACTCCGACGACGGCTGGTTTGCCTCGAACCACGCCTGGAACATGAGCACGCACCAGAGGTCGTAGTCCCAGCTCGTCTGACCCGACAAGTGCTCCGCCCACTTTCGCCGGATCGGTCGCGGATCGAGGACTCCTGCCGTGCGGAGCCGACTTTCGTCGAGCAGGGCCTCCGCCCAGCCACGGAGCGGGCCCCGCAACCACGCGGCGACGGGGATGCCGAACCCCTGTTTTGGACGATCGACGAGCGCCCGCGGGACGTACCGATCAAGGACCTGTCGGAGAATCCACTTGCCCGACCCGTGACGGATCTTGAGCCGCAGCGGCAAGCGCCACGCGAATTCGATCACGCGGTGGTCCAGCAGCGGTACCCTGGCCTCGAGGCTGACGCCCATGCTCGCGCGATCCACTTTGACGAGGATGTCGTCGGGCAAGAACGTCACTTGGTCGAGATACATTGCCTCGTGCGCCCCGTCGGGTAGAACGATCCCCACGCCGCCGGGCTTGCCGTTCGAGGTCGGCCCGAGTGGTTCATCGGCACCGAAGACGACGGCCGCGGGCGCCTTCCAATATGACATGAGATACCGATGCAGCGCCGCTCCGGACTGCACTGTCAGGATCTCCCCAGTCTGGCGGAGCCGTTCACGCAAATTGCGCTTTCCCGTCAGTCGGCGCGTCAGCGGCCCGAGCGCCTGCACAAGCGCCGCACGCCGCACGGACGGTCGCAGCAGGGCGGCGCCGAGGCCTCGCCGCACGACGGGCGGGATCCAGCGGATCGCTCGCCAGATCGCGGGGCCAAGCCGGTGGAAGGGATAGCCGCCCAGCAGCTCGTCACCTGCGTCGCCGCTCAGGCTCACGGTCACGTGGCGCCGGGTCAGTTCGGAAAGCAGGAACGTCGGAATCTGGGAGACGTCGGCGAACGGTTCGTCGTACAGGGTCGGCAAACGCGGGATCACCGCCAACGCGTCACCCGGCGTCACGTAGAGCTCCGTGTGCTCCGTCTCGAGATGACGAGCCACCGCCGCCGCATGCCGCGCCTCGTCATACCTCCCCTCGTGAAATCCGATCGTGAACGTCTTGACCGGGCGGGTGCTCTGGGCTTGCATCAGCGCGACCACGGTGGATGAGTCGATCCCCCCAGACAGGAAGGCCCCCAGCGGAACGTCGGCCTCCATCCGGAGCTTCACTGCGTCTCGGAGGAGCGCGTCGAATTCCGCAATCGCGTCGTCGGCCGTGCCACCGAACGGCTCACTGATCCCCCGTTCAGCGGCCTCGCGGATGGACCAGTACGCCACAGGCGCCGCCTGCGGATCGGGCCGGTCGCCGCGCACGGTGAGTGTCGCGCCCGGCGGCAGCTTGTACACGCCCCGATAGATCGTGTACGGCGCCGGCACATAACCGTGCTGAAGAAACAGCGCCACCGCGTTGCGATCGATCGTTGGGCGAAACGCCGGGTGGGCTCGTAGCGCCTTGAGCTCGGAGCCGAACACCAGGATACCGTCCGTCCAGCCGTAGTAGAGCGGCTTTTCGCCGGCCCGATCCCGAACGAGATGCAGGGTGCGACGTTCGCGATCCCAGAGCGCTAATGCGAACATCCCGTTGAAGCGCTCCACTGCCTGGCGGACTTGCCACTGGCTCACCGCCGCCAACAGCACCTCGGTATCCGAGCGCCCCACAAACCGATGACCGAGCGCCGCGAGCTCGGACCGGAGGGCGCCGAAGTTGTAGATCTCCCCGTTGAACGTGACGACGTAGCGGCCGCTCTCTGACGTCATCGGCTGTTGACCGAGCGGGGAGAGGTCCAAGATCGAGAGCCGACGATGGCCGAGCGCGATCCCAGCCGCGGGATCGCACCACACTCCGCTGTCGTCGGGACCGCGATGCGTGAGGACGGCGGTCATCGCCGCGAGGGTGCTCAGCGCACACTCCTCTCGCAAGCCGCCCGGCTCAAAGTATCCCGCAATACCGCACATATCCGTCGCCGCGCTCGCCTTTCGGCCGCCTGCAGCGCACCCCCTGTGCTACCGCGGCATCCGCAACCCAGCGCCCTAACTCCCTTGGCAGCATGGGGGTTGCTACTTGAGCTCGGGCCGGATGGCGCCGGCGGCGTGCTCTGTCTGTAACGAAACCGCGACAACTTTGTGCTGTTGAGACGCAGCTTCGCGTTGTCACCCGCACAGCAGCGGAGCCCCGTGCGCTGGTCCCCGCCGCGCCGCCTTCTATGTCTTTTGATCGGTAGACCTTACGCACGGCTGCCGCAACCGGGTTGGGGGTGGCCCGGGCGGGGGGCGGGGCTCGGCAGTTGCGACCCTGGCCGCACCACACGCCATGATCAGCGAACCGCTCGTCGCGCCGTCCCGAGACCGCATCGCGTTCTTCATTCCCTCCCTGGTCGCCGGAGGGGCCGAGCGCGTCATGGTCAATATCGCCCGGGGCTTCGCTGACCAAGGCGCCCTCGTCGACATGGTGCTCGCCAAGGCCAGCGGCCCGTATCTCGCGAGCCTGCCGTCCACCGTGCGAGTGATCGACCTGGGCGCGCGCCGAGTCATGGGCACCCTGCCCGGACTCGTGCGCTACCTTCGCCGGGAGCGACCGAGCGTGCTCGTTGCTTCCCTCAGTCACGCGAACGTCGTCGCGTTGTGGGCTCGCGCTATCGCCCGGGTCCGTACCCGCGTGTTCGTTACCGAGCACAACATCGCCCTGTGGGACATGCCGTCAGCGCCCGGAAATGGCGGCCGACTCATCCCCTATTTCGCCGCGGTATTCTATCCCTGGGCCGATGGCGTGATCGCCGTCTCGCAGGGCGTCGCCCAGGACATCGCTCGACGGACCAAGACGCCTCCCGAGCGCATACACGTCATCTACAACCCGGTCGTGACCCCCGAGGTGCTCGAGGGCGCGCGGGCCGCGCTCGATCACCCGTGGTTTGCATCCGGGGCCCCACCGGTCGTCCTCTCCGCCGGTCGACTCACGTGGGAAAAGAGCTATGACTGCCTGATTCGCGCGTTCGCCATGGTTCGCGAGCGACGCAGGGTCCGTCTGGTCATTCTGGGCGAAGGGCCCGAGCGTCCGCATCTCGAAGCTCTGGTCCGCGAGCTGCAAATGGAGGCGGACGTCCAGCTCCCGGGGTTCGCGAAGAATCCGTATGCGTTCATGTCCCGCGCGGCCGTCTTCGTCCTCTCCTCGACGAGCGAAGGATTACCGACCGCGTTGATCGAGGCGCTCGCTACGGGCACGCCGGTCGTCTCCACCGACTGCCCGAGCGGCCCACGGGAAATCTTGCAGGACGGTCGCCTGGGACGCCTCGTACCGGTGGGTGACCCCACCGCACTCGCGCGAGGCGTCACGGCGGCGCTGGAAGAGCCCAGGCCGCGGATCTCGCCCGAGGCATGGCAGTCCTTCACCCTCGAGACCATCGTCGACCGGTACCGCTCCACCCTCCAGGTGGCGCAATATGCGTAGGCTGTCGGAGCTGCTGTTGTGGATCGTCGCGTTCGCGATCCCGTGGGAAAATCTCGTCATCTTCGAGGAGCTGGGCTCGCTGGTGCGCCTGCTGGGCCTGGCGGCAGCAAGCTTCGGGATCTGCGCGGTCCTCCTCGACGGGAAGCTGCGGCGGTTTGGTCCTGCGATGTGGCTCGCGGCGCTGTTCGTGCTGTGGGGTTGCTTGAGCGTATTCTGGAGCATCGAAGTGGTCAGCACCGTCGATCGCGTGGTCACGTACATCCAGCTCCTGGGGCTCATGTGGCTGATGTGGGAGTTCGGCGCGGACGCACGAGGGCGCGACGCGCTCACTCAGGCGTATGTCCTCGGAGCCTACGTGTCCTTGATCATCACGCTCCTGGGCTTCTCGTCCAGCGCGCAGCTCGAGTCCAAGCGATACACGGCCGGCACCTTCAACGTCAACGATCTCGGTCTCATGTTCGCACTGGGCATTCCCATGGCCTGGTACCTCGTCCTCACGCAGCGAGGCCGCGTCATGCGGTGGATCAACGCCGCGTATGTGCCGGCCGCCGTGGTCGGGGTGCTCCTCACGGCATCGCGAGGTGCCTTCGCCGCAACGGTCATCGCGAGCTTCATGGTCCTCGGCAGCCTGCCGAGGCTCCCGCTGCGGGCAAAGTTGCTGGGAGTATTGCTCCTCGCGGCCGCTCTGTTCGCCGCAAGCTCCGTGGTGCCGCAGTCTTCCTGGCAGCGGCTCGCTCAGGGCCAGCAATCGCTTCAACGCTGGGACCTCACCGGACGGACGGAAATCTGGGCGGATGGTTTGAGGCGCGTCCGCCCGTACATCCTGACGGGCATGGGGGCGGGCGCCTTTCCCGTTACGAGCAAGCTGGAAACGGGCCGTGCGTGGGTCGCTCACAATACCTACCTGGGAATCCTGATCGACGAAGGGCTCGTGGGCGTCTCGCTCTTCCTGCTTCTGGTAGGTGTCCTGGTGGGGTCACTGCGGCGCCTCCCGCCGCTGGAACGGCGGCTGTGTATCGTGCTCGCCGCCACGTGGGGCCTTGGTGTGTTCTTGCTGAGCTGGGAGCACCGCAAGCCCACCTGGTTCCTGTTTGGGCTCCTCGCGGCTCACGCAGGCTTCGTCCGCGCCGCGGGAGCAGCACCACGGCCAGAACCGGCACCGCTCTGGAGGAAGTCATGTGCACGGTTGCGCTCATAGGCGCCGATGGTGCGGGTAAATCGACCATCGGGCGCCGGCTCGAGGCCACGCTTCCCCTGCCGGCCAAGTACCTCTACATGGGGGACAACGCCGATAGCGCGAACCGCCTGCTCCCCACCACCCGCCTCGTCCGGCTGATACGGCGTGTTGCGGGCAGGCGTCGGGGTGAGAGGCGGGACACCGGACCGTCGGCTGGCGCGCCGCCGGATGCGTCGCGTCTCGCCGCTCGTCCCCGGGGGGCGGCGAACCATTTCACCGCCGCCGCCAAGGCGACGTATCGTCTGGCCAACCAGCTTGCGGAAGAGTGGTTCCGGCAGGCGCTCGCGTGGTCCTATGAGCTCCGGGGGTATGTCGTCCTGTTCGACCGCCACTTTTTCGCTGACTACTACGCGCATCACATCGCGCCCGGCGTGCTCCGGCGGACCCTCGCGGGCCGGATCCACGGGTTTCTCTTGGACCACGTCTACCCCAAACCCGATGTGGTGATCTGCCTCGACGCGCCAGCGGAGGTGTTGTTCGCCCGCAAGCCTGAG
>Ga0070697_100000598_pt1 | contig 27378 bp, 18 predicted proteins | sample KBSK1501metaG_FD_65475 | JGI IMG/M metagenome (GOLD analysis project Ga0070697, IMG submission 65475) | Corn, switchgrass and miscanthus rhizosphere microbial communities from Kellogg Biological Station, Michigan, USA - KBS K1-50-1 metaG | ecosystem: Host-associated > Plants > Roots >...
TGGCCGGCGCCACGCTTGGTTCCTTCGCGAATTATCTCGCTGAGAATCAGACCCTTGCGCTCGCCGCCCTTGTAATCACGCGGATGGAAAACAGCGTAGTGAATAAAGAAGTGAGTTCGAGTTTCGCTGACTGCATAGTAGATGTAAGCGAGCAGCGGAAAACTCGTGTCGTCGGTGTGCTCCCAGTTGTTGTCGCCGCGCCAATCGCCGTCAAAGTCGAAGTTGGTAATGTAATCACTGCGCGGTTTGTCTCCGAGTGCCTGGTAAAAGATTGGCGCAAAGCGCGCGGCAACTTCGCGCGCGTTATTGCGCTCGGCTGCGGTAGCTTGAGGCAAAGGGAAGACGGAATTTGCGCGCGCAAGATTGCCCGGCGCAGCAAGAATACTTACTGCACAAAGGAGCAAGGCACTGGACCAAATCGAGCCGGGAACTGTCATCTGGGCCGGGTTGACGGTTGCCAGAATTACTTGAAGAGTCCGCCAACTGTGTTGGCGAGATCTCCGACGGCTCCACCTGCTCCGCCGCCGATTACGTTATCGATTTGTCCGGCAATCGGCTCAGGCAATCTGGTCTTGACGAAATCCAGCACTGTGGTTACTGCTGAGCGCGCCTGATCTTCGGATATGCCGGTTTTGGCGGTTACTTGTTTAATAAGTTCTTCCATGTTTCTCCTTAACGTTTCTTTTGGAGTGCGGTGAACTGTCACCGCTTTGGTCGGTCGCGACCTGTCGCGACCACCGTCGGTTGAGAATTACTGAAAGAGCCCGGCGTCAAGCCGCCCAGCGCCAAAGCGGTGACAGGTCACCGCACTCCAAAAGTTATTCCCATCCGGAAGCTGCTTGCCCCTGCGCGTCGTGCCAGTAGGGCGCCCAGGCGAGCGTCAACAACTTGACTGCTATGTTTGACTTCTTCGGTTTCAAACTGACGGTCTCAAGTTGTTCCGTTTGCGGGTCGCTGGATTTTTCAAGGGAGTCAGTCTCAGCTTTGAATTGTGCGTCCAGGTCCGTAATTTGCTGATTGATCGCTTCTACAGTTTCCTGAGCACGGTTGACGTCTTCGCCCTCTTTCATTGAGCGACTCACGCCGCGCGCCGCGGTTGTTGCTCTGCCAAGCGTCGTCAAACTAATCGCCTTGCGACCCATAAAAGAGGAAAGGAGTGTAGCGCCAAACGAAATGGCAGTCTGTAACTTCTGCCCCTTTGCTTGCTCCGCCTCACGCTCAACTGTTTGCTCCGCGCGTCGTTTTTTCTCTGCGAGCGCCGCAATTTTAGGCGCGTACTTCTGACGCAGCTTTTCCGCCACCTCATCCCGTTGCTCGCGCGCACGTTGTTGCAGGCGCACTCGGAAGTCGCGCTCTGTTTCACCAGGGTTGGAAGCAACTTCGAGACTTGGGCTTTCCAACAGTTCGAGCTTTTGATTCCGGTAAATCCAGGTTGCCAGATCTTTCTGCCAGGAATCGTAGCTCTTGTTTTTACTCGCGCTGCCAGGAAGTTCGGCAAACTGCGCGCTTGCTTCAGGTGACCCTTCCAGATCCTCGACCGGCAGATCGATCACTGAGGCCTGGCCCCAGTCAACCGCAATGGGTCCGCTGGTTAACGGCGTCAGCAAGGTCAGGCTTTGTGTCATGTCAATCGTTTTCGAGTCGCTATAACCGATCTCCGCGACACCGAGTAGCGCCGGATGATAGACGAGCGATGTCCCTGCTGAGCCGCTACCGCGCACGGGAATGAAGTATTGAGAAACACCGGGTGGCAAAGCTGGTCGTTGACTGACCGCGGCAGGCTTTGTAGTTACGCTTTCTGCAGTCGTCGTCATCGTCGGCGATGCGGTGGCTGACGCTTGAGGCGATTGGGACGATGCCCCCGCCATTGCGGCGGCCGCCTGCGGAGTTGCCGCCGCAGCTTGTGCTTTGAGCGGCTCCATCAGCGACTTGATTTGCGTTCGCGTTAACGGTCCGCGCAGATATGACATGTCCCAGCGCGTCTCAAAGATTTCCGCGCCGTCTTCGTGCACATTGTTAAGAAGAAATATTCGGTTCCCCAGTCCCGCCAGGGTTTGCTCCATCTGGTTGCGGTCAAACTTCATCCCGGAGCCACCGGCAATTCCTTCCAGACCTTCCAGCATGCGCGCCTTGTCGCGCTCGGTTTGTAGTCTGCCGATGAACCATGTTCCAGCGTTTGATAGACCTTTGTAGTCGAGGTCGACCGGGTTCTGCGTTACCAGTACAACGCCCAGCCCGAAGGCCCGTCCCTGCTTAAGCAATGTGAGCAAGGGGATCTTCGAGGGCGGATTGGCGGTAGGTGGGAAGTATCCGAAAATCTCGTCCATGTAGAGAACAGCGCGCAGGCTGGTTGTGCCTGATTGCGTTCTCATCCAGCCGAGAGTTTGATTGAGAAGCAGCGATACGAAAAACATTCGCTGGGCATCATTGAGGTGGGCTATCGAGAAGATTGAGAGACGCGGCTTTCCTTCCGCCGTGTGCAGTATTTGTTGAATATCGAGTGGCTCGCCTTCCATCCAACTACTAAATCCGGGCGCGGCGAGCAGATTGTTAAGGGACATCGACAGCTCTTGACGGTCCTTGAAGGGGAAGAACGATTCAATATCCTTAACGCCGACTTTTGTCATCGGCGGCGACTCAATCTGTTGGATTAACCCGGCGATGTCCAGATCCTGACCGCTCATCCAGGAGCTGTTGAGAATCATTGAAATCAAAATGTGCTCGCGACTCTTGATGGGATCGGCCTCGATTTCGAGTAAGCCGAGTAGACTCGTGACAGTTGTGTTGACGCGTTCCGCCATCAACTCGCCGTCCTCCCTAATCGCCTCCGGCGGCGCTGCAAACGATTTCAGAATAGAAACAGGAACTCCTGAACTGCTTCCCGGAGTGTAGATGCGGCAGTCAGCAGCGTCGCGCAGTCGCTTGATGCGGGTGCCGTCCTGTCCCCAATCCGCCAGACCCTTTTTCCAAAGCTCGGCTTGTTGCGCTGCGTAATCGGCAGTCGAAAGGTTTTTCTTCTGAGCGTCTTCTTCGTTTACCCACGGAGCGAAATCGTCGGGCTTCAGATCGGGGAAGGTCAGCAGCAGATTGGTAAGGTCGCCCTTCGGATCAATGATGATGGCGGGAATACCATCAATCGCCGCCTCTTCAAGCAGCGCAATACACAAACCGGTCTTGCCGCTGCCAGTCATTCCCACGCAGACTGCATGCGTTAACAGATCTTTTGAGTCGTAGAGCAGAATCCCCTCTTTCGCCTTCTTTTCCTTGAGATCGTAAGGACGACCGAGATAAAAGGCGCCGAGCTTTTCGTAATCTTCCATTTGTTCACCTCTCAATGCGAAAGATGCGGTGGCTCAGGGTGCTGTACAGCAGGGTGTCGGAGGTCCTCAAGACAAGTGCACCGTTGATTCAGTCTTCAATTTTGCCGGGCAATCACCTTGTCGGCGATCAGTTCGTAAGTTTTCTCTGAGACGATGTTTCTTCTAACCAGGTCACTTTTCTGTCGATACGGCCGGCCGTCGATAATCTTTTGAGCATAAGCCTCGCCAATGCCGGGCAGCCCTATCAATTGCGTTTTTGAAGCCGAATTGAGATCAACCAACCCGTCGTGCTCTCGATCGCTGCTTGCCGCTGAGGCGTTCCGAGAATTGACCGCACCAGCGCCTTTGCCGCAGGCGCCGGCAAATACTGTTGCGCTAACCACCAGGGCGACGACGAAATATTTTCGGACAAATGCTTGCAAATATTTTAGCGCTGAACTACGCATGTAGTTATCAGGTGTCTGCCGCAAGATTCCGAGATTGATTTTGGAGCAATGATGACATAGAAGCGGGCTATTCGTAACAGGAGATCCAGAACCGCCTGCGTAAGCGGCGGCCAATGAATGACACCGGATAAGCCGGCCGCTTACGCAGGCGGTCTGACCGTGCCAAAAAGGTGAGTTCAGGCAGTGGTTGGGTACCGGCCGGCCGCACCCGCAATTGACTTCACCAGGGTCTCGGGTTCAATTGGTTTAGCGATATGAACCTGGAAGCCGGCCGAGAGTGCGCGCGCACAATCATCATCCGTGGCGTAAGCGGTAAGCGCGATGGCCGGAATTTCCCTGGCCAATTTCAGCCTTTGCTTTCTCAGTTTCTGAATCAGACTGTAGCCGTCCTCGACTGGCATGCCGATGTCGCTGACCAGTATGTCCGGCTTCCAGGCGCGAAATGTTTTCAATGCTTCGGCTGCGGATTTACAGGATTTAACTTTCCCGCCACAGCGCTTGAGAATGGCGGAGACTAAATCGCGCGAATCTGCCTCGTCGTCGACCACAAGGATGCGCATCCCTTCGAGGAGGTGGGAATAACTGGCAGGGAGCCCATCGCCTTCTCGTTCGATGGCGCTTTCATCTTTAACTCCGTCCACCGGCACATTTTGGGCTAGCGGCAGACTAACAACGAAAGTTGAGCCCTGATTTTTGCCTTTGCTTTCTACTGTAACTTGTCCCGCGTGCAGTTGGACGAGATGCTTCACAATGGAAAGACCAAGTCCCAGCCCGCCATGCACTCTCGTCGTGGAACCATCAGCCTGTCGGAAGCGATCGAAGATGTGTGGCAAGAATTCAGAAGCGATGCCTATGCCCGAATCACTTACCGAAACCTGTACTTGCGTTCCAACCCGGCTGGCTTTCACTCGAACGTAACCACTCTCAGGAGTAAACTTGATGGCGTTGCTTAAAAGATTCCAAAAGACTTGCTGTAAACGATTGGCATCGCCGGCAACAAAAGATCCGGCAGCCTCGAGGCCGGTTTCAAGCTGAATTTTCTTGGTCTCAACGGCGGGCCGCACGCCTTCAAGCACATCTTCGATTATCGCGCAGAGATCAACAGGGCGAGGTTCGATTTGCAGTTTGCCGGTGATGATGCGCGAAACGTCCAGCAGATCGTCGATCAACTGTGACTGCGAACGGGCGTTTCGTTCAATTGTTTCAAAGGCGCGCGACAGCTGCGGCTCGTCAAGTTTTCCCGTCCGCACCAAATGACTCCAGCCAAGAATCGCCGACAAGGGCGTTCGCAGTTCATGCGACAGGGTTGCCAGAAACTCATCCTTGGTGCGGTTTGCCTGTTCCGCATCGGCGCGTGCAGCCTGTTCGCGGAGCAACATTTCAGCGCGCGACTCTTCAGCTTGCTTGCGCTCGGTGATTTCCATCTGCAATTCGCTGGCGTGTCGTTGCGCGCTGCTGTAGAGCACTGCATTTTCATAGGCCACAGCCACCTGCGTAGCAAGTGTGGCCGCCAGGCGCTCGTCAGCTTCACTAAACTCCTCAGCGTCCAATTTGTTCAGCAGATACACCCAGCCGAGGACTCTACCCGCCGATAAGATAGGCGTACCCAGGAAGCAATGTACTAAGTCTGAGGTCTTGCCATTAGTACGGAGCAAATAGTCGGCATCATTTAGCCGCAGTGGCCGACGTTTGGTAATCACATCTTTCAGGGCGCGTTCTAACACCGCCGGAATTCCGTCGCTCAAGACACGATCCTCGTTTTCTGCGCAACGGAAGGTGTATCTCAGCGTGTCGCCGTTACGACGGTTGGTATGTGATCCCGATCCATCGAGGATGCCTACTGCCGCCTCCTGCGCGCCTATGATCTGTCTTGCCGAGCGGCAAAAGCTTTCCAGGACATGCGCTGGTTCGTGTTCGGCGGCGAGTTCCTGACCAAGGTCGATGAGCATTCTGAGTCGTTCAAGGTTTGCCTGTTCGAGCTGCAGGTTCTTTTCTTCCAGCAATTCTGCCTGCCGTTGTACCTCGAGAGTTTTTTTGTACAGCTCTACAAAAACGTTCACTTTGGAGCGCAGGATGTCCGGTTCAATTGGTTTCACTATGTAGTCAACGGCGCCGAGCGAATAGCCGCGACTCAAATGCCGGCCGCCAGTTGAGTCTGCTGTCAAAAAGATAATGGGTATGTTGCGGGAGCGGTCGCGACCTCTGATTAATTCCGCAGTCTCCAGGCCATCGAGCCCGGGCATATATACGTCCATCAGGATCACTGAAACTTCGTTATCGAGAAGATAACGAAGCGCATCATCTCCCGAAGACGCACTTACGAGGTTCCGACCGGGAGCCTGCAGGATTGATTCGAGCGCCAGCAGGTTCGTTGGGCTGTCGTCAACCATTAGAATGTTGATTCGTTCTTCAGCGCCCATAATAGATTGCCGTCTCGACGGCTCCTCGCCGCAGCAGTTCGTTCGATGGTTGTGATTCACTCAAAGTAATGAGGCATGGCGCTATTTGATCCAAAGCAAGAATCTTATCCGGCGTGGCTTGCGCAATGGCTGCGTCCGGTAGCTGACGAGCTGCAGCGGAGGCCGGATCCTCGACGATCGTAAACCCGCTCCGCGACTTTATGGTTGCCAATCCGCGTGCACCATCACTGTTGGCGCCAGTTAAGATTACGCCGATTGCTCCCGTCTGAAACGCGTCTGCCGCGGATTCGAAAAGTACATCGATTGACGGGCGAGCAAAACGAACGGATTCAGCCGTAGACAAAGCAAAGCTGCGATTTTCAATCAGCAGGTGATAGTCGCGAGGCGCGAGATAAGCGCGACCGCCGAGCAGCGGTTCTTTGTCGTCGGGTTCGACTACCGGCAGACTGCTGCATTCGCCAAGATATTCACACAAGCCACTATCCAGATCTTTTTCTCGGTGCTGTGCGATAACGATTGGCAAAGAAAACTCCGCGGGCAGACCGGACAGCAGCGTCTGCAATGCTTTCAGTCCGCCGGTGGAGGTGCCTACGACGACGACTTCGAATACCATAATTCACCTCAGCACTGTCTCACGCTACCTTGCGATAAAGTTTGTCCTTCTCATTGAGATGCTCGTAATACCCCGCTCTCGGCGTAAACTTCAACGACTCTTTGTTTCCCAAACCAAAGACGCCGAACATACTCAAACTGTCGTATAGCAAATTGTGAACCCGCGCCTGCAGCTCTTTGTTGAAATAGATCATTACGTTGCGACACAGGATCACCTGAAACTCATTGAACGAACCGTCAGTTGCCAGGTTGTGTTCAGAGAAGACCAGGTTGCTCTTCAAACTACCACTGAAGATCACGCTGTCGTACTGCGCCGTATAGTAGTCAGAAAATTCGTGTACGCCGCCGGCCTTGTGGTAATTGGCCGTGTACTCTCTCATGGCTGCGAGGGGAAAAATTCCATCACGTGCCCGTCGCAGAATCGCCATGCTAATGTCGGTGGCGTAGATGCGGCACTTTGAATAAAGCCCTTCCTCCTGCAGCAGGATCGCGAGCGAATAGACTTCTTCTCCGGTAGAACAACCCGCTACCCAAATCTGAACCGTCGGATAGGTTCGCAGCAGCGGAACAACTCGTTTGCGAAACGTTAGGTAGAAGCTGGGGTCGCGAAACATCGCGGTCGCGTGTACCGAAAGTCCCAGCAGGAAGCGTTCGAGACAAGCGGCATCGTGCAAAACCCGGTTCTGAAATTCAGAGATCGTTGTCAGCTGCTCCGCTCGCATCAACTCGAGAATGCGCCTCTTGATTGAACCGCGCGAATAGTCTCTGAAATCAAAGCCGTGGACACGATAGAGTCCTTCGAGCAGCAGATCGATCTCGATGTCCTGAAGACTACTTTCTAATGCCGGCGCAGTACTCACGTTTCCTCTCTTGGAGTGCGCTGACCTGTCAGCGCTTTAGTCGGTCGCGACCTGTCGCGACCATGGTTCACTAAACCTAAACACGGATGAAGCGTGGCGACAGGTCGCCACGGCCCAAAGCGGCGACAGGTCGCCGCACTCCAAATTAGCTCGTTTCGTCCTGTCGATAGAGCCAGACCCGCAGCAGCGAAAGCAATTGATCTATATCCAATGGCTTCGAGATGTAGTCTGACGCCCCAACTTCCAAACAGTGATCTCGATCCGCCTTCATTGCTTTCGCAGTCAGCGCGATGATTGGCAGTTGTTTGAATTCCTTCATCTTGCGAATCGCGGTGATCGCTTCATAGCCATCCATCTCGGGCATCATGATATCCATGAGAACGGCTTCGATGTCGGGCGTAGCTTTCAAAAGATCTATGCCCTCCTGGCCGTTCTCAGCATGCACCACCTCCATGCGATGAGCTTCGAGCGCGCTGGTCAGGGCGAAAATATTCCGCACATCGTCGTCTACTACCAGCACTTTGCGACCTGCCAGGACCGGATCTGTGCGATGGAATTGCTCCAGCATCCGTCGCTTGGGTTCCGGCAAATTGGCTTCAACGCGATGAAGGAACAAAGCGGTCTCCGCCAACAGGCGTTCAGGCGAATTTGCTTCCTTAACGATGATCGCATCGGCAACTTTCTTGAGGTGAAGTTCTTCTTTTCGGGTCAACTCCTTACCGGTGTAAACGATGATGGGAAGGTCATAGCGTCCCAGATCGGTTTGCAGCTTCTCGATCAAGTCGAACCCGCTCATGTCAGGTAGCCTGAGATCGAGCACCATGCAATCGAACCTCTCGCCCTTCAACAGACTCAGGGCCTCCTCACCGGTGGCAACGGCAGTCGTGTGAACATCGCCATTGCCGATCAGTTCCACAACGCTCATCCGTTGTATGTCGTCGTCTTCAACCACCAGCAGTTTTCTAATACGACGTTCGGCAAAGTCTCTGATGCCGTCGAATGCCTTGTGCAGCTCCTCGTGGCTAACTGGTTTCTGTACGTGGTTAATGGCGCCTTGTTTCAGCGCGCGCTGCCGTTCTTCCTCAACCGAAATGATGTGGACAGGAATGTGACTGGTCGCCGGGTCGTGCTTCAGGCGATCCAGCACAGTCCACCCATCACGATCGGGCAAGCGGATATCAAGAGTGATTGCGGAGGGTTTGTATTTCTGCGCGAGCGCCAACGCCATTGTCCCGCTGGTTGCCACCAAACCCTTGAACCCTTTTTCGCGCGCCATATCCAGCAGGATCCCGGCAAAGCTAATGTCGTCTTCGACAATCAACACTGTACGATCGCCGGCTTGAATGTCGTTGCGATCATCCAGAATCGCGGCCGACTCGCTCGATAGCAAGGTCATCGCGTCGTTATCGAAAGACTCGACGGGGGTCCAGGCGGCCTCCGCATCCTTGGCGCCCAGTCGTGTCCTGGCCAGCTGCGTTGATGTCGTAGTTGCGCCTGCGGGCACATAGTCGCGAGGAAGAAAGAAGGTGAAGGTACTGCCTTCGCCGGGTGTCGAGACTACGCGAATCTCGCCCCCAAGCAGCCGGGCGATCTCGCGGCTAATGGACAATCCCAAACCCGTGCCCCCATATTTGCGACTCGTTGTGCCGTCCGCCTGCTGGAAGGCTTCGAAAATTATCCGCTGTTTCTCTGAGGGAATTCCGATGCCGGTATCGCTTACCGAGAAAGCTATAACTTCACCGGCGCGGTTAAGGGATTCGAGATGATAGGCCTCATATTTCGGCGCGGGTCCGACGCTGAGAACAACCTTGCCTGCTTCGGTAAACTTAAACGCGTTCGAAAGCAGGTTCATCAGAATCTGCTGCAAACGCTTATCGTCAGTGCGAATCGTCGGATCCATCTCTTCGGAACGTTCGATCAGGAACTCGAGGTTCTTGTCTTTGGCAAGCTGATGGAAACTGCGTTCCAACTGCTCCGCCATGTCGGCAACTGATACGTCCGAGACCTCGATACCCATCATTCCTGATTCAATCTTCGACAGGTCGAGTATGTCGTTGATCAGTGAAAGCAGATCCGAGCCCGAGGAGTGGATTGTTTCGGCAAACTGTACCTGCTTTTGGGTGAGGTTATCGTCGCTGTTCTCGGCCAGCTGCCGCGAAAGTATCAGCATGCTGTTGAGAGGAGTGCGGAGTTCGTGTGACATATTGGCCAGAAACTCCGACTTGTATTTCGAAGTAAGGGCCAGTTGCTCGGCCTTTTCCTCCATTTCCCAGCGAGCTTCCTCTACCTCGCGGTTCTTATCTTCCACTTCCGCCTTCTGGCGTGCCAGCAACTCTGCCTTCTCCTGCAACTCTTCGTTCGTTTGCTGAAGCTCTTCCTGCTGGCTCTTCAACAAATCTTCTGACTCGCGTAACGATTCAGCCTGTTGCTCGAGTTGTTCGTTTGTTTTCTTAAGTTCGTCCTGCTGGCTTTGTAGTTCCGCGGCCAGCGACTGCGACTGTTGCAACAGATCTTCCGTTCGGGTGTTGGCGGCAATCGTGTTCAGCACGATGCCGATGCTCTCGGTTAACTGATCGAGGAAGGTGAGGTGCGTGTCACTGAACGTCTTAAAGGTTGAGAGTTCGATGACGGCCTTTGTCTCGCCTTCAAACAACACCGGCAACACCACAATATTATTTGGAGGCGCTTCGCCCAGACCGGAAGTGACGTGTACGTAATTACTCGGAACATTCGTGACCAGAATTCGCTCCCGCTCGATGGTGCACTGCCCGACCAGACCTTCTCCGGCGTGGAATTCGTTAGCCAGATTCTTGCGTTTCTTGTAAGCGTAGCCGCCGAGCAACTTCATTACCGGTTGGCCGTTGGGACTTTCGTTCACGTAGAAAACACCCTGCTGCGCCTCGACCAGCGGGGCGAGTTCGGAGAGTACCATCTGCGCGACGGTGGTCATGTCGCGTTGGCCCTGAAGCATTCTTGTGAAACGAGCGAGGTTGGTCTTCAACCAATCCTGCTCCATGTTTTTCTGGGTGGTGTCTTTGAGATTGAGGATCATCTCGTTGATGTTGTCTTTCAGCGCGGCTACTTCACCCTGAGCTTCGACCGTAATCGATCGCGTCAGATCGCCCTTGGTCACCGCCGTGGAAACTTCAGCGATGGCGCGCACCTGCGTGGTGAGGTTTGCTGCCAGACCGTTCACATTGTCTGTTAGATCGCGCCAGGTGCCGGCTGCGCCGGGAACGTTAGCCTGTCCACCCAACTTTCCTTCGACGCCTACCTCGCGGGCGACCGAGGTAACCTGGTCGGCGAATGTCGCCAGCGTGTCGGTCATGTTGTTGATTGTGTCGGCAAGTTCGGCGATCTCGCCTTTCGCCTCCACAGTGAGTTTTCGTTGCAGGTCGCCATTGGCTACTGCGGTCACGACCCGGGCGATACCGCGCACCTGATCGGTGAGGTTACTGGCCATGGAGTTCACGTTGTCAGTCAAATCTTTCCACGTGCCGGCAACGCCGCGTACATCAGCCTGTCCTCCGAGGCTTCCCTCTGTTCCCACTTCACGCGCCACGCGAGTCACTTCCGAGGCGAACGAATTCAACTGATCCACCATGGTGTTGATAGTGTTCTTGAGTTCGAGGATTTCGCCCTTCACATCGACCGTGATCTTCCGGGAAAGGTCGCCGTTGGCGACGGCTGTGGTCACATCGGCAATGTTACGCACCTGGCCGGTGAGATTGCTGGCCATGGAATTCACATTGTCGGTCAGGTCTTTCCAGGTGCCCGCAACGCCGCGCACATCGGCCTGGCCGCCGAGTTTCCCTTCCGTTCCTACTTCACGCGCCACGCGCGTCACTTCCGAGGCGAACGAATTCAACTGGTCGACCATGGTGTTGATAGTGTTCTTCAGTTCGAGAATCTCGCCTTTCACATCGACCGTGATCTTCTTTGACAGGTCGCCTTTAGCGACGGCTGTCGTCACTTCAGCGATGTTGCGTACCTGGCCAGTGAGGTTACCCGCCATGAAATTCACGTTATCGGTCAGGTCTTTCCAGGTGCCGGCTACGCCCATAACCTGCGCCTGACCTCCGAGACGTCCTTCTGTTCCTACTTCACGTGCCACGCGCGTTACTTCCGAGGCGAAGGAACTAAGCTGATCCACCATGGTGTTGATAGTGTTCTTAAGTTCGAGGATTTCGCCCTTCACGTCCACGGTGATCTTCTTTGACAGATCGCCATTGGCCACTGCGGTCGTTACGTCTGCAATGTTGCGCACCTGGCTGGTAAGGTTGCCGGCCATGAAGTTCACGCTGTCAGTAAGATCTTTCCAGGTACCAGCCACCCCGCGCACGTCCGCCTGGCCTCCGAGTTTTCCTTCGGTTCCCACTTCGCGTGCCACGCGCGTTACTTCCGAGGCGAAGCCATTAAGCTGATCCACCATGGTGTTGATCGTGTTCTTAAGTTCAAGAATCTCGCCTCTGACGTCCACGGTGATCTTCTTGGAGAGGTCGCCGTTGGCGACTGCGGTGGTCACATCTGCAATGTTGCGCACTTGTCCGGTGAGATTACCGGCCATCAAATTCACGCTGTCAGTGAGGTCCTTCCAGGTTCCGGCCACGCCCTTCACCTCTGCCTGACCGCCGAGTTTTCCTTCCGAACCGACTTCGCGGGCCACACGCGTCACTTCGGAAGCGAAGCCGTTGAGTTGATCCACCATCGTATTAATCGTGTCTTTGAGTTCGAGGATTTCGCCTTTTACGTCGACAGTGATCTTTTTGGAAAGGTCGCCATTTGCTACCGCGGTGGTAACTTCAGCGATATTGCGCACCTGACCGGTCAGGTTGCCGGCCATGAAATTCACGTTGTCAGTCAGGTCCTTCCACGTGCCGGCGACACCGATCACTCGCGCTTGGCCGCCGAGCTTTCCTTCGGTACCGACTTCGCGCGCCACACGCGTAACTTCGGAAGCGAACGAGTTCAACTGATCGACCATGGTGTTGATGGTGATCTTGAGTTCGAGAATTTCGCCTTTGACGTCGACAGTGATTTTCTTTGAGAGGTCGCCATTGGCTACTGCGGTAGTTACATCGGCGATGTTGCGCACCTGGCCGGTCAGGTTACTGGCCATGGAATTTACGTTGTCTGTTAGATCTTTCCAGGTGCCGGCGACACCGCGCACAACAGCCTGGCCGCCGAGTTTTCCTTCCGTTCCTACTTCGCGAGCCACGCGGGTAACTTCCGAGGCAAACGAGTTCAACTGATCCACCATGGTGTTGATGGTGTTCTTGAGTTCGAGAATCTCGCCTTTCACGTCGACAGTGATTTTCTTTGAGAGGTCGCCGTTGGCTACAGCGGTAGTGACTTCGGCAATATTACGCACCTGGCTGGTCAGGTTACTGGCCATGGAGTTGACGCTGTCCGTCAAATCCTTCCACGTTCCTGCGACACCTTTTACTTTAGCTTCGCCGCCCAGCTTGCCTTCCGTTCCTACCTCTCTTGCGACGCGCGTCACTTCCGACGCGAAGGAGCTCAACTGATCCACCATGGAGTTGACGATCTTTACGGTGCGCAGGAATTCGCCCTTCAAGGGACGCTCATCAACCTGCAACGCCATCCGTTCTGAAAGATCGCCATTTGCGACAGCACCGATCACGCGCGCCATTTCGCTCGTGGGACGGGCCATATCGTCAATAAGCAAGTTGGTGGAATCGACCAGTCGCAGCCAGGAACCTGAGGCAGCCGGGACCGCAGCGCGATGGTTTATTTTTCCCTCTTTGCCAACGACACGACTGACTCGTTCAACTTCCTTCGTGGTCTTGTCACTTAGCTCAATGATGTCGTTGAGAGTGTCCGCGATCTTTCCCGCTTCGCCGGTCCACTCGCCGGGTAACCGAACCGAGAAGTCGCCTTTTTTGAAAGCTACCAGGGCTTTCAACAACAACTTCGTATTAAGTGGTTGGGGTGTCAGGGTTTGTGTTCGCATTGGTTCCTTCCCTAGTTTGTTTAGAATCTGGAGAGAGGCTTGTTAACACAATCCGGCCACGGATCGGCCAGGCAAGATGCCGGAACAGAATGACGCGCTCAACACAGTCGGGGACCGGATGGTTATGTTCTTTAAGGGGGAAAAAGGGGGACGCAGCAACCAGATCGGGCCGCTGCTAGTTGTATTTATACCTAAGCTTGGAGGTCGTTGTAAACCTCTTTGAGGCGATGGGGTCGCTCGAACACCTCCGGTAGTTAAGGCGAGCGATTAACCCGCAAACTCAGGCAAACTCCTTACATTCTTCAATACCAGACTCCTTCCATTCTTCTGTCATACGGCCGATCTTTCGCTTCCACAATTCCAACATGAAGTGAATTGGCCTTCAATCCCTTCACCGCAACCGGGACAAGTCCACGCGTCACGCGTTTCCACCCTGGCGTTTCGCAAAGCTTCCACAATCTCTCTAGCTCTGAGATAGTCTTCGTCATTCAGAATCCAGACTTCGGGAGAGCAGTCTGAAGGCGCTAGTTCACCAAGCGCCATCGCGAGCTGCTCGTTTCGGATCATGCAGGGAATGTTTGCCTCATCAAGCAGGCCCTTAACGATTTCCTGATCGGCGCTCATAGTGGTTGCGGTAAATACGTGCTTCATAGTTCACCGAAGGCGATAGTTTACTTAACCCACACGGTCTTGATGTTCACAAACTCGCGGATGCCGAATTCGCCTAACTCGCGCCCGTAACCCGAATTCTTGATCCCGCCAAACGGTAGCCGCGGATCGGATGCCACCATGCCGTTCAGAAAAATCGACCCCGCCTCCAGTGCTTCGGCGAACCGCTCCTGTTCATTGACATCGTTAGTCCAGGCCGCAGCGCCGAGCCCGAAGCTGGTTGCATTTCCGAGCTCAATCGCTTCATCAATATCATTGATCCGAAAGAGCATCGCGACTGGTCCGAATATTTCCTCGCAGGAGGCCGGAGAGTCTAAAGGAACATTAACGAGGACTGTCGGCTCGTAGAAATTTCCGCGCTGATCCAATCGCTTCCCTCCAGTTAGCACGATGGCACCGGCCGCAACCAACGTTTTCACCTGCTCGTCGACGTCCTTTAGAATTTGCTCTGTCGCCAGCGGTCCAATGTCGGTGCTTTCATTCAGCGGATTTCCCACCCGCAGCCCCTTCATCTCTTCCACAAACATGCGCTCAAACGAGTCGTAAATCTCCGTGGTCACGATGAAGCGTTTCGCAGCAATGCAGGATTGTCCGTTATTAATCGTGCGCGCTTTTACTGCGGTAGTTACCGCTTCCTTGAGATTCGCCGAAGGCATGACGATGAAAGGATCGCTACCACCGAGTTCGAGCACCGTCTTCTTGATCTGTTTCCCTGCGATGCTCGCCACGCTGCGCCCTGCCGGTTCGCTTCCAGTGAGCGTTGCGGCGACAACACGCGGGTCTTCGAGTATGCGTTGCACAGCATCGGAACCAACCAGCAGAGTTTGGAATATGCCTTCCGGGAACCCGGCCCGACGAAAGATGTCCTCAATCGCCAGCGCACATTGCGGTACGTTCGACGCGTGCTTGAGCAGGCCCACATTGCCGGCCATCAGCGCGGGGGCGGCGAAACGAAAGACTTGCCAAAACGGGAAATTCCAGGGCATTACAGCCAACACTGGCCCGAGAGGCTGGAAGCATACGTAGCTCTTGCTGGCATTTGTTGCCACCAGCTGGTCTGCCAGATGATGCCTGGCGTGTTCAGCGTAGTAACGACAAACCAACGCGCACTTTTCTGCTTCGCCTACGGCGCCTTTGATGGGCTTGCCCATTTCAGTTGTCATCAAGCGCGCAAAGTCGTTCTTCTCCGTTTCCAGGATTTCCGCTGCGCGCAGCAGCATTGACTCGCGTTCCGCGATTGGAGTGTGGCGATAGGACCGAAAGGTCAACGCGGCAAGCTGCAGTTTTTCGTTGATCTGTGTTTCATTGAGTGCTTCGAAAGTCTTGAGAGTTTCGCCCGTAGCTGGATTGACAGAAGCGATGGACATCGGTGCTCCCTTGATTATTTGTGGACGTTTTTGTGTTTGGGATTATAGACCAGCCGACATCTCATGAAGTAGGGCAATCAAGGTTAATGTCGGAAGGCGCGGTTCTTGCCGCGCTCCGTCGCGCGCGGCTTGCCGCCTTCCGTGCGGGAAGGCTCTGCCTTTCCGCAGCGAGCCCTGCTATTGTGAGGCTACGCCTCAGCGCTTGTGCCAATCGATTTGATTCATATCAACGAATAGCGGTTCATCTTTGAGCGGTTTTCCTGCCCAACAACGAACACTCGACCAGCGATAATCTTCAGCTCGTTCCACCAAACCGGCTCGGACCGGATTCTGATGGATATAATTCGCTTTTTCTATCAATCCGTTTTCTGTAGTTATCAACTTAAGGTTTGGACGATGATCCCAAAGAGAATATTTGTGCTGGCGGTTACCGTTTTCACGCCTAAGCTTTCGTAAGGAGGATTCGAAGCGCTTCTCTTTAAGAAAACTGATTACTCGGTGGCCTGAAATTCCATTGATAAAACGCAACACTTCTGATGGTTTGCGCTCAGAACCGATTAAGGCGTGTAAATGGTCTGGCATTATCACGTACGCAAAAATTGGTAAGCTGGCTGAAGTGCGGGTCTCATTCAAAGCGTTACCTGCAATGTTCTTGAGCTTTGCTGTCTTGAACACCGGTAGTCGATCATGGGCAACTGAAGTCAGGTAGTAAACTGGTGAGTCTTTTGAGATGCGAAACATGAGGCGGAGCCTCTCCCCTATTACGAGTGATCGGAAAGGCAGAGCCTTTCCCCACGGAAGGCGGCAAAGCCGCGTACGAGGACACGTGTTACGTCGGAAGCGTGGAACAGTCAACGCTTGGGCTCTACTGCGCAGTAACGGAGTTGCGAAAAACTTCTTGTATGCTGTTAACTTAACTCATGCCTAAGTCCACGCGTTTAGACAGATTCGCCATTGCGGCGGCGCTACAGGACATCGCTGCACTGCTCGAGCTAAAGGGAGGCAAGGACCGCTTCAAAGCGCGCGCCTATCAAACCGGCGCGCGCGTGATTGCCAGCCTTTCTGAAGATATTGGCGAGGTAGTGCTCGGAAACCGCCTGACCTCGATGCGCGGAATTGGTGATGCGCTGGCGTCGCAAATCGAACAGCTTTATCTCACGGGTGACTCGCCTGTGTTGCTCGGGCTGAGGAAGGAATTCCCCGCCGGCATCCTTGAGCTTTCTGCCGTCCCGGGACTTTCCATTAGCAAAATCAAGTCTCTTCACGAGGCCCTGGGAATAACCTCGATAGCTGAGCTGAAAGCCGCCGCCGAAGCCGGCAAGATACGAACTCTCAAGGGCTTCGGTGCAAAAACGGAAGCGACGCTACTGCAGACGATTTCAAATCATCGTCAGCGCGGAAAGCAAGACGACCGATTACACCTGCACCGCGCGTTGCAGACGGCGACTCAAGTTGTCGACTACCTTCAGACGGCGCGCGACACGAAGGAGATCAGTTTTGCCGGATCACTGCGACGCTGGAAGGAAACGGTGGGAACCATTCGCCTGGTGGCAAACACGAAGCGGCCGGCGACATTGATTGAACTCTTCCTTCGCTACCCGCTAATTGTTGAGGTCATAGAGCAGATGGAAGAGGCGTGTACAGTACGGTTGACTGAAGGCGCGCGCGTTTCGCTAGTCGCGGCCCGCCCACCAGAGTTTGCCCTGGCCTTGTTAACCGAGACAGGGTCAAAGACACATGTCAATAAACTTCAGCAGATCGCAAACGGTGAGGGTCCGAAAACAAATCGTAAACGAGTCACGAAGAAGCAACCCAGGCGTGCATCTCGCTCTGAGCTGCAAAATGAAGAAGATATTTATGCGCAACTAGGGATGGATTACATCCCGCCGGAGTTGCGTGAAGATGCAGGCGAAATTGAGGCGGCTCTCGAGGGAAAGCTGCCGGAAGATCTGGTCACACTGGCAGACATTCGCGGGATGGTTCATTGCCACACGACCTATTCAGATGGCAAACACTCGCTTGCGGAAATGGTGCGAGCGGCAGAGGCGATGGGTATGAAGTATGTAACGATCACTGATCACTCGCCTACCGCTTTCTATGCCGGCGGAGTAACACTGGATCGTCTGAAGCGGCAGTGGGCAGAGATTGATGAGGTCCAGGAGCAGGTAAAGATTAAGATTCTGCGAGGCACGGAATCTGACATCGTTGCGGACGGCCGCCTCGACTATCCCGACAAGATCCTTGAACAGTTTGACGTGATCGTTGCCAGCATTCACTCGCGTTACAAGATGGATTCAGCAAAGATGACCAGGCGAATAGTGACGGCAATGCGCCAGCCGGTGTTCAAGATCTGGGGACACGCCCTCGGTCGTAAGCTTCTGAGCCGTCCACCTTTTGACTGTGACGTGGAGCAGATTCTGGATGTCATCGCCGAATCGCAGGCGGCGATTGAAGTCAATGGCGATCCTTACCGTCTCGATATGGCGCCGCAATGGATTCGCGAGGCGCGAAAACGAAAAATCAAGTTTGTGATTTCGGTTGATGCCCACTCGACCGGAGCGCTCAACAACCTGAAATATGGCGTGGGAACGGCGCGAAGAGGTTGGCTGAGAAAGGCCGACGTTTTGAATACCCTGGGCGCTAAAGCATTTCAAAAAGCTGTCAAGCCTGCGCGATGATTCTGAAGTGTTTCGGATAGGAATCATTCAACTTCCATGAGCTCAATCACCCGAAGCTGTGTTTTTTGCAAAGTTATTGGGGGCGAAACTCCAGCTAATGTCGTCTTTGAAGACGAGGTGGCGATAGCTTTCCTCGATCACCGACCGCTATTTCCTGGTCATTGTCTATTGGTACCGAAAGATCACTTCGAAACGTTAAGCGATCTTCCGGGCGAGCTGATCGGACCGTTCTTTAAGAATGTGCAGCTGTTAACGCGCGCCGTCGAACTAGCGCTTGAAGCCGAGGGCTCTTTTGTGGCCATGAATAATCGTGTCAGCCAGAGCGTTCCGCATCTGCACGTGCATATTGTTCCGCGCCGAAAAAAAGATGGTTTAAAGGGTTTTTTCTGGCCGCGTAACAAATATGAAGACGAAACGCAGATTGTCGCAGCACAAAAGGCCATTCAGGCTGCAATTGCCACGATTCAAAAACATAGTTAATCACTGACTGCACGGCAGGAGGTGTTTTTTCTTGACTTGATATTTTTGTTTTTGAACTATGAGCGTTGCCATGTACGCGGGTTTTACTAGCGAATCACTGCTAATGATTTTCTCCGCCCAATTTTTTCGACTCTGCAAAAAGATAAAACACATAAAAAGTTGATCTAAAAATTCGATAAGCGTATAACCCTCCCTGTCACGAGGGTCGCGGCCTTCGAGACCGACAAAGGGATCGGCAACCGATGTGGTGACACACGGAAGAGGGAATCAGCAACGGTCTGTTGATTCTATGACGCCCTGAGCCGAAGCCGAAAGGCTTTGCTAGGGAAGGCTGAGAGGTCTTCTCAAGCCATTCGGATAAAAACGAGTGGCACTCTTTGGACGGACCCGCCGAAGAGGGCGAATGGCTCGGCGCAAGCTGAGCTGACGTTCTCGGATCGTAACCGAAGGTGGAGGAAAAGCCACCACAAAAAAAACCTAACGGCACCGCATTCGAAAGGATGCGAGAATTGTGAAAGCAAATCGCGTGCTGACCGAGGATTAGCTGACCGACAGTTGTTCTTCGGGATACAAAACCGGCAGCCTAGTGTGTACATGCGAAGCTGCCATCCTTTTAAAAGCTTCGGCGATTATTAGGAAACGGATTGCGCTACTTTCGGCTTGCCGGAGGTGGCGTTTTCCGTTTTTGGCATTCACAAAGAAAACGTTTATCATGAAGACTCTTCGTTCATCCTATTTTTTGACGTCGCGCAGACGCTCGCGGTCTCCCTTGGTTCTGCGCGCTTAGTTTCTAAGGAGATTGCTATGACTGAAGCGAGAATGCAGGAAACCCCCAAGTACGCACCTGGTACCTTTTGCTGGGTTGAATTAGCAACTACCGACAGCGAGGCGGCAAAAAAGTTTTATTCCGGATTGTTTGGCTGGACTCCTGATGACAAGCCGGCAGGTCCCAGCATGGTCTACACGATGTTGAACCTCGGCGGCAAAAACGTTGGGGCACTCTACCAGATGGAGCCGGAAAAAATATCCCAGGGTATTCCGCCACATTGGTTGTCATATGTACTGGTCACCAGCGCCGATGAGAGCGCGGCGAAAGCGAAGGAGCTGGGTGCCACCTTGCTGGCTGGGCCATTCGACGTGATGACTGTGGGGCGCATGGCTGTGGTTCAGGACCCGACCGGTGCGGTGTTTGCGCTGTGGCAACCAAAGGACCACTCGGGTGCGGACGTGGTTAACGTACCGAATTCCTTTTGCTGGAATGAACTCATGACCACCGACACGACCAAAGACGGAGATTTCTACTCCGGACTTTTCGGCTGGGGAAGAGAGACGCAGAATTTTGGGCCCTTGGAATACACGATGTTCTCGAACGGCGAGCGACCGGCGGGAGGCATGCTTAAGATAACTCCTGAAATGGGAAAGATCCCGCCAAACTGGGTCGTCTATTTCGCGGTTGACGATTGTGATGCCAAAACTCAGAAAGCAAAAGAACTGGGCGGCAGTGTGATGAAACCACCCGATGACATTCCCGGGATCGGTCGCTTCTCGATTCTGACTGACCCTCAGGGCACTGCGTTTGCGCTCATCAAGTTAGATAACCCTGAAGCGGCTGCCGAACGAAAAGCATAACTGGAAGTAATTTGATTTGAGAACTCGAGCGTTGTGAGCGGGATCGTCCCGCTCGCCGCGCTCGTCGTTCGATTAGCAGAGTGAGCCATCCGTAAAAATGAAATCACGCCTGGTTTGGCTGCTCTTGTGTCTCATCTGGGGCTCGACCTGGCTCTTCATAAAACTTGGCCTTGACGACCTGCCGCCGTTTACGTTCGCCGGCATCAGGTTTGTAATCGGTTCGGCAATCCTCTTTGCCATCATCAAGGCTCGCCGCCTGTCTCTGCCGCGGACTCCCGCTGATTGGATCCTTCTCGCCGTTACGGGCGTCCTTTCGTTTAGTTTGAACTATGGCCTGCTCTTTTGGGGCGAGCAATACATCTCGTCAGGCCTCGCTGCGCTCCTGCAGGCGACGATTCCGGCCTTCGGACTTGTCTTCGCCCACTTCTATCTTCCGGGAGAACGAATGACGCCCGCGAAGATCTTCGGAATAGTCATGGGAGTTGCCGGGGTGGGCGTGGTGTTTTCCAACCAACTGAGTGTGGCCGGTCCGCGGGCTTTGGCAGGGTGCGCTGCTTTGGTCGTTGGCTCGGCCTGTGCCGCGGCCGCGAATGTTCTGGTGAAAAAGGACGGAGCCAAACTCGATCCTGCAATTCTTGCGGGCGGACAAATGTTTTTCGGCTTAATACCGTTATTGATTATTGGTATTCCACTCGAGGGAAATCCGCTTCGGTTTCACTGGACGCGAATGGCAATCATCGCGCTGTTCTACCTTGCGATCGTTGGTTCGGTTGTCGCTTTCCTTTTGTATTACTGGTTGGTGCAACACATGGACGTGACTAAGACAATGCTGATAGCGCTGGTGACGCCGGTGATTGCAGTCACTTTGGGTGTAATGGTCTTACATGAAGAATTGAATTGGCGCACGTTTGCGGGCGGCGCAATGATCATGTCAGGGATCGGTTTGATAGTTTTGCGGAAAGCCCGGGGAGGCAGCCGTGAAAGTGTTGTCGCGCCTTAACCGATGTTCACTTGCAGGACACACCTTATCCGCAGATTGCGCAGATTACACAGATTAGAAACAGCAAAGTGTAAACAGCTGTGTTAGGAGTCTTAAAGCGAGCCGAACGTTCTTGTTCGTCGTCTTTTCTTGAATCTGTGTAATCTGCGGATGAAATTTCTTAATAGAGTTCTTTAGTTTGTGCTGCCAGGTAAGCCTCAACGGCCTGTCTGACAAAACTGATCTCATTCGCGGGATAGCAGTCTGGCAGTTTTCGCAGTTGATCAACCTGGTCCGGCTTTAACCAGAATCCGCCTATCTCCACGCCAAAAAGATTTGGCACCGCCAACTCCAGTGCTGTCCGGTGCACTGCGCGCAGGTATTTTGCTGATTGCGATTCGATATGGACGACGCAATCGGCCAATGCAAACGCGCAGATCATCACGTCTGAGACGTTATTCTGAAAAGCCGGCACTTCGCGGGTAGCCATTGTGCGTTCCTAAGTTGAATCTCAGATGTAAGATCTCAAATTTGAAATCTCAGGCGGAGGTTTGATAGTTGCGAATTAGTCCACGAACAACTCCCTGGATTTGCAGGCGCTCCGGGGTCTTGATAAAAATTGGTTTGAACTGTGGGTTTGCCGGCTCCAGCCGAATGAAGTCCGGCTCGCGATAAAATTTCTTCACGGTCGCATAATTGCCATCGATCAGCGCCACCACCATCTGGCCATTCTCCGCCGTTTGTTGCGACGACACGATGATGATGTCGTTGTCCTGAATGTTTTCTTCAATCATCGAGTCTCCGCGCACTCGGAGTGCAAACATACGACCACGACCAATCATGCTTTTTGGAGCCGAGACAGTTTCATGGGCGAGAATCGCTTCTATTGGCTGGCCTGCCGCCACCAGTCCTAACAAGGGAACTTCAAATTCGTCGCCACCACTTTCCGGCGTCTCTACCTTGACGAGCTCAATGCCACGACTAACGTTGGGAATGCGTTTGATGAGTCCTTCGCGCTCGAGAGCCGACAGGATGCTGTGCACGCTCGCTGAAGAAGTCATCTGGAATTGCGCGCCAATTTCGGCAATGGTAGGAGGCTGATTATTGGTTTCCAGATAGCGGCAGATAAACTCATAGACCTGCCTTTGCCGTGCGGTTACGGGCATTTTCAAATCCCTCCACGAAAGTCTTGCTTCAAAATAGGCCGTTGTGCTATTTTCGCCTTGCGCCGAAAATCAAGCGAATATTATCGAAGATAAGGCGAAGCGTCAAGCAAAAGTTACTTAATCACTCGAGCGAGCTTTTTGAGATCGTCGACGAAGCGACGATGTTCGAGGCGACGGGTTTCGTCATCGGGAGCACGGAGAATTGAGGAAGGATGGACGGTGGCCATTACATAAGGGGCGAGAGTGGATTCAATGAACTCTCCGCGTTGTTTGGTCACACGAAATTTTGGGCCGAGCAGGGCCTGAGCCGCGGTGGCGCCGAGAGCCACAATCACTTTTGGTTTGACTACAGAGATCTCAGCCTCGAGCCAGGGACGGCAGGCGGAAATTTCCTGAGCGTTAGGTTTTTTGTGGATGCGGCGTTTGCCACGCGGCTCCCACTTAAAATGTTTGACAACATTCGTGACGTAAGTTTGAGAGCGATCGATTCCAGCTTCGAAGAGGGCATCATCAAACAGCCGACCGGCGGGACCGACGAAAGGTTTTCCGGTGAGATCCTCTTCATTGCCCGGTTGCTCTCCGACGAATAGCACGGTCGCCCGGCGGCGACCTTCGCCGAAGACGGTCTGCGTACCGAGTTTCCAAAGGTCACACGCTTTGCAATCTGCGGCGGCTTCGCGCAGCGAAGGCAAGGTTAGTTTGTCAGGAAAGTATTCTTCAGCTGAGCCATGAGAAGTTTTTCGTGCCATGTGTTTGGTAACGCAAACTGTTAATTTGCGATTCCTCGTAACTTAGCCCGACGCAAACTAACAGTTTGCGTCACAACATAAATGATGAGAGCCGCATTTTCAAAAGCTGAAATTGAGTCTGAGATTACCTCGCGTTTCAGTTCTGCCTTTAAGCTAAATGAAAAATTGCCGGCTGAAGTAATCTCCACCGGCATTCCCGAAATCGATTCCTTTACCCTGGGCGGCCTTCCACGCGGCGCGATAACTGAAGTTTTCGGATCAGCCTCGTCAGGTCGGACGAGCTTTATGTTTTCTGCCCTCGCCCACGCAACCAGGCACGAAGAAGTTTGCGCTTTGGTGGATACAAGCAATTCGTTTGATCCTAAGTCCGCAACGCGAGCGGAAATAAATTGCGAACGATTACTTTGGATCCGTTGCGCCAACAATCTCGAGCACGCATTTAAAGCTACCGATCTACTGTTGCAGGGGGGCGGCTTTGGACTGGTGCTGCTTGATCTGGGAGACGTCCCGGCAAACTCCGCGAAGCGCATCATTTCATCCTGGTGGTATCGCTTCCGTCGGACTCTGGAACCCACGCCGACCGCATTGGTTGTAATTACTGAGGAGAGTTGCGTCCGATCGTGCGCGACTCTGGCGTTGGGGTTAAAAGGAGAGGCATGTCTTTGGACGTCCAGCGAAGGACCTTCGAGCGCAGTCTTTACTGAGAGCAATACTCGCTCGTCGAGTTCATTATTAACTTCAGTTTCCACCCCAGCAGCGGTTGATGCGCTTCGTCGCCCAGTGAATAAATGTTCACTGCCTCACTCAACCTTATTGCAGAGCCTGTCTTTTCAGGTGCAATGCCAGCGCCCTCTCTATCTAAATAGACGAGCCGGCGAGGTTCTATGTAACGCAAACTGTTAGTTTGCGGGTTGCCCTAATCAACTAAGCCTGAAAAACTTAATACTGTCACCGACAAGCGCAAACTAACAGTTTGCGTTACCCGCCTTGACAATCTTCGTTAATTTTCGCTAATTTTCGCCTACCGTTGTTTTTGAATTCAAACCTCTGAAAAGTGCGATGTTTGTCTGCATTCATGGTCAGCAACTCCCGGCAGAAGTGTCTGGCACCCACTCCCTGGCGGAGTTTGCCTACACATTTTCACCGCTGGTGGAGGAGACAACACCCAACACAGTTGTAATTGACGTCGAAGGGTGTGCGTTGCGATATGGATCTTCCTATGAACTCGCCAATGAGATTGCCAAACAAGCGAAATTGAAAGAACCCGCCGGGCTTAGTTGTAGGGTCAATGTGGCTCTGGCTGCAAACCCTGACGCTGCTATACACGCTGCGAAGTTTTGCCGGGGCGTCACCTTTACTGCGCCTGGAGAAGAACTCACTTGCCTCGGCAACCTGCCATTAAAAGCACTGCAACATTCGCTGGTGGGTGTTCGAGAACCTCAAGCAATAGAAATTCTTGAAACGCTCCAGCTCTGGGGCGTGCATACCTTTAAAGAATTTGCCGAACTGCCGGTGGCGGGAGTTTCCGAGCGAATGGGCCAGGACGGATTAAAGTTACGAGAGCTGGCGAGCGGAAAAACCAGGCGTCACTTAAAACTGAGGCAAGCTGCACCTGAGTTCAACAACGCAATTGAACTTGAATATCCCATCTCCGACCGGGAACCACTGGCGTTCATACTGGCGCGCCTCCTCAACCAGATCTGCGCGAATCTAAATGCCTATGCGCTGGCCACGAATGCTTTGCAGGTGGAGATGAAACTGGAAGGCGGTGCTGCGCATGAAATCAAATTGAACCTGCCTTACCCGATGCGCGATCACAAAGTGTTTCTCAAGCTATTGCTGCTCGACACGGAAATGCATCCGCCACCCGCCGCGATTGTGGGCATCTCGATAAATTGTGAACCGGTGAAGCCGCGGGTACTGCAGACAGGACTGTTTATTCCTCTCGCGCCGGAGCCGGAGAAGTTGGAACTGATGCTGGCGCGCCTGGCAAAGCTGGTGGGAGCGGAGAATATTGGTTCGCCGGAGCTGCTCGATACGCATCGCCCGGATGCCTTTCGCGTAAAGCGGTTTGAGTTGAAAGAGAAAAAGCGAAGAAGAGCAAATAGTAAACAGCAAACAGTAAACAGCAAACAGCAAGCAGCGAACACCTATCCGGAATCCGGATATCCGCGATCAATATTGGGGTTCAGAGTATTTCGGCCGCCGTTGCGCGCACTGGTGCAGGCGGAAGGAGGATGTCCGCGAGAGATTAGCGCCTGGAATAAAAACAAAAGTGTCCATGGAAAAGTAGTTTGTGTTGCCGGCCCCTGGCGCACGTCGGGAGAGTGGTGGCGCACGGACACGTGGGCGCGGGATGAATGGGATGTGGCTGTCGAATCCAGGAGGCAGTGGGCAGTGGGCAGTGGGCAGTGGGCAGAAAATGTGAAAGAAACAGATGCGTGTGTAAGGACGCTTCAACCAGTTCTCTATCGAATTTATCGCGAGCTGGGTAGTGGAACGTGGTTTGTGGAGGGCGTTTATGACTGAGGGGAAAGTGAGCAGTGGGCAGTGAACAGTGAGCAGAGAAAACAGGAACCGTCGAAGAAATTAAAAAGAGTCATAAGCCCTCGACTGCCCACTGCCCACTGCACACCGCGCACTGATTACATTGAACTACACGCGCGTTCAGCCTTCAGTTTTCTTGAAGGTGCTTCTGTACCTGAAGAATTAATTGCTGCTTGTAAGGCGCTGGAGATGCCGGCCATGGCTTTGCTGGACCGTGACGGTGTGTATGGCAGTCCGCGGTTTCATCTGGCGGCGCAGAAGATTGGAGTCAAAGCGCATATCGGCGCCGAAATAACTGTCTCAAGTCTCAAGTCTCAAGTCTCAAGTCATGAGACAAACCTGGGACTTGGGACCTGGGACTTGGGACAAAAACACACCGCTCCCCATAAAGAAACGTTTTCATTGCCTCTACTGGTACGTAATCGAACGGGGTACCAAAATCTTTGCCGGCTCGTAACGTTGATGAAATTGCGCGTGCCGAAACATGCGAAGCCGGGGGAGTGTGCGGTCACGCCTGATGAGTTAGCGGAATATGCGGAAGGATTGGTTTGTTTGACGGGTGGTCATGATGGACCGTTAGCCAAAGCGCTGAATCACAGAGACACAGAGAACGCAGAGGAGGCACGGAGAAGAGCCGAGTGGTTAGTTGACGTTTTCGGCAAGGGGAATGTTTATGCTGAGCTGCAACGTCATTTCAATCGTGAAGAAGAAGCGCGAAACCAGGCGGTGCTGGAAATTGCCCGGCGTTTAACTTTACCTCTTCTGGCCACGAATGGAGTTTGTCAGGCGACGCGTGCGCAACGCGAAGTGACGGACGTGTTCACCTGTATTCGCAATCACGTGCGACTGGAAACGGCCGGCCGCTTACTATCGACAAATTCCGAGCGCTATCTGAAATCCCCGAGGGCCATGTCGCAACTCTTTGCCGATCTGCCTGAAGCTATTCACAACACGACCGAACTCTCTTCGCGTCTCCAATTTACGCTGACGGATCTTGGTTATGAGTTTCCAAAATATCCGGTGCCCGAGGGCGAAACGATGACTTCGTTTCTGCGGCAACGCACTGAAGAGGGGGCACGGCGGCGTTATACAGGGCAACTCGGCAAGCCTTCATTTGAGAAGGCACACCGCCAGATCAACCATGAACTCCGGCTGATCGAAAAACTCAAGCTCGAGGGCTACTTCCTGATCGTGTGGGACATTGTTGAGTTTTGTAAGGCCCAGGGAATCCTAATTCAGGGGCGCGGCTCGGCGGCAAACAGCGCCGTCTGCTATAGCCTCGGTATCACTGCCGTCGATCCGGTCGGCATGGATTTGTTGTTTGAACGTTTTCTTTCTGAGGAACGGGGCGAGTGGCCGGATATTGATCTCGACCTGCCGAGCGGCGACCAGCGCGAGCGCGCGATTCAATATGTTTACGAGCGCTACGGAAAACTCGGCGCCGCGATGACCGCAAACGTAATCACCTATCGTGGCCGCTCG
>Ga0070697_100000599_pt1 | contig 27368 bp, 22 predicted proteins | sample KBSK1501metaG_FD_65475 | JGI IMG/M metagenome (GOLD analysis project Ga0070697, IMG submission 65475) | Corn, switchgrass and miscanthus rhizosphere microbial communities from Kellogg Biological Station, Michigan, USA - KBS K1-50-1 metaG | ecosystem: Host-associated > Plants > Roots >...
CCGCCCGGCCCGCTCCCCCGGACCGCGTCCACACTGTTCGCACGCGAAGACCGGGACAATTGCGTTTTCCAGCGTCGAGCGTCGTGCCTCGAACTCGATCGGTCAACGGCGGGGCAACTTGAGACAACCAAGGACAGTGGACGTGCGGGTGTGACGGTGATGACACGTTCGAGAGCGGGCGCAGGCCGCCGCGCCTCGCGCTGGTCCGTGATCGCGGTCTCATCCGGACGACGCGCAGATGTGTTACGCTTCCGGCACGTACTGCGCGTGAGGGGGTGCACGCGGCGGGGCGAGGGAGCCCTTTGGCCAAGCAGGTCCTGTGGAGCGAAGCGATCCGGACACGGGTCGACAGCGGCAGGCCCTATTTTCTCGTCCGGGCCAGCATCAAGGCGCTCTCTGCCGGCAAGCCCTCCGTTCTGCTCGATGTCGCCTCCTCGGATCGCCCCGACCTGATCATCCTGTCGCACGACGACCCGGAGATGCCCGCGCAGGAGATCTGCGGCTGGATCCGCGGGGACGACAGGACGCGGGGCATCCCGATCCTGGCCCTCGCCGCGAGCGAGGACGAAGCGCGGCTGCTGAAGGAGGCGGGTTGCACGGAGGTTCTGCCCGCGACGACATCGACCGAGGAGCTGCAGGAGAAAATCGCCTCCCTGCTCGGGATGCGTCTCAGGAAATACCCGCGCTACCCGGTCGTCCTGCCCGTCGCCCGCGGCCGATTCATCCGCGAGTTCCTGGGGTACTCCAACGCCGTCAGCGAGGGAGGAATGGGTTTCGACACCCTGACACGCGTCCGCGGCGGCGCCAGTCTGCCCCTGCTGATCTACAGGAACACAGAGGAGAAGCCGATCTCCGTGACCGGCCGGGTCGCCTCGGTCCGGGCCAACATCGACACGGGAATCGGATACGCCGTCGGTGTCGAGTTCCTGGAGATGGCGACGGCCGACCGTGGCCGTCTCGTCGAGCTGTTCCCCGGAGATCCGACGGTCACCTGGGGTCCCGAACCGCCCGAGGACCGGCGTCCCGGCGGACCGGTCACCCGGGACGCCTGAGCGCTCCCCCCCGGCGCGGGGCCGGCCTACCGCCGCCCGAAAACCGTCTCCGCGGTCCCTTCGAGAAGAGCCCGCTTGACCTCCGGTGAGAGAGGGAGCGAGCGGAATTCATCCAGGTTGCGGCCCGGGCTCTCCACCCCGGGTCCCGGCCAGTCGGTGCCGAACAGCGACTTGTCCGCGACCTCGGACAGACGCGGGAAGTAGCGCGGCAGCAACCGCGGCGGAATCCCCGAGACATCCATGTAGACGTTCGGGTGGCGGCGCAGCAGGAAGAAGCAGGTCTCCATCCAGAGCGGACGGCCGCCGTGCGCCATGATGATCGTCAGCCCGGGGAAATCGACGGCCACGTCGTCGACACCCAGGGGATCCCCGTAGGTGTTGCGCGCCCCCGGAAAGATCGATGTGCCGGTGTGGATCATGATCGGGATCCTGAGCTCCTGGGCGCGCGCGTAAAGGGCGGCGAGAGCGGGCAGGCGGCCGCCGTCGCGATAGGCGTTGACGTGGAAATGCTGGTGGGGCGGATGCAGCTTCAGGACGCGGATGCCGTGCGTCTCGACGATCCGCTGGAGCGTTCCGGCCGGATCGGGATCGAGACGCGGGTGCACGCCGCCCACGGCGACCAGGCGGTCCTCGTGGCCGCGGCAGAACGTGCCGATGAAATCGTTCACGTCCTCCTTGAATCCGATCACATCGGGGCTGACGTAGTTGACCAGGACGGCGCGGTCGATTCCCTGCCCGTCGAGGAAACGCAGGAAGGCCGCCGGGTCGTCCATCAGTCCGCGGATCAGATCGAGGTCGAGGCGCCCGGACGACATGCGCGCGAGCGCTCCCGGCGTGAGCTGGCGCCACGGCTGGACATGGAGATGAGCGTCGGTGATCATGCGCGTCGCTAACGCCCCTTGAAGCGCGGCCGCCGTCCCTGGAGGAAGGCCGTCATGCCCTCCATCTTGTCGGCGGAATCGAACAGGATCGCCTGCGCCAGCCGCTCCACCGTCTCACCGGCGTCCGGCCCGTAGACGGCCGCCCGCAACGCCAGCTTGGCGGCCTGCAACGCCAGCGGGCCTTTGCGCGCGATCAGGGCCGCCGTGGAACGCGCCTCGTCGAGCACCCGGTCATCGGGCACCACGCGGTTCACGAGACCGATGCGCAGGGCCTCGGCCGCGTCGATGACCCGGCCGGTCAGGATCAGCTCGCGGGCCCGCCCGGCTCCGACGATGCGCGGCAGCCGGTAGGTCGCGCCGGCAGCGGGCATGATTCCCAGACCGACCTCCGGCTGACCGAAGCGCGCGGATTCGCCGGCGATCCTCAGGTCACAGGCGAGCGCCAGCTCGCAGCCGCCGCCCAGGGCATAGCCGCGCACGGCGGCGATCGTCGGCAGGGCGAAGCGCTCGATCTCGAGAAACAGGCTCGAGTTGATGCCGCGCAAGGCGTCGGCGGCCCGGCGGCCCCGCAGCTCGCGGATGTCCGCCCCCGAAGCGAACGCGCCCGCCCCCGCGCCGGTCAGGATCAGGACGCGCGTGCCGCGGTCCCTCGCGAGGAGTCCGAGGACGGCGCGTATCTCCTCCACCATCTCGAGGTTGATGGCGTTGCGCGCGCGGGGACGGTTCAGCGTCAGGACGGCGATGCCGGCGGCGCTGTCCAGCGCGATGGTGCGCGAGCCCGGCCTCGCTTTCCCGGCTCGGCGCCTCACGGCTTCAGGATGATCTTGCCGAACAGGGAGCGCTCGGCCATGACGCGATGCCCGTCGGCGACCCGGGCGAGGGGAAGGACGCGATCGATGACCGGCTTGAGACGGCGCTCGCCCATGAGGCGGGCGACGCGCAGCAGCTCGGCGCGGCTGCCCATGGTCGAGCCGAGGATCGACAACCCCTTGGAGAAGACGAAACGCAGGTCGGTCTCGCAGCGGTAGCCGGAGGTGGCTCCGCAGGTGACCAGACGGCCTCCCCGGGCGAGCGCTTTCAGGCTCTTGTCCCAGCTCTCCTGGCCGACGCTGTCGATCATCACGTCGACGCCGCGCTTGCCGGTGAGCCGGCGCACCTCTTCGAGAAAGTCGGTCGTGCGGTGATTGATCGCCGCCTCCGCGCCCAGCTCACGGACGCGGGCCGCCTTGTCGTCCGAGCCGACGGTGGCGAAGACCCGCGCGCCGTGCAGCCGGGCGATCTGGATCGCGGCGGTGCCGACCCCGCCGCCGCCTGCCTGCACCAGCACGTCCTCGCCCGCCTGCACCCGGGCCCGGTCGACCAGCATGTGCCAGGCGGTCAGGAACACCAGGGGGAAGGCCGCTCCCTCCTCGAACGACAGACTGTCGGGAAGAGGCATGACGTTGGAGGCCGGCAGGGCGGCGTAGTCCGCCTGCGTGCCGTTGGTGTGCTCGCCGAGAAGACCGTAGTCCTTGCACAGAGGGTCGCGGCCGGCGCAGCACTCCACGCACCGCCCGCAGGAATACCCGGGCGACACGAAAACCCGGTCGCCCGTCTTGAGACCGCTCACGCCCGCGCCGACCTCCTCGATGAGACCGGCGGCGTCGGAGCCGGGGATCATCGGCAGCGGCAGGGCGACCCCCGGCAGGCCGCGACGCACCCAGGTGTCGAGATGATTCATGCCGGCCGCATGCACGCGCAGCACGACCTGACCCGGCCCGGCCTTCGGCTCCGGCAGGTCGGCGATCTCCAGGACCTCGGGACCGCCGTGTTTCCGGATGAGCACCGCTTTCACGTGGTCAGAACCCCTTGAACCTGGGGGCGCGCTTCTCCAGATAGGCCTCGAGCCCCTCGCGCGCGTCCTGGGACTCGAACAGCTGCTGCTGCAGCTCGCGCTCGAGCGCCAGGGCGTCGGAGAAAGGGATCTCGCCTCCCGTCACGACGCTGCGCTTGATCCGCCCGACCGCGGCGCTCGCCCGGTTCGGCGGGCAGAACTCGCGCGCGTAGGCCAGGACCTGATCCCACCAGCCGGTCGAATCGAGGACCCGCGTGACCAGGCCGAGCGCGGCCGCCTCGTCGAAGGAAAACGTGCGGCCGGTGGCCATCAGCTCGATCGCCTTCGCCCTGCCGACGAGACGCGTCAGACGCTGGGTCCCACCGGTGCCGGGCAGCACGCCGAGGGTGACCTCGGGCAGACCGATCCGGCCACCGTCCTTGCGGGCGATCCGGATGTCGGCGGCCATGGCGATTTCCAGGCCCCCGCCGACGGCGTGCCCGTTGAGGGCGGCGATCACCAGCTTGGGTGTCTGCTCGAGGCGGTTGAGGGTCTCGTTGGCGTGCAGGCAGAAGTAATACTTGTATCGGGGCGCGGCGCCCGCCAGCATCTTGATGTCGGCCCCGGCGGAGAAGAATCGGTCGCCCGCGCCGCGCACGACCAGGACGTGCACCGTGTCGTCCATGCGCGCCCGCAGGATGGCCGCGTCGAGCTGCTGCATCATCTCGTAGGAATAGGTGTTGGCGGGAGGATCGTTCATCTCCAGGACGGCGATCCCGTTCTCGATCCGGCAGGAGACGAGAGCGTCCGGCATGGCTCAGGACAGATCGACCCAGATCGATTTGGTCTGGGTGTACTCCATCAACCCGTGGTGCCCCAGCTCGCGTCCGAAGCCGCTCATCTTGTAGCCCCCGAACGGCATGGCGCTGTCATAGAGGCCGTAGGTGTTGATCCAGACCGTGCCCGCTCTCAGCAGGCGGGCGACGCGGTGCGCCTTCTTGATGTCCTTCGTCCAGACGGCGGCGGCCAGGCCGTACGGCGTATCGTTCGCGGCGCGCGCGACCTCGTCGAGGTCGCGGAAGCGCAGGACCGACAGGACCGGTCCGAAGATCTCCTCGCGCGCGATTTTCATGTCGTTCTTCACATCGTCGAAGATCGTCGGCCGGACGAAGTATCCCTTGCCCGGAGGCCGCGTGCCTCCGGTGACCAGACGCGCCCCCTCCTGCCGGCCCGTGTCCACATAGGACAGGACGCGGTTCATCTGCGCCTCACTCACTTGAGGTCCCAGACGCGTCTTCGGATCGAGCGGGTCTCCCTGCTGCAGCCTGGACGTGAACGCCGTCAGTTTGTCGAGAAACGCGTCGTGCAGGGACTCCTCGACGAACAGCCGCGAGCCGGCGGTGCAGACCTCGCCCTTGTTGTAGAAGATGCCGTTGGAAGCGCCCCGGACCGCCAGCTCGAGATCGGCGTCCGCGAACACGATATTGGGGGACTTGCCACCCAGCTCGAGCGTCAGGCGCTTCAGCGACGTGGCGCCCCGTCTCATGATCTCCTGTCCGACGGCGGTCGAGCCGGTGAAGGCGATCTTGTCCACCCCGGGATGATCGACCAGAGCGGCGCCCGCGGTCGGGCCGAAACCGGTGACGACGTTCAGGGCGCCCGGTGGCAGCCCCGCCTCGCCGGCGATCCCGGCCAGTCGAAGCGCCGAGAGCGGAGTCTGCTCCGCGGGCTTCAGGACGACGCTGTTCCCGGCGGCCAGCGCCGGCGCGATCTTCCAGGCGGCCAGCAGGAACGGAAAATTCCAGGGGATGATTTGACCGACGACGCCCAGCGGCTCGCGCAGGGTGTAGCCGAAGCAAGGCGCGCGGACCGGTACGGTCTCGCCTTCGATCTTGGTGGCCCACCCCGCGAAGTAGCGGAAACAATCGGCGGCCATCGGCACGTCGACGCGGGAGGCCTCGGTGATCGTCTTGCCCGAGTCGATGCTCTCGAGCTCGGCGATCTCGGCGACCTGGGACTCGATCCGATCTCCGATCGCCCAGAGGAGGCGGCCGCGGTCGGCCGCGGAGAGACGGCCCCACGCTCCCTCGAAGGCCTGGCGTGCCGCGGTGACGGCCCGATCGATGTCGTCGGCCCGCCCGGCGGCGATCTGGGTGATCGGCTCCTCGGTGGCGGGGTTGACGGTCGTGAAGGTGCCCGCGTCGGCGGCGTCAGTCCACTGGCCGCCGATGTAGAGTCGGCCGGGGGTGATCTTCTGTGTTGCCGGCATGGGCGCCGATGTTAATCGGAACCCTTCCGGGAGTCAACGATGGGCCGGTAGACTTCGGCGCGGATTCCCGACGGATCTCCGGCGACGGCCCGGCCGACGCGCGCCATGGACACTGACGCTCCCGGCGCCATCGGCGCGGTCCCGTTGCCGGCCCCCGCCGCCTCGGAGAACGGAGGCGGCAGCGGCAACGGTCGTTCGGTGAGGGTGACGTCGAGGCACGTCGGGTCGGGTCCGGATGGCCGGGTCGCGAGGGGGGCCGAGGCGACGGCGTCGGTCGCGGGTCTGTCGATCGGCCCGGACACGACCGGTGACTCATCGTGACTCGAGCGGAGACGTCGCTTCTGCACCTGACGCTGTTTGGCCTGGAGTTTTCTCTGCTCCGGTGTGAAGATGTCACCCGGTCGGACGTAGCCGTTGGGGAACCAGAAGCCGCCCGCATCGCGTTGCCCCTCGGGCAGCATCGTGCTGAAATCGTCCCCGGGGCCGCGGGGCACGATGACCTCGAGCAGGCCCAGCCCGCGATCGATCAGCGTCGGCAGCGTCCGTCGCTTCCTCGCGCGAGCCATGCCATCCTCAGGTGAGGCGTAGTGCCACTTGGACCCGCAATCCGGCAGGAACCTTGAGCGCCGGAATCGTATCAAACCACAAAACGAAACGCAACTCTCCGCGCGTACCGGGATACGAAACGGCGCGGGGGCGGCGCAACCATCTCTTCCGTCAGGCCTTTGCCGGCGGAGCCTCATGCCGCCCGGTTGCCAGACTGGCGGCGGGAGGGCCAGTCCACGCTCCGACTGTCAGGAAACCGTCACCAGGTTGCGGCAGAGTCGCTCCGACTCTAGATTGCCCCATCGTGGGGCCCGTCTCCGCTCCAGCGTTGAGGTTGACAGGGGCCGGCGGAGGGTCGCGATGGGGTTACTGGCGGTCGTCGAGCAGGGGGCGCGCGCGTACCCGGCGCTCCTGCCGCTCGTCCTGATCTCGATCGCTCTGACTCTGTGGGCCCGTGAGCGCAAGCACTGGTTCGGGGCCGCAGCGCTCGGCACAGTGGGATTGGCCTCCTGTATCCTCTACGTCGTCGACCCGGCCCGCGGCTTCCCGCCATCGGATGCGACGATGACCGCTTCGGCGCCCGGACAGTTCCCGGGCGCCACGGAGGCCACCGGCCGCCCGATCCTGTCCCCGGCGGGCGCGTACGGCAAGGGTCGGGCGATCCATCCGCTGCTCGAGCCGCGACGGTTCTCTTCCTCCGTGCGCCTGCATCCGCGTTTCCCTCAGGACTTCCCGGTCCCGGCGGAGTTCCGTCTCGAGAGCAACTCGGGAGGCGCCTCCGGGGGCGTCCTGACCGTCCGCTTCCGGTTCACCGGCGAGGCACCGAACGCCGTGTGCGACCTGCGCACGCTGGGCCGCAGGGGCGGCTGGGACGTCGAGATCCTGGCTCCACACCGGATGATCTTCCGGAAGGGCGCGAGGGAGATCGAAGCCTGGTTCAGCTTTCCGGCCCGCTCGGTCGTCCTGGACATCCCCGACGCCCGGTAGGGATCCTCACCGGGCGGGTTTCTGCTGCTGCTCGAGGAACGCCCCGACGAGCTCCTGATCCTCCGGCTCCCTGAGACGCGTGAACAACTTCGTGCCGAGCACGCGAATCGTCGTCTCCTGGTCGAACGGCAGCCGCTCGTACATCCTGCCGCCCGGGAAATGACAGGGCGAGCACCTCTCCTGGAGGAGCGGCACGATGCGCGAGGCGAAATCGATCCGATCGCTCGCCGCGGTCGAGCCGGGAGGCGTGACCGTTTCCGCGGGAGCGGGCGTCGGAGCGGGCGCCGGCGACGCCGCGGGGGTGCCGGTCGCGCCAGCCGGAGGACCCGTTCCGGCCGCCGGAGCGTGAGCCCGGCCCGAGGCGCAGCGCGCCAGGAGGAGCAGCGCCGGCAGGCCGATTGTCAGAAGGAGAGCGACGGCGACCCGTCTCATCGACCGATCCACGGGTGGATTCTACCCCCGCTCATGTCGCGCCAGCGACTCGTCCCGTAGCCGTTCCTGTCGGGGAAGATCCAGACTATATACTTTGCCGGTCGACGCCGGTCGTCGGGAGGAAGGCCATGATCGCACGTTTCTGCAAGGGATTCCGATTCACGCTCCACCTTAAGGCCGCATCGGAAACTCCGCGATGACCGCGCCCGGGATTGATCCCGCGAGGGTCGACGCCCTGTACGATCGGGAGCTGAAACAGTTCATTGGCGGCCGGCCGCGCACGATGCGCCTGCTGGAGCGCGCAAGGGCGCATATGCCGAACGGCGTCCCGATGGCGTGGATGGCCAGCGATCAGGATGTCCCGGTGTACGTCGATCGGGGCGATGGAGCCGGCTTCGCCGACGTGGACGGGCACCGCTACCTCGACGTCAACGTCGCCGACATGTCGATGTTCTGCGGCTACGCCCACCCCGAGATCGTGGAGGCCGTCGCGCAGCGGGCGAGGGGAGGGACACAGTTCCTGCTGCCGACCTTGGAGGCGGTCGAGGTTGCGGAGGATCTGGCGGCGCGCTATCCCGTTCCCTTCTGGCAGTTCACGCTGTCGGCGACCCAGGCCAACGTCGAGGCGATCCGCGTCGCCCGCGCCGCCACCGGGCGCGAGGTCGCGCTCCTGTTCGACGGCCATTACCACGGGCACTTCGACGAGGGGCTGATCGATTTGCAGGACGGGCGGCTCGTCCCCTCCCAGCGGGGCCTGGCGAAGGCGACCGTCGGCAAGGTCCGGATCGCCCAGTTCAACGATGTGGACGGTCTCCGGCGCGCCCTGGCGCCGCGGGACGTCGCCGTCGTCCTCACCGAGCCGGCACTCACCAACAATCTGCACCTGCTCCTGCCGCAGCCGGGCTGGCACGAGACCCTGCGCGCCCTGACGCGCGACACCGGGACGGTTCTCGCCATCGACGAGACGCACACGCACGTGATCGGCCACGGCGGCGCGACCCGCCGGTTCGGTCTCGAGCCCGATATCGTCACCATCGGCAAATCAATCGCCGGCGGCGTCCCGCTCGGAGCCTACGGCCTCATCGAGCCGCTCGCCGCCGAGATCGACGTCCGGCGCAAGGGGGGTGCGGCGACCGGCGGCACGCTGTTCGGGAACCCGCTGTCGATGGCCGCGGCGCACGCCGCGCTGAGACGTGTGCTCGTCCCCGCCGCCTATGAGCACACGGCCGCGCTCGGCGCGCGACTGGCCGACGGGATCGACGCCGCCCTGCGCGAGGTCCGCCTGCCGTGGTCCGCGCAGCGGTTCGGCCCCCGTTCCGGCCACTGGTACGGGCCGGCGCCGACGACGGGGCAGCAGGCGCTCGACCTGCGGGACCGGCGGCTCACGGCGACACAGCGGATCTGGATGGCGAACCGCGGCGTGTGGGAGGCGCTCCCGGGCGCCGGACCGACCATGGCCGTGCCCGCGCGTGAGGCCGACGTCGATCTCTACCTCGATCGGTACGCCTCGTTTCTCCGCGCCGTGGCGGGCTGATGCGGCGTCGGGGGCGGGTCCAACACGCGTGCTAAGATGGTCGCCATGGACATCGTCCATCCCGCGATCGAGGAATACCTGCGCCGTGTCGCGCCCCCCGGCGAGGGGGTCGCGCTCGAGATGGAGCGCCTGGCGGACCGCCGGCACTTTCCGATCGTCGGCCCGCTGGTCGGCCCTCTGCTCTTCCTCCTCGCCCGCTCGATCGGAGCGCGGGACATCTTCGAGTGCGGCTCCGGATTCGGCTATTCCGCGTACTGGTTCGCGCGCGCTCTGCCGGCCGGCGGTCGCGTCGTCCTGACGGAGGGGTCGGCCGAGAACTGCGCCAGCGCGCGCGGTTTTCTCAGCCGGGAGGGTCTCATGGACAGGGCGGCGATCGAGAAGGGGAACGCCCTGGAGATCCTGCCGCGCCATGAGGGTCCATTCGACATCATCTTCTGCGACATCGACAAGAAGGACTACCCCCGTGTCTACCCCCTGATGAAGCCGCGGTTGCGCGCCGGCGGCCTGTTCATCTGCGACAACATGCTTTGGTCCGGCCGCGTGCTCGACGCCGAACGTCAGGACGACGACACGCGCGGGGTGCGCGAGCTCACCCGGCTTCTCTTCGCCGACCGGGAGTTCCACACGACCATCGTTCCATTGCGGGACGGCGTCGGCGTCAGCCTCAGGCTCTGACGCAGGGGACGCGACCTGAGGAGGGAACCATCGTGATCGATCATGCGGTGCTGCGCGTGAAGGATCTGGCGAACAGCCGGCGTTTCTATGCCGCCGCGCTGGCGCCTCTGGGTTACCGGGTGCTCAAGGAGTTCCCCGGCTTCGTGGGTCTGGGGGCCGGCGACAAGACCGACCTCTGGATCGGCCATGCGGAGCCTCTGACCACGGGCATGCATCTGGCGTTCGTCGGCCGCGATCGCAAGACCGTGGACGCGTTCCACGGCGCCGCCCTCAAATCCGGCGGCGTGGACAACGGCGCCCCCGGCCTGCGCACGCTCTACCACCCGAGCTACTACGGGGCGTTCGTGCTCGATCCGGACGGCAACAACATCGAAGTGGTCTGCCACGATCCGAAGGGCTGAACGGCGCCGCTCCCGGCCTCACCTCGCCGGCCGGGCGGGACGCCGTCGACGCCGGCCCTGCCTGCGGCTCCTGGGTCCGGGCGCTCCGGTGGCCTTTGACCGGGATTCCGGCCTCGCCCCCCGCCCCATCGGGCCTTCCCGGCGGCCGCCCGACGAGCGTTCCATCCACGCGCGGGTCGCCTCGAGGTCCGCGAGCCACGGCGCGGCGCTGCTGTCGGAAGGCGCGCGCCAGTCGCTGCGCGGAGAGAGCGAGCCACCCGACCCGACCTTCGGCGCGTTCGGGAGCGCCGAGCGCTTGAACTGGCTGTAGCGGAAGAAGCGATCGAGGAAGAGACCGAGCCAGCGCACGATCTCAGCCACCGTGTGGGGGGCGTCGGCTGCGCCGCCCGGAACATCCCGGGCCCACGCGCAGGCCGAAAGATAGGCGACTTTCGCCGGACGGTAGCCGCGTCGGGTGATGTAGTACAGGCTGAAGTCGTGCAGGTCGAACGGTCCGATCGCCTGCTCTGTGCTCTGGACCGGCGCGACGCTCTGCGCTCCGGGGATCAGCTCGGGGCTGATGGCGGTGGCGAGGACGTCGCGCAACACCGCCGACGCCGCCTCGCCGGCCTCGTTCCGATCGGCCGCCCACTGGACCAGGTGCCGGATCAGGGTCTTCGGCACGGAGGCGTTCACGTCGTAGTGCGCCATCTGGTCGCCGACGCCGTACGTGCACCATCCCAGGGCGAGCTCGCTCAGATCCCCCGTCCCGACCACCAGCGCCTCGTGCCGGTTCGCCAGGCGGAACAGGTGACTGGTCCGCTCTCCCGCCTGCACGTTCTCGAACGTCACGTCATAGACCTTGCTGCCCTTGGCGTACGGATGACCGATGTCCCGGAGCATCTGCTCGCTCGAGGGTCGGATATCGATGATGCCGCTGGACACCCCCAGGCTCTGCATGAGCCGGAGGGCGTTCTGCTGGGTGCGCTCGGACGTGGCGAATCCGGGCAGCGCGTAACCGAGCACGTTGGTCCGCGGCAGACCGAGACGGTCCATGGCGCGCGCGGCCACGATCAGCGCCTGCGTCGAATCGAGTCCGCCGCTCGCGCCGACGACGACCTTCTTGATCCCGGTGGCGCGGAGACGCTGGGCAAGGGCGCCGACCTGGATGTTGTACGCCTCGTAGCAGCGCTCGTCGCGCCGGGAGGCGTCGGACGGCACGAACGGGTGGCGCTCCACGCGGCGCCGGAGAACGACGGGCGCCGGTGGCGGTACGAACGAGAACGGCACCGTTCGGAGACCCGCGATCGCCCCGGCGTGGGCCGTGGCGCAGTCGACGAACGAGGTGAAGCGCATGCGCTCCTGGACCAGACGGTCCAGGTCGAGGTCGGCGGCGACCACCTGGCTGTCGTCACGGAAGCGCTCCGATTCGGCGAGGAGCTCGCCGTTCTCGTAGATCATTCCGTGGCCGTCCCATGCCAGGTCGGTGGTCGATTCGCCCTGGCCCGCCGCGGCGTACAGGTACCCCGCGATGCAGCGGCCCGACTGGCTGGCGGCCAGCAGGTGGCGATAGGCGGTCTTCCCGACGGTGATGTTCGAGGCGGAGAGGTTGGCGAGCACCGTCGCGCCGGCCAGAGCGGCATAGGTGGACGGCGGAATCGGAGCCCAGATGTCCTCGCAGATCTCGACGTGCACGGCCAGATCGGGATTCTCCTGGCAGCGGAACACCAGGTCGGCCCCGACCGGCACGGACTGGCCGAGGCAATCCGCCTCCCGCCGGATGACGTCGCGCGACGAGGCGAATTGGCGCTTCTCATAGAACTCGCGATAGTTGGGGATGTAACTCTTCGGGACGATCCCGAGAACGCGACCGTGCGACAGGACCAGGGCGCAGTTGAGCAGGCGCCCCTCGAGACGGAGCGGCGCGCCGACGATCAGGAGCGGGGGCTGTCCCCGGGTCGCGTCGACCAGCACGGCCGCGGCGTCCAGGACCGATCGCAGCAGCGTTTCCTGCTGGTGCAGGTCCTCCAGCGAGTAACCTGACAGCGCCAGTTCGGGGAACAGCACGATCGCCGCGCCCTCCCGGGCGGCGCCGGCGTACAGGCGGGCGATCCGCGAGGCGTTGGCCGCCGGATCGGCGAGCGCCACGCGCGGAATCGCCACGGCGGCGCGCGCGAAGTTCTGCGCGTAGAGATCGAAGAAGCTGCGCTCGCCTGCGGTCATGCCGTTCCCACCGGGTCTCCGCAATTCCTGCGGGATTGTATCCAGCGGGCCTCCGCGGCGCAAAGCGCGGCCGCCGTCGTTCGGGGCCTTAAGGACGCGTGGCGAACAATCGCACCATGCGGCCCTCGATGGTCTCGAGGGGGAGCGTGCTGGGCACGGGAGTACCATCCGGTGCCGCGCGGTAGAGACGCGACTCGAGCGAGTCGTCACCGGTATAGACCCATCGGCCGTAGCGTGAAGTCTCCAGAGGGTCGAGCTCGGCGGCGAGATCGCTCAAGTCGAAGCGCGTTCCGCGCGGCGGAGTGACCGTCTCGAACCAGGAGAAGATCTGGAACGCCATCTCGTACAGCCACCCGTCGTCCGCGCGCGTGGCCGTGAGCACGCGGTGGTGTCGGGCCAGATTGAAGCGAGCCATCTCGTCGAGCGGCTCGCTCGTTTCGATCACGGTCAGACGGGAGGCGTCGTGCTCGCGCACATGGCACACGTCGCGGATCCGCATCATCGACTTCATGTACGAGGCCAGGCGTCCGGCCCAGAGGTCCTTGCAGGCCGCGGCCCCCGCGAGCAGCCCGGGTAGCCTCTCGAGGAGGCGGTCGTAGATGATCTGATAGCGCTCATGGTCGGACCGTCCCCGGATCTCCGAGGCGATCGGCGAACGGTGCTCGTCGTCGAAGGCGGTCACCACCGAGTCGAATTTGAGCGCGTCGGGGGTGGTGAACTCTCCGAAATCGCCCGTGCGTGCCGCCTGCACCAGCGCCTCCTCGTGCCGCAGCGCCTCGTCCGGCCGCAGGACCGCGTAGACCGAGAGCAGACCGTCGGTGTCGAAATGGTTGTTGGTGACGACGGAGACGCCGCGGAGCCACTCCTGCCGCCGCGGATCGCGCGCCAGCTTGAGCGCCATCTCGGTGGAGGTGTCGGCCTTCAGGTGCGCCGGGGTCCGGTTGCCCGGCCAGTGGCTGAGATTCAACCCGCCTTCGACGACGCCGTCGACGCAGAGGAACGGAACGCATCCCAGCCGCTCGTCATAGTACGTGAAGATCATGCATCCGCCCGGTGATGCGTGACTATACCGCGTCATCCGCGGAGCCGCAAATCGCCGGTGATTGACTCACCCGGGGGGGTACGCTAGAGTACCGCCCCGAGATGGCCGCGCGCCTCGTGCCTGCCGTTTTTCCACACAGTGCCCCGCGCTCCCCGGTCCCCGCGATGGTCGCGATCTGCATCGTGCTCGGCGCGCTGGTCCCGGGCCTCGGGCGATGCCAGCGCGGAAACACGGACGGCGACGCGATTCGCTCGCTGGTCGACAAGGAAGTCGCGGCGATCAACGCACGGGATGTTGCGGCGTTGTCGGAGATCTGGTCGAAGGACAAGGACATCCTCCTGTTCGATGTGCCGCCGCCGGGTCGCTTTCAGGGATGGGACGAGATCGGGCCGTTGTGGAAGGGGTTCTTCGACAAGGTCACCGACGTCCACCTGACGGTCGACGCGGTGCGCGCGACCAGCGATGGCACCCTGGGGTACGCGACCTACGACTGGGTGATGACCGGCAGGCTCGGGTCATACGATCTCGACGACCGTGGCGAGGCGACGGCGATCTACCGCAACGAGGGCGGCCAGTGGAGGCTGGTCCATGCCCATTTCTCACCGGTTCCCCCGGCGCTGGCGGGTGGACCGGAGCGCGGGGCGGCGGCTCCGGGAGTCGGGGGAGCCGGGCCCGCACCCGCACAGGGTGCCGGAGCCGGAGAGAGCGCCGCCCCAGGGGGGGGCCGGAAGCCCGCCGCGACCGGTGGGAACAAGCCCGCCGGCGGCCAGGCCACCCCTGGAGCGCGCCCGACGGAGACGCCGGCGGCCGGTCCGACGCCCGGCCGGGTGGGTCAGGCGCCCTGACAGCCGATGTGCATCCGCGCAATCGGCGACATATCTTTAGCTCACGACACGTGGCCGGAGGCATGACGGCGTGACTCGTAAAATCGAAGTCATCAAGGACATCCTCCCGAACGGCGTCACCGTACTGGCGGCGTCGGATCACTCCTCGCCGGTCGTTGCGATCAACCTGTGGGTCCGCGCCGGCTACTTCGACGAGGAGGACCGCGAGGTCGGCATTTCCCACGTCATCGAGCACATGTTCTTCAAGGGGACGCCCGATCGCCCGCGGCCCGATCAGATCGCGACCGAGATCAAGGGGCTCGGAGGCGAGCTGAACGCGGGCACCTACTACGACTCCACCAACTATTACGTCGTGCTTCCGTCGGAGAACTTCCGCAGGGGTCTCGAGATCCAGGCCGATGCCCTGATGCATCCCCTGTTCGACGCGCAGGAGCTGAAACGCGAGATCGAGGCGGTTCTGCAGGAGGGCCGGCGGAAGATCGACACGCCCGGCGCCTACGCCCTCGAGATGATGTTCCGCGAGGCGTTCGAGACGCACCGCATCAGACGGTGGCGCATCGGCGGCGAGCAGGAGCTGAGGGCGATGACCCGCGACGACTTGCTCGCTTATTTTCAGAGCCACTACGTGCCCGAGCGCATCGTCCTGTCGGTCGTCGGGGACATCCAGCCAGCCGAGGCGATCGAGGCGGCCCACCTCTACCTCGGCGGCATGCCGGCCCGGCCGGCCGCCCCGCTCGGCTCGCCTCCCGAGCCGCCGCAGACGCGCTTCAAGTTCCGCCGCATGGCGGGCGACATCAAACGGTCCTGCCTGGTGATCGGCTTTCACACGCCCGCGGTCCTGACCGAAGACGACCTGGCCCTCCGTCTCCTGGCGTACGTCCTGGGCAGCGGCCAGGCGTCGCGCCTGTACCAGGGAGTCAAGGAGCGCGTCGGGCTGGTCGATTCCATCGGGTCGTCGCTCGATTCGTTCCGCGATATCGGCGTCCTGACGATCATGGCCGAGAACGATCCGAAGAACGGCGCCGCGGCCCTGCGGGTGATCCAGGCGGAAATCGAGCGTCTGCGCCGCGAGCCGCCGGGGCGCCCCGAGATGGAGCGCGCGCGGGCCGCCATCGAGTTCCGGTACCACCAGAGCCGCTCCGAGGTTCTCGGCCAGTCGTCGATCCTGGCCTACTACGAATCCCTCGGTGGCCATCAGCTGGCCGAGGAGATGGTACAGAAGCTGCAGAAGGTCACCGCCGAGGATGTCCTCCGTGTGGCCCGCGCCCACCTCGCGTTGGAGAACGCCACCCTGCTCGAGTACGTGCCAGAGCCGGCCGCTGCCGGGCTTCCCACGGTCGACCCCGCCGATCTGGCGGACGAGCTGAAGAGGATCGGCCCGGCCGCGCCACCCGCCGAGAACGCGCCCGCCCGGCCGGCGGTCGCGACCGCCGGTCGGCCGCCGCTCCCGCGGTTCACCCGCGCCGGCGACGGCCAGGGCGTGTCGCGCCTGCGCTTCGATTCCGGACCTGTCCTGCTGCACGAGCGGCGCGGCGAGCAGCCGGTCGTGACGTTCTGCGTGGCGTTCCGCGGCGGCCGATCGGGCGAGGGACGAGAGAACTCCGGCATCACGCGCTTGATGCAGGCCACGATGGTCAAAGGGAGCACGAGCCGCGACGCGCGCCAGGTGGCTCTGGAGATCGAGGGTCTCGGAGCCTCGATCGAAAGGCTGATCGACGAGGACTACTTCGGCTTCGCCCTCAGCATCCTGTCGAAGCACGCCCGCCGCGGCTGGGACATCCTGACCGATCTGATCCGCCGGCCGGCGCTGCGTCACGAGGAGATCGAGAAAGAACGGGCGCTCCAGCTCGCTGCCCAGGAGAGCATCAAGGACCAGTCGCTGCCGTACACCTTCCAGCTGTTCCGTCAGGCGGCGTTCGGAAGCCACCCCTACTCCCTGCCGTCGTTCGGGCTGGCGATCCCCGTCCAGTCGATGAAGCGGGACAGTCTGGTCCGCTGGCACCGCGCCATGGTGCGGCCGGCGACGATGGTCGCTGCGGTGGTCGGGGACATCGAGGAGTCGGAAGCGATCGACATGATCGGATCCTCCATCGTCGACTGGTCGCAGGAGGGCCACGGCGAGAAGGATCCCGGGCAGCTCGTCGCCTGGGGCGCGTCGGAGGTCGTCGAGACACGACGGCGTCAGCAGACCTCCCAGGTGATCGGCTTCCCGACGCCGGGTCTGCAGACGCCGGAACGATTCCCGCTCGACGTCGTGCAGGCGGTCACGTCCGGTCTCGGCGGGCGCTTCTTCGAGGAGATCCGGGGCAAACGGGGACTGGCCTACGCGGTGCACGCGTTCAACTACCACAAGGTGGCCGGCGGAGCGTTCGCGGTCTATCTCGCCACCTCGCCCCGGGACGAGGCGGAGGCGCGGCGCGTCCTGTTCCAGGAGATCGCGAGGCTTCGGCACGAAGGGCCGCGCCGCGAGGAAATCGAGCGGGCCGTCCGCTTCGTCCGCGGCTCGCACGCCATCGCGCTGCAGAACAACCCTCAGCGTGCCTATCGCTATGCCGACGCCGAGGTGCGCGGCCTCGGCGTGGAGGCGGTGCAGAGCTACCCGGAGCGCATCGCCGCGGTCGGTTTCGACGAGGTGCACGACGCCGTCTGGCGGCACCTCGACCCGGACCATTGCGCCATGGGGATGCTGCGGGGCGAAGTCCTCAATCCCTGACCCTAAAGATCGCCCGGATTATTCGCGGCCCGCTCCCCTCGATCCAGATTGCTCCGCACGAACTTCGCCCTCAAGACGGACGGGTAAGGGGCCGAGCTGATCAGTGTCCGGGTGTGGGGGATGGGGCGGGGGTGGGAGCGGGGGCCGGCTCGGAGGGTGCGGGCTCAGAGGGTGCGGGGGCGGACGGAACAGGAGAAGGGGATGGCGCGGGAGTGGGAGAAGGTTCCGGGGCGGGCGCGGGTGTGGGGGACGGAGCGGGGGCCGGTCCCGGCGCCGGTGGTGCAGCGGGAGGAGCGGCGGCGGGCGGCTCGGGCGCCGGAGTCTCGTGCTTCCCTTCGGGTGACGCGGTCTCCGGAGCCGGAGCGGCCTCCTCGGGGAGAGGCTTCGGGTGCTTGCGCAGGTCCCCGGACAGCCGCTTGACCTCCACGCGGCGGTTCTTTTCGCGGCCTTCCTCGGTCTCGTTGTCGGCGATGAAATTGGTGGCGCCGTACCCCTTGATGACGATCCGCTTGGGATCGATCTCATGGTTCTTCAGCCACTCACGAATGATCTCGGCGCGGCGCTGGGACAGGTTCCGGTTGCTGACCGCGCTGCCCTTGTTGTCGGTGTAGACGCCGATCTCGACGGTCGTGTCGCTCCAGTACTGCAGCGCGTCGACCAGGAGCTGCAGCCAGGCGTCGGCACCGGGGTAGAGATCCACTCCCTGCACGAACTTGACGTTCTGGAGGATCTGCGGCTCCGGCTTGTCGAGCCGAACGCGCGGGCAGCCTTCCTTGTCGATCTTCTGTCCCTTCGGGGTGTCGGGGCACTGATCGATTCCGTCCAGGACCCGGTCACCGTCGGAGTCGTGCGGGCATCCCTTCTCGTCGACCGTCGCGCCGGGCGGCGTGGGGACGCACTGATCGATGCCGTCGAACACACCGTCGTTGTCGCTGTCGTGCGGGCAACCGGCGGTCGGGCTGTCGATCGGATCGACCAGCGCCCCCTTCGGCGTGTCCGGGCACTTGTCGATGCCGTCCCAGATGCCGTCGTGATCGCTGTCGGTGGGGCATCCTTCGATGTTGACGAGCGCCCCCTTCGGAGTGTCGGCGCACTTGTCGGCCCCGTCCGGCACCCCGTCGCCGTCCGTGTCGAGCGGGCAGCCGCTCTCGTCGACCGGCCAGCCGCGCGGCGTGTCGGGGCACTTGTCGAGCCCTTCCAGCACGCCGTCCTGGTCCAGATCCCAGGGACAGCCGTTGCGCGAGTCGACCAGGGCGCCCTTCGGCGTATCGGGGCAGCGATCGATCAGGTCCGTCACGCCGTCGCCATCCGTATCGGCGGAGCCGCCGGCTCCGCCGCCGCCGCCGAACACCCAGGTGAGCCCGACCCCCAGGTGCTCGTTATGGTAGATGTCGAGCCGCTCGTATTCGGTGGTGAACTCCGCGCGCAACGCCATGTGCGGCATGAGACGCATGCGGATCCCGCCGCCCAGCGAGATGGGATATCCGCGGATGTTGCCTTGCTCGTTGTTTCCGAAGTCCGGATCCGCGGCGTAGGTCACCAGGCCGTAGCCGAAGACGAGGTACGGTTTCAGGCGCCGCCGGACGTTTCTCGGGTTGATCAGGAAGCGCACGTTGTAGGACTCGGAGGTAAATTTGCGGGACGGGTTCGCGAAAAAGACCGACTCGTCGTTCAGGAGAACGCTGGTCTCGTTCTTCAGCCCGGCGGAGGAGGCGCGCCGGTACTGGAACTCCCACTCGTACGCCGGTCTCCAGTACCAGCCGAAACGGAGGCCGTACTCCAGGACGTTTTCAAGAGCCAGCTCCTTCGAATAGAGAGCGGTGTCGAGCAGAAAGCCGGTCTCCAAGGTCCCCTTCTTTTCCTCCGCCAGGGAAGGAGCGGCGAGCAGCCCGGATACGAGGAGGGCTGCAACAACGAGCGCGACGATCCGCTTCCTTCCCATGTCAATCGACCTCGCACTGAGACGCAAACCCGCGCACGCGACACGCAGGAGGCGCGCCTGCGCTGGATCCGTTCGATGCATGCGTGGGCAACCTAAAGGGCGGCGAATCCTAACACACGGTTTTTCTGGCTGTCAACGCTCGTTCGGCGGAAGTTCGGCATCCACTGCGGGTTACGTACAGCGGCGCCGGTCGGACGGTGGCGGATATGCTATTCTTCTTCGGCCGATCCTTTCGCCGGGAGCGTTCGCGAGGAGCCGATTCCGAGGGAACCCCGGTCGAACTCCCCGGGAGACGGTGCATTGCGGGAAGTCGCCAGGTCCAAGCCCACGTTCCGCGGGCAACTCCTGTTCGCGTCCATCCTCTTTATTAGCTTGTTCCTGGCGGATCTCGTCGTCGTCGGTCACCTGGCCTTCAGGGATCTCAGCCTCAGGGTGTTCGATCAGGCCCTGCGCGCGTCCCTGCACATCCTGGAAAACCGCTCGATCGAGCCGATCCCGTCCGAGGGGGACGATCCGCAGGCCTCTCTGGCGACGGCGGAGCCGTGCCCCCCGGGCGTTCCCGAGTCCAGGGAGCTGGTCCAGCCCTGCCGGTCGCAACCCGCCTCGAGCGGAGCCGCCCCGCGCATCTTCCGGGCGCTGCGCTATCGCTGGCAACGGGTCATCACCGATCTGCAGGGGAGGGTCCTGTGGGTCGGGTTCGGAGAGGAGGAGCACCGGTCGGTGACCGGCTCCACCGGCCTGTCGACGCTGCCCGGGCACTCCGAGGTGAGCGAGGAGTGGCAGGTCGGGGGGCAGCCCAAGAAGGTCATCGCGATAGGGCACCCGACCGATCCCAATGCCACGAACGTGCGCGAGGTCGGGGTGGAGAGCGAGCTGATCGAGAGGGAGATCCGGGATCTGCGCCACGACCTGCAGGTGAAGCTCTGGATCGGCGCGGTCGCGGCGGTCGCGGTCCTGCTGATCGCGTTCGTCTACGTGCTGCGGCTACTGCACCGGACCCGGCTGCTCGAGGCCCAGGCTCAGATGGACGATCGTCTGGCCTTCGTGGGCGCCCTGGCGGCGGGGCTGGCGCACGAGATCCGCAATCCCCTGAACGTGCTGAGCATGAATCTGCAGATGCTCGAGGAGGAGTTGGGCGATCGACCGGCCGGCAACGACGGCGACCCGCGCGTCTTCCTGTCGGCGCTGCAGGGCGAGATCCGGCGTTTGAGCAACCTGGTCAACAACTTCCTGTCGTACGCCCGTCCCCACGAGCCGCGCTTCGAGAGCAAGGATCTGAACGCCATCCTGCGTGACCTGTGCGCGTTCCTGCGGCCCGATTTCGAGAAGCGCAAGGTCGTCCTGCGTCTGGACCTTTCTCCCTATCTGCCGCCCGTCGATCTCGACGAGGGTCTGATCCGGCAAGCCGTCATGAACCTGCTGATCAACGCCACGCAGGTCCTGCCGGAAGGAGGCCAGGTGACGGTCGAGAGCCGTGTCGGCCCGCAGGGAGAGGCGATCGTCAGCGTCGAGGACAACGGACCGGGGATCCCGGCGGTCGATCGCGAGCGCATCTTCGATGTGTTTTACTCCAACCGGGGCGGTGGGACCGGTCTGGGGCTTCCGATCGCGGCGCGCATCCTGCAGGCGCACGGCGGGACGATCACTGTCGAGAGCGAGGTGGGGAGAGGGGCCCGGTTCGTCCTGACGCTGCCGCGCCGCCACGCCGCGACCGTTGCGCCGGCCGCCGGGCCCGCGGCCGAGCCCGGCGCCTCTTGGACGGGGGCCTGATGAAAGAGGCGGCCCGGCCGGTGGCACGGCCGCGCGCGCGGGACGATGCGGCGCGGCGCGCCGGCGATCTGCGCCGACAGATCTGGCATCACCGCAAGCGCTATTACGTCGACAACGATCCGGAGGTCTCCGACGCCGACTACGATCGGCTCGAGCGCGAGCTGGGCGAGATCGAGACGGCGTTCCCCGAACTGATCACACCCGACTCGCCGACGCAGCGCGTCGGTGCCGAGGTCGAGGGGGATCTTCCGACCGTCCGGCACGCTGTGCCGATGCTCAGCCTGGACAACGCCACCTCGCAGGACGTGGTGCGGGAGTGGCACGAGAGGCTGACACGCGTCCTGGGACGCGACCGGGTGCCGCTGGCGGCCGAGCTGAAGATCGACGGAGTTTCGGTCTCCCTGATCTACGAGAACGGCTCGCTGGCGCGCGGTGTCACCCGCGGCGACGGTGTGCTGGGAGAGGACGTGACGTTCAACATCCGCACCATCCCGTCGGTGCCGCTGCGTCTCCTGCGGCCGGTGGCGTTCCTGGAGGTGCGTGGCGAGGTGTACTATCCGGTGGCCGCCTTCCGCGAGATGAACCGCCGGCGTGAGGAGGCAGGGGAGCCGCCGTTCGCCAACCCTCGCAACGCCGCGGCCGGGACGATCCGCGTGCTTGACCCCAGGGTCACGGCGCGGCGGCCCCTCGACCTGATGATCTGGAACCTCACCCGCATGACGGGGGCCGCCATGCCCGAGACGCACTCGGGCTGTCTCGATCTTCTGCGCGATCTGGGGTTCCGGGTGAACCCGACGCGGCGCTGCGCGACGCTCGCCGAGATCGAGACCGCCTTCCGGGACTGGCAGGAGAAGCGCGACGACCTCCCGTTCGAGGCCGACGGCTGCGTCATCAAGGTCGACCCGATCGAGCTCCAGGAGCTGGCCGGCAGCACGGCGCGCGCCCCCCGCTGGGCCATCGCCTACAAGTTCCCGCCGCGGCAGGCGACCACGACGGTGCTGGACATCCAGGTCAACGTGACCCGTTCCGGCGCGCTCACGCCGGTGGCGATCCTCGAGCCCGTGGCGATCGGCGGCGCGACGATCTCGCGCTGCACTCTGCACAACGAGGACGAGCTGGAGCGCAAGGACGTGCGCGTCGGCGACCGCGTCCTGATCGAGCGCGGCGGGGATGTCATCCCGAAGATCGTCAAGGTGATCCACGAGGCCCGTCCGCCGGACTCGAAGCCGTTCCGGATGCCCCGCACCTGCCCGGTCTGCGGCGCCGCGGCCCCGCGCCCGGAAGGGGAAGTGTACGCGCGCTGCGTCAACGCCTCCTGCCCGGCGCGCCTCAAGGAGACGATCCTGCATTTCGCGCAGCGCGAGGCGATGAACATCGAGGGTCTGGGCGAGGCCCTGGTGAACCAGCTGGTCGATCACGGCCTGCTCAAGGACGTCGCCGGTGTGTACGCCCTGGAGGCGCCGGCGCTCGCCGATCTCGAGAGAATGGGCAAGAAGTCGGCGCAGAATCTGGTGCGGCAGATCGAGAAGAGCCGGTCGTCGCCGCTGGAGCGCGTGATCTACGCGCTCGGAATCCGTTTCGTGGGCGAGCGCACGGCGCAGCTCCTGGCCGAGGCGTTTCCGGACATGGAGTCCCTGATGAGGGCCTCCCGGGACGACCTGATGACCGTCTTCGAGGTCGGCCCCAAGGTCGCCGACGCGATCCGCCAGTTCTTCGAGCAGCCGGAGAACGCGCGGTTGATCGAAAAGTTGAAGGCGGCCGGTGTCAATCTGCGCGCCGGCGAGAAGCCAGCGTCCTCCTCCGGGCCGTTCACCGGCAAGACGGTCGTCATCACCGGGACGATCGAGGGGTGGCCGCGCGACGCGATCAAGAGGATGCTGGTGCGCCAGGGGGCGCGCGTCAGCGAGTCGGTGTCGAAGAAGACCGATATCCTGATCTGCGGCGCCGATCCGGGCACGAAACGGGACAAGGCCCGCGCCCTGGGGGTGCGGATCATGGAGGCTCGGGAGTTCCTCGAGCAGACGGACGGCGCGCGCTGAAGCGGCGGACCGCCGACGAGCGGCGCGGACGATCGGGGTGAGGGAGAGAGGGATGGCAGGAGCCAAGGGTCAGATCGTCGTCATCGACGACGACGAAGGGAACCGCCGCGGTATCGAGATGGCGCTCCGGAAGGACGGCTACGACGTCGTCTCCTTCGCCTCGGGCCCGCGCGGGATCGAGCGCCTGAAGGAAGGCGCAACCGACCTGCTGGTGACCGATCTGAGAATGCCGGGCATGGACGGCCTGGAAGTACTGCGCCTCGCCAAATCGGTCGACCCCGGGCTGGCCGTCCTGGTGATCACCGGCTTCGGATCGATCGAGTCCGCCGTGGACGCCATGAAGCACGGCGCCGACGACTATCTGCAGAAGCCGGTGAACCTCGTCGAGCTGCGCAAGCGCGTCGCGGCCGCGGTCGAGAAGCGCCGTCTCGCCCAGGAGGTCCGTCTGCTCAAGGAGCGGCTGGAGGAGAAGTTCTCCTTCGGGACCATCATTGGGGCGTCGAAGGCGATGCAACAGGTCCTGCACCAGCTCTCGCTGGTGGCGCCGACGCGCAGCAGCGTGCTGATCGTCGGGGAGAGCGGCACCGGCAAGGAGCTGATCGCCAACGCGCTGCACCAGAACTCGCCGCGCAAGGACTCCCGCTTCCTGCCGATCAACTGCGCCGCGATCCCGAGCGACATCCTGGAGAGCGAGCTGTTCGGCCACGAGCGGGGCGCGTTCACCGGGGCGGTGCAGCGCAAGTCGGGAAAGTTCGAGCTCGCCGACCGCGGCACGCTGTTCCTCGACGAGGTCGGCGAGATGCCGCTGCCGCTGCAGGCCAAGCTGCTGCGCGTCCTGGAGGAGCGGTCGTTCATGCGGGTCGGCGGCACCGAGACGATCAGCGTGGACGTGCGCATCATCGCGGCCACCAACTCCGACCTGGAGGCCCGGGTCGCGGCGGGAACCTTTCGCAGCGATCTCTACTACCGCCTGAAGGTCGTCACGATCGTCGTTCCGCCGCTGCGCGAGAGACGCGAGGACATCCCGCTCCTGACGCACCGCTTCTTCGAGATGTTCAAGGCCGAGAACGACCGCCCGGGCCTCACTCTGTCGCCCGAGGTGGTCGAGATCCTGCTCCAGACGCGCTGGGAGGGGAACGTCCGCGAGCTGCGCAACCTGATCGAGAGCCTGGTGGTCCTCGCCGATGCCGGCACCGCGGTCATCACGCCGGATCACCTTCCCGAGAACTACCGCGCCGCCCAAACACCGGCGGAACCCCTGCGGGACGCGGGTGGCCCGGCTCAGAGGATGGAGGAGATCGAGAAGGAAGCGATTCTGCGCACCCTGCGCCAGACCGGGGGCAACCGCACCCGCGCCGCGGAGATTCTCGGAATCGGCCTGCGCACCCTGCAGCGCAAATTGCGCGATTACGAGCAGGCGCAGGGGAACGACCCGGCCGACCAGGGTCAGGCGGCGGAGGAATAGTCCCGAGACGCCAAAATGGCGCCCCCGCCGTCGTCTCCGCGCGGGGACGGCTTTTTCAGGCCTTCCCCCGCTCGCAGGACGATTCTCCCTTCACCGGCCCGGTCCGACTAAACTCCCGCCCTCTAGGCAGTTGTGCACCTTTCGATGCGGGCCGCACTCATATCGTCACCACCCCGATACCCGTGGCACGCCCCTTGCTGCTCAGTCTTTGTGATGTTCAGATGTCGATCGAGCCAACGGGACAGGAGGTTTGCCATGAACCCGGCTCAGCGTGAGGCGCCGCGCCTCACGCCGGTGCCGGGTCGCGGCGGGCCGTCCTTGACGGAGGATCAACACGGCAATATACTGAGTTTCCTCATGGAGAATAGTTCGATGAAGATGAGCGGACAGCCCGTCACCCTCGCGTTGATCGCAGCGGCCTCGATGATTTTCGGCATGGCCATCGCGGGTGGCCTCCACCTGACCAGTCCGGGAATCGCGGACGGGAGGCTGGGCGACAGGCCGCTGCACGCCGCGGCGCAGGCGCAGCTCGCGGCCGGTCACGGCGTCGCCGGGACGCCGGGATCGTTCGCCGACATCGCCGAGCGCGTGAACCCGGCGGTGGTGAGCATCACCTCCACCGAGACCGTGAAGCCGAAGAGCGGCGGCGGCAAGACTCCGTTCCACGGAGACCCGTTCGAATTCTTCTTCGGCCCGCAGCAACGGCGCCGCTTCGCGCCCGAGGACGAGCCGCGGCTCGAGGTGAGCGGCGGCTCCGGCTTCCTGATCAGCGACGACGGCTACATCCTGACCAACTACCACGTGGTCGAGGATGCGAGCAAGATCAAGGTCAATCTGAGCGGCGACAAGCGGGACTACAGCGCCGAGGTGATCGGCTCCGACCCGAGCACGGACATCGCGCTCATCCGGATCAAGACCGACAAGAAACTGCCCTCCCTGGTGCTCGGCGACTCCGAGACGATGCGCGTCGGCGACTGGGTCATGGCGGTGGGGAATCCCCTCAACTACGACCACACCGTGACCGTCGGCGTGGTGAGCGCCAAGGGACGCGTGCTGCGCGACCTGTCGCGCGACTTTTCCCTCGACAACTTCATCCAGACGGATGCCGCCATCAATTTCGGCAACTCCGGCGGTCCGCTGGTGAACATGTCGGGCGAGGTGGTGGGCGTCAACACCGCCATCAGCAGCGTCGGCCAGGGGATCGGCTTCGCCGTCCCGATCAACGTGGCCAAGGGGATCATGGATCAGCTCAAGACCAAGGGGAAGGTGTCGCGCGGCTACCTCGGCATCGAGCTGGCCGAGATCACCCCCGACCTTCAAGAGGCGTTCGGGCTGTCGACCGAGAAGGGCGCGCTGGTCAACTCCGTGAAGCCCCACCTGCCCGCGGAGGAGGCAGGCATCAAGCGCGGCGACGTGATCGTCGCCGTCGACGGCAAGACCGTCGAGAGCACCAGCGAGGTGGTGCACCTGGTGTCCGCCAAGGAGCCCGGCTCCAGCGTCAAGCTGACCGTCCTGCGCAACGGCAAGGAAGTCACGTTCAATGCCAAGCTGGCGGACCGCAGCCAGTACGTCCTCAAGCCCGAGGGAGAGAGCGAGGAGCGCGGCAGCCGGAGCGAGGAGCCGAACGAGCGCAGGCTCGGGGTGTCCGTGGACGAGCTGACGCCCGAGGTGGTGGACAAGCTCGACCTGCCGGACGACACCAAGGGGGTCCTGGTGACCCGCGTGTCGCGCGTCTCCGAGGCGTTCGAGAAGGGTCTGGGCGAGGGCGACGTGATCAGCGAGATCAATCGCGTACCGATCAAGACCGTCTCCGAGTATCGCCGCGAGCTGGGCAAGGTGAAGGAGGGCGGTCTGGTGGTGCTGTACGTCATCAGTCCGTCCGGCCGAACCGGTGGCGACCCGATCGCGCGCTACGTCACCCTGCGCCTGCGCGCGCCGTCGGAAGAGGACAAATAGGCGAGCTGCGCCGACGGGGACTCCCGCGGCGCTGTCCGCGGGGCGCAATGCCAGCGGGGCCCGGTGACGGGCCCCGTTTTTTTTGTCCCGGATGCTATGATTCCCGGACGGTTCGCCGGCGTGGCCGTGGCGCGCCGAACGTTGGGTGCCGATGAAAGAGAAGGTCCTGGTCATCGACGACGAGGAGGCGATTCGCAAGTCGCTGCGGATGGTCCTCGAATACGAAGGGTACGAGTGTCTCGAGGCCTCCTCGGGTCGGGAGGGGTCCGAAGCCGTCCGCCGCGAGACGCCGGATGCGGTCCTGCTCGATATCAAGATGCCGGGTATGGACGGTCTCGAGGCGCTCGCCGCGATCCGATCGCGGGACGCGCATACACCCATCCTGATGATCTCCGGGCACGGTGACATCCCGACCGCCGTCGAGGCGATTCAGAAAGGCGCCTACGATTTTCTCGAGAAGCCGCTCGAATCCGAGCGCGTGCTCACCGCCCTGCGCAACGCCGTCGAGCGTAAGCGGCTGCGCGAGGAGAACCTCCGCCTGCGCCACCAGGTCGAGGGGGCCCTGCGGCTGGTAGGCGAGTCCCGGGCCCTCAAGACCGTGCGCGAGGCGATCGGTCGCGCCGCCCCGGCCCACGCGACGGTGCTCATCACCGGCGAGAGCGGCACGGGAAAGGAGCTCGTTGCCTGGGAGATCCACCGGTTGAGCCCGCGCGCCGAGAAACCGTTCGTCAAGGTGAATTGCGCCGCCATTCCCGAGGATCTCATCGAGTCCGAGCTGTTCGGGCACGAGAAGGGCTCGTTCAC